>Ga0100402_1001833_pt1 | contig 24289 bp, 21 predicted proteins | sample CryGeyme20150102_FD_80419 | JGI IMG/M metagenome (GOLD analysis project Ga0100402, IMG submission 80419) | Groundwater microbial communities from Crystal Geyser aquifers in Utah, USA - Crystal Geyser metaG 2015-0102 | ecosystem: Environmental > Aquatic > Deep subsurface > Groundwater | place...
CCCCAACCCCAACCCCAACCCCAACCCCAACCCCTATATTGTTTATTGCAAATATATATTCGTTAAAGTTAACAATAAGATAGATGATGGACACTCGATCTCAGAATACACAAACTAGCTACTTCAGTCGAAAAATCAAATCTCCATATATCCACCAGTATCTGACATTCGAACAGAGAATAAACAGTCAACCGCATCTCAAGGGGCACTCTCCTGCCATTAGAGTTCCTCTCCAACGAACCAAGACGAACACTAGCCAACAAAGCAACATCGCTATGCAATAGATCAAAAATATGATCCACAACAAGGCACCTCTGTGGCATGAGTAAAAATAAAATAATCTACCGACATTGGATCAGGAGCATCTTCTCCTTCTCAAGAATAAAATAAATCAACTGAAATAGCAGAATAATCCATCACTTAGAACAACTCCTTATGACTCACAGGTAAGAGATAGACTGAGAAGTTAGGGGACTGTCTGTTCAAACAAGAATAAAGAGTCCCGAGCCATCAGCTAGTATTCGCAAGGAGGCTATGGACCTCCCAAAACAGGACTCATGAATTTTATTCAGTACAAAAAAAACAGGAGAGAACTTAGTATTAAAATGAGACGATTCTGAGATCCTTTACCGTTCCTCACTTGATAATTTTGATCATTATATTGGGAAAACCTGGTGACTTCAATCTCAGCGGCTACGCATTGAAGGTCGTTGAATTTGTGCCTGCCAAAAAATGTTCATAGGCTCTTTAAATGTGTCAACAATTATCCTATGGAGGTCTTCCGTTCTCAATAAAACTAGCCCCTTTCAACGACTCTTTTATTTTAAAAGTTTTGCCTGATACATTATGATAGAAAGGTTGGTGTCCAAAATGACTATATGCATGATTGTTAATGGAACCAGACTATCCTATTTCCCAATACGGTCCTAGAAAACCTACAAAGATGAGCCTATGGCCATTATTGATAAAACCAAATAGAAAAACGCTGAGAATAGAATATAGGAAACCTATCGGGAAGCTGATAAATTTTCTTTGACCAAAGAATAATCTTGACGACTCTCCCGATCGAAATATGTTCTTTTTACTTTATTTTGGTAAATTAAAAGAAAACAGAGGTAGATTATGCCAATTTATCGGCATGGTACCTCTTATCAATAAAGATTCTGTTATTAATTCCTTTTTTCGTGAGATTTTTCTAATTAGATATATTACTTGTGTTGAAAATAAAAGGTCACACGCAATAAAGAAGCGATTCTATAGAATAAATTCTTCCAAAGGCATCAAAAGAACATTGCTCAGGGCAAAATCTATGAGCAAATCATGAGTAATAAAGAAACTCCATATTTTTAATATATCAAGATCAATAAGTGCCTTTGTAGTGATTTCAGTATTGATCAAGTTTGAATACAAAAACTAAAGCTTGAAGCGATGGTCGGGTCGAAGGTCGCTATTTTCATTTTGTTTATCTTATGCTTATGATATAACCATCTTTCTTCTTTACGATATTGGTTCTCTAAGCAACCAATGAGGCTTGGAGAAACGAGGACATGTATGAGCAAGCGAGGTGAAAGTTTTGTCGTTAGGAAAAAGATAAGGTAAGCAAGGCTTCTGTGGTGTGTTGAAAAACACCCTGGAGGTTCTTACTGTATAATTATTTATTGCGTTTGAAATATGACAAACGAAAAAGGCCAAGATTATGAGGCCTAAGTCTTTGGAGGCTACTCTGTACCTAAAATACTCCCTTTTAGAATTTCCCAACCTCCTTTCAGGAAATTCTCCAAATACAATCGAGATGGACACTGGAACTAAAAGTAGCGTCTTAAGTACACTGTCTTTCTGGAATTCTTCCAAAGGCTACTTAAAAATGAAGAGGAAGTCAAAAACGCCAGAATATACGAAATGATGGCTGACATGATCATCACTCGAAATCCGAGTCAATGCCGCAGCCACCACCAGAAAATGGAGTATCATCGGAAGAACATAGCCGATATAATTGCAGGTGTGAGGGAAAAGTATGAGCCTAGTATTTACGAGTAACACAAGGAAAAATATGCAGTTCTGATAAAAACTCTCCTTGAGAATAGAGACAAATACATTCGGGTCCCTGCTAGCAGGGCTAAGAAAGATGGAAAACTTAAATACATGTTTCGACAGCAGGAAATCAGATAGCCTGAGAAAGTCTAAGGAGAAGGTCTTCAAAAATAAAATGGTAACTAACCCCTTGAAGATGAAAAATTTGAATGCCTTCCGAAAAAAGATGAAAAAGACAACAAAAGGACAAGAGGAGACTATTCTGATGAAGAGGAATAGCAGGAATAGGTGATGAACGTACAACAATAAAAGGAAAAAACATTGAGGTTCGATCAAGGGTCTCCAAGCTCCTTGTTTAAAAATTTCAAAGATCAAAAATATGAGAATCTGAACTTTGACTAGAAAATATTCTATAATTCTCCAAAAATCATTGCTGAAAACAGATACATTTTTTCTAAAGAAGAATGCAAAGAAGTTAGCTCGAGCTACGAGCCTCAAGTCAAATCTGAGAGAAAGGAGTCATTTGACAGGGTTGAATAGGAATTTAAGGAGCATGCCTACTCAGATAAATTGATTAGCCCTGATGCTATCAGAAGAGAGACATCGTCTTTTGTGATGAATGAAGCTCAAAGGTTCATCCCTAAAGATCAACAGCCAAGAGAGTTAAAAGATCAGAATAATATTGGTCTTCAAAATCCTTTCAGATCAGCTGCTTCTCCTTTTGCTTCTTTCAACTCACTCCAAAATTTCATGTATTTAGCCTCAAATTCATCTAGCTCTCATCCAAGTCCTTTTTCTTATTCTCCCGATCCTATAACAAGTTTGAACTATCAGATCCTCTCCCTGGAGCAGACAAGAAAGCGTCACTGCGAAGAGGCCGCTAGATTATGCAGTGAGTGGCAAAAATAGATGATGATGGAGAGTCAGATTGGATAGCTGATTAAAAGATTGAGAGAACAATTGACCGATATTCAAAGAAATTGATATTCTTAACAATCTTGCACTTTCTAGTTATTTTTTAATCTCCTCAATAATTATTTCCTATTTTTTTAGACTTTGTGGTCAGTATACTTTAGTTTGATAAATATCTTTTCTCAAATAGTTGAAAGTGGGCGGAATAATTGTGAAATTAAGAAGAAATATAGTTGAATTCACTGTGAATAGCTTCTTCAGACTTCCACTCATCTTTTTAGGGATGGCTCATCTTTTTTCGAGCTTTAGCACAAATTTAAGGATCTGTGCCCATTCAAAAAAATATTTTATCAACCTTAGGATAAAAATAAGGCTCCTCGATCCTTTAAAGCTACTCCACAGAATATGTCAAAAACCCTCCTTTGACTATATTATTGAAATCTATATTTATTTGTGATTAATAAATGTCAGGTCACGTTCACACCCATAACCACAATCACAGCCACGGCCAAAGTCGAGAGAACTTCGAGAGCTCCATGAAACAAATTTTAGTGAATGCTACAAAAGTATGCTAAAACAAATGCGTGAAGCCGTCAGTCGAAGATCGACTTTCTAATTATGAAAAAGGATGTTTAGGGAAATGTTTCGATAGGTACTATCCAATATACGAGAAAAATCTCAATAGTCTGGTCAGCGCCCTCAGATAAAAATAAACAACCACCACCTACGAAAGTAAATTCTGAACATAGAATGATGGTTCTATTCATGTCAATTATTTTTATCATATCAAACAGCATCGCTCATATCAAATCCAATATTAAATAGGCCTAAACGCACCAAAACTAAATAATAAACTACATGGAGAACGGACACCCAGAAAGAGAAAGAGCCACGAGCACATATATAGTCAAATAAACAGTCAAATAAAGCACGCTTATGCATATCCTGACACCAGCTCTTCGCAAAATAGTGCACTGTCAGGAATGGAAATTAGGTATGTTGTGAGTATGAAGTCAGGAGATAGAGAGTATCGAGATCTTTATGGGAAAATGCTCTTCGAACTGTTAGAAGAAGCAAAAATGAGCGTTCTTTGGCTAGGTAGCATTAGTTGTTTAATATAGACCTCAACAAAAAGGCGGCGATTATCAAAGAAATATCCGTACCTCGCTATCCCCAGCTCAAAGCTTTGTACCTAGGAGATAATAATATCTCTTCTATCGAGATGCTTGCAGCATTGGATGCTCCTCTTTTGGAAAAGTTGTATCTGAGTACTCAATACGCTAGTCAGACCATAACAAAATCATATGCCTGAAGTCAATGACGAGAACATACTTCCCGCAGCTAGTTTAACTTAACTTATGTATCTTTGTGATATAACATAGACGGAAATTTTATTGAGGATTAGAGTCCTCTGGCTGGCTGCCTTCTAGCCAAAGTCGAAAAACTGAATCTTAGCTATCCTGAGTATTTTTGTATTAATTCAAGCAAGAAACAAAGAATTTTTCATAGCCACTGGTTCATGAAAGCTCAACAAAGTGATACTGCAGTGATTCGCAGCAATAAAAGCCGAATCAATCCTGCTCTATCCCGTAAGGCATTTCTAGCCATGATGAATTATACAGGTTAGGAACCTAATAGAAGCGAGCCTAAAGACTTGTTCAAGACTTTCGAGAAATGATTTTATATTCTTACTGCCTAGAGTTGACCTGTATATAACTTAATTTAAATAATTGGAAGGATGACAACCCTCGAGAAAAACAATCAGGGAGTAGCAGCAGCCAATGTGAAAGTCGTATGCAGATTCAGACCTCTGAACTAAAGGGAAAAAGCCCTTGGTGCTTCACATTGCCATCAATTGTTGGACGATAAGACTGTACAAATTCGTGACCGCGATCAAAAAGATTCAAAGGAACCACTTAAATTCAGCTTTGATAAAGTATTCGATACTGAATCCACTCAATAGGAAGTCTACAACTACTCAGCTGCAACAATCATAGACAGCATCATTTAAGGCTTCAATGGCACAATCTTCGCCTACGGCCAAACTGCCTCAGGAAAAACCCATACAATGTAAGGCTAAGTTGGAGAATCACTGACTTAAAATTCAGGTATTATTCCCAGAATGGTTAAGCATGTTTTTAACTCAATCGCCAAAGCCTATGAAAACATCGAGTTCAGAATAAAGGTTTCATTGACTGAGCTGTACATGGAGAAGCTAAAAGATTTGCTGGATCCCAACAAAAATGATTTAAAGATCAGATCTGACAAAAAACGGGGAATATTTATTGAGGATCTAACTGAAAAGTACATTTCGTCACCTGACGAAGTATACCAGCTGATTTCAATTGCTCAAAATTATCGTAGTGTTGCATCCACCAACATGAACGAAAGATCTTCTCGCTCACATATGATATTCATCCTAACAGTCAGTCAAGACAACACAGCTGATCTCAGTGCCAAAACAGGCAAATTGTATCTTGTTGACTTGGCCGGTAGTGAAAAAATATCAAAGACAGGAGCTGAAGGTAAAGTACTAGATTAAGCCAAGAAAATCAATGCATCTCTCACAACTTTAGGCAAGGTTATCAACTCCCTTACTGACGGCAAATCTACTCATATTCCCTATAGAGAAAGCAAGCTGACAAGAGTACTACAGGAGTCATTGGGTGGTAACTCTAAAACTAGTCTGATTGTCACATGCTCACCGCATCCCAACAACATGGCTGAGACGATATCATCGTTAAGGTTTGGTATTTCTGCCAAAAAGATTAAAAATACACCAAAGATCAATAAAGAACTTACTGTTCCCTAACTGCTGACACTTCTTGATCGAGCTGAGAAAGATCTCGAATCAAAGAACAAATACATTGAATTTCTCAAGAACTATATACTTACTGACTTGAAGCAAAAGTCTATTCCTGAATTTGAATCAACCAACAACGTACAAGCTATTGACTAGAATGACAATGAGTATCTTGCTGAACTCCAACGCCAACTTGAAATGGAGAAAAATCTGCACTTAGTTCAGGAGGAGCAAATCAACTCTTTGAAGACAAAATGCGACCAGATGTCCAATGATAAAGATGAGCTTGAAAAATAACTCGAAAACATGAAATTCGAGCTCACTCTCAGGACAAAAGAACTCAAAGATGTCCATATTAAAGGAGGAAGCCAAAACAGCAACTAAGAGTCATTGAACAGCAGCAAATTATCCACAGAAGAACTAATCAAGTAACTTGAAAAGATCACTGACGACTAGAGAGTGCTGACTTTTATATCTTCTCAAGCTGACCTGAAACTCAAGAAAAGCGAATAGCACGAAAGACTCCTTGCAGATTACGAAAATTAAAAAGAAAAGCGTAAAAAAGCTGAATAAAATATGAGCAAATATGAGAAGAATATGCAAAAAAAATTGGTTCAACTATAAAACAACATATGTCAGCTCACCCATGCCTATTACGATTTGGTGGTGGTCCAACAACGATATAAGGTCGACAACATATTCCTTAAAAAAAATCTAGAGGAAAAAGATATCATGGTTCGAATTCAAAAAGAAAAGATCAAGTAATTGTAGGACCAGAACAGATAGTTAGAACAGTACAATGAGGAAGATAGGCTTGAGGAACGAGGGACGAAAAATTTGAAAATGGGAGTGGAGTAGAGTTTCAGGAAATTTGAAGAGATGAAAGATAAGAAAGGCTCATCTCCCCATCAACCTAACATAGTTAAGGTGATAAAGGGAGGTTTCAAGTGATTGTAATGTGTTAATGGAATACATAATGATGAATATGTAAGATAGAATAGTTAATGATTGATGACATGCGAGTTGTAATTCAGAATGTGTTGACAGTCGATTATATCGTCAATTATTAATTTCTACCTCTCTCTATGTGCCACATGAACATTTCATACAAATCTACAATCAATTTAGTGAGAATGCGTCTTAGCCCTTTTTTTCAACATTTTCCTTCTTTACAACACTATGAACCCACCATGAATAAGGATAAATAATCCTCAAGGATGGCTGTGATAATTTTGTTTTATTCGATAAATGACAGAGATGATAAGTAATGACTTTAACTTTTATTGGTGTCCTAGTTTGTATTTTTTTATGAGTTTTTGATAGACTTTAGTTGGAGCAGATTGATAAGTCGTTGTTCTTATCAAGGTGAGTGGAACTCAGTCCGTATTTTATTTTAGCAAATTCGCCTATATCTAAACATACACCATGAAGTCTACTAAATCGTTTCAAAAAGGTTCTTTTTGTCTAATTGACTTCATACGCAGTCGTATTAGACCCATTATATATCATTAACGATGGTTTCAGGTTCATCATAGATCTCAATCCAATTATATGCACCCCAATCAGGTAACGAAGGCTTGATGACTCGATTAATATCGATTTGTTGCCACATAATGCTCCTGTGAAGTTATTTGAATGTTTTCAATATCTACCTTATTAAGTTGGCATGTTATGAGTTATTTTGGTACATATATTAGCCAGAGTTAGTCTTAAATGAATGCGACTAAAATCATCAACGGCAGTCTCTCATCTCCTAGTAGGGAGAAGCATAGCAGGAAAACGATTACTATAATTATAAAACATTGTGAGGGCCATCATTCATAAGTGGAAATAGTTTATGTTCTTTTCATAATCTTAATTATATTCCCAAAGAGCAATAAAAAAATGGGACAAAAGGGACCTTGTGCTTGTATTGCACCCAAATCAGCTTATCTTGATAGTGCACCTCGTTCACCAACCATGAAGCGTCATAACTTTCAAAAAACGAAGCAGTTTTCTGAGAGAAAAGACAAAGGTGTCAACAGCCCTCGTACTCAAGTTTTTTCTCCGGATTGTGTTCCTAATCATGCCTTCAAAATGAAAGGAAGAACAAACACCCTCAGCACTCAAGGTAACTCCTATTTCTATTCAGACTCTAAATTTCGTCGAGGGTCAGTTTCTCACCTTGAGACCGAGGACAGAAGCAGGGGAGAGCTGAAAACTTGCCTAGACAGCTTCACCATCAATCACGTGCTTGGAAGTGGTGGTTTTGGAAAAGTTTATCTGGGCAAGATGGAAGGCAAATGTCAAGGATAGTCCAGAATGTATGCTATAAAACAAATGGCAAAGGCAAAAATTCATCAGAAGAACCTTGTTGACAACATACTTCTCTAAAAGAGAATCATGAAAGAACTCAAGTGCAACTTTATTGCTAGGTCACATTATAGCTTCAGGGACAATAATTTTTACTACATTGCTATGGAGTGGGCTCAAGGAGGAGATGTTTTCAGCTTCATCAGACCTAGCAGTTCCAGGAGGGAATTGTTTTTGGAAGCTGGCGAAGAGGCGATAAGGTTCATCCTAGGATGTGTGATTATGGGTCTAGAGGAACTTCACAGCAAAAATATTGTCTATAGCGATATGAAACCTGAAAACTTGTTGGTATTCTAAGATGGCTACATCAAGCTTAGCGATTTTGGCTTATCGCAGCAACTTGAAAAATACTCGCATTATTACACCAGAATTGGAACTATGATGTTCTTTGCTCCTGAAATGGCCCTCGGTGATGAATGCAGAAGGTATGTGGATCTATGGGCCTTGGGTGTACTTGCTTACGAATTGGCTAACCTTAGTTTTCCTTTCTGTTCGAATTCAATCAACGATCCGAAGAGATTTGTCAAGGATGTGATAAAGGGTGAAAAATAAAGGCAATGGGATAATCCTAGTGTGAGTTAAGAACTTAAAAGTTTCATCAATAGTTTGCTTAAATATGAGCCAAGAACTCGGCTTGGAGCTAGCGGATGGAACAGGATCAAAACTCATCCGTTTTTTGCTGGTTTCGATTGGGGGGCCCTTTAGAAAAAATAAATGATCTCTCCCTTGCTTCCCATTCTTGAAGACCAACTCCAATACCAGAAGGTGGACCCTCTTCACATTAAACCTGAGTTTTGCGACTTCGAAGATGAAGATAGAGAGCTAACAATTGAAGGCTGGACCTCGAACTGCACTTCCCACTATGTTTAATGATAACTTATTGTGTACTTACTTCCCATGAATTGTCAATATCATTTATCATGTTCAAATATATTAAGCCATTCTCTTACTCTGAATGTTGAGAAGGCTTCAATAAAAAAATGTCACCACAAAACATCACAACTATGAATTTCTTGCCAGAATATGATGGACTTTCCAGCTTGAAATGATTTCGAAGTTTATTATTTGTGACAGGTGATGATCAGATTGTGGCACAAAGTATTCAAGTGCCGACATTTAACCTTATCAAACTATACAGGATAATATCATGGCAAACAAGCGGATCACTTCTTTTGCTCAAAATTGATACCTTCAAAATATGTATCTGATCATCATTTTGTTGATAAATCTTCTCTCCCAGAAAAGATGAACAAAATAAAGTGAAAAATGTTTGGATCGCCACACAAACTTCTAAAATTTTAAGTCTAGAAACATATTTTGACTTAAAAAGGAACTGAATCTAGAAAAATCTTTGTTTGTAAAAAATCGATAAATATCTAACTTACAGTGCTCAAATACCGATATCACTCAAGAAGACAAATGATGAAAGTAAGGGCAAGCAAAAATAGTATCCATCCTGTTAATTAATCGGCTTCAATTAAAACCTTTCCTATATATTTATTGTCAAGCTAGATCAAAAGGGATGGATTTTCTTGCCCACAAGACCAGCTCTCCTCCTCAAAACAAGAATAAAAGTAGCGTATTGCCAGGCTACTTGCCGGTTCCTTCTCAAACATAGTTAAATTAAAATTCGATCACCTCTATAGCCCCTCAACCTTCAGAAAAAGGAGAAGTGAATCCCTAGAAGCTTAACAATGTATTTGAATGGCTCGAAAGTAAGGGTGTTTAGAGAAAGAATCCAAGTGACCTCAATTAGAAGCTCTTCAGTGAGAAGAAGAACGATGTGGTCAAGATGAGAAACATGCCGGATGGTCCTTCTTCCCTGACAGCTCGCAGAAATATTCAAAAGTTCAACATTCTGCTTTGATTTATGTTATAATACTTTTGGTATGACTCCTTTATAGCTAGTGATTTTCTTTATGATTTTCGGTTTTATGAGTGCTCTGAAAAAACCATGAAAAGCATAAGGTAGAATATTTTCATTACTACAATATCATACTGAAAGAAAGGTATTGCAATGTCCAATTCAAATTTATTCTTTTTACTTTCTCACAGAAAAAATATGATGCTTATTGGCTTATTTCAAAGGTATGATAAATAATAATGGGTCAAAACATAAATTGCCTTTGCTGTCAGGAACAACCTCCCACGATGGAGATAGTAGAGGTCTCCTAGGATGGAGACAAGCTCAGGACAAGACCGAATCCTAACAAATCACTCCAGAACGGATCATTGAAAATAGAAAACTGTTCAGAGAAAACTGTATTTCAAGATATTGAGTCTACTGACTTGCAAAATTTGTAAGCGAAAGAAAAAGGATAAGCAGGTGTGAGCAGCAGTAAGACACCTAAAACCTTTGTTTTTGAGAATTTTACGATAGGCTACCTGATTGGGTCAGGACATTTTGCTCAGGTTTTTTTGGGATGCGTCAAGGGATCGCTAAATGATAAAAATGCCAAGCTTTTCGCAATAAAACAGATGAAGAAAAGTGCAATTCATTCCAAAAAGTTAGGCAAGAACATTAATCTTTAGAAAAACATCATGAAAGAAACAAACTCTAACTTCATCACTCGGCTTTATTTTTCCTTTCAAGACGATCACTATTACTATCTCGGGATGGAATGGGCTGAAGAAGGCGATGTCTATAGTCTCATCAAACCTGGTAGCCGAAGAAAGGACATATTCAGGCACATTGGCGAACCAGCCGTTAGATTCATTCTAGCTTGCGTTATCCTGGGACTTGAGGTTCTGCATTCTCAAGGTATTATCTACTACGATCTTAAGCCTGAAAATATGCTTGTGTTTAAAGATGGTTATGTCAAGCTAACTGATTTTGGGCTTTCGCAATAAATAGGAAAGCGTTCAAATTCATGGAAAATGATAGGTACTCCTATGTACAATTCTCCTTAAATGGTAGCATGTGAGGAACATGGTAAAAATGTTGACCTTTGGGCTCTGGGAGTTGTTGCATATGAACTTTCAAATTTTTTTCTTCCTTTTGATCTTGATGACATAAAAGATAAAGATAAATTTATCAAGAAAGTCAAAATCTCTGAAAGAAAGAGAAAATGGTGTAATAACGATCTTAGCTTCGATCTCCGAGATCTAATAGACTCTTTGCTCAAACTGAATCCTGAATCGAGAATCGGAGCCATGGACTTGAAATAAATAAAAAATCACAGTTTTTTTACAAAGAATCTATTCGATTGGTAAGCTTTGAATAGAAAGGAGATGAAATCGCCTTTACTGCCAGTATTTCAATGTCAGCTGACTTACAAAAAGGTTGACGAGAGCAAAATTAGACCATAATATAGCAATACCTTTAAAGTATATGAGGAAAGCTTTATCAATGATTGGAGTGACATTTGTGAGCAACACAACTGATCTGTTTTCTATTGCATGCTTTAATATTCGATTTGATATATAAAGAAAATACATGAAAAATAAATAGTGAGGGTACAAATCATTTAAAAGGTCAGCTGTTTCTGGTGAATATTTTCAGGGCTATTTTTCGGAGGCAAAATTTGGATTTCAGGAGGACAATTTCCTCTTGAGATAGTTTTGGAATCAATTCTTTCAATTTGACTGCTGTGTTTCCAAAGCAGAGGCTCTGATGATAATGCTGATGAAGGAATAAGTTAGTTTGGAACGAAAGGCTAAACAAGCTCATCTGGTGTTCAAGGTTATTGAATCTCAGGTCAGCTTCGACCAAAGTACCAATATGATGGCTTCGAGAAAGGAGTTTGATTCCATCAGTTGTGAGGCTTGTGCTGCACAATGCTAGGCTTTCCAATGACTCGAATTTCGTCTTCATTATCAACTTCAGACCTCGATTTCCCAGCTTATTGTCCGATAAACAGATCCTTTTCAAAGATTTAGCCCATATATCAAGGATATCTCCAATATTGTCCTGCTTCAGTCGACAATTTGCAAAATCAGCATTTTTCAAGGCTCTCCATTAATTTTTCCTCAAAGCTCTAAGCATTCTGCTATCAAAAATCCACCCGCATACTCGAATACTCTCTAACTATCGACAATTTCGAGCGACACATCCCAATATTGCTCTCAATTATTCCTGCTTTTTCCTATATTAATCAGCATTAATACATCTTAGATCAGATTCGATCACGAGCGAGATCTTTTTCATGTCATATCTCAGCCTGTAGATGCTTTAACTGACAGTTTAGTAAAAATTGCTCTTTTTGTCAATTTACCATCTCATATTGTCCTAGAGCTCACACCTGTACTCAAGCAGCTCATCGACAGTGTAGTCAGCAAACAACTCAGCTCTACGATTTCTACGCATTCGAATAAGATAAAAACTCATCATTTATCTCAGGTATATCAAGACTTGTGCTCATAAAAATCAACGACAACTTTTTGTTGTTTACTTGCAACATTCAACTGACCAATATTTGATCTATTTAATCTAATCGACTCACAACATTCTAATTTTAGCGTTTCATCTAAATGAATAAATTTGTCAGCATCGGGGAGACCCATCCGAATATCGCCTATATGTACGCCCTAGGAGGCAACACTACTTTAGCTCTTATGCAAATCTTCATCAAATATGCCAGCAGCACTCTTACATCTTTTCAAATCATTATAGTCCGATCGGTCTGTCTGCTTCTCTTTAACATGGCTTGTGTGTTGCCTGCTATTAACAAAAATCCATACATATCTGAGCCTTTAGGTAGTTTATTATCTAGCATAGCTTTTCGCGATGTGTCTATTAGGGTCGCTCTAGCAGGTACAGCCTCAACAATCATGTTCTACTGCATTGGATATTTACCGGTCAGTACAGTCACCACTATGTTCAATATGGCCCCCATCTTCATCTTCTTGATTGAGGCTGTCGCAAACAAGGTATAACACTATGGAATATTAAGCAAAGTCTAAATGTTGGCAATTTGGCATTAACACTAGTTAGCTTTACGGGAGTTGTGTTCATCGTTCAACCTTAATTCTTGTTTGGGCAGAATGAAAAAGGAACAAATGGTTCTCAGGTGTTTTATATTGGATTGATGGTTGTTTCAGCTTTTTTTAGAGCCATGAATATGCACTACATACACGGTCTGGCAAAAAAAGTGCATCCCTTCGTCAATGCGCACTATTCTCATATCGCTTTTCTCTTTCTCAACTCAATCCTAGCCATCTTGCACCCTCACCCCTTATAGCTAAAAGATTTATCATGGAAATTGACAGGAGTTGTGCTAGGAGTCATCATAAGCAGTTATATTAGTCAAAATACGATATTTTTAGCAAATAGCATCAAATCGCCTTCCCTCGTGATGCCTTTGGGCTACGCTTCGGTTGTTTTGGGTTTTTGGGCAGATGTCTATCTTTTTGACAATTAATTTAGTACAATCACAGTCATTGGCATGTTTTTGACGAGCGCAGGTTTGATGAGTGGATATTTGAAGAACAAAAGCAAAGAATCTTTGAAAAAAGAAGGAAATGTGGGAGTCGAACTTTCGAAGGAGCTTACTTCAGGAAAATAACTCAAAAAAGCTGGTATTTGAAAACGATATCGAGTGATATAAATTAAATGAACAAGTTCAAAATAAGCTATTTTTGGAAAGGCAGTTTGTTTATTTTTTCTCCCATTAAATCCAATTCAAACAATTCTATTCCTCTATATATATTATCAAGGACATATGGGCGGAATATCATCATTACTGTGTTACACTGACATCCAACTCCCTCCTCTATCTGAAGGGCCAATCGTGATTGCTAAACCCTTCAGCTAAAATGAGTTGATCGTCATGAACAGTGTCAAAGAATATGCATCTGAGCCTCAACTTTTATAATTAAGTCTGAGTAAGTTTAAGATCTATCACAGACAGCAGCAACATCACTAATGAAGTTCTTAAAGATATCCTTCCGATTATTGAAAAAGTTAATTTTGAAAAGCAGAAACAAAAATAAGAGCCTCGGCAGCTAAAAATATGGCTCGGTAAGTTAAAAATATGACACAGTTGGCAACAATATTTCAATTCCAGGTTGTGAGACCCTCTCCAAGGCTTCTCTTTTGAACTTGCAGGAACTTAACATCTGTAACTTTTCTCTAAGTCTCAGCAAAAAACAATATCGGGGATCAGGGATGTCTAAATTTGATAAAGTGCAACTGGCCGACTCTCTCTTCGCTTGCCTTAGGTATCTAGATAGTTATAAAGATGAAAACCATATTGGAGAGAGGGGAGCCAAGTATTTATCACAAGGACAATGGCCTCTCTTGTCTGGAATTTTCATGTGTAACTATTGATTGAAGCAGGTGAGAACAACCTCGGATAAAAAGGAGTCATACATTTGTCAAAGGCTCGATGGCCTCAACTAAACTGGTTCATTGTGGGTACTCTTAGCAATGATTGTAGCTAATAACAGAATTGTAGACAAGGGGTGTAAAGGAGTCATGAAGGGAAGCTGGATCAACTTGAGGTCTTTAGTGGTGAGTATGAATTGATCTGATCATAGATACAAATAGACTGAACAACAAAGGTTGCCATGAGTTGTTGAAGGGGAATTTTAGACACCTTGAATGGATCTCTGCTGGTAGTGATTAATGATATGCAGATAACAACTAAATAACGGAGTTTAGTATGATCTTCTTGAGAGAGAAATATCCAAAATGTTTCAAAATGGAATATGAGAACCAAGAAGATAGTTTCTGGTGATTAGTGAGTGATATGCACTTGTTTTGACTCTCAAATATAATTTAAAAAATAAGTGATGCTATGAATATTATTTGCTAATAGTATCGATCATCATAATATTATTTCTCACTGTCGATAAAAATTATGCTATATACTACACAATTAGCAATTAATCCATTTTTTGAATATGTTTTAAAGAGAAAATCCTATATTTTTATATTAACGTCATAAGTTGGAAGATATGGATATATATTGAATGAGTAGTCAGTGAGTAGATAAAAAGAGGAAGAATTTTGTGTTGTTTTGCCCTTGTTGGATTTTTTGTATATCTGACTGATCTCGATACACTCCAAACGACCTCGAAAATAATAATTTGAAACTAAAATATCTCCAAAAACGACGCCAAGCTCCAAAAAATCCAAAGAGCCTCTCCCCTCACTGCTCTCCTAACCCAAAGGACAAAACATGTAGCAGCCCTCCATCAAATCGGAGTAGTACTAGTCCAAAATCAACTAATTATCTAACATGATCAAGGTTCTACGCTAAAAATTAACGTACATTGAAGGCGAAGGCTAAAGAGAGCGAGAAAGAGAGAGTGAAGGGATGGCAGAATTGCGAGTGGAGAACGGGCGATTGATGAGGGAGAACAAGGCTCTTAGAGAGCGGGTGTATGAATTGTAGAGAAAGTTGAGATAGGCTGAAGATAAAGAAAGAAGCAAAGATAGGGGGATGAGAAGCAGCGGATAGTACGGCTTGCAGACCGCAAAATCACAGGGTAACCTACGTTGGTCGACCACTTCCAAACAATCTCAATCGACGACTCTCCTCCTCCGCTAATTGCTGGCCTAGTGTCATTAACCTTCCTAATCGCTCTACACCTCGCATCGCCCCTAGCTTAAAGATTAGTTTTATTAATTCAAGTCATCAGCTGACTGCTTCTCGCCTTGGCTGGATCAGTTACCAGCAGAGGGGCAGATCAGATTGAAACGGTGTCTAACTAGGGAAAAATAATTACTGTGGGGCAGCAGCCAATTGGAACTTGGCTGCATATGTCCCTACCTACCAGGCAAATAAGATGCAAAAGTGAGAATACTGCTGGTGTTGACAAATATCGGTCTGGAGACTGTCCGGGACATTGCAATGGAAATCATCTGTGGTAAAGATGTGGTGGTTATACGTAACGTCAACAATCTTAAAAATTCCAACAAAAGCAGTCAGTAGCCCAGTACTGGCATCAATCGCTGGCACTACAGCAGATAACTCAGACCCAACGATCAATTAAAGTAGTAACTTGAGGTCACCATCAACAACGTTGATTTTCGCTGCCTGCAACTCCAACTCACTTATGCACTGAGTTTTTAGCCCACAACTCATACCCAACTGCTAATACTACCCCTGTCTAAATCAAAGCTATTCAAAATTTTGCCCTACTCCTCACCCCCTCTCAAACCTTCAAAATTGTAACGAGTATTCATACCATAAAGGAAAGTGCTACCTACGATAGGCAAAATAACTAAAATTTGGTCTTGTCTAGAGAGCAAGGATAAAATAGGAGGGGAGAAGGTACACTGGAAATTGCAATTTAACGGCAGAGTATTTTGGATTTCTGCTGGCAAGGTGGATTAGCGGGTGTTTGTGGCAGTAAAATATTAAAACTAGAGGGCGCTGGCCGAGAAAGTGCTGGATTAGTACGTCTTCCTGTTCCAGAAGTAGTGAACTCAATGTCATGTGAATCAACTCCGTAACGAAGGCCTGATGTATGTGAATAATCTGATATACGTGAAATAAGATCAATATATTCACAATCAAAAGTATGGGTATATCACCTCCTATTAGCAGCTTTAGCATCTCCAATGCACAAACAAGGCTAACTCCATCTATACCCGGGTTAGACTTTCACTCGCTCCATCTGAATATCTTTCTAGCCGTAGTAACTGACGGTGAAGTCGTATTCCTTCTCCTGACAAAGATGCACCCTCAACTCATACCAACCCTACTCTAGTGCTACCTCCTTGCCCACTTAGAGCAATTGCCCCTCATTGCCTTTTTCCTCTCCATCCTATTCCTATTGATGGTCGCTCCAGGGAGTCAATATCATCCTGACCCTTCCAACAGCATACTCAATATTGCTACCCAGATGTTTCTTGTAGTATGCTGGGTTGTTCTGCCAGACATCGAAGTAGCCCCGAGTGGCAGTCCCTACCTTCAACTTCAAATTCGAGTAGCAGCCCTTCTTATGTCGTAATTTGTACGTCACGTAACGATAGTTTTACTAGAGGCGGTAGATAATTAGACGCTAAAAAAGGAGGCACTAGCTGAAGGTGAGTTTGGTGAAAAGCTAAGGCTAGGAGTAGTTGCGTAGCTTGAGGCCTGATTTTTTGATGGATAGCACTCGGTAGGCCTGATGGGGTGAGATCGATAAATGTTGACCGGTTTATTGATGTTCCTCGCGTAAAGCTTAAAGAGTAACGATGTGCCCTCTCTTAAGCGCAGAATCGATCAAAATAAGAAAAGATCTGAAATCTTTGTTCAGTGGATACGACACCATGGGTGCTCCAGTCATCAATCGGAACAACTAGCCCATGCCAACTTCTCTTCCCATGGCCAAATCTAAATAGGTCCCGTAAATTTTCGCCACTGCTTTCTAGACGAGAGCACTCCAAACTTCCACTCTGCCCTATTGGATATCCTCTTTGCTATGCATAAAAAGCATCTGCTTCCGCCCAGCAATTGACTTCACTGGCATGTAATCATCGACAACAATATATCGCCATACTCCATCTTTGCACAAATTGATGTGATAGACGCCAGAATCGTTGTATTGCTGGTTGTTGAACAAAGCCATAATGCGTAATGGATGCTCAGCTAGGATGGACAGAGCTGAGTATAGATAAGGATTGGTGTATTTGCCGAGAGTCAGCATTGTAGGTTAGCAAGCATGCAATAGGCAAGGAACAGATGAAGATGTTGAGTATATTTGTGAAAGGCGCTCGAATTTAAGGCCTTATTATTGATAGAGGATTCGCCTGTTAAAGACTATGCTGTGGGCTGGCGGGAAGAAGTCGTCAGTGAAGGGCTGACCACGAGTGGAGGAAAGTACTTAGTCTGCATGAGCTTTGAGAGTTTCGCGAGGTTTGTATGGTGAGTGATGTCTTCTTTCTGGTTGAGGAGCGAGCAATAATTATGGAAGTTCGGCATGCAGTGGTCTACGATTAGCCTTAGCTGGTGACTCTTGAAACCGACTTCCCTCTAATCTTGACTGTTGTACTTCCCCTCGCTCTCTCATTTGTCGATGCTCCAATTCTTTCAATCTAGATGTCAATTCATACTAATCCTCCTCTTGCTCTCTATATGCTCTTATTCTATCATTATTTCTTGTTGTGTGAGCTGGATATAATTTTTGTGAGGAAAGAGATACCCTCGACATTTGTGACTGGTTGGTCTGGTTTAAAGAATCCGATGAGGGGTTTAGTTCGTGGATTTGATTGATTTTAAGGTGGATTGTTTTGAGGAGAGGAGTCGAGGACCGCTGGTCAGGTGTATGACTACGGCTCGTCTGATAATTCCCATAAATATTCTTGGAAGGAGTAACAACTATCGTTCCAAATTGTCTCTCACTGCCTTCTTCCTTTTCGGACCTCTCATAGGTCATCTGTGAAGCCCCAGGAGATATGGGCCTAGTCTGATGTGGCTCACTTCTCTAGAAATGATGAGTAAGGGAGCTAACTGTAAATTTTCGCGGATGTCTGGACTCTTGCTCTGATTGCTACTATTCCGTATGGACATGGCGGAGCATTCTTTAGCGGGCTTTTGATATCTCGCTCATTTTTAACGAACTATAAAAATTATTATATGAACGGAGAATATAACTGTTGTATATTGTATAAGGAAGGTGGCAGAACAGGTGATCTTGGGACTGTTTTCTGAATTTGTTGAAGGGGCATCAGGGACAGCACATAGAGTGGCCATGCTGCTAAACTTGACCTAATTTGGCCATCATCCTGTCAGCCTAAACGTCCTACTCTCTCGGTACAGATGCTAAACTTTATACAACTCCCACAAATAATCCATTAACTCCATAACCGCTCTTAGCCGAGACCTACCAATGACTAATCTCCTCTCGCTCACACCATTCCTCTACTGATTATCGTAGTGGGTTGCCTTAAGAGTATAAATCTTTTTTGGAGGCGATAACGACAGCGAGAGAAGATTGCATTTGGTTGTCTCTGAACAATTGCAACCAGGCATGCAAATTAGTCAGCGATTATGGGCGTAGTGGGTCATATATAAGTAGGGCAGCATTGGCATCTCTGAGGTAAGCCGGTACCAAAGATTTATATTTTTCCTGACCGGCCGTATCCCACAGTTGCAATCTATACGTCCTGTTGCTGACTGTGATGTTCCTCGATAGGAAATCTATTCCGACTGTTGGCTGAATGAATGGGAGAAGGTACATTGGCTGCCGAATCGAATTAGTTCCTGACAAAGCGTTCAATAATGGATGTTTTTCCTACTCCTGAATCCCCTAGAAGGACTATTTTGAATTTGGTATCACAGAGGGAGGTACTCTCATCGAAATGCGTCTTCTTTTTAATCATAAATTTGATTAATGTTATATGATCAAATTGATTCTCTATTCTGAACATGAGATATCTGATGATTTCAACGGGATCAATGATTAAACTTAAGAAAATACTAATGTTCATTTATTATATCAACGTCATAAATGGGAGCATAAAACTCAATGGAACACTAACAGGTCCTTACTATGAATCCTCCACGGCCGCAGGCTCAGATCAACCCTTCAGATCCTCCAAAGGAATACTAATAATTCATCAAAAACAATGTGAAGCAGTTTAACTTTGATCCTTCAATGCTTTAAATAAACCTATGAATGCATTCAACTAAGTTAACTGCGGCCTCAGTGAGGAGAATCTATAAACAGTGCTACTACTCTTAGAGAGAGCAGTCTTTGAGAAGGAAAAATAGCATAAATAATCTCTAAAACTCCGCATCTTTCTAGGTATGTGGTCAAAAAAATTAGTGAACAATAACTTTTCGGGTTTAGGAAGTCTGTACCTTGCCAAGGCTTCTCTAGCCAATTTGCAGGAAATCCATCTCCGTACTATTCAAGATTTACTAAGATAGAAATCATATTGGAGATCAGGCTTGCGTTCAGTTAAGCAAAGCGCATTGGCCAATGTTGGCTCAAATCGGTCTTGGTATTTGTTTACTAAAAAAGATGACAATGAAATCACTGGCAAGGGATGCAAGTACCTTTCGCAAGCAAGATGGAATAATTTAAATGGCATTTTTTTGTGTATCTTTAGCCTAGAGTAGCTGATAATAGAATCGGAGAGAAAGGAATCAAACATTTAGTCAAGGCTGAGTGGCCTGCCCTTGACTGTCTGAAAGTAGGTACAATTATCGCATATCAACAGCTTCAAGCAAGATAGGTGAAAAAGGGTGTATTCAAATCACCAAGGGAAACTGGAGTAATATAAAGGTTTTTGGCTTTGGTAAGAGTACATCATTAAACTTAGATTACAATGGGACTACCGACAAGGGTTGTCAAGCACTGCTCAAAAGTGTGTTCAACAAACTGGATTTTATTTCCCTTGGTATTATTGAATCAAGGTAGATGGAAACTCGATCACATAGTTCACCTTGGGATTCATGAGGGAGAGATATTCGAAATGTTTCAAGATGTATTTTGAGAAAGAGGACTAAATATTTTGGTGAATGATTGAGGCCTCTTATTTCACTATACACTTCTTATTGCAAATGGATATGAGTTCGGTTGTTCATAATTGAAATATATAAAATATCTTGATAGGACGGCAGTTAATATAAAACTACATAGACTCCACAATTATAAATTATGCGTGTTATAATACATTCACAATCCTATATTTTAATCAACGTCATAATGGGTGCCTAAAATGCTGCCGAACTTGCACAACCAGATGTCATGAATAATCCTGGACTATAAAGAGTATCCTAACCTCTCGAATCCATCGAACAATATGAATAATTTGTCAAGAAGAATGCCAAACTGTATAGGATTGATGTGCTAATGCTAGAGTTTAACCTTAGTAATCCTTAAAAATAATTTCAGGCTGTTGCAAACTAAATGAATGTAACTTCGAAAGGTTGTTATAATTCATCAAAAAGACTACTCTTGACAAGGAGCAATAAAAAAAGTAGTCCTTATTTTTTAAACTATTCCTTAGTAAGCATATAAACAATTTAGTTGGCAATAGGTTAGGATATATTGAAATTGAACAACTTGTCAAGGCTTCTCTCGTCAATTTGCAGGAATTGCATCTTAGTACATCATTATTGACTGTAGCTAAAAACCTCATTGGAGATTAAGCTTGTCTCATGTTGTCTAAGGGGGACTGGCCTGTCTTGTTTCTATTAGCTCTAGGTATATTGACTATGATACAGATGAAAACAACGTTACAGAAAAAGGGTGTAAGTTCCTGTCTCGAAAGTAGTGGCCAACATTGACTGGAATAATATTATGTAGCTCAAATATTAAGTAGGCTAAAATGGAATTGGCTAAAAAGGAATTAGACACTTGGTGAAGGCAAGATGGCCTTCTCTTCAATGGATCAAAGTGAGTAACTAAATCATCTACATAGGATAAACTACAATTGGAGACAGAGGATGCGCTCTTATCTCGAAATCAAATTGTCTCAAGATGAAAGGTTTTGTTATTCGTAAACTTTATTCATAAATATAGAGGCAAATGGAATCACAGACAAAGGATGCCAAGCTTTGCTTAAGAGCAATTTCAACAAATTGGAGATCGTTGATTATGGTAGTTGTATATTAATGCAGACAGAAATCCAGTCACATAATTTAGCGTGAACTTTTTGAGAGAGAAATTTCCAAATTGCTTCAAGATGTACTTCGAGAGAGAAAGTGATATTTTCTACTGAGTGATATACGTCTCCTTACTTTTCATAAGTTGATACTATTCATAAGATCATTCTTCTAATTATCTGCTTAGATTAATGAAACAGCTTGTTGATATATTGTATTGAAAAATGATGTTCAATCGAAAACACAGTTATGCAGTTATCAAATAGATAGATTCGGCAAACTTGATGCTATTGTGTTTGTGGTAGCGCAGGGTTTGTGTCAATGAAAGTATTCTTTAGATGCTGTTGGATATCGCCGTAGCCTAAATTTTATTAGTGAAATATCTCCATACTATCTGAATAAATTCAAAAACAAAAAGTGTTCATAAAGCATTGGGAAATGTATAAATCACTAGGTCAGCGAAAGATTTTTCTTAGACCTTCTGCTTAAAAGGACGCAGGGTTAGGGTAGGCTCAATTTGTTTTCACTATTACTGCTCTTTTCTCAGATATATAGCTATCTCTCAGCGACTCTGGCTTACCCTCTTTGATATCCTTAGAGTTGAACCATCCTAGAACGTCTTGACATATCTCGAAAGATTATTTTTTCTTGAGAATTGGTGGGTCAGTTGAAAGCTGACCTTCCTCTGTCTAGACTGTGAGCTTACGAGTGTTGACTTAGTTATCCTTGGTGGTCTATTTTTCGGTAATTTGGGAGCTGGGAAGTGAGAGCTATTGATCCATTGTTGATAAATTAATGGCCTGGAGCCAACTAAGATGGCAGATATATTATAAAATGTGGGAATAAATTGTCAAAAAACGAACAAGTCAAAGCCCATGAATCCTATACATCTATTGGAAACCATAAAAAGGGCATTGGTTTGTTTGTTGATAATTGAAGAAATCAGTTGTCGTCAAATATGCCCTGAGATCTTAATACGAATCATAATGAGTTGGCAAAGTGTCAGGAAGATCACAAGCGTATACCAACAAAATTTCAGGTCTGAATTTTGGTAAAACTTTATTGTGCGAGTCATAGGCCTCCTCTGATTAATATAGATTATTCAAATCTATTCAAAAAATATATCTGGGGTTTGTAGTTCTGAGGAAACTGAGAATGACTTGATCGAATATGTACCTCAAAAGGGCATTCTGATCTATCTATCTAATAATATTAATGAAAATAAGACGAACCCTATCTTTCTTTGTATTTGATTTGTAACAAACATGAATAAGCTGAAGTCATGAAGCCCTTCACATGCAACAATCCCACCTGACCATCTTCTGCCAAATTTTATTTATTTTTCTATGAGATAATTTAGTAGCATACATATAGCACATAAACACGATGGAATACTTCTTAGTTATCATTTTAAATATACTAGATGGGAGCAAAGGGTTAAACAGTTAGGTTGAGCATCTTCATCTTCCTCCACTTCACACCATTTAGCAGTTATCTTACCACCTTGACCTCCATTTACGAAGAGGAGGGACTGCCTAAGATGGGACCTGCTAACTTGGGTATCAACTACCTCTTCTTTATCATATCGACCATCCTCGCACCTTCGGTTAAGGCCCCGCTCAAAAATCAATTTCTCTTTGGTGGGCTCTGCTATAGTTTGAGCTATGCTTCAGGCATACTTGCTGGCTTCACCTCGACGGTTGTATTGAAATTCATCGTTACTTGCACAGGATCAGCTCTGGCTGGTTTTTCAGCTGGCTTTCTCTGGGTGAGCATAGGCCGCTATGTGCACTTAGCATGTGAGAAATACAACTAGTTGGATCGAAAGGGTGAGATGTACGGTATTGTAAATTCATCATACTGCCTATCAAATGTATCAGCAGGGCTGATCACAACCTTTGGGCTGGGTTTCTTCGATGCTCAGATCTACTTTTACATTGAGACTGTGATAGGATTGATGGCGATTATGTACTGTGCATTTTTCGTGAGGAATATTTCTGAAAAAAGTAGGTTACGAACTAACATATAAACTTTACTCGGGGATTAGCTCACAGAGAACTAAGATTATCAACAAGAGACTCCAGAGCAACAGGAAAGTACATGGACTAGTGTGAAAAATACTGTCCTCTTCACGAAACAGATGTATGCTGTGTTGATCTTAATGGTCATGGATGGACTAGCAACTGCTGTCTATTCTTCATAAATCGCAGAGCTAGTTCCTCTTGATACACCCGATGACAAAGCAGATGAAATTGCCGGTATTATCATCATCTCTCTAGGTGTTGGCTCTGTTATAGGAGGCTATATTTGTGGCATCATAGCCGATAAAATAGGTGGGCTTGTCTCAGGAAGGCTCGGACTGGCTTTTTGGGTCAGTAGTTGTGGATGTTTCTTGGCTGCTCAAGTTTGGCAAAGTTTATGGATGGCTCAGATAACAGGATTTATGTGGGGATTTTCGATGTTTTATCTTGAGGGTTGGCTCTACATCGTCATCTCACGTAATTACAACGGTCTAGCAGAGGCCTTCTCAGTCAACAAACAATTCCACTCCTGGTTCTACCTATTCTTCCAGATAGCAGTTTTCACCACCAAAAACGTCCTACCCATGAAGACCATAATGATCACAATGGCAGTTCTGGCGATACCTGCTTTCTTGCTGATGAACAGGGTCCCCAACATTCGCGCAGTAAAAAACACAGCCATC
>Ga0100402_1001843_pt1 | contig 24209 bp, 23 predicted proteins | sample CryGeyme20150102_FD_80419 | JGI IMG/M metagenome (GOLD analysis project Ga0100402, IMG submission 80419) | Groundwater microbial communities from Crystal Geyser aquifers in Utah, USA - Crystal Geyser metaG 2015-0102 | ecosystem: Environmental > Aquatic > Deep subsurface > Groundwater | place...
CCCCATCCCCCTCCCCCAACCCCAACCCCAACCCCAACCACAATGCTTTTATTCTATATGAAACATTGTTTATTTTCAAAGTTGATTAGAAATATGGCAGCATAAATAAATGAACATTAAAACATATATATGAGCTCTCAGCCATAATATTAATCTGATTTATCAGCAAAATGTCAGCACCAGCAGCCTCCCAAGCAGAACAACTGAACCTCAAAGTCAAGAGTCAAGATGGAGAAGAAGTCTTCTTCAAGATCAAGAACACTACCCAACTCAAAAAATTAATGGATGCCTACTGCCAGCGCCAAAGCCTCAAGGCCAACAACGTACGATTCCTTTTTGATGGTGAGCGACTCCACGAGAACCAAACGCCGAAGGATCTGAACATGGAAAACGGAGATGAAATCGATGTTGTCATTGAGCAAGTCGGAGGTTCCTCTGAATGATCCACCCTCAATCAAACATACTTTTAAACTTTTAATCTAATTTGGTTAATTTCTGTGATAACTGTGAATGAAAGAATTAATTATTATTATGTAGAAGGAGGAAGCAAAGACAGATAAGAAACCGAAAAAGAAATGGGTGAATCCCTTGCGAGACAGAACAAGAGTTGTTCCTTTTGTTGTTCCAGACAAAGAAGAGCGTATGTCTGCCTTGGGAACTTTGGCAGGAGAGAAGTGGAGAGTCAAAAAATCTCTGTTAGCCATCCTCAATGACTTCGATCCAATCAAAACACCTCAGCCAGGCGACAATTTATATTTTCAGGAGTAAGATGGTTAAGGCTATGGGTTATTTGCTTCAAGAATGAGAAATTATATCGATACCAGCAAGTAAATTATCTATATTTGCCCTTTTCATTGCAAACTCTCAAAAGATGTAATCAAACGCATAAAAAATCAAGCAAAAAGCTTCTTCTTTGGAGCTAAAGTTAAACTATTTTAACTTCCCAAAATTAATCTTTCCCAGTTTGATCCTATGGAAGGACCAAATGGATAACAATACTACGATGCAGCCAAGATCAACGATTACTTAGCTAGGCACCTTCCCAAAAATACCTTTTCGTTTTGTGTGGTCACAAACCTCTTGATCTACAATGGCAATCGCATATAGGAACTTTTATAGGAAAAATGGGTCTTTGGACTAGGGGCCATCAAAGATAGAACATGCATTATATCCTTTGAACAAATGTTGATAAAGTAACTTGGAGGACAGAAAGACCCCAACGTTGAAGATGAAGATGAGATCAACATATAGTTCCTATAAAAGGTGGTTAATCACTAAATTTGCCATACTTTCGGTATGAGGCATTGTATTTATCATCAATGTCTCATGAACGGATCGAGTGGATATGAAGAAGCTATCACAAAAGAGGCACATCTATGTCCAGTATGTATCAGAAAACTGCATAATTCTTTGCAATTTGATTTTGCTGATCGATATGAAGCAAGAGGCGACCAAAAAAGCTTAATGTTGGCTTCAAAAGTAAGAGCTGCCTTTAATGTTCAGGCCAATTGATAATTCATTAGCTCTTTGGCATATAAATATAATTAACTATGGGGTGTACAGAGTCAACGAACAACACCATTGAGGTCTAGGATATCCAGAAATCCAAGAAAGTTGCTAGATCGCCTGATTCCAAAAGTCTCCCAAAATCTCCGATTTCTAAGAGTTCACAGATATTCAAAGCACCATCTAAAGTGGTCTATCCTACTCCCAATAAAAGGGAGCGTGATGAACATACTATGGAGGACATAAAAGATAAAAGAAGTGGAAGTACCTTACATGAGCACAGTTAGAATACAAATGAGTCGAGGGCCAAGAAGAAAATCAAATCTGTTAAAGTTATGCCTGCTGCTTTTGAAAGACCAAGCGTAGTCGAAGACCCTGAATATTTGAGAAACTCTAGCCATAAACTGTCAGACAATAAAATCAAAAATTAGAAGCAGGAACTGCATCACCTTTTGAGAATTTATGATTTAGTCTGATTTATGGCATAATAAATTTTAGACTTTCTTATTTTTGAAAGAGTTGCAGTTGCTCTGACTCATTTAAGTTTATAGTCTGAAAGAAACAAAGGTATAATTGAATTGTGTGATAACTGTGATATGACTTTGACTAATATTTGTAGTCTTAATGAATTAGGCGCAGTCAGAGCCACAATCTCAGAACTTTCCCTCAAGTTATCAGAGCCTTGAAAATGTTGCCCATGAAATAGATTTCACTACTCTCAAACCATACTGGAACTACTACTTTTCGTCTCAACCTCCGTCCACCCTCAATGTATATCCCCGCATATTCAGCTTGAGATTCCACTCCACAAAGTTATATTTGCATTCAAAAATGCCTCAAGGAAAGACTTCTTCTCCAAATTATTCAAGATATCAGACACTTAAAAACACTTCTATGAAGCGATTCTTGACTTTGACATATTTCCACACATTTTGAAGTAGCAAGAGGATGAATTGGCCTCAGTTATATTTTAGATCCTGTCTGACTTTACTTATGAAGCAGCTGCAATCATCCCTGCTTTGAGCTTGGTCCTTCATGGTTATATTTTGGAGACAAAACCCAATAAAAGATCAAAAAAAGTTTATCTGGTGGTTGAAAACTATCAAGAATCGAACATCAATGATGTCAAAGCAAATATGATCAACAATTTCATTAGATTTGAAGCTGTTGTCTTAAAAGTTTATCAAACAAAACTGATGGCAGTTAGTCTCGAATTCGAATGCTCTGATTGTAAGGGTAGCTTTACACACTATCTCACTGATGGTCAATACAAACAACCAAGTAAGTGTGAGGGAGAGAAAAAGAAGTGCAATGGGAAATATTTCACTCTCAAAAAAGAGAAGGTTAAAACAACATTCATCCAAAGGCTCAAAGTTCAAGAAATCGACTCTGAAGACCGTACTCCCAGACAGATCATGTGCTAGCTCAGAGAAAATAACGTAGGAAAAATCATCACAGGTGAAACAATCAAATTAGCTGGATTGATCAAGACTGAGTCATCAGAGTATGAGAAAGACAAGAAAACTCAAGGCATTTTTGTACCTTTTGTGCTGATCAACTCCCTGACTCAGAAGATGAACATTCATGGGTCTGGCTACGACTTGGGAATAATCAATGAAATGAAGAACAATCCTAACATATTCTACTCTCTTATTAAATCGTTCTGCCCAACCATCTATGGACATTAACTCGTCAAGGCGGGGCTGTTACTTGGAATTATTGGAGGATCAGCTAAAAATTTATCAGATTAATCAACATTCAGATAAACAAGCCACATCTTACTATTGGGTGATCCAGGTCTGGGAAAATCTCAGTTGCTGAAATATGCAGTTGAAATTCTTCCTCACTCAATATACGTGAGTGCGACAGCTACAACAACTAGTGGTCTTACAGTCACAGTCAACAGAGACAATAACTAACAAGCTTTGTAGGCTGGAGCCTTGATTTTGGCTGATAATGGAGTTTGTGCTATTGATGAATTCGATAAAGCAAGTGATACCTCATCTTTGCTTGAGGCCATGGAGCAGCAGACCATATCAATCGCCAAAGCAGGAGTGATATGTCAGCTGAAATGCCGAGTGGGGATCTTAGCTTCTGCTAACCCAGTCAATGGCTGTTACAACAGAGCAAAATCTTTTAAAGACAACACAAAGATATCAAACGCTATTCTTTCCAGGTTTGACTTAATATTTTTACTGGTTGACAAGCCTGATCCCGAAAGAGACAGAAAATTGGCAGAGCATATAATGAAAATTCACAACAACAAGAGGAAGAAGAAAGTTGATGACAATGGAATTTCAAGCCAAAGTAGTAAATTTAAACAATACGCTTAGCATATATCTCTGGCTGACAAATATAATAAAATATGCTAAATTGAGACTAAAACATACCCGCTCGAGCAGATAAAAAGATACCTGACCTATGTCAAACAATAAGTTCATCCCATTTTATCTCGATAAGCTTCATAAGTCATTAAAGGCTTTTATATTGTCCTTCGATAAAATTGTCCAGCCAATGCTTTTCAAATCACTAATAGGCAGCTCGAATCTATGGTGAGACTAGCTATGGCACGAGCAAGAATCGAGTGCAGAAAAGTAGTGACTGAATAAGATGCTCTGGTATTTTTTATACTATTTAGGAAGTTACTCAACTGATGCAAGAAAGCTTGTTTGACTCGTTTGAAGAGATGGGCTTTACGACGACTTCTCTTCGTTTTGAAGGTAAGAAAGCCAAACTAAACAAGAGACCAGGAGAACTTTCACTTCCGAAGCAAAGAACACTATATATCAACCACCTCAGATAGGTAAATGATTCAGAAGGGAAGTAAATATGGGAATGGTCTGAATTAGTCAAAGCAGCAAAGTAGCTATAACTCAACATTGGAGACTTCTATGCCTTTATTGAGAGACTGAATCAAGATGGGGTGCTGCTACAGAAGGGCAACAAGAGATATTCATTCAATGGGACATATGTTTGATAGTACTTCAAGAAGCAGATTTTATTATCTTTAACAATAAATAATTTATGAACTTCCCTCCTTTCGAGCAATTCGAAAAAGAAAATCATGTCTATAAGTAAAAGTGTCAAGTCAGGTCGAAGGCTTACTCTCAATTGTCCAAGTCACCAAAGCACAATAAAGCATAACCCTATATCTATCATCCCCAAAGACTTTACGATCAAAACTATCAAGAAAAATCACCTAATAGTTTTCATAAAGTTAAGGCAGCTCGTTATCAGCCCACCTAGAGAGCCTTTAATAACCATAATGAAAGAACTGTCTCTGCTAGTCGATGTTGTAAAGATTTGTCCCCTAAATACGAGGTTCAAAAATATGATCAATATGAAAAAATGGACTCCTACGACTATACTCCCAAGTTTTCACGGACTCCTCCTAAATACACGCAAGCTAGCAGTTACGTGGAAAAAAATTCAGTTGAAGTCAGTGAAAATAGCTACTCTGCTGATCCTACCATCAGGAAGGAGCTGGGAAGAACCAAAGGATTTTAGCTAAAAATGAACAACATTACTTTGATGAATGACAAGATCAGTAACTTGTTGAGTATGGTTAAAAATGATAGATATCGAGCTGTCTCTAATAAAAAATCAGAAGATAGTAATCATTCTCCTTCCAATTATGGAGAAATGTCACCTATGGTTGGGCAAATCAGGGATAGAAAGCGATAAAGAATGCCAAGCTATCAAGGTTAGCAGTATTCTTCTCAAAATAAATATGAAGCTCCCTACATGGAGGAAAAATATTTAGACAGAAGTTATAGGTTAAAGACAGCAATCACTGCGTACGAAGATAAAAATGATAACAGTTATGAAATGCCTGCTAAATACACAAAATGCTAAAAATATAACGAATAAGACACATTGTATCGATGCAATACTCAAAAAAAAAGCACAAAGGCAGCTTATATATCGAGAGACACTACAGGAAGCAAAAACGAATCTTCTCCTCTGAGACAGGCCCTGAATAGAGATAGATCTATTTCAGGTAAGCCTGCTATAAGATAAACATATGAATATAGACAAATGAAGGCAGCTGAGCCTCCAATAAGGAAGGATCTTCCTTCTCATGCATATCAAATAGACTTAAATTCTAGAGCTTCCGACAAGTATTAAGTTAATAAAGATTCTCTTGATAAATACAATAAACTAGACGAATATGAGTATGTTCCTAAGTTCAAGGGAGCCCTGAAAAGATAGGAAAAAAGTGAGCAGGCCCTTATTCCTCTTTCTCATCACAACTAAAGAACAGCCACCAATTCAAGCATATACAGTACTAGAATGATTGACGATAAAATTCAAAAACTCAAAGACAGAATCTTAGACTCTGAAACCTAAGCGCAGAAATATGAGAAAAATATGGATCTCACATTGACTGGATATAGCGCTACTGAAAAAGAATCAGGCAAAATATACAGGAGATGTGAATCTATTCCTGAGAAGAAATTTTCCTTAAAAGTACTACCAGTGCCTATTGATCGCTAGCAGGTGGTGAAACTTGCGTTCAAGCTGTTTACGCAAGCTGAAATAGATCTGACAAGTAAATCATCAAGACTGGCTTTTCTAAGATAGTAAGATGAAGATAAATGGCATCGTCTTTAACACGAAGTCAAATCAAAAGGAGTCCGATTAAGCAAAGGATAGCTCTAATAGCTTGTCGTCATATCTCCTGAGTAATTGTCATCTGATGACCTGATGGAAAAAGATCGACATAATATTGCTTATCTGTTGGGAGAAGCTCAAAAATATTGGGAAAGAGAAGTTTTAGGATGTTGTGATGCAAGGGCTCTGAAACGGGAAAGATTTAGTGTTTCAGAGCTTGATTAGCTACAGAAGGGTTACCTGTCAGATAAAGATATTGCTTCTTTTGTCAATCTCTACACAGGAAAATCTCTCTAAGTCAAAAATATATCGCTGATCTTCCGAAGATTAAAGTTCCTAGACCAGTGCCCTTAAAAAGATGGTATCAGCTATGAAACCTTCATGAGAGCTCTTTCGCATTGATTGTTATATTTTATATGAGCTAATATCAAAACATATTGCAATTGTTCAGGGAAAGTCATGATAAAACACAGTTTGAAATGATTGAGCAGAGAATAAGCAAAGTAGAAAGGCATAAGTAATAACTGGCAAAGCTAGCGGATATGGAAGTATTATTGTTATGTCTTAGAAGATAGATAAAATTCAGAAAGCGGTTGACGAAAGAATGGGCCCTCAAATGTGTGATAATAACGAAATTGAAAGCAAATAATTGAAGAAGAACTTCCTTGAAATACTGAAAGATTACAAAATACACATCAGTTCAAAGGTGAAGCAATAAAAAGTTAGCCTTTAACTTGCAAAAACTAAAATTAACTAAAAATTAGGTGATCTATCAAGAAAACTGACAATCCTCCAAAAAACGACTGATGAAATCAACTTAAAATCCCAAAAACAACTTTCTTCAATGAATTGCTAACGTTTACAAGAGGAAGGAGAATATATCATGTAGTCAGGTCTCGAAAAATATATGAACAAGATCAGCCAATTTTAAAGTTAAGTAGAGTTGTAGTTGCTCTAACTTCAACTTCAGAATAGAAAGAAAATGGGTGAGATTCGTTCCATATTGCATACATTGAGTTTTGAATCTTGATATTGTAACCTTTAAGAGTAAAAGTATATAAATATCAGGCCCTTTTGCAAATGGCAGTCATTAGCGCTCCACCTACAACAGCTCCCAGAAAAAATGATTTGATTTTTTGAGTGGTGAGATATGATTATTTGATATCTTTGGAATTATTTCTAGGTGGACTTTCAATTATAAATGACTTCTTTATAGTATCGGTCTCCTTGGTATTATTACTTTACTCTTTCACGGAAGGTTTCCGAATCGCTTTAATTTTCAAACTAAATTTGTCCTCAGTTTATCCTCTTCCCTTTTCGACTGTATATATGCTCATGCTATCTATTTTACTGAAATTGTTCTTATTTCCGCTGTAGCATTGACTGAGCTATGGGAAGTTAATTAAATCTAAGCTTAACTTCTTTGGAACGACGACAGTGTCTTTTTTTGAATAAATAGGACCATCTTCATTGATGCACCTAATCTCATCTTGATATTCCTTTGAGCTATTTGAAAGATTCAGCTCCTTTTCATAAAGCTCCCGAATCTAAGACAGTCTTCTTTAATAAAAAGCTGCAAGTTAATGGATCTATTATTTGTGCTTGATCTCGAGTTGATTTATATTTTCAGTGTCGACTGTTGAGGTCAGTTTTTTCAAGGTTGGACTTTCACTAAAACTTGTTTGTAACATTTATTAAATGCAAGTTTGAAAGTGAGGTTATTCAGAGTCGATATGAGTTGGTTGAGATCCAAGATGAGCTTGTTTCTATTCTTACAGTTGTTGGAAAAGATGCCCGTTTTCCTACTCAATGATCCTGAGCTTCCGATCTTTAATGAACTCACACTTTTCCAAGTTTTCTATTTAAAGTTAAGCTGATCCAAGTTAAGCATACAACTATTCAATTAATCTTTCTTTTTACTCAAGCATTATTATATAACCTTTCCTTTCTGCCTCAATTTTCTATTCCAACTCTTTGATGATATTACTCATATCTTCTCTCTCATTGTACAGTTATTGAAGTTACTTCTCGATAACCATCACTTCCTACTCTATTTTATCTATTCTATACTCCGATTTTAGTTGATCTATCTCCTATTGTTTTTCAGCGATCACTGAAACAGCACCCGTTTTAAGAGCAATCAGCGATTTATAAAGAATATCATTATCCTTCTCAAGCTTTCTGCTTTTCCGGAACTCTTCATTTGGTGTTTTTCTTTTTTATTTGAAATCGAAGTCAAAATGTTTATGGTTGCTTTTGACGTTTCGAGTAGAGAAGATGCGTTTCATCTTTATGTGGCTACCTTCTGAAAGATCTTTTGACTATTTGTCATCAGAAGCAAATAAGTTGATCTCTAATCCTTTTCCAATTTTATTATTCCTGAGCATCATTACTCTCAATCAAATAATATTGTTTTTGACAAAATAAACAGACTACTTTTTCTCTAATTTACAGTTAAGTAAAAATAAAACAATCATTTGTCCTTTTCCTTGGAAAATAGTCTAACCAGCCTGTAGTCTATTCCTTCTTTCATCCTTAATACAATAGTATAGGCACTTGCCTTGGGAATAGCAATGTCGACTTCTCCTCTAAATATTTACTTCTCTGTCCAAAAAATCTTATTGACAGGGACTAAATCAACACTGCAAGGAATCCCTGTTATTTTCCTATGAATCTTTATTTATTCTTTGAGTTTCTAGTTGTTGACATTTTCTATGACGAGCCCAGTCTCCCCACAAATGTAGTTGTAAGAGCAAAGGCTAGGTCTCAACTGGCTTATTGAGCCGTTTCTTTGGGCTAAGTCCATGCAGGCTTATTCAAGCATTTCCTCACAGGAATTAGCTTTTTATTTTTAAATTTTGACCAAATGATTAGCCCAGATAAGGAGAGTTAGCTCAAAATTGTGTGATTTTTTCCATTCAGGCATGATAATGAGATAGTACTCCCCTGGTGACAAGGTTGTAGAGAGAATATTGCTCTTACTATTTGTATATTTTCCACGAATCCATCGGTACCCATTATATTCTCTTTGAACCAAAACTGCTCTTAGCCACATATAGTTGTATTTCAATGAGCTTTTGCTAAAAAATCTGGCTTATTTTTGCTGAACCGAGAGCAAGCAATCGGTCTGTTCATAGATTATAAGCTTTCGTAAAGAGTATTCCGAACGATCTTGTAATTTGCTATTAGCTCCATACCAGCCGATTGTTGCAGTTGATAGAGTATTGTATACCCTTGGGCTATATACAAAGATCTTTTTGATTTTTTAAGATATTGGCTTTTAAAGTTCCAGCTCATTAAAAGTAGGATATTCGCTATAGAACATGAATTGTTTGCCATTCAAATAAGCCATCCTAATGATCAAAAACCGTGGAACATGGCTGGTCATTTCAGCGATAGCAAATGAATCTTTTATCTATAAATGTTTTCTTAGCCTAGCTAAATCTTTTTCAGTTTTATTTCTAAGTGGCAGCTCAAGAGGAGCCAATCCTGTAACTTAATTAAGAAAGTCCAAAACATTTCCATACATCATAGCTTCATACGTCGAATAATAATTTGCAAAAGCTTTCAGTAGCAAATATGGCCAAAGTTAGACCCATTTTCCATTGCTTTTTACAGTCAGAAAAGCAGAAACCTCCTCCTCAGAAGATTGTCCTGATTGAAAGGGGATATAGTCATCCATAATAATACTTTTCCAGTTGTTGTGCTGAAATATTTTCAGTAAGTACAAACCATACTCATTGAAAGTTTGATCCTAGAATATTTTATCGAGAACACATCGGCAGAATTTCAAGGCATTGAAGGCGATAGCAACATATCTAAAGTTAGGTTCCGATTAGTTCAATTCAATGATCAGATCACACTTTCCCTAATTCGGTATCACAACAGGATTCATGTTTGAAGCATAATCGCTTAATCTTTTCCAAGTGAATCGCTGAGAATTGTTTTTGTTTTTAGCTCCCAAGAAAAGTGATGAATAAACTGGAGGAAATATACTGTCAGAATATTTTTCCTTTTCATATTTTAGTTGTAAGTGTGTAGCAGTCTTTAAGCCGTATTCATTGTTGGTCTGCTTCCCACCTTCAAAATAGCTCTTTATCTGATAATACTTTCTTTTGTTCGCATCAATTTTTGGCTTTGTCTCTTTGAGACTCATGGAAGATGTTCTCATTTGAGAAACAAAGGAATTTTGTACTGAAATTGACCTCTATATTAAATAATGGTAACTTAACTAACAGAGCTGTTATCGCAGCTGTTTTTATTATTATTTAAAGAACCGTTTCGAATTATTGATCCTCTACTTCCATTTTCTTTTTTCTTCAGAGGAGGCTTATCTATCACCAGGCGATCTGTAAATACAACTTTCTTCTCTCGATTATCTAAACTGTTCTAAGAATCTTGATCGATAGATGGACGTTTAGAAAAGACTCGATACTTTGGAGGGCGAGAACCCATGTGATTAACGTTCTTCCGAAAGTAGTGATTCTATTAAATTGTGAATAAAATGTTGTTGAGCTTAGCATTTTTACCTCTGTCAGGACTTGCATAGCCATTGTATCTTGCATTTTCCAAGGGAGAATTAGGCCTTTTGTATTAGGGTGATAAGTTGTATCTGTTATGAACTATAATTCTGTCAGATTCTCCAATGTTATTCTGGGTGTTGATTCTGTGAATGCCTGATTACAACGGAAGTTCAATCGATGAAGAATTAAGTCGAGTAGGCTGCTAAAAGAGCTCCATAGTTAGTATTGCTAATTATTATGTTCAAATATGATAGTAAGGCAAAAAGGAAAAGAATAATATCATCATATGTGGGTCAAAAATGCAGAGATTCATACTCGATATTTTAGGCAGCTAGCTCTGTATGAAGTATTTTCTCTTTTATTTGAGGTTCGTTCCAGCCTGTCAGATCTTATTACTTCCTCTAAGATCGACCTTTTCTCCCATACACTATTTTCTCGGTATTGATGACGAGATTTTTCCTGTCCTACTTTATGTTTCGTTTAAAATGGTCTCTGAGAGTGTTAAATGGTATGACTTTTCTGCAGCTGGAGGAAGGAAATATTTTTATTTTGCTTGCTACCAACCTTTAGCTGTCATCAACATGAAGAAATGATCTTTTCATGTCAACATCTCCTTTTTTGAAACTTTTATCATTCCTATCCATACTCTTCTTGATCTGCTGTTTTTTCTTGTCCAGTAAAAATTTCATAGCGTGATACAGCTACCCTCGACACTACTAACTCGGCAATGATATATGATGCCTTTTTTTCTGACTAGACATGTCCACCGATCGATTGACAGCAAAAAGTTCATCTTTAGAAAAGGCACTTCTTGTATTCAAGCTTGTCATCATGTACTTACTACAATGTTCAGGTTCTTCAATGATATGAAGAATGTTGCTGATGCTCTTTTTTTCTAACATTTTGTCTTCGCTTTTTTTCTTTCGGCTGTATCTAGCGATTTATCTTTTGCTTTATTCAGCATGAAGGGAAAGAACTGGAAGATGCATAGCCTTTTTCTTCATGGCATTTCCTCGAAAGACAAGTCTTCTTATAGTCAAAAGACCATCATTCTCCATAATAAAAATCACTATAGATGACAATAATTATCAGAGGTTACGAATTTGCCTTTTCCAGTTATCATGCCTTTTTTGTGACTTCCTCATCAAATACAGCACCAATACGATCAGTGCTAAGGTTATCGGGATTATGATATGCTTCTGTTTGAGCATTATATCCCATACACTGCTCTCTTTCCTCTTTTTGGTCTTTGGCTTGCTAGCAAGTTTTACTTTGCTTCTGCCTGGCCCCTTCAAATACGAGCTTACCTCACCACTCCAGCAGTTATTTTTTTATACCTTCATGTCAAGCAGTTAGCATATTGACTCTTTGCGTTCAGCAGGGATGATGTGTGACATTTCGGAGCAGATTATATCATCTTCCTTGCAGACCTTCAGTTGATTGTTATTATCGAATGAAAAGAAATCGTGCTTGCAATCTTCATAGAATTGCAAGCAGTAATGAGGACAAGCTCCAATTTTAATGCTTTATCCCTAAAATCAAACAAAGTGTACCACATCGCCATCGCAAAATGAGCAAAGTGTGTTGGTGAGTCGAAAGCGACATGCACTTGAAAGACCATTGTTTCCTGCTATCATTTTAGCCATTCTAACTTTAAGCCTTATTACCTTTTTGCAAGAAAGTCAAAGTTGTTAGCTGAACAGCATGTTCTTTTCGAGAACTCGCTACAGACTGAATGGTAGCCTATCAGTTAGGATACTTCCTTAAGATCGTATTTGAAGTCAGTTGAGTTGTGACATTTTCCATTTGATATCCAGAGGATGAGGCATATTGTTATGAGGAAAACCACGTTGGGCATCTTTTTTAAAATCATAAATTTTATAAACATATCAATATCATAAATCATGAGGCTTCAAAAATGAGTCAAAATGTATTTTAGCTTTATGTTGCCTGTTGACTTAAAATTGTTACTATCTTCTGGGATATGGATTCAATTTCATGGTTTTTCCTCCCAGTGGTAGGCCAAGCACAAGAATAGTCCGATATTGACATTCAGCAAGGTGGTGGTGATATCGTATCAGTCCATGATCAATTTATTCCTGAGGCTCATAGTGGTGTACTATCTCATCTTGAAATCTCTGCTTTAATAGTTATTTACACGATAGTTTCCTTCAAGTTTTTTGATGTTGTTTCTCCTAAGCTGGGGATCGATTATTCTAGAGCTTAGCTAGTGAGTTTTGCTCCAACTGCGGAACAAGGTTTTTAGGAGCTATTTATACTCTGTCATAATTAATTAGAATAAACAATGGAGGGTGAAATAAAGATCCCCGGGCTGTACAATAAACGATAATTCATCAGCAAAGAATAAGAAAAATAGTTGCTAGCGTCAATCAACTAAAGAAAATGGAACACATCCTTGAAAAGAAGGACCCAGCACTATGGCTATCAATACTCATATGATAAGACAAACACTCTCTAAAAAGCTTAACCGATTCCTGAAGCTTTTATTCCAATAAAAAATCAGATAGAAGGCTACATTTTTGAGCATTTTAAAGACATTAGTCCTGATAAATGCTCTTTCAATCAACTAATCATTAATGAATATGAGCCTGGGCAAGGTATCTCAGCTCACACTGATAATAAGTTTCTCTTTGAAGATGTCATTGTCAGTTTGAGTCTGGGCTCAGACACAATCATGGCCTTTGAGATGGAAAATCAAAAAATTGCAATTCCTCTAAAAAAAAGAGAGCTGTTAGTGTTAAATGGTGAAGCACGATGGAAATGGAAGCATAGCATTCCCGCTCGCAAGAAAGATGAAGGAATTTCAAGAGGTTTGAGAATAAGCATGACTTGGAGAACAACGAAGGAGACATCAAACTTAAAAAATCTATGAGTATTTATTGATCAGAATTTAATAATTTTGTAAGATTTCTCTTCAACTATTCATTTGCTTTTCATAGAGAAACATTATTTTCATGAAACCTTTTGGTTTATTGATTAACTCTTAACAATGTTTTGGCCAAAATAAAAAAATATGGAGATCAATAAAACCGATATGAAATTATTTGCTTGAATTTTGAACAAGGTGGAACAATCTAAACATTCGATCATGCTGAGAGAATGATTTTATTACAAACATCAATACATATGCATGGTGACAATGACTTACTGATTACCGTATATATCAGGCTTCACAACGGTAATGGTTTGCCTTTTACCCTCAAAAAATCAAGCCCCTTCTATAAACTCATGGATATGCTTCACCATACTTCTCTTCAACTTCCATCAAAGTATACGATCCTACATCAAGGGTCACATATCACGCGATATGATCTGAGTTTGGCTGAATTAAAGATTTGTCACCATTCAATTCTGCACATCTAAGAACCTCTGGAACCACAGAAGCATAATCATAGTATGGATATATGCATTTGCTTGGATGAGTAGTTTTTTATTCTGAAGGCCAATCCTACTGATACTGTCAGGTAGTTAAAGAAGACTATTCACAAAGTGATAGAGATTCCTTTGAAACATCAAATTTTAATCTTTGGAGGACAGATTCTAAAAAACAGTAAGATATTGAGCGGTTACAAGATCCACCCTAACTCTCTTCTGAGTCTGATTTCTACACTCAAAAAGAAGGATTGTAGTGAGGTTCTATCAGATTATGATAACATAGCTAGCACTATCATCAAGAAAGAGCATGAACTACTTGATAGTGTTCTCTCTTTGGGAGAACAAAGGACAACATCATCGAAACTTGCTCTTTTCAGATCGGATAGCATCGACAAAAAGAATGTCTAAGAACTGCCTCCCATCTAAATCATGATCCGACAAAATACAATGGATTAGAACTCTAGTCTGGATGAAGGGAGGTAATTCAACTTCGATCTATTCAAAAGCTTTGGGTTGTCTCCGATGACCCTCAGCGTGGATAATCTCAACGATTTCAAATGCAAACTGAAGAGTCCTGGACCCACTGCGAGACAATAAGCACTATTCGAAGACAAATAATCTTCCATCTAATTTGATGAGAATAGCATTGAGCTTATTTAATGATTTTTGTAATGATTCTCAATAAAAACCATCATCGTCTTCCATTTTCCCAACATTGTTCTTGACGACTGCTTGCTGGTTGTATAGATCTAACACAAATTAGCTTGTTGATGCTTCGTGTGGTTTCTTGTCATCTCTTACTTTCATCAATCTTGGGAATCGCAATCCAATACCTCTATTTTGGTCAGCATCTCCGATTCCGCATGTATAGATAGGCGATAACTGAATAGAATAATATGTACCTGGAAATCTGCACCTTTGACTTCCCAAACTGCACAAGGATTGAACCAAACATCCATCTTCTCACTTGATTCCGAAAGTTTGTATTGTTTGGGCATGGTGGGAGTGATTTTGTCCTGGAAGAACTCGTAAGCTTTCTGAAGCACTTCATCTGAGAAGCCTGTGCCTATCTTGCATATTGTTTCAAAGACCTCCATGTCACTGTTGTAGACGGCCAAAAGATATGATCCATACAGTCCTTTACGCTTTCCCGCTCCATAGAGAGCTCCAATCGGCACCAAATCGAGAGTATCTCCCAATCCATCAATATAATCCTTCTTGAGTTTGACCCATTCCCAAGATCTTCTTGAACAAGTGTAGACAGAGTCTAAGTCTTTGATCATCAATCCTTATGTACCGAACTTGATAGCAGCAGTTAAAAATTAGTCGATTTTTTAAAGTTAGTCAATCTCTGAATGCTCGCTGATCCTGAGAATGTCAGTTGAGAGAATAGGCTGAAGCTTTGCTAAGTACTATCTCCTTTCAATTAGAGGTAAGTGAGTGATGCACCCATTGAAGAACAAAATATCGAAGGCAAACATGTTGACATGAACCTCAATATCACTTGCTTTGGTGGCCTTTCTTGATCTGGTTGCCAACACTTGGAAAGGAAGCAGCTGTCTTGTGGTCTTATTCACAGCAACGATTTAACAATCAACAATGAAACTGCTTAACTCTTTCTCTTTGCCTGCCATATTATTTCGAATGTTCTCCACTAAATCAGAGTATGCTTCGGTGATATCTTCCAGGTTCCTAGAGAAAATTCTGATGTTGTTGTTGAAATAGTGAACTTGACCCCTCAAACCATCGTATTTGTACTCGCAAGTAGGTCGTTTGCCTTCAAATCTGGTCAGAATGTCAGTGATTCCACGAGTAGGTTTAGCCAACATAGGCTTACAAGGAACTCCAAGAGTGAGTTTACATGTCTACTCAAGTTTTTAATAGTCAGATCCAACCTCGATCAATGTTCTGATTAGCTTTTCTTCATTTGGATATTCAGCAATAGCTTTTTTGATTGTTTGCTCGTATTGATCAAACAATTCATCAGTTTGCATTTTTCTCGGGAAAAGTTATTCAAAAAGAGCATTGATTAAGGCTTTTTGCATGGTCTTTTCGGCTGCAGATATATTCAAATTTCCTTCAACCCATCTGATGATAAACTTAGTCTCTTCTTTTGTTGATTCCAGCAATAGATTTTAGAGCACAGCTTGCTTTTCAGAGATGGAGTTGTTACCTTTTGTCTTTGATATTTTTACGAAACCATTGAATACCTTCTCAATAGTTAATGGCGGTGGTGCCTTCATATTCTTCAGAAAGAAGCTCATCATCTTTTGGCCAGATTTACACTTTTGAGCAGCAAGGCCAAGGTCTCCTGTCTCTTTGACAAGTTATCTAATTTGTGAAACTGAAGATCCACACGCCCTTGAAACAGCCTTCATAAGGATTTCCTTTCCTATTCCCAGTTCATTCTTTTCGTACTCGGGACCACACTTGACGATTGATAGCCAGTATCCTCTGACCAAATCATCAACTGATCGACGCATAAGCTCTTTAAACATGTCTGAAAGGTCACCCTTTTGGATATTTTTTGAATTCTTGCCCTAGGTGTTTCCCACCTTTTCGTAGACCTGTGTAAGGAGGCTGAAAGGTAATTTCTCTCCTTGTGAGGTACTAGAAGCTTTAGTTTATTTACCGGAGGGAGAGCCATTAGTTTTATCAGGTGAAGTGGTTTCTATATTTTTGGTGAGTCTGGTGAGGCTGGGTTGGCTTTATGCTTACATATGGCGGGTAATAATAATAATTGAAAGTGTGGCTCATTCTACAGTTGAGGAGCTTACCAAAATTCTTTATTGATATAGGATAACCAGTATTCGAATCGTTATTATTTATATGGGAAACACTGACCCTCACAACAAAGCTATCAAGATCTACATCGAAACATAAAAACAGTTCTATAACTCAGGCAGCAGCATCGAAGGTGTTGTCTTTGTCGAGGCCAGCGATAACTTCAAGTTCGATGCGCTCTATCTCCGCATCGAAGGTAACTATCAACTAATGCAGGAAAAGAGTGGTGCCAGTGGTTCGAAGGAAGCAGTGCTAATCGTAGCAAACTTACAGGCAGTGACACCTTCTATAACACTGAATATCTGCTTGAAAAGTACGAGGATCAGCATTTCGAAAAAGGAAAGTATGCTTATCCTTTCAGCATCGAACTTTCTTAAAATTTACCAGGATCCTTCGAATCCTCCAATTATGATGCCAAAATTGAATATGAGCTGATTGCCTACTTTGTCAATTACAACAAACCAGAAAGGAGGGAATTCTACTCTAGTCCACTTCTCGTCCGCGAACCCTTTAGACAGGATATCTCCTCCTATCAGGGCAATACTTCCACAAATCCTGTATCTTGTGGTTGTTTCTCTCAAGGTGAGGTATCTCTCTTGGCCTAGTTCTAGCGTATAATTATTTTAATCCAGGCAATGTGTGTTTCGAAGGAGAAACAATAAGAGTCGACATTGAGGCTGATAATACCAACGGAGACAGCCATTTGGATGGAGTCTTGGTGAAATTAGTTCAGTATACATTCATTTCTGCCAATAACGGAGTTTCTCGGACCTTCAAGAAGATCATCCACAAGCATAAGATCAGCAAGGCTGTGGGTAAAGGAGAGAAAAAATAAATGATGCATCAACTAACTGTGCCGACAGTGTCTCATCAGACAGCCATTAGCACTCTGGTGGCTAACTATTTCCGCATTGAGGTGAGTGTGGACATGGGAACCTTGGCCAATGACGTACCTTCCATCTATGCTCCCTTGTTTGTCCTTAAAAAATCCTTCACCCAGAAGAATCCAAACGTGAAGAAGGTCCATCCAAACTTCAGATCTTATACATCTAATCGACCTGTAGTATTTAGAGCTCCCGACTATTGGTACAGAAAGAACAAGAACCTATCAGTGATGAATTTCAAAGTAGACGACCTAGTAGAAGGAATGATGCTGGTGGCTGAGGCAAATATGAACTGATTCTTCATTTTTACTAATACTCTTATTCAGAATGTGTCAGTTTTACAAGAAAAATATATTATACTATGCAAGCAAAAGAACAGTAATTATAAGATGTTTATGGACGTATACACGAACTCCAACAAATGCAGTCATGTTCACAGTATCCATCCTGAAGAAAAACCCAGAAAATAATCAGGAAACCTATACCTCAGTGGAGTTGCTGCTCTGGATGACTCTAAGCTAAAGTAAAAGACTGGCATCGATTGTGTCCTTAGCATCATTGATTCGTGGACCTTCGACCATTTCGATGTCAAAGATTTAGTCAATAGACATGACATGAAGCACCACAAATGGATCGATTTGGAAGACATGGAGGACCAGAATATATATCCTCATCTTGAAGAGGCCCATGCCTTTATAAAGACCCATTTGGACAAAACAAATGTATTGGTGCACTGCCAGATGGGGATTTCTCGAAGCAGTACATTGGTGATCGCCTACCTAATGAAAGAGTATGGCTACAGCTTCAAGAGAGCAAGAGACATGGTAATGAAGAAAAGATCCATAATTTGTCCCAACAACTCTTTCGAGAAAGATCTACTGAGATTCCAGGGCTATCTTGTCAAATTCCATCCCAATATTCACAAAAACTGATGATTTATGTTTGTTATCTTGACATAAATAATTATGGGAAACAATGCTAACTGTCGTCAAATATGTCCGTCTTTGTACAAATAACCACGTAGAAAAATATTCAAACACTCCACTGCCAATGAAGAGGATAAATTAATCGAGGAACATGTACTCAGGAATACTGTTGCCTATGAAATATTTGAGATGGGTCAATAACTGGCGCACAAGAATGAGAATAATATTGTGAAAATGATCTTCAGCGGAAATGTTGAGTATGAGGGATAGCTCAAAAATGGTCAGAAACATGGACATGGGGTCCAGAAGTGGCCGAACGGAGATAGATATTAAGGTAACTTTCTAGAAGACAATGCCTACGGATAAGGAACTTTCTATCATGCGAATAATGATATCTATAAAGGAAGCTTCATAAGAGACCAGGCCTACGGATAAGGTACCTTACTCAAAGCTGACGGATCAAAATATTAAGGCTCCTGGCGCTAAAATGTACCATGGGGAAAGGGATGTTATCAGTGGCCCAACGGGTCAAGCTATGAAGGTGATTTTTAAGCTGGCGAGAAGCATGGGTGGGGAAAATTCAAATGGAAAGATCGCAGCTATTATGAGGGCCAATGGGTACATTAGTTGTATGAAGGAGAGGGAAGTTTTTGTTGGAGTGACGGAAGAGTATATAAAGGCCAGTGGAAAAATAATTTGATGGATGGAAATGGAACATACTCTTGGCCTGATGGTAGAAAGTACGAAGGATAGTATTCTTGCAATGTCAAACATGGCTGGGGAGTGTTTACCTGGCCGAACGGCAGTCGGTACGAAGGTCATTGGTTGAACGGAAAGCGTCACGGTAAAGGCAGGTATTACGTACCTAGTGGAAAGAGTCGATAGGGTATTTGGCATTTAGACAAGCGCATTCAATGGAAGACAGATTCAATAGGGATGGACATATGAAAGCTTCTTATCCTACTTGAGACTACTCCTTGATAATTTATTGTCTTTATTAATTCAAATAAAAATCAATGGGTAACGCCTGCTGCGAAAGCACAGTTGAGCACAACGATTTCAAACACTTCTGCATGGAGGCAGCTGGTACCACCTACAAGCCATATATCACCAAAGTGCAATCTAGGACGGTATCCCTCGACCAAAAATATCCATACAACTGTGAAGGTAATTGGTAGAAGAATGGACCCAGAACTGGATATGGTGTCATCTTTTCAGAAGAGAGGTATTATTATGAAGGGAGAATTGTCAATGGCGTTGCCGAGGGATAGGGTAAAATCATGTGGCCAAACAGATTTGTCTATAAAGGAAGAGTCTCGAATAATAAAGCGAATGGGCAAGGCTAGCTTAAAATTGAAGAAAGGGCCATCACCATCAAGGGAGTATGGTCAGATGGCTACCCTAAGCTCAACTATGGATTCGAACTTCATAGAGGGTACTCCAAAGGAAGCATAATTTTTGTTGGAGATGAAGGTGAGTCATAAGAGACCTATTTCAAGAAAAATGTTCTCCAGGTGAAGGTTGACCTCGGAGCTGGACTATCATACTAAGGCGAGCTCACCAAAAAAAAAGATCACTATGAAATTTAAGGCAATGGTACTTTATGGTATAGCGACAGCTCATACTACACTGGCTAATTCTTGGCAGGCAAGTTTAATGGTGCTGGAAAGTATTACTGGGCAGATCGTGGACATTGGTTCGAGGGATATTACAAGTAAAACCAGAGGGACGGAATCGGAAGGTACTACTACAGTGAAAAGGAGTTTGACATTGGATGCTGGGTCGGTGGTAAATTGATCAAGAATACCGCCTAGACCCTGAAGAAAGAAGGAGATTCACTGATCAGAAGTGGATATACCCCCAGGAGGGACTAATAATTCGAGCCCAAAACAGAATCAAAGATGCTACCAAGAGAGACAGGAGAAGTGAGGTAAGTTTCTAAAGAAGAAGAGTAGTAACTTCATCAGGAAACTCCACAAGAATAAGATGGAAAATTAAATCCTACTAGTCCTTTTGCTAACGAATTCAGGCCCTTCAACGACGACAAGCGCAACACTTATTGATGCATATTCCTTTATATTGCAGATGAGTATGGTAATGTGCTTCTTACAAATTTTATAATATAACAGTCATAAATCAAACACATGCAGAACGATAACAACCCCTGCCTCGAAGACGTGTCGATTCCCGTCAAAATAACAGATAGCATCTTCATGGGAGACGAAATTATAGCTCACGTACACCACCAGTGACTCAGGACATATAGTGGTTGACCCTTAATCAGATCACTCACATCATCAACTGCGCAGGAAGGCATACTCAGAACAACACAACTGTCAAAGGAATGTGCTTTCTCACCTTCGACTGGGCTGAGAACAATATTCAGAATATCATCGACCAAAATGTCATCAGTGCTGTAGTCGGCTTCATCGAATAAGCTAAACGCTAACATGGCACAGTTCTTATCCACGGCTGGCATAGCGAAAGCAGACCCTTCTGTCTCCTCGCAATTTATTTCATCATCAAGTATCAAACTATCCATATTTAGGTTCCATTGGAATATCTATAAAGCTCTATAGTACCTCAATGCCCGCAGATAAGGTACCTAGGTTGACTAGGTCTTCATCCATCAGCTTAACACCTTACACACAAGGCTTATGGAGAGAGGCCTGATTAGGTCAAAATTGTGGGTCATCACACCTGATATGGCCGATTAATAAATACTACTTCATAACACTTTCCTCAACTCCAGGAAAAAACAGCCTGAATAGCAAGCCAAAGGAAGCAAGAAGAGGAGAAAAACAACCAAAAGTATTGCCTGGAAATAAAAGTAATCGATTGAGCATCAATACTCGTAAAATACACCAATAGCATCGACTGCTCCTAGCAGGCCTTCTATGATTGAACCCAAGCCTCGATCAGAGTCAACAAACAGCCGAAAAGGTGATGATAATAAAGGCATCACAGGAAAGATCCTAACAGCTAAACAATCTTTGAAAGCTGATAAGAATAGTTTGATTCTAACCGAGATGAATGTTACTAAGAAATGGACAGAACTCAAGTAAGCCTGGACACGAGAAAAGGAAAATATGAACCAGAATTGTTCCACATGTACTTCATGCCTTATGCTGAGATCTCGCGGAGTGTTGACATTCCTTTGTACCTGAGGAAAGAACAAAAGATCAATGACCGACTTCATGATAAGATCAACATCCTCAAGAATCAAACTCAGCTGCAAGAGCCAGCTCGTACTCCACTGCTGTCTACTCATTCGAAAGATTACCTCAATCGGCCAAAGGATCAGTCCAACATCAACAAAGACTCCAGCTTGCACTCTTTCCTCCGAAAAAGCAAAGAGACATAATCCCAAAAGAAGTAGAAGGAATCAAAAAAGGAAAGCATCATAGGCATGCTGGCGAACTAGAGCAGCAAGGAAAGCAGAATTGTTCACAATAACTGGATCATTAACAACCAGGTGCTCAAGTAGTCAAGTATCAAGAATCAAAAACAAACTTCAAATAAGTCAGTTATCATGGTGAAACCCAACCATGCCCTGCAAACTTCTGATTCCCAACAGCAGCATCGATCTAGTATCAAAAAGGCAGCTAGTTAGCGCAAACCCTAGAAATAGTAAAATACAAGTACTGTCAAGCTTAACCTAGAAAAGTTTTTTGGATAGGAGAGTCACGTTATGGAGAGAGGCAGATGCAGCTCAGTTAAGTACCTATCTATGTGACACAGACAACAGAGACGAGAGAACACTATTGTGGGAACGATGGTGAAGAACGGGAGTATGGGAGGCAAGAGTAAGTGGAAGTTTTGATAGCTAATTAATAATTGCTGTTCTGTATAATTTAGTTTTTAGTATGGGAAAAAACACTCGCAAACAACCTGTCCCTCGAAAAAGCAAATACACCATGCTACCAGTCTCTTCTCCCGTCCTCCAGAGCCTTGTCAAAAGAAAACTCATTCGCAAAACCTCATAATCTGCTGTCAATCGACCTCATCTCAGATAAATTGACTCCCTCATCAATGAGGAAGTTCTGACCTGTCCCATTTGCCTCCAACTCCTTCTGTCTCCTGTTTTGGGACAGTGTGGACACTCTTTCTGCTTGTCTTGTGCTGAAGATCTTGCTGGCCACGGCTTTGCATGTGGAATTTGCCACACTCACCTGCCCACCTATGACTTAACCAACTCGATGGTCATTTAAGATCTGCTATCGAGTTATTTGAAGCGTAACTAGATAGAGGAGGTGTAACTCTACAATAAGAGGAAATAAGCTCTCTAAAATAAGTAGGAAAATCGTAGAATCAGATAGGTTGAGCAAAACGAACCTGTCGATTACTGGTGCGAAAAAGACCTCATCTGGAAAACTGGAATTGTTACAGACGTCAAGAAAAATGGAACACTTACCATTGCTCCCAGCAAAGGAGACAACTGCCTTGAGCTTCACTCTAGTTCCCGAAAACTAGCGCCTCATCATTACTTTACCAAGGAGGAAGCTCCTCCCAGAATGCCTGAGGTTCAAATCCGCCCACTTCAGCTCATTCCGAGTCGAAATTTTGAGGCCGTCAGGATGCCTATGAATGAGCGGCCTCGCTTATTCGGAATGCCTCTTCTCTTAGGATACTATTGGCGCGGAAATGAGGATGCTGAAAGGAACGGAGTCTTTGATGGCCTGGATCCCTTTTCATTCTGATACTGACATTTTAAATATGAATCCATTCGGTATCAACAGCAGCCTTTCTTTTTCTCTTGCTTCTTCTTGTTGTTCAGCTTGGTGGTGTTGACCTCCACAGGAATGAATCTACATTCATAAAAAACTACATTTCTTCTGTCTTGTTCTCAATCGAGGCCAAGGCGATTTTTTCGAAGGCAACCTCGACTCCTTGACGGTTCTTGGCACTGGTGGTCAGATGCTTGATTTTGGGATGCTTTTCCAAAAATTCATTGACGCTGGATTCCTCAACTTCTCTTTCATCCTCGCGATCTATCTTGTTGCCGACCAGAATGAAAGGGAATTTTTCAGGTTCTTTTGGTGCTCCCTGATTAAGGAACTCTGTGATCCAAGATTCGATGTTATCGAAGGACTAAATCGATCGGAACTTACCCGCTTGTTTGTTATGTCATAAACTAACACACAGCAGTCGGCTCCTCTGTAGAATGCTCCTCCCAAACTTCTGAATTTTTACTGGCCAGCGGTGTCCCAGATCTGCCTATAAGTATACTAACCTCAAGGTTGATCACTTTTCCATCAACGACGACTTCCTTCTCCATGAAGTCAGCACCTACTGTAGCTTTGTAGGATTGTAGAAATTTCTGGTCAACGTAACTAGGTGAGAGACAACATACGCATTGAGAAGAGATGTTTTTCCGACACTAAATAAGTCGATAAGTACGCTGAGTCCCCCAGGATGATCACTTTGGATAGTTTTTTTTTGCTCATCAATAAACTATAAGAATTATAAATGATAAAGTGAATGTTGGTATATACCTACCTACCATACTCAAATCAACTCAATAATTCAGAACCCTCCCTACAACCACTGAAAATGATGTTGCTTCCGATCTTCCA
>Ga0100402_1001845_pt1 | contig 24196 bp, 20 predicted proteins | sample CryGeyme20150102_FD_80419 | JGI IMG/M metagenome (GOLD analysis project Ga0100402, IMG submission 80419) | Groundwater microbial communities from Crystal Geyser aquifers in Utah, USA - Crystal Geyser metaG 2015-0102 | ecosystem: Environmental > Aquatic > Deep subsurface > Groundwater | place...
AAATTGGGCATAGGTTACACCTGCTGTAGATAGTCCAGCAATAGCAATAATTACTGCAAGTTTTGGCAGATGTCGTTTTAGTTTTTTTAGGAGAGAAATTAGTTTTTTCACATGTATAGTATACTATTTATCAGATTAACTGACGAATAAAAATGTTCAAATCTCTTGAAAAGAAAATTTTAATAATTCTAATTGTAATATTGCTACTGGGTGGTTTTTTGCGTTTCAAAAACTTGGGATATCAGTCTTTGTGGATAGATGAAGGTTATACAATAAATGCTTCTCTGGCCATCCAAGATCATGGTTATCCTCTATTAGATTCTGGAAATGTCTACAAGAATCAACCTCTTACATCTTATATCGTAGCTGGGTCAATGAAGCTTTTTGGATTTGACCCGCTTAGCCCATGGTCAACCAGAGTTCCTGCAGCCTTCTTTGGGCTCCTGTCAATTCTGTTAACTTTTATATTCACAAAAAGACTATTTAATAATGACTGGATTGCTCTAACAGCGACAGCCTCTATCGCTTTTTTACCTTGGGAAATAGCATGGTCAAGGCAAGCAAGAGGATATACTATTTTGCAATTCTTTTTACTTCTATCTTTTGACCAGTTTCTGATTTTTATAAAAACTAACAAAATTTACAGGTTCTTTATATCATCGATAACTTTTGCTTTTGCTTTTTTTGCCCATGCACTAGCTCTTGTTTTCCTTCCTGGTTTTTTGTTCACACTTAGTGTCTGGTTATTAACAAACATGAAGAAAATAAATTGGAAGTATGTATTATTGATACCTATAATTTTCGCATTAGGATACTTTATTGCTTGGCCGTATTTAAGAGATCTTGTAATTTATAATTTTCTAGACTATTACAATAAATTCTTCTTTGATGAATTTATGATTCTGTCAGTTCTGTCAATTACTGGCTTCACTGTCGCTTTATTTAGAGAAAAGAAGCTGATCTCCGGAACACTTCTCTCTAGCTCTATTCTTTTCTCTTATATAATTATAACTGCTTATGGGCCACTTCTTCATTATCGGTATCTTGTACCGCTTCTTCCGTTTCTTGTTATAACATCAGCCTATGGAGCATTTACACCCTTTTTTGCTTTAAACAAAATAACAAAAGAAAAGATTTCTTTTGTATTATGGCCCTTAGCTTTTTTCCTTATAGGAGGATTCTTTTTCTACAGCGGAATATTAAAATACACATCAGACTCTATTCTTAAAAAAGGATCACCTCAACCTGACTTCAATAAGGCTTATTCCTATATTTTAGAAAACAAAGAAACAGGAGATTTGATTATTTCTCCTTACGCACATCTAACAAAAATTTATACTGGAGACCCGGGGATGCTCCAGCCAATATCTCTTACCGGCAAGCCTACAGAGGCAAGTTTGGCGTCTGGATCAAATAATGATTTCTACACGAACGCGCCAGTTATTAAAACATCCTACGATTTATTTAAAATAACAAGAGAGAACCATGGATACATAGTAATAGATGAACTTGCGGGAAGCCGGCTTGGAGATGTTTTTGGGCTAATTTCTAATCACCCAGTGATAAGGGAAGTTTATCATTCAGAAAGTGAATCAGGAGAAAATATCTGGGTATATAAATTTTGAATTTATTGAGGGCTAATTAAGGGTGTGACTACAAAAGTATTTCTATTTTAAATAGCAACTTACCTTTCAATAAAAATTGAATGCGACTTTCTCTTGTGATATTCAGGAAGGCACAAGAGATATAAAATCTAAATTCTCAGCCTGTTGGCTGAAAATTTAGAAGTATCTATTCCCCAAATCTCTATATCAAAATCTTCCATTCTTTCAGAGTCAATATTCAAAGAAACAGACCATCCATATAAATCATAGTCTTTGTTATTTAAATAATCAGAGACATCTTTACGCGAATAATCAGAAGGGCTTATTGAAAATATCACCACCCCTTCTTTGTCTATGGTCCTGACAAGAATATAATCAAATGGTTTTTTACCAAATGGGTTTGCTGCCCAACCCTGCACAAAAAGTCCTTTTTCTTTTGAGAAAAAGAGATCATCTACACTACCTATAGCAAAGTCTAAGTCATTCAAAAAGAACTCAGCATTAATGGAATTTGGCATTTTTCTAATAATCTTTGAAAAGCCACTGTCACAGTAATCAACCATATCTTTATCCAAAAAAGCTAAACATATTTTTGCCTTATCCATAGACGAAATCCAAAAAGAGTATTTTAAAAAACCATTCGCATAAGACCAAATAGTCAAAGCAAAAATTACCCCTAAAAATATATATAAAGATTTTCTTACATTTTTTCCTATCATGTTATAAAGATATAAAAATAACACCTAATCCAATAAGAGTCGAACCTAAAGCCTTGTTCAAGGTAAAGCTATCTCTAAAGAGAATAATTGCTGTAATCATAATGACGATATAACTCAAACCAATTACAATAGGATATATGTATGAAATGTCTTTTTTGCTAAGCATGACAACCCAAGCAAGAAAACTTGCTGCATACAATAGAAAACCTAATATAAATTCTGGTTTAGTAAATAGTTCTAAATAATCTGAATATGAAGCCAGCTTTAGGTTAAGAGTGCTCATCTTCAAAAGAGATAGACCAGCAGTGTTGAAAATAAGATAAGCAATTATCAATAAAAGTATTTTCATGTCGGCATTATACCACGTATATTTATCAAAGTAATTGATAGAGTTTGGTATTGTAGTATAATGCCTAGACAAGTTGGACACATATCAATCTTCATGGAAAAACAAAAAGACATCTCAGTTGTAATCTTAGGCTACAAAGCTGGTGATTCTTTATTTTCCTTCCACAAAAAGGTTGTAAATGCTCTGGAAGAAAAAAATCTAAGTTACGAGATAATAATTGTTGGGAATTACAGACCAGAAAGTGGCGATATCACTCCAATAGTAGTTAAAAAAATATCAGAAAATAATCCTAACACTTTATCTATTATAGAAGAAAAAACAGACAGTAAACAAGCCATGGGTTGGGACATGAGATCAGGTCTTAGATTAGCTAAAGGTAAAACTATATGTGTAATTGATGGAGACGGTCAGATGCCCGCAAAAGATATACCTCTTGTTTATCTAAAATTAATTAATGAAAAATTAGACTTATGTAAAACAAAAAGAGTATCTAGAGAAGATGGATTTTATAGAAAGATTATATCAAGAATATTTAACGCAATTATGAATCTAATTTTTCCTGGAATAGTGGCAGGGGACATCAATGGCAAACCAAAGATATTTACAAAAGAGGCATTCGAAAAACTTCATTTAGAATCTGATGATTGGTTTATTGATAGTGAAATAATGATCAAAGCCAGGAGGTACAAATTCAAAATAGGTGAAGTAGAAACTTGTTTCTATAAAAATAAAGATTACTCTTCTTCTATAACATTTAAGACCAATCTTGAATTTATCAAAAACATAATAATATCAAGATTAAAGGAGTTTAAAAAATGACAGAATTAACTAAAAAAAAGATACTAATAACTGGAGCCTCGAGCTTCCTAGGAAGAGATCTGACTAACATGATCAGAGAGACCTATGAAATTTTTTTACTGATCCATAAAAATAGTATAGATATAGACACGAGAGGCATCAACATAGTAAATGGATCTATTGAAGAGCCTGAAATTTGGGAAAAAGAAATCCCTAAAATCGATATAATTTTACACCTTGCTGCAATAACCCACTCAAAAGACCCACAAAATTATACAAGAATTAATAATATTGGAACACAAAGGCTTATAAATTTTGGGAAAAGTGCTGGGGTATATCACTTTATATTTATAAGTACAAGAGCTATTGGTTCTTGCTGTGGGTCATATGGTGAATCTAAGAAAATAGCTGAAGAGGCAATCAAAAAATATGGAATAAACCACACAATACTAAGAGTTGGAGAAGTTTATGAAGAAAACTTTATAGGAAAGGAAGGATTGAATAGTTTGCAGAAACTGATTAAAAGAAGCTTTATAATCCCCTACCCAGCCAAATTAAATAATAATCTGGCCCCTATACACAAAGAAGATGTGTTAAGAATAATAGTTAATACAATAGAAAATCCTAAAACATATAATAAAACCTACACAGTCTGTGGACCAGAAAACTTGAAATTGAAAGAGGTCCTCGTTCGTATGTGCAAAAATGAAAATAAAAGTAGGCTTCTTCTACCAATCCCATTTCTATTTATTAAAATACCACTTATTTTTCTAAGTAGATTTTTTAACATAGGTACCCCCGACCAATTACAAAGGTTTGTTTGCAAAAAAGATTTAATGAGCCCTAACCTAGAAAAAGATCTTAGTATAAAACCTCGAAGATTTTTACCTTTTTCTTAAAACCAGTAAGGCAGAGACCCCAAAAGGAAAATTAATATATTTTAGTAACCTTCTCTCTAAATCAAAGATTTTGAAAAATATCTTATTAAGAAAAACACTATTAATGTCAAGATCTGAATTCCTACTTTTTAATTTAAACAACTTAGATAAAACTCTAATAATAGCAACGGGCATAAAAAGAAACGAATTAAAATATGTCTTTTTAACAATCTCAAAATCTCCTACTTCCCCAGCTAAATATAAAAGCTCTGAAAGCTTATACCTCCTAAAATGATGAGAAATCTCATCCTGAACACCCCACAGAAACATAAAAGCTGGAACCGTAACAATCATTAATCCTCCAGGCTTTAATTTTGACCAAATATATTCAAGTGTTTCCTTGTCATTATCTATATGCTCCAAAACATCCATAGATATTACTGCGTCTAGAGAATTATTTTGAATATCCTTTTCTGATATCAGAGATATGTCATTTATATTAATTGATCTACCATAATTTACAGCTTCTCTTGAAACATCAACTCCAAAAGATTCATACCCTTTGTCGCCCAAGAGTTTTACAGCATGTCCGTAATTACACCCAAAATCCATCACTAATGATCCTTTCTTTATATTCTTAAAGACTAGATCCATTAATAGATTATCTCTAACCATAAACCACCAATGTGACTCTTGAAGTTCTTGATATTTTTTGTGTAACCTTATATCCATATTTAATATTTAAATTCACCTTGCTGCCAAATTCGACCAAGATTTTCACAATGTATATAATCTTCCGTTCCACTAAAATTTATATTAAAGCATTTATTATCATCTTGAAGATTATATGCTGATATGTATTTTGCACCAAAACTTTCCCACGAAGAAACCACTCTTTCTATTGCGATTTCAATTGGAGAAAAATTGCTAGAAATTTTATAAAAACCTTTTACCATAATAGGATTTTTTACTCCATAAAATCTCAAATATTCAGCCGTAGATACTACTGGTTCTGCGTCAGATACATTATACACGGACAAGATAATTACTGATTCTGGCTCCTGTTTGACCGTATTCATGATTCTCTCTAAATTATTGTTGAAATAATTCGTTCTAGCCACAGTCACAAAAGATGCCTCCCTAGCATAAATACCATTAAGAAAAAGTGCTACCATTAGTGCGCCAAAAATGAACAGCTGAAATCTAATTAAGAACTTCTCTTTTTTGAAAAAATTTAGAATTATTGAAAAATCAATAAGCCATATCAACCAAATTAAAGAAATTATCTGTAATACAAGTATTGAAGGAAAGGCATATCTATGTACAGGATAAAGTAAGCCGTTGTAAACATACAAATTAAAAATATAAACGACAAAAAGAATGGCGCCAATGAAGAGATAATTAACCCATCTATTTTGATAAACTATATCTTTTATTTTTTCTAATCTTTTTTTTGCAGTAAAAATATAACCTATCACGATAGATATAAAAAATGTAATAAAAAATAATGTATACATTCTTGCCTCACCACTGAAAGCTCCGCTAAGTAGAGTCAAAAACCTATGAAGAAGACTCACATCATTTGCATAGACGTCTACACCTTTAGATGAATGTGTTAAGTAAATATGTAAAACCTGATAAAGATTAAATAATAAAATCATTATTGAAGAGGCGGTAAAAAATGGTGTAACTTTTTTTCTAATTTTCAAAAAAATATACAAGCTTACAACAAAAATACCCATTATTGCGAAATTCTCTTTTGAGCCAATGGTAATAATCGCACCAATAAGCATTGCCAAAACCTCCTTCCATGTCGAAGATTGAGCATCTTCCTTGAGGGATTTTCTATAGATAGAGCTAACCCCTAAAAAGTATACAGAGGTGCCCAATATAGTCCAAACTTCAGCTGTGCCTAATCTTGTAAAAATATGAACAAGATACTTTTGACTAGAGACAAATAAAGTGAATAATATAGCCCATCTATAGTCAAGATTAGCTTGAGTTATATAGAAAACACCAAAAAGAAATATCGCAAAAACAATAATATTAGTTAGATAAAAATATGAAACATCCAAATTAAAAACTTTCAACTCTATATCATTTATCAATTTATATATAATCCTAAATCTATCCGAGTTTCCAAAATTAACAATTTCTTCTGATTTTTTAAAGTTACTCCACACTGTTCCATTGTTCTGAGATATATCGTTCTCTATATACAAAAAGTGATCATCTATTATATCCAAATCAGCTCTAATTGTTGGCCCAAAGTATAAAAAGGCTACAGATAGAGAAAAGACAGCCATTATGACTTTTAAAAGACTGGAGTTATCTAATTTAAAATTAAAAAAAATATTATTTTTCATTTTTTATTGGCTATTTTCTTTTTATCCAGATACTTCCACCAGGATTCTTAAAAATAAGAGGAAACCTTTCTTCTAATTTAGATCTGAATAAATACTCCAAATAAGTGTTAAAGATTACTATCTCATATTCTGAGTTGAATTCTAAAAAAGCCCTTAATAAGTATTGCTCATTCCAAAATCTCCTTTCTTCTATAACCCACTCTTTAGGGTATTCAAATGGGTAAAAGATATCATGAAAATGAACATGAACTCCAGATGCAAGAACTGGGAGTACTTTGTGTATTATATAATTCACATCACTTCCAATCTTTGAGACATGTGTAGAGTCTATAAATAATATATCACCAGACTCTAAGGACTCAAAAAAAGATAGCGGAACATCTTGTACTCCAGATGAATGGAGCATGTTATTCAAAAGATCTGATTCTTTAATCAAAGACTTCAAAAGCTCAGGATAAGGCTCTATGAAAGAAACGTTTATCTTTGAATCAAAAAATAACTCATTGGTGTCTAAAATAACACACGAAGAAAATCCCGACCCTACTTCTATAACCCTCTTAGGTCTAAGATATCTAATCATAAAGTATAAAAAGATTGCATCCGAATAACCATAAGCATTATTGTCGAAGTAATAACGCAGGCCATCTTTTTTTTGATCCTCAAAGGGTATATCTTTATAGAAAACTTCTAACTTATCCAGTAGGTCAAACTGACCATCTGTATTTAGGTTTATCCCAGGGATCTCTTTTGGCATTTCACCCCATATTGTATTTTCTTTAGATATTATTTCTTTAATAGATGGAGACGGCGAAAAATAATGACCAGATGGTACAAACTCTAATTCTTGATTATTTTGATCTTCGTTATTCAAAATTTAAATATTTCTAGTTTTTAATTTAGTCAGAGGCTTATTTATTTTCTATAAAATCTATAATCTTAAAGCGCCTCTTCATCCATATATTATAACCCTTTTTAATAAAAGAGTGTGCATTCTTTTGAATTTCTTCTATATTAGAAAAATCTATATTCTTTATATTGTCTAGATCATATAAGTATCCGTTCTTGTTATTTTCTATATATTCATTCATAGTAGGCTTATCTACAGCAATAACAGCTTTACCCATAGACATGGCTTCCAAAAATGACATTCCTATACCTTCAAATTCTCTAGGGGCAACGTATATACCTAGATCTTCAATATAATCAACCATCTCTTCTTTAGAGCCAAACCAATCAGAGATTACAAAGTTAAAGCTATTGATATCCTTTTTCTTTGGCTCCACAAATTCATTCCCTGGATCTACAGCCTTATGTAAGTAAATCTGAATTTTCTGACTACCAAACAAATTAATAATATTATTAACATTAATTTTACTTATTCTCTGCCAAAAGAAAGCTTTGTTACTTTTACCTGGAGTAAAATCTCTGGGCTCCGGGAAATACTGAATATACATAGAATTAAATCCTCTTGAGGAAAATTCTTCATGAGATTTCTTAGAAAAGTTTATAATCTTCATTTGCTTATATCTATCATCAAAATTAAATTCAGACCCCACCACGGCATCGTACATTGGGAAAAATACAAGATTATTATTATTTATTTTTTTTACAATTTCTGGTCCAGGTAAATTTTGCCAAAATATAACTGCATGATAAGAACTATCGACAAACTTTAGATCTGGATATGTACCCCCCATCCAAGATTCATCAGATAAAACTTCAACATCATAAAAATCCTTCAAATAGTCCATGAAAAAACTGTTTGATTTTGTCTTGTTGTGATAAGAGTGACCTATATATAGAACTTTTTTCTTATAGATTTTTTTATTTTTTAGACTAGAACCCTTAAAAAATCTTCTTGATAAAAATTTAGTTTTTAAAAAAGACAAGCAGCCATTTGAACCAAAATGAAGCCCTTGACCTTTAATTTGCCATTCTAGATCCATAATTTTATTTTGTAAATCTGCCACAAGATCTTTTTCTTCTACCTTTCTTGGAAGATTCAAAAAGAATTCTCTATTAAAAAATTGTCTTTCCCATTCCATAAAAAATCTAACTTTATAAGCATTCATATCATCGCTATCATTATCTGAAATATTTAGATGGTGTTTTCTCCAATATGCAATGGTTCCATTTGTTGATACAACCCCCCTATCTCTTGCGATAAGCAAATATGCCACATCATCACTACCACATGCTCTGGGAAAATCTTTATAACCCCCAGCAGCAATAAGGGCCTCCTTCTTTAAGACGAATTCACAAGTGGACTGCATTCTCTTATTCACGTTTCTTTGGAAAAGGAATTCCATCCAAGACTCCTCCTCAGGAAGTGTCTCTCCAAAAAATATAATTTCTCCTTTTTCGTCAACTCTATTCACCTTAGATCTAAATATATTATTCTCTGGATACTTCAAAATTAAAGCTGAAATCTCCTCTAGAAAATTTAAAGACAAAAAATCATCGTCCCCCAAAAGACATATATATTCACCAACTGACATACCAACAGCCTTATTCCATGCTCTTGTTGGGAAATCTTTACCAATATTATCGCCACCGCTATAATACTGTATTCGATGATCATTATAGGATTTAACGATTCTAGAAATATCATCTGGAGAACCATCGTTATAAACAACCAGCTCAAAATCAGAATATGACTGGTTGAGTACAGAATCTATTGCCGTCTTCAGATATTTACCCTTAAATGCAGGGATTATAATTGAGAATTTTTTCATATCGATAGATATTTTTTTACGATTTCTTCATGATCCTTTATCATTATTAGGTCTTCGTTTTTTGAGGAAAATCCCTCTGTGCAATATTTCGCAATAATAATATCCAAATATCTACTTTTAACGTCTTCTCTACCAAACCATCTCATATTAAATTCCCAATCAGCTGTAGCTGTATATTTTTTATTGAATTTTCCAATCTTTTTAAATAAATCTTTTCTGGTGAACATGGCTTGGTGGCAAATGTTTTTCTGAGATAACTTAATTTTATCAAATGCTCCATCGTAAACCTTGCCGCTGTTCCCCCACACAACATTTCCATATACAACATCCAAGTCGGACGAGATATTTTTTACAACTTTACTCAAGGTGTCATTTGAATACAGAATGTCATCACTTCCTAAAAAGTGAACCCAATCCCCTTCACATAGATCTAATCCAATATTCATAGCATCATAAATACCAGAATCATTCTGGGAAAAGACCTTAATATGTTTATATTTTTTCTTATACTTATTTATGATATCTAAAGTGTTATCAGTAGACATCTTGTCTATTATTACATGCTCAATATTCTTATAAGACTGGCCCACTATACTTTTTATGCAATCTTCTAAGGTTTCCCCAGAATTAAATGTAGGGGTTATTATTGATATCTTAGGATGCCATTGATTTAGTCTTTCCTCTTTCTGTGGCCCAGATTCTGTAGCAAAGCTATTCATTAGCGCTTCTCTCCAAGCATTAAGTAGCCTGAATCCAGATTCTTCACTTGGCTCAATTGCCATCTGTTCTCCCCACTCATTCCAAGAATTAACTAAAAATATTTTTGAAACACCTGATCTTTTTGAATATTTAGAAAGTTGCATTTTGATAAATTTTTTAAAACTTTCTATATTGTTATTAAGTGTTTTGGTTAAATGCTGAGATCTGTTTTCATGGAAAAACAGTCTTATAGTATTGTCAAAATTATAGAAAACCGACAAAATGTCATTTTCTTTAGAAAAAGATCTAGAAATATAATCTTCAAAATATTTTTTGTAATCTATATAATTAACACCCTTTTCTTGAAACATAAAACTTGAGACCTCCTTAGTTTTATAGTTTGGATTGTGTACATAATTTACATTCTCCTTGTATTTCTTTTTATTAGAATTGATAACCAGCTCCAAACCAGAAAACCCTTCTTCTTTAAGCATAGAATCTCCAATCTTTTGGAAAATTTTAATTTCTTTATCTGTCATTTCCCATGAATGATATATGAAGAACACAGGCTTATTATTAACCTTTTTGTAGTTTTTGTTTTTAAAATATGGAATTAAGTTTTTTATATTCTTCTTAATTGAAGTTTCGTTGTACTTATTTCTTATAACCGTATCGCTCAAGTTTTGATTAAAAGAAACATTGTCACTCCAACTTTCATTTGCATAAATAAAGAATATCTCGAAACCATCATTATCTTTGATAAAAAATTGATCAACAACATCTTTCATTAGCATGTTATTTCCAGTTGATGAATTTTCACTAAACCAATAATAGTACACTCCAAAACCCTTAAAACCATATGCTTTCGCAGTCTCAATCTGAATTGGAATTATATTTCTATTCTCAGAAAGATCATACATCCCAAGGGGGCTACTAAGTGGTGACTCTATGTTTGGATTTACATCTTTTGCATGAGCCAAATTAATCATGTCATGATACCCTTCATAAAAAGATTTTCTATTTTCTTCAATAAAATGAAACTGTGGGAAGTATATAGCAAACGGCTCAACTTTCTTGAATATATTTTTATAATCACTTTTGTTATGCTTATACTGCTTAAGCATTTCTTCTATATAATCATTAGCAGATTCAAAAAAAACAGAGGATAATTCAACTTTTTCCTCTCTATTACCAAGCTCCAGGGATTTGGTAATCAAAAATCTTTTGTGATATTTCTTATAATATTTTATAGGGTTAGTTATCGCCCAATAGATCTGAGGGTATCCAGGCAATCTATTTAGCAAATATTTTTTCAAAAATCCATAAGGGTTAGTTATCGCCCATTTAGCATTCAAGTAAACCCTTCTAATTTTCCAAAAGCTTGAGGCTTGCATCCTAGCCACAATTTCTTGATACGAAATAATACTATTATTAAGGCTATCTATTTCCCTATTCGATAAATCAAGCTGTTGTTCAACCAAAGAAATTGATTCTCTTTTATTATTAAGGTCTTTGTTGAGGTTTTCAATAATTTCATCTCTATTTTTAATCTCAGAAACCTTAGAGAGGTTTACCATCTCTAAATCTTTTTCATGCTTTTTTAAGATTGCCAATATTTCATCTTCTTTATTTTTCAAGATTAAATCTTTTTTGTTTATTAAACCAACACTAGATATTAACTCTTTTTGGATATCTTGGTACTCATTAAAAAAAACCTCTCTCTGTTTTTCTAATTGAGAAATAAGCATTTCTTTTTCAGAGATCTTTATAGCAAGGTCTATATCCTTGCCAGCCATCTCTTTTTCTTTTAATGCAATATCTTCACTCATCCTATTAATACGTGAACCAAAAACACCCACCTTTTCTCTCAAAGATAATAATTCAATTTCAAGCTGATTCTTTTCTTCTTTAATTCTTATAAATTGACCTTCTAATTTTTCTTTCTCTTCATAATAATCTGATATTGATTTTTCCAAAAAATCTATCTTGCCCAGAAATTTAGACCTATGTTCTATCATTTCCCTTTCTTTTTGCTCAATAGATAGAATATTGTTCATCTCATGAGAAAAAGAGTAGTGCATCTTTAGCTCCTCCCCATCTCTCAATATAGAATTATCGAAATCTTTTAAAAATAAAACCCCCAAGCCAAAAGAGTGGTCAAATTCTAAAGAAAAATAATCATTCTTTATCTCACCCCAAAACTGATACACCCCAAAGTCACCCTCTTTAACCTTAATATCATGAAAAAGAACCACCCCATCTTGCTTCATTTTTGGTAGCCAAAGCTCAAAATCATGCTTCACAGCTTCATAGGTATGCAAACCGTCTATATGAAGAAGATCTATGGAGTTATCTTCAAAAAGACCAACAGATTCGTCAAAAGTCTTTTTAATTGGTTTTATAGGCAGCTGATCATAATGCTTATCTTTAATCTTTATGAAATCTAAGTAAATTGATGAGTCATAAAAACCTGTGTGCTCATCACCCACCCATGCGTCAACTGGAAAAAGTCCTTTAGATAAATAAAGATCATCCTTAACAGCCTGACACATTGAAAAAAAAGACGTACCCTTGTAAGACCCTAACTCAACAATTACTTCAGGCTTAATATTTCTAATTAAGTCATATGCAAAATAACGATGCCCAGACCAGGCAGAAGCCCCATCATCAAACGATTCCTGATAAGAAAATACAGGCTTAAAATATCTCCATTTCATAAAAATCATCCTACCAAAAATTAAGAGTATTGTCCTCCTTGACAAAAAAACATTTTATACAATCCAACTATATCCTATGTCAACCATTCCATGATTTTGATCAGGAGAAATAACCTCAAAAAAAGAAGACTGATTCATAAAATCATAAACAATGGAATCATCTTCACCAAACAAGCCAACTGAAACATAGTAAGATCCATTTTTAAGAGGTATATTTTTGTACGAAATCTCAAAATATCCATTATCTCTAGATTTACGACAGTCCACTTTATCTAGAATTGTATTTACTCCTAAAATATACGTATTCTTCTCACTAAAGATAGCGACACCAAAGTTTAAATCTTCATCCCTACTTAACCGGTCATCAAATTTAACCCTCACAACCAAATCAGACCCTGTTGTAAAAAGATGTCTTTTGTTATTTTCTCCATCGTAAAAAGTTACTCTTTTTATTTCAACTTTTTTAGATATTATCTCCTCCGCTAGGGATTGATCAGATCTTGGCTTTACTGATTCTTTAGCCTGAGTAATGGCAAATTTCTCTGCTGTTTTATTTCTGTATTTTTGGACAACTTCACGTGCGTCACCTATAGCAATAACCTCACCAGAATCTAAGAAAAGCGCCCTGTCACAATACTGTTCAATTACAGAAAGATTGTGGGAAACCAAAACAACAGTTTTACCCTCTTTTTTATATCTATAAAACTCCTTCATGCATTTTGCCTGAAATGATGCATCTCCAACAGCCAAAACTTCGTCCATCAATAATATCTCTCTATTTGCATGAATTGAAACTGAAAAAGCCAATCTAACCTGCATACCAGAAGAATAATTTTTTATTTTTTGATCTATAAAACGACCGAGTTCAGAAAAATCAACAATTTGATCAAATTTTTTATCCACTTGGTCTTTTGTTAACCCCAAAACTGTAGCATTCAAATATATATTATCTCTACCAGAAAGTTCTGGATTAAAACCTATTCCTAACTCTAGAAATGGGGAGACTGCTCCTTTTATAGAGATACCACCTAAATTAGGAGTATAAACTCCAGAAAGAATTTTAAGTAAAGTAGATTTACCACTTCCGTTACTTCCAACAATACCAAAAAACTCGCCCCTGTTTATCTCAAATGAAACATCACTTAGGGCAAAAAATTTCTCAAAAGTTTTTTTCTTAAATATTGAAATAAACAAGCCCCTTAAAGAGTCTATTTTATCTAGGGGGATTTTGAAACTCTTATATACACCAAAAGCCGAAATAGCGATAGATCCAGAGTTCTTCTTCTTGGCATGTCGAGGAAAAAAATTTAGTATTCTTTCATAAATTTCAATGTCTTTTGAATTATATTTTTCTAAGAGACTCTTATTAAATTCAATATTACTATTTTTTTTGTTTACATTTCTCATAAAACCACCCCAGGAAAGCGATAATGAGCCCATCGCATCTTCAAAATTCTCAGTATGAAAAAAACAAATATTATTTAATAGAGAATATCCACCAATAAATGAGGATATATTATTCCCTGTTGATTCCAAAATATCAATATCTGACCTTTTGTCTAAATCATATATTTTTTTATGACAAAGTTCAGAATAAGCTCTCTGTATAGGATCTCTAACAAAAGCCATTACATAGACATTAAACCCCTCTCCTTTAAAGAGATTCTCCATTTGTGACAAATTTACGTGACCATGAATACACCTTATTTTATTTTCTTTTACAATACTTAATATTTTTTCCATATCAACAACTTCCTCTGTCTTTCTAAGTCTATCTATATCAGCAAATGTTTTTGATACATAATATCCATTTCCATTATCTGCTGTATAAACGAACAAAATCTTATTTCCCAATTCTTCAGAAAGCACTCCAGCAAAGGTTGAACCAGCTGTTTTTGGTATATGAACTGAAATGACTATATTTTTAATATCCATGTCTCTTAATTTCAAAACACCCTTGATGCGTTGAATTAATAAATCTCTTTCATTTGAGATGTTAGCGCTCTGATCTTTTTCTTTCGAAAAAAAAATTTTTTCTTTATTGTTCATATTTTTTTAAAAAATTTCATATTCTACATATATTCAGCAATGGTTTTTTCACTTCTATTAAACCATAGAATAGACCCGCCCATAAATAGAAATATCACTGCTATTAAAACAAATATTTGAGATACTGTTGCAAAATGACCAGATATTAATGCTTGTTTTGTAAAGTGGATAATGAAACCAAGTGGATTAAACAACATAATCTTTTGCAAATTTTCAGGCATCAAAGAAAGAGGGTAAACAACTGGTGAAATATACATCAAAATCATTACAACGACCTCCCATATCATAGAAAGATCTCTAAATCTTACAAAGACTGTGGCTGTTAAAAAAGAGAAAGCCAGCACAATAATATACAAAAGAACAACAAACAGTAAGAATATTATTATGGCTCCTATACTAGGTAGAACACCATACGCTGCAAAAAATAAAATGATAACAATAAGATTCATCAAAAAAACAAACAGCGAGTTTATTGTAGAAGAGACCACAATAGTCCATCTTGGAACATATGTCTTTGTAACCAGTTGAGCTTTAGATATTAAAGACCTCATCCCCGCAGTAGTACCTTCTGCAAAGAAGTTGAACAACATAAGGGCGGTTAAAAGCTCAAGAGAATAAAGAGGTGTTCCAGAATTTTTAAAATTAAAAATCGAAGAAAAAACAAAGTTTAGAACCGTAAATATAAGTAGGGGTTTCAATATTGCCCAAATATAACCAAGAAAAGAATCATGATATCTCAACTTGAAATCAGTTTTAGCTAGACGCATAACTAGCTCTTTGTAATTTTCATGTTTTTTGTTCATATCAAATTAAATATACAACCATCTTTTTATATCCTTGAATCCAATCTTTGTACCTCTCTGTAGAAAATACCTTTTAAGAAGAATTACCGGTATATAGATTATCACAGAAATCCAAACCCTTAAAACAAGCATTATAATACCAAGTGAACCTATATTCCCCTTTAATTTTGATAAGGAGGTTTTGATTTCTTTATTATTTTTAATTTGAGAAAAATATGAGCCAACAAATGCTGCAAGTGTAGTAAACACAGAAAAACCTGGGGCATTTTTAATAATATTAAATATTGTGTTTCTGTGACTATGAAAGGCTTTAAATTTTGATTGATTACCCCCTGTGGCACTATGAACATGCCGAACTGTAGCCCCTGGAACATACCAAGAAGAGTATCCAGACGATCTGAATCTTAAAGCTAGATCTACATCTTCATTATAAGCAAAATATAACCTATCGAAATAATTATTATCTCCAAGATCACAACTCCTCAAAGCTTCAATCTTAGCGATCATAGCACTACCTGTTGTTCCAAAAATTTCTCTCTCAGAATTATCATGCTGTCCAGTATCCAACTCTCCCTGGCCAGTGTTAACCGCATTAAAACTTCTATGTAGAGATATACCAACACTATCTATCGTCTTTGAATCCATGCTTACTATTTTTGTTTGAACAGAAGCTGCATCAGTGTGCCTATTAATTCCATCAGTAAGTATTTCTAAAAAATTAGAAGAGACCATGGTGTCATTGTTTAGAAATATAATATTTTCCAGACCTTCAAAATTGGTCGCGGAATACTTAATGCCTATATTATTTGCCTCAGCAAAACCTTTATTTTTAGATAATGGTATGAAAATAATTTCAGGATATTTCTTCCCCAGAAATACCTCGGTTGTATCACTAGACCCATTATCAACTACAACCACTCTATATAGATCCTTTGAAATAGTTTGATCGAATAGTGATGGTAATAGTTTTTCAAGATGGTCTCTACCATTATATGAAACAATCAAAACTACATTATTTATTTTGTTTGAAATTCTAGACATAAAGAGCGGCAATAATATCTCCTAATTTTTTGATAGAAATATTCTCTACCCTGTTGAGAGCAATAACACTAATACTCTTTCTTCTCTCTGTATTCAAAATGAGACTTCTAAGTATGTCTTCCATATCTTCCACAGAGCTAGCTGATAATTCCCCACTCAATTCTCTTAAATAAGAATTAATAGTTTTAGAAGAAAAAGTAACCGTTGGTAGGCCAAAAGATAAATAGTTCACTAATTTACCGCTTCCCTGCAGAGCCTTCGTTTTTGGATCTATACCAATATCAGAGACCTTTAAGACTCTGAAAAGCATTTCTTTTGAAAGGGGGTTTATAATTGTATACTTTTTAGAATCTACTTCTTTTGGTATCTTTAGATTTTCTATTGGAGACCCTGCAATAATCCAATGTAAATTATCTAAATCAGAAAGATTAACCATGAGTCTACACAAAACGTCTATCCCCTTCTCCGAACCGAAGCCACCCGTATAAGTGACAATAGTCTTATCATCTGGAATAGATAATTTAGGTTCAGATCTACCACCATTTTCCACCAAAGGAACATCAAAAACAAACACTGACTTATCGATTCTATCCTTTGAAATATATTCACCTAATTCAAAAGAGCTTACCGATACCTTGTATGGAATAGCATGGACAAAAGATTCAATTTTTTTCAACAAATATCCACCTAATCTTGATTTCAATTTAATTTCTGAAGTCAAACTACCATGAAAATCGCCTATTATTTTATACTCTCTCCAAAAAAGGAAATTAGTGGCGAGCCAGGAAATTAGGACCCCTTCGTACAAATAAGCATGTATAGTACGACTCGAATCACCCAAAAGGAAAACTAATACTTTGAAAAATAAAGCCATATCTGCAACAACTTTATATAAACTGAATCCAGACGGTATGCTCTCTAACCACGGGAATACATTTGGAATTCTTTTTATCTTAAATAGCTGACTGCTTAAATTATCTGGTGTCCTACCTACACCATAAGTGAGAATTGTAACTCCAAAGCCTTTTTTTACCAGAGCCTCAACTTGACCCTGAATTCTCATGGATGTACCTCTATCTGACACAAACATTGTTGGAACTATAAGAGTGACTTTCATAATAAGCTAAGATAAAATATCATAATTTTCATTATACCAATTAACAAACTCAACTAAACCATCCTTCAGGTCAGTTTTAGGATTATAGCCCAGTAGTTTTTTTGCCTTTGTTATGTCAGCATGAGTACCCGATGAATCAAAATCTTGCTTTGACTCAATTTTAATTGATGCCTTTTTACCCATAATATCTTCTATTGTTTTTATTAAAACAGAAAGGCTCACTGGGCAACCCCTACCAAGATTTATAATTTCACAACCAAGTGGTTTTTTAACCGCCTCCAAAACACCGTCAGCAATATCTCCAACGAAAGTATAGTCACGAAAAGTATCCCCCTGGCCATATTGAATTATATCTTTTCCTTTATGGACCGAATCTACAAAAAGAAACGTTGCCATATCTGGTCTGGCTGCTGGGCCATACACAGTAAAGAATCTTAACCCGGTTGTATTAAGTCCGTGCAGCCTGCTATACGTTTGCGCATAAGACTCACAAGCAAGCTTTGTAACAGCATAGGGTGACTTTGGCTGTAACGGACTCAAACTTTCGATAAAAGGATATTCTTTTGAATCTCCGTATACAGAAGAAGAAGAAGCATAGACAAAATTCTTAATATCATTAATCCGAGATAATTCTAGAAGATTTATAGTCCCTTGAACATTTGTAGACTCATAAATTTGCGGACTCAATATTGAAGATCTCACCCCTGCTCTAGCCGCCAGATGACACACAAGAGATGGCTCCTCTTTTTCAAAGATTGATTCTAGTTCATCAAAATTTTCTATATCTGTTTTATAAAAAGAAAAATTATCAAATAAATCAAATTGCTTAATGTTTTGCTCTTTTTGCAATGGATTATAATAATCATTCATATTATCCAGCCCAATTACAAAATACCCTTCACCCAGGAGTTTCTTTACCACATGAGAGCCAATAAACCCGGCAGCGCCAGTAACAATAATTCTTTCTTTCATAATACTAGTGTAACTCTTTTGTTGTAATTCTGACAGATATTGAATAATACAAAAAACATGTTTTCTAATTATCTATAACCTCTTTCACAACATATGGAGTGTCTTTGGTGGATGAAAAATAGCTCTTAGAAAGAATATCTGCTAATAATCCGAAAACAAACAGTTGAGCTCCTCCTAGAATAGAAAACATGGATATTGTTGTTAGAGCTGTATCAGACAAATCTTTACCAAAAAATATACTTTGACCTAGCACGAATAGAAACGAAACCCCTCCTAGGAACATAATAAATACCCCGGCTGCTCCAAACAAGTGTAGTGGCCTATTGGCAAATTTCATCCAGAACCAAACAGAGATCATATCTAATATACCTTTTACACCTCTATACCAGTCATACTTTGTCTGCCCTGAAGTTCTTCTTCTGTGATTAACAACGACTTCTCCAATTTTAAATCCTTTTATTTTAAGTATTGCGGGTATAAATCTATGCATCTCCCCATAAAGATCTATGTGTTCAAAACACTCTTTTTTATAAACCTTAAATGAAGTCCCTGAATCATGAATTCCATCGTTTATAAGATGTTTCCTAAGTCTAGCAGCCATCTTAGAAGATACTTTTTTACTAAAACTATCCTCTCTATTTTTCCTCCATGCAGACACCACATCTAAATCATCTTCCTCTAACTTTTCTATAAGTTTCAACATCTCAGATGGGTCATCTTGTCCATCACCATCTAGAGCTACAATATATTCTCCTTTTGAGGCTTTAAACCCTGCATCTAAGGCTGATGTTTGACCAAAGTTCTTCCGAAAGTTTATAACTTTAATAGGTTTTAGTTTCTTTAACTCATCTAATGTTTTGTCAGTAGATCCGTCATTTATAAAAATAATCTCATATTCTCTACCAGTAATACTGCAGATACTTACAATTTCCTTATGCAAATTTGCCACATTACCCTCTTCATTAAAGACAGGAACGACAATAGATAGTTTTTTTGGGGCTTCCATATACAGACACTATAGTACTTCCAAAGTATAAACTCAAGCAAATTAACCATAAATTTTACATTAAACCAATATCTGATATACTGAAATTAGACAAGATAGCCGACAATTAAATAAGGATTTTGTGTAGCGCATTTATAAAAGCAAACTGTTTTTTTACCAGATACGATTTATAAATCACTGATATAGCCTACGGGCTTGTGCCGATGGATGCTACCTTAGGCAATGTGCCCCCCAGGTGAATGGGGGGATTTTTATTTGCCTCAAATTAATTACTGTCATTTTTAAAAGGTAATTAAAAAACCAAAACGAAACTACGTTTTGGTTCTCTTTATATGATCGATTATTTCTGGGTTTTTTTCTACAAAGGCCCTCATTTTTGGATTGCTATTCACAATACTATAGAGCTTACCTTCCGGAAGCTTATCTGAAAGACATATCAAGAGTTTTTTTCTTGCGTATCTCATTCTTCCAATAGTTGTATTTAGGCTAACCCCTTGGATGTCTGCTATCTCTCTGAAGTTCAATCCATGATTTATTCTTTCAAGAAGAACTTCTTTCTGTTTTTCTCCAAGAGAATTAATAGCCTCAACAACAGATAGGTAATCATCGCTAAAATCAAACTCTTTATCTTCTGAACTTAAATATAGATTGTGATCATTATCAAAATCTTCAAACTCATCATAGTATAAAGTGCGAACACTATTTTTACCTTCCCTGCCTTTTACCTTCTTTCTAAGGATGTCCTTCCAGGCATTAACAATGACAGTCTTAAGCCAACCTAGAGGGCTATTTTTATCAGAGTAAGTACCTTTTGCAAAACTGCTTAATACTTTGTCTGTAACAGAATTCACGAGAGCTTCTTCATCCATTGTATTGTTTGTGAGTATCCTAGCTTGAAAATCAACAAACCAAAAATGACTTCTGTAAAATTTTTCAAAATCCATTTCAATTTCATTTATTTATCTGACATTAACACAATAATTAAATATGTAAACATAACAAAAACCCTTTACTTCTAAAGGGTTTTTGTCTTTGTGGACCCGAATATCCTATACTGGAATCAATTTAGGAGAGATGTGGTGAAATTGATTGGGATATTATCCAACAAGACCAAAGCTTTACAAACAAACTTTTTATAGTAATATCACACACAAATGAACTAAAACAATTAAGGATGTCAGAGGAAATACTCATAGAAACAAAGAACGGTAGCCTTAGCAGAAATGCAAAAAAGGTTATTAATGTAGCATGCGAAATTATAAAAAATGATTATAGTATCCCTAAGGATAAAAGGAAGCTTGCTACTGCAGGATATCTAACTATTGCTTATGCATCAGGCAGAGTTATATCTATTGAATCCATTGAACCCACGGGCGATTTTGCAAACATGGAGCGAGCTGATGCGTGTCTTGTTTTTTCACAAGAAAAAGCAAGAAGACTATCCGAGAAAACAGATCTTACCTCCTTTGAAAGCCGAGATCCTGCAAACAAAAAATACGGTGGCGCAATAAAGGTTGGAGGTGACAAGAAATTCAAAATTATCTCATTCTCTGGCTTGCCTGAGTTATGGGATGAAGCCTCAATGTTTATGACGGCTATTCTAAGTATTGAAGATGATGAAGCTCGGAGGCTTTTCACTAAAAAAGCTCTCGACATCTACTATGGAAGAAATGAAAAAATTCAGAAAGATTCTGGACTTGTAGAATTCACCACTCTTCTTTCACACTTCTCAAGTCATTCTTAAGTCTAACGAACCGAATCCTAATTTAGGGTTCGGTTTTTTATTTGCCCCCACAACAAAAACCCTTTGCGAACAAAGGGTTAATGTTGAAAGTGGACCCGACAGGACTCGAACCTGCCACCTCTCCCGTGCAAGGGGAGCGCTCTAGCCAGATGAGCTACGGGCCCGTATGCTCGCAGGATTCCGAAGATTCTAGCGAGCAAGCATGATGTAACTTATATTGATTCACAAAGTGCGAAAAAATTAAGAATACATCGTTTAAAAATTCCAAAGAACTGACCCACACTATTTTACCCAGTTTTTAGGTTTTTGCAAGAGGTTTATCCTATGTTAGCTTTCTTTGTTTTTTTCGGTAGAAACTGATAGCAAATCTATGTGATTCATGGTTTGCAAGCAAGATATCTTTTTCATGAGATTTAATTATATCTTTTGAACCCATTATGGCTTTGGGTTTATGCTTCTCATCTTTTACAACAGATACAACGGCTATAGATAAGCCATATTTTTTGAAAAATTTATGGACTACATTCTTCTGGGCTTTACCACCATCAATTACAATCAAGTCTGGATAAGTCCACTCAGGATGAGCAAATCGCCTCTCCAATATTTGTTTTAAAGCACCGGTGTCATTTGCCTTATCAAAACCATTTATATTAAATTTTTTATACTCATTTTTTTCTGGGGAGCTGTCCTCTACAACGACCATCACCCCAACCATATTTTTACCAGAAAGGTGGGCCACGTCATAGGCTTCAATTCTGTTTATTTTTGATGTTTTGGGTTTCTTTGCCAAAAAATCTTCTTTTATCAAAGAGGCATCATTGATATGCTTTAGTGCAAAAATCTTCTTTTTTATATCATTCGCTCTTTCAAACTCTTCTCTTTTTGCATGCTCCATCATCCTTTTCTCCAAATCTTTTACAAGGGTTTTTTTATTTCCTTTAAAAAACTTTTTTATATGCTCGATGTTCTCCTTGTACCCTTTCTTTATTACAGAATCTGAAAGATCTGGAGTTAAGCCTATCTGTTTATAAAATTCAGCTTTATCTTTTTGGACCGACCTTTTGTCTCGAAATGGAAAAATCTTTCTAATAATCTGTAGAGCGACTCTCAGGGACCCCCCACTTGGGAAAGGTCCAAACATGGAATCAATTTTTACCCCATTTAAAACTGCAACTTTTGCACCAGCTCTATGTTTCTCTAACTCTCTTCCTCGAATCAACAGAACTTTTGGAAAGTCCTCTTTTGTGACTACAACATAGTTGTAACTTTTATTATCTTTTTCTTTTGTGTTGTAATATGGCTGATTTTTCTTAATCTCATTTGCTTCTAGAATTAGCGCTTCTAGAACGGAATCTGTCTCCTGCCATTTAATAGTTTTTGCCTTTACCACCATATCTACTATATGGGGTCCGCGAGCTTCAATAAGGTCAGCACCAAAATAACTTCGCACTCGACTACGAAGATCTGTGGCTTTACCAACATACAAGATGTCTGAACCGTCCATAAAGAAATAAACTCCTGGATTCTTTGGAATATCTAATTTTTGTAAGTCTTTTATTTTCATTTGACAAATAGTAGTATACATTATAGTATAAAATAAACAAAAAAGAAGAGCCATGGAAACATACATGTATGTCTTAGGTGGGATCATTTATATGATAATCTCTTACACTTTATTGAAAATGATAGTTGGCGTTTCAAAGGAATTTTCAGACAGAAGTCTGTCAAAATGGGAGTCTAGAATATATGGCAACCCTGTTCTTTCAGCTTCAATTGCTTCAATTTTTTTCACCATTATCGAGACTTCATTAATTGTCTTAATAATTGAGAATATAAAAATTATAGGATTTGGGTTTCTTTTAATAATATCCTTTATTTTTTTAAAGGAATTAACAGTGTTCTGCTTTGAAGGTAAGCACAAAAGGGTAAGCTAGTATAGCCTACCCTTTTAATTTTTCTTCTTACTTTTCTTCAACATCTTCTTCAAATAGAATCCAGTATGAGAATTTGAATTATTTGCAACCTCCTCTGGTGTCCCTTTGGCAACAAGCAATCCTCCATGAAGACCTCCATCTGGACCAAGATCCACGATATAGTCAGCCATTTTTATTAAGTCTAGGTTATGTTCAATAACAACAACAGTGTTTCCTTTTAGTACAAGTTGATCGAGAACCTGGATTAGGTTTGCCACATCATCATAGTGTAGACCTACTGTTGGCTCATCAAGCAAGTAAATAGTTTTCTGAGTCATTGGACGATATAGCTCGCTAGAAATTTTTACTCTCTGAGCTTCTCCACCAGAAAGAGTTGTTGCTGACTGACCAATCTCAACGTAAGAAAGACCTACATCTACCAGAGTCTTAAGTCTGTCATAAATAGCTGGAATATCTTTAAAGAAAACCGTTCCCTCTTCTACAGTCATGTGTAGGATCTGTTGTATGTTTTTTCCTTTATACTCTACCTTCAAAGTCTCTTTGTCATATCTAGCTCCATCACATACATCACAAGTCACATATACTGTTGGTAGAAAATGCATCTCCACCGCTATTTGACCATTTCCTTGGCAAGCTTCACATCTTCCACCTTTTACGTTAAATGA
>Ga0100402_1001848_pt1 | contig 24175 bp, 16 predicted proteins | sample CryGeyme20150102_FD_80419 | JGI IMG/M metagenome (GOLD analysis project Ga0100402, IMG submission 80419) | Groundwater microbial communities from Crystal Geyser aquifers in Utah, USA - Crystal Geyser metaG 2015-0102 | ecosystem: Environmental > Aquatic > Deep subsurface > Groundwater | place...
TGGGTGAAGAAAAAAAAACGGGAGGAGCCTACAAGCTGGATGCCACTTTCGCCGGGGGGGCGCAAGAGGTTGGAGGGCCCCATTCGTTTTCCGAGAAAAGGAAAAAAAGAGCAAGCCCAAGGGACTTCAAAAAAAAAAAAGCAATCACAAGACGTCCTGCGACCAAATCCCAACCAGACGCGCTATCCACGCGAAGAACTTCGACTTTCCAAGCGCGTAGTGGGTCAAGAGCTTTCGGGATATTGTAGGCAGGTGCATTCTGGATTTGGTTTGAGAGATCCATCGACGGATTGCCAAGGTACTAAGTAATCCGACACAATCTCAGGAAAAAACTGGCTGCATTTTTTAAATTATCTTATAGCTGATAGACTTCGTTATCATTCTAAATTTTGAGTAGCAACTTATAACATTGGTCCTCGTGTGCGTGGTAGCAAACTTCATGTTTTCATGGACTCCCCTCTCACCCTTGTTTATGTGCAAACCCAATCGCGTACATATATTATGATTGCTTTCAAAATGAAAAATGAAAACAGGAGAACGCCAAAGGCACAGAGGCTACCAGATGTTTGGCATTCTAGTAGTGACGCAAGAAATCTGTCCACTGATCCTTGCCTGACTTGGCATTTCTTGCAGGTGCATATTTTGCTACGATTCAAGCATTCCAATTGATCGGTTGCCTTTTGAACCATCTGAGAGGTAAGAAGGCCCGCCCGGAGGACCGACGTGACAAGATCCTTTTGAGGATCCAAGTAGCCAGCAACGATATGTGCCTCTAGTTGCAGTAGAAAAAAATGAAGCCCCTTGTACTGTGCCTCTACCTTGCCGGCAATTTTTCCGAGGGACGTGTGAACCTGATCAGGTGCAGCCCCCGCACCATCGGAGAGCTCCTTGATGGACACTATCTTGACGCAGTCTTTATAAAAAGCCCGAAGCAGATGGACTTCCGCATACTGGATATGTTTGAGGGCAAGATACTCAAAGGCTTTCGGAATGGATCTGGAGTAGCTCCTTTGATTCCGAAAGGTTCGCAATGCTAGAAATGCTTTATTAGGGGAGCGTCGAAGTGACTCTCTAGCGAGCATGTAGACCTTGGGGATGAGTCCAGGAATGATAAAGTATCCAGCAAGATGAGCCAGGGCAGCCATAGTCTGGAATCGCTTCTCTTCCGAACACCAGGGCACATCAGGAATATCCAGTCGCCGGTCTTTGCCATATCGTAAAAAAGTCATCAAAGCTTGTAAATGCATACCATCGGAATCGGGAAAATTCACTACATAATCCGTGTCTGCAAATCTACCACTAAACAGAACTTGAAAGTAAGGGCTTGTCTGCGCCAAAAGGCTTGGGTTAGCAACCAATTGGCTGTTGTCGCTGCCCTGTAGGAAGACAGTTGTTGTGGGATGTGTATGTTTAGATAGCCCAGTCGCAAAATGATCTGGGTTATGCAAAAGACCTTTTTTGTTGATAATTGAATGAAGTAGTGTAGTATCGTCTCCTTTGTCTAGCTTTCCGTCCAACTCTAGATGAATAGTTTTGAGCGAGACAAAGTCCCGCAGAAAGTGCGCCAAAGCACGGATACCACCAGGAAGGATCTTTTTCACATGCAGATTGAGTTGAGTGGGAGGTTGGCGGAAACGTTCCAGTGACCGTGAAAGGAGTTTGATGGCCACGGTATCCAATTGGTAAATAACGATAGGCTTGTCAACATCAACGAGCTGGAAAGCGACGCACTTCTCTTTGTTGAGAGGTTCCAAAGCTGCCAGAAAAGTGTTCACGACTGTAAGAGAAATCTGTTGACGAAATAAAGCAATTACTTTGAGCTCAGTAATATCAGAAGAAGCATAGTTCAGAAGATCTGCGGCCTGCATGAAATCGAGACTGAACATGTCCAGTTCCAACTTTACTGACTGAATATTTGGATTGGATTTTGTTGATTGGAGAAGTGCCAGGGAGAACATCAAACTGCGACTTGGAGCTGGAGTCAGCCTGACATCGCCAAGAGAAACTAAAATTTCTACCGTCTTGAGAGCATTGTGTGACCTTATAAATTTCAAAAGAGCGCTGCGATTCTGGGGGCTCCACGACAAGCATCCAAAAGATTTGACTTTTAACGTTTCTACATGCAGCGAGTCGGACTTGGACAGGCACTCAGTAGAGATGGAGCAGCTATCGCTTTGGTCCAAAGAGGCTGGCGGCATAGCACTTTGATGCATATAACTTTCTGATCTCGGATCGACTGGCAAAGTGTTTGCACAGAAAATGCATATTTTTTTCGTTACGAGTCCTGAAGTTGTCGGCTAAACTGGCTAGACACTAGAATACAAGAAAAAGAAATGCTTGTTCTCCGCCGCTCCTTCTTTGCTGGCTGTAGTCTGGAAATTCCAATTCTTCTGTGCTGGCCCTTGAAGATGACATCCACTAAATTACAGAAGATTTGACGAAGGACGGTGTTGTAGGGAACAGAAGAAATAATGAAGAGGATGTCTCGTATCTCGTATTAACTGGACTCGCAATAAATGAAGATTTTGAACATGTTGTTGTTGTTGTTGAAAGCTGTGGTTTAGTAGAGGCTTGGATGATCTCATGTCAAAACAAGTGTGCGTCTTTTTTTATCCCTATCCTTATCTTCGCACTACTAGTGTACTAGAGTACTACTACTAGTAGTACGTCGCCAGGAAAATAAATCAAGTCGTCGTTATTCATTTTTTTATTTTTTAGAGTGGCAGCTGTGATGGTAGACTCTCTGGTCTACAATTTATTTTCCCAGTATGTAAATTATTCACCCTTATATTGGGGCGTCCGTCCTTCTTTGAAGGCTGCCAACCCCTCCAATCGATCTGTAGTCGGAATCACCTCTTGATAATATTGTCGTTCTACATTGAGAGCCTCCTCCATAGTAGCAGTCTCCAGGCCTTTCAACATGGCTTGTTTCGAAGCCTTGATAGCAATCGGTCCGTGTTGGGCAATTTTCCAGGACAATTCCATGGCTTTGTTTAATGCCTCTCCTTCCTGGGTAACATGTTGGACAAGGCCGTATTCGTAAGCTTCCTCGGCTGTCACCCGTCTTCCCGTCCATATTAGTTCTTTGGCTCGCGCCATGCCAATTAATCTCGGCAATCTCTGTGTCCCTCCTGCCCCCGGAATAATTGCTAAAGATGTTTCCGGCAAACCAAATTGGGCTGTTTGAGAAGCAACTATCAAATCGGCTGCCAAGGCAATTTCCAATCCGCCTCCTACGGCAACTCCCTCCACACTGGCAATGACTGGTACCGGTAATCGGCTGACCCGTTCCATAGTGTTCCGCAACAGCGTCACGTACTCGGAGGCTTCATCTTGTGACATTGTAGCGCGCTCTTTCAAATCAGCTCCGGCCGAAAATACCTTGGACGAAAACGACGTCACGACGACACAGCGACTGGTCGACAACGACGACGCCTCCAATTGGTCCAAACAATCACGCAATTCCCGCAGCATATTTGAACCCATGGCATTCGCCTTGGGGCGATTTAATGTCAAGGTCGTTACTACAGCATTTGCGTCTGTTGGGGCCACGTGATGTTGCATTAAAATCTCATTTCCCATTCTTCCTTTTGAATTTGTTGTTGTTGTTGTGTTGCTGCTGCTGCTGCTGCCTCCGGTAATATTCATGGTGGTACGAGAGGCGAGGAACCGCCATCCTGGTCCGTTTCGTTGGAAGGCAACATGCCATTTGCTTTTCCAAGATTCTTTCCAAGAACAGTAACTACTACTAGTACCATCAAGCAGACGATGACACGTAAATAATGGTGCAACGGCCCGCTGTGAGGCGAAGATACGAATGGTAGAGGTTGAATTCATTAACGTAAAATCGGTTGGCAGAGTTAAAGCAGATACCAGTAATAATATGGAAAGGTACCTGTTCACCTGTTGTTCACTCCAAATGTAAAGTATCCGTGTATCTGGTGTCATACTCTTCCTACTACTACTACTGGGAGTCTACTACCGTACTCTACCGGTACTATCAAGTACTTAGTGTACTCTAGAGAAGTAGTCTACTAGGTGTAATAGGGATTGACGGATTGACTACTCCTACTGATGTCTCAAACGGGCTTGCTTGTACTAGGTAGATTACTACTCTAGCTAGAGTTGTTGTCAACAGGGGTTGACCAAACAATACGATTTTTCATTGCTTTCATTAGGGCTCAAGTGAAGTGATCGCCGTGCGCTCTGCTCATCTCGTCAAAAACCAATGCGCTACCACGGCACTATCTACTACCGAGTACCTACTACTAACTACTCCTACTACTACTAGCTAGTAGACACAATCTGCCCCCGCTTGAAGATAGAACGTATCCCGTTGCGCTGTTTTCGCATCTCAAGTTTAGCTAATGAATGATTTTCTACTTTATTTAAGCCAACGATAACAGAGTCGCAGCAACAAAACAGCATACGAAGAATACAATGGCGGATCTCCACAATATTTTAAACGAGGTCGAGGATGGCGTTGAGGATTACTCTGATGATAACAACCACAACGACAACATCAATCAACACGATGAACCACAAGAAGAAGAAAACCAGCCATGGGACGACGATGGTGATTCTGAACAAGTTGATTTAGAAGAATTGCGACAAAATCAATTTCAAGAAGACGAAGCTGATGATGATGCCGATGCGGAAGCCATGGCCTTGGGTGCCAACAATATGTCCAGTCAGTCAGCAGAACTGGACCAACGTCATTATTACCGCCGCTTAAAATATTGCTGGCAACAAGAATTGGCCAGTCCCGAACTGTTGAGTCTCCATGACGAAGATAAAGAAATGATAACCACGGTTCAAAACCAATTGGAACGTCGCGACGCGACGCTTGTCCAGCTCACAAGCAGCGAAGGTGTTGGGGATATGGAAGCCTTGCTGGCGAGCATCATCAAGGTTGATATGGATCGGGCCAAATTCATGTTGACAGATTTGTTGCGCACGCGTCTAAAGAAAATTCAAGAGCACGCCTTTTATATGATTCAAGAGGGATATCAAGATCGCATGACAGATCAAGAGGTGAGATACGCGGTATACGAATGGGGGAAGGATTTCTATATTCTTTTGTGCCAATAATATTTAATAATATCATCATCTCAACAAATTCATTCATTGTTCGTGACGCTTACAGGTCGAATTCCTTCACAGTTATGAAAAACTCGTCAAGCACCATTTGCAGAGTACTGTTACGGATCATATTGTCAAAGACGCTTTTAACGGTCTGACGGATAAAGGAATGGTCGATCCACCTAACCAAGAACAATATGTCTTTTGCAAAGTCGAGGAAACCTCTGAAATTGATGCTGGAGGCGGTGTTCCTCGAGTGCACGAGGCGGGAACATCACTGATTACGCGATTTGATGTGGTGCGTCATTTATTTGCGGAAGGAAAAGTATCACTGCATCTATAAAAGCAACATAATCACAGCAGCAGCAGCAGTAGCACCGCCACCATACATGAAGGCGGCCAGTAGCTCATGAATTATAAAGCCATAAGCAAAATTTATATCCAATCACTAAAAATGAGAGCAAGATTACCTAGAGATACCCACAAACGCCCAAAGAGTGAAGGATCACTGGATATGTTTTCTAATATGTTAGTAGAAGTTCCCATCTTATCTATCTTTCCTAAGAAGTGTAGTTGAATGTTTTGCAGGTGCAAACCATGCTTTTGTCAACAATCAACGTGGGAGAGCTGGAATTTTTGAACTCATACTTGACATAGGCTGGCCAATCCATTGTAGAAAGGTAGGCATGCCTAGATTCTGTTTTCAAAAAGCACACATATTTATATCCGTGGAATCAAACAAGGTTGGCATGATGCAAACATTATTTTGGCTGTCTTTGCTAATACATCGTCATCGCCGGGAGCGCAATTGTCAGGTTTTTTATTTTGCCCACCCTGCGTGCTGTCGTGCTTTGCTTGTTCCACAATTTTCGAAGACCAAGAGTGGCGGACGAAATGCTACCGTACTCAGTATCAGTTTTGAGGCGGAAACTTTCGGGATCCTCTCGTTGGTATTTTACCTACGTCACCCATCATCACCTCGACCTATTCAGAAAAGTAATAGTAGCAGCTACAACAAGAATACTACAACGAAGTAGAAAGGAGCTGCGCCTCCTACAGACCGTTACCTGTTCCGATTTAGCCATGGGTGCTCTGTACTTCATTTTTTCGTGAGGAAGTTGTTTAGAGCGGGGGGGAGGGGGCACCTTACAATTACCGTTGGCGGTTGGGGAACGAAGGCGCACGCAAATCTTGAAATAGTTCATTCTTTTTCCGGGACTTGCTTCAAAGCGGCACTAAAGAATACGTAATTTAAGATTAGGGATATTGTGGTAAATGCGGTAAAATATTCAGATTATCAAATTGACCCATACTTAGTATCTTTCAACACGATGCCAAATTTAACCTCATACTCCTCTGCAATTTAGGCGTGACAACCATTCGAGTAATTGCCAATTTTGTCGGCTACGTAGCTCAAATACAACGGCTTCGCAGTGCGCCGTTGTTTAAAAGGCATCGTGCAGCTGTCTAACGTCTTCTTTCGTGCAGCTTATAGCGTAACTGCCACCAACACTTTCTTCGGTCTATCTCACTCATCACTTTGCTTCTAAGCAAAGACCTTTACACTTTGCGCTACTACTACACCTTTCTCATTACTTTAAACAAGAAAGATAGAGCTCAGCTGTGTTTATAATTTCGTCTTTGCCGATCTGTTCTCTCTTCATACAATCTCTCTGCTGCCAACATCCATACTGCAATACTGCATACTGCATACCATGATGTCTCAAGAAGTTCTTTGGGAACCAGCCCATTCGAGATGCGAGCACCCAGACTATCAGCTTCATTCTCCCGTGAAGCCCAGCAGTCGGCAGTCCGTAATATCTACTTCTGCTACAGAGAAAAATACAAGTTCGGAAACGGGCAATCATAGCTTCAGTGACGAACAAGCTACCGACGATGAATGCTACCTGAGCGATGCCGTGGCTCAAAAGCTGGTTCTTAGAACCGAGCTACGCGTATCGGAAAATATGGCCAGGAGTCAGTTTGTACGCGATCATTGCCGGTTATACAACCTTCCACGGTTTTCTCAACACGATGTGGAGATTGGACCTCTTATTGCCAAGGGAGGGTTCAGCAATGTTCATGCGATTGCTTCCTTTCGTGGAGACACTGAACTTGCATTCAATAGACCGACGCAGCCCACTTTCTTTTATGTTGTGAAGCATTTGAATCCTCGACTGGCCGTGTCCAATTCCAAAAAGTTATTATCTGGGGCTCGCGATCTATTCTGGGAAGCTCACTTGCTGTCATCGTTCAACCACCGACACATTTTGAAGTTGCGCGGATGGTCGTCCGAAGGCGTCGGAGGATTCATGTCGACGGGGCGTGCCGATGGATTCTTCCTCATCTTTGATCGTCTCGAAGGCACTCTCTTTCAGAGACTCTCACAGTGGAGAAGACGAGCCCGAGAAGACGAAATGCTCAACTTGATACACAAACGCAAAAAGTATCCCGCTACTATGACGCTCTTGCAACAACGCTTGAAGGTGGCACGCGATGTTGCCGATGCCTTTCGTTACTTGCATGATGTGTGCAATGTTTTTCACTTGGACTTGAAGCCCGGCAATGTCGGGTTTGATCAAAATGGCTGCTGTAAGGTCTTTGACTTTGGATTGGCAGTCGAGGTCATCCCACAAGGCCCCGACCCAGACCAGGTCTTTGATTTAAATGGAAAGAAGGGAACTTCCAGGTAAGCATAATGTCTGTGCCTCGTTTTATACCGTATGGAGTAGCATCGATGAATCAGCGTCTCACGCGATCTACTACTATTCATTCTTTGTTTTCATTACAGATACATGGCTCCTGAAGTCATTCTGCGCAAGCCTTACAACTCCAAAGCTGACGTTTACTCGTTCTCCATCCTAATGTGGGAGATGTTAAGTCTGACCAAGCCCTATGGTGGCATGGACGGTAACGACGTCAAAGAGAATGTTGCACACAAGGGACTCCGCCCAAAAATCCCCAAGGAATGGCCGTCGCAAATCCGCACGATTTTGAAATATGGATTCTGTAAACGACCAGAGGAACGCCCAACCATGGGACAAATACAACAGACCCTGGAAAAGATTCTGGTTGCTCTGGCAAACGAAGAAGCTGCTTTGTCATCATCGTCGACTCCGCCAGGACCACCTGCGTTACACGCTAGTAAGACCCACCAAGGTCACTTGTCGCTGTTCAAGTTCCCGTCGTCGTCAAAATACTAATACAGGAAGCTACAGCTCTGTGGTATTATACCACATCCTTGTTAGGGGTATTGTAATAGTAGTGTATCACGAGTTATCTCATACTAGTACCCTGGATGTTATCCTATAGGCAACCTCTCTATGCTAGCTTGATGTATCGAGCGTGCCAGGGTTGCTCTACTAAAAGAAAGAAATGAATAATAGAGTCACTGCACAAACATACACGTAAAATGCCGAGACCGAAGTGCTGTATTTCAAAATGTGTTTTAAAAGATGATAAAGGTGTTATTTGTGAACAGAAGGAGATTTCTGCAGAAAATAGAGCAACTGGTTTGCTCATTTCAATTGTGTTGTCGACAAAGAAGAGCCGGATCAATATTTGACTTTGGCAAAGATTTTTGTACCTTCACCAGAATTTTGTGGAATTCTTGCATGGCTGGTCGATCTTCTGATTTTACCGCCCAGCCCTTCCGTAAAAGATTCTTGAGTTTGCGAGGCCACGACCAGTATACCTTGGGCCTTTCATGCCATTTGCTGACACGTTCCTTGACTTTTGCGGCGTCCAACTTTGAGTAGGGCTTTTTACCAGCACAGGCTTCCCAACACAGAACGGAAAAGCTGTGGACATCTGCCTTTTCATTGTAGTTGAGACTAAGAATAACGGCAGGGTCCATGTATCGTGCAGTTCCAATGTTGCCAGTCAATTCGTACGTACGGTGAGGATCCCGAGGATCTAACGCAGGTAATTCCATCGCCAGACCAAAATCAATCAACTTCCAACAGCTATCACGCGGACAATAGGCGACGTTAGCCGATTTAATGTCTCGATGAACGATGCGGCGGGAGTGACAGTAGGCGAGAGCAGCGGACACATCGACTATGATGGAAATCTTTTCTCGAAACTGTTCGCGTTTGATTTGACGAACGGACACTTTCTTCTGGAGACCCTGGTATTTACCATTATATTGCAATTCGTGTTGCCATTGGTAGACTTTCTGAAAAAGAGTGTCGCCAAGTCGGTCGAGTACCATAAAAAATCCATCGGCACGGCGAGTCGTTTTGAATCCATCAATTCCGTCCTTGGAAAGACCCCGGAGCTTGATGATGTTTTTGTGGTTCAAACTTGAAAGAGTATGCGCTTCAAACACTATATCTTTGGTTGCACCCGGCAGTTTTTTGAGGTCCAGCATTGTAGAAAGAGACTTGATCACATACTGTTGTTGCTCCTTTTTATCATTGGATAACAAATTATTGCTCGTACTATCATTGAACAGGCCAGGCACATGGTTGCTGCTATTATTCTCGGTAAAGTTAACTTCAATAATCTTGGAGAATCCTCCCTTGGCAATGATATTTCCCAAAAGCAGGCCATCGCGGGCAAAGCGGGGAAGACTTTCGAGATTGGAATTCTCCTTAATGCTGGGAGAAGTCTCCAAAAATGCGTCCAGTTTGCGACAGACTTGTGCCACCAATCGCTTGGAAAAGTCTTCTGACATTGTCACTTCGCCATCGGCTGTAACATCCGCAGAAAGAGCAACTGAAGAGGAAGTCACAATTGTGCAAGACTTTAGTGCTGATGAATCGAAGGATTCCTTCTTTGTCACCGTGGTGGCTGCCTCGGTGGGAGATTGAGAAGAAGGCTTTTCCACAGCAGGTGATAAAGAAGAAGAGAATTCATTACTTGCTGGAGAGGTAGATTCATTGGATGTAACTTGCGAGGAGGAGTCATTGGAAGAAGAAACATTGGCAGTTAGGGCAGCCGATGTATTATTCCCTTCTTCTTTCAAAACAGAAACCTCTTGCTGGTGGTCCTCTTGTAGAGGAACTTCTTGAACAGTACCAAGTGCGGCACGTCCGCTGGAGATAAATCCCATCGTCATATTGCTTCTTTGAGATAGAATTGTGAGAGAATTGTGAAAGTCCGGCAAAGAGAGGTTATTTGTATGCGTTGTATTATTCTGGTGCCGAAAATGTAGAAGGTCTACAGGTTGGCAGTCCGACAAAAATTGTGCGAGAGAAAGGTACTTTTACTCCCTAGTAGGATCATACCAGTACAAATCTCAATCGATGAAGTGAGCGCGATTAAGCCTGATGATGCGGGGCGAAGGCGCACGAAGTCAAGCCACGTATTGTTGCTGCAGGCATTGCGTTCGATTGAAAAGACGAATGAAACTACCAGTACTACTACGAATCTAAAGGTCATTGGGTTTGCTTAAATCGCAAAAAGATCCGAACGAGACTACCAGGTACCGTATGTACACAGAGGCCTTTTACACGCAAAGTCCTCACCTGAGCACTGTATCCATTTCACTGGAAGATTTATTACATTAATTATACCATTCATAGGAATGATTGATCAAATCCAACACTCTGAGGAGTGCATCTGCTAACTACCATTCGGTACTGTATAAGACATACGTCTGGAATGCGTGGTTTCGACAAAGGCAGCTTCCTTCCCCAAAAACAGTTATGGGACCCAACAATTATTTAAATCGTCAAAGATAAGAGGTGCTCTGTAGTCGCTTTCCACGAGGGATTTTTTAGTCATAATATTTTTTCATTGTTTTATGGGAATGATTACACGTGTAACTTTGTGCAAACAACAATCCGCAATCGACAAGCTTGCTCGAGACCTGACTGATCCACCCGGTTAATACTCCAGTGCTTTCCCCCGCAAAACCTACTCCCCCTGAAAACTGTGTTCCAATTCTGCATTGCAGTGTCGAACATTATTATTTGATGTCACAGTTGTATACGTCTTAGATAGACATCGCTCTTTGCTATATTGTTATATGATGTCACAGTTGTATACGTCTTAGATGGACATCGCTCTTTGCCAGGACTTGCGACAGCGCAATCTATCGAAGCAACGGACAAGGCATACAACTGGTGGTTGTCTTGCCATGCATTGTTTCCCCGTCGGCTGTTGAGGCCTATGATATAGATAGGAACAACGAGGCAGTTCTTGTTTTACAACTTGCAAATACTCTTATCATATATGAAGATATATATTTCTAATTGCTCGAGTAATGAATAGTTCTATATTGTGTATGTCACTGTATTTACAAGCACAATCTGCGCCGCTAGTCCCTTTAAGCGTACAATGAACTGTCTCTGAGAATTTGACTGCCACGTCGTTTGTTAGGGCCGTTCTTAATATCATCTGTTACCTGCTCATTGCTAATGATGATATTGGCGTGTTCCATGGAGTGTCCTTTGATGCATTTGGCATTCTTCAGGTCGTTGGTTTCCGCCTTTTTATATGCTGCTTCGGGGCCATCTCCGCCGAACTGCTTGGTTTCTTCCTGGTTCCAACTCTTGAGATGACGTTCCAACAATCTTCGTTTCGTTTCTTCTAGACTGACGTCAATATACCATTTGTCATCCCAGATTTCATCCAGCTCTTTCCAATCTGGGTCGTCTGTGCAGAGCAGATACAGTCCTTCCACAAAGATAATCTTGTTGTGCTGAGTGATTTGTACGCCGTTCTCAACGGGATCGTGTTTGGATCGACTATAAGTGGGGAACGATCCTTCTCCCTTCTTCTTGGCTTCCTTCAGATCCTTGATGAACTGGGAGGGACAGTAGGTGAAGGCGGCCCCTCGTCTTGCCAATAACTCCTCGTAGCTCAGCTGATGTTCCTCAACTTGCCCTAATGGATTGTCCTCATCAAATTGATCACTTGCGATTACCTTGCCTTCGTCAGCCATTTGCTTCAATCCACACCGAGGAATATGGTAGCCGTCCATGGGAATGACGACAGCCTCGTCCTTTCCGACATCGCAGCTGGGGTTGATTTCGTGGATGCGATCACGGACTGCCTCCGCAATGTGAGACTTTCCACTTCCGGGAGTGCCACTAATTCCAATGAAGACTTGGTTGAAGTCGTTAAACTCGCCACATCTGGAAATGTTTCGGTCTTTCTCACTGCTATGCTTCAGCAGTCTCAGACACCGTTCCACGAGGGCATCCACGTCTAATTGATGCATTACTGGCTTTCCAGTGTGAATATCTTCGTCCAGACTCATAGTCTTTGCATGGAGAAAGAGATCATCTTGCTGGTAGCGTACTGGGCGGTCCAACACATCGATCTTCTGTGCTTCTGGCGCCATGGTGATTTCTTTTTTTCTTTTTTCTATTTTTTTAATTCCGTGCAAGATCGTTCACCAGTTCAGTTTCAAATTTTTTGAGAACTATTTCGATTGAGACGTGGTGGGGACCTTAAACGACGTGTACACAACATTTGTGTCCGACAATCTCGAAAATCTGTTCCGAATGTAGATTCATCCTTCTTGGAGGTTCCGCTGTTGGTCTATATGCCGAAAAATTGCTCGAGCTTGTTGTCCACATCAAATTGCCCGTTGCCTTGAGTCGAACGTCACAATCAAAACATAGGTAGTAGTCTAGTAGTTGCCTGACGATTCTAAAATGATTCGGAAGATGAAAATATCGAAAATCAGAGAAAACTAGAACTGTACAGTATTGACGACAGTTCTTGTGCTTAACGGTACCACAGCGCCAATGCTCTGTCAGCAGTCAGCAGCGGGACAATTTGAACTCGTGATACAATTAGTCATGGATGAATGTTTCACCAAAAAATCTGAAGAAAAAGAAAAATTAATTATTATTACAGAAATGTAGCGGGATGTCATTCCTGTCATTGTTTTCATTGTTTTCGTCCTCCTTTGTTCAGGAAAGGTAGCCGCATTATTCTTTCCATTACTGTCCGGCTATGATCGTTTCTACTAGTGGTCCATCCTTCTTTCTTTCCGCAGCGAAATATGGTTGCTTTCGTTTGGTGACGAGCAGACTTGAAACTTCAATCAGCAGCCGAAGTTGTAGCATCCTCCAACAACGTCACCTGCAGACTGTCTACCGAAATTTCTGGAGCAGCAACACTCATGTGGAATCGACAACTTCTTCATCAGAACCAGCATTGGCTCTTATTTTCGACACGGAAACCACTGGTTTAGTAAAATACAAAAAATCTTTCAGTGATGATTCACAACCCAATTTGGTGCAGTTGGGTATGCTTCTCGTAGATACCCTCAACTGGCAAAAGAAATTGCAAGTATCGTTATTGATCCAACCACACCAACCACCTGATGAAAATGAAAGCTACATCCACCCAGGAGCCCAAAAAGTGCACGGAATCAGGCACGAAGATTGTTGTAACTTTGGAGTGCCTCTGGAGACGGCGCTCAATCTCTTCTGCGACGCTTGTGCCCAAGCGGATTGCCTGGTAGCGCACAATCTGAAGTTTGATCGTTCCGTCATGCAAACGGCCATGTTCCGGTCACACTCTCAGAAAAATACGGATACGGACAAAGTTATTGATTTCCTCAGAGATATGCCACAAGTGTGCACTATGGAGGCTGCTACAGACGTCCTCAAGTTGCCTGGAAAATTTGGATCTTATAAATGGCCTACACTCGAAGAATCCTTTCATTATTTTAAGGAAAAAGATGCTACTATGCCACAAGCACACGATGCTTTGGGCGATACCGAGGCTTGCATGACGGTCTTGCGCGGTTTGTTGGAGCATAGATTTGTGGCTCCAATTGAAAAAAAGAATGCAATGAAAAGCGAATCGCCCATGCTCAGCAAACTCATTGTCTTTGAGTAACAACACAACATGAAAACCAAAACGATCACTGTGAATCTTTCTAAAACAAGCACAACAAAAATCATTCGTTACGACGACACTACCTCCGTCAACAACAGTACAAAACTGCCCAACAACATTGTGGCATTACCACGAAAATTGTGGTTGGAATTGGGCGACGACGATGGATTTTGCGGTCAAGGGCGACACTTACAAGTACAAAGATGAATTTAAAGCGTTAGGAGGTAGTTGGCGTCCTTCGAAACAAGCGTGGACTTTTTACTGTCGAACCATGTTGAACTCAATACGTAAATTGGTGGGCATTTAGCATGATTAGTAGTAGGAGTATGGAAGGATTGTAGTGGACATTCACTGCTGTTATAAAGAATTGAAAGGCGTCGGAGTATGGAAGGATTATAGTGGACATTCACTGCTGTTATTTGAATGCGTTTTAATAGTATGTTAAGTTTTAGTCTCCCCCAGCCAAAGCAGAATGCCAAGGAAATGATGATTGAGAATTATTAGCAGAGTAGACCGACATCCGTGATTTCGGAAAGAATTGCCTTTCCTAGCTAGTAGGGTCTCTAGTCGCAGTTCAGAAATTGATACCAATGTTCCGATGGTAGAAAGTAAAAGGTTTTCCGATCTACTCTGAATTCTGAATAAGTAGTGCCAAGCGTGGGAGCTATAGTCTATTGCGAATGGTCTGTTTAGCCCCCTAGCTAGTTCATGCGTTCGTGCCTGATGATGTGAGGTAGACTCGTCTATCATTCTTTGAAGTTTACTCGAGGAGTCTCATCGTCTCATCCAAAACAACACGGTATTTTAATTAAACTACGGTGTACTGCGTGGACGGTCTGGACCTCACACCGTCACATGGTTTTACAGTCCCTGTAAAATCGCATAGTAGACCTAATCAAGCATCGTACTACCTACCGTACAACTAGTATCCTTGCCAGGCTACGCAGGATTAGACTACTGTACTTGCTATTCCAAACAATATTACTCATTGCAGTCAGCACTTCTGCATCCGAACAAGCAGTGCTCTCCACAACAATACACGCACATTAATAATCTTTTGTTTCACAACGCAGTAATAAGATGATGGGTCCCGACGAAGATTTACCGACACTCCTCCAGCGTAAGGATCACCTGAATATCTTGCGGTATCTTCGAGTGCATCAACTCCGCGAACCAGAGCTGGCCGTGACACACGGCAAGGCCCTGTTGGGAGATAATTTGGCGGGAAGCGTTGGAGGTGATGCTTCGGCTCGCCTCAGTGCTTTGGAGCAAGTCGCCCTTGCGGCCCTCGATTTGCACGATCACGATTTGGCCGATCGATGCATGAGTCAATTAACCGGTAGTGGCAGCGGTAGCGCTCCCGTTGACAAGGAATCTAGTCGCTTTCGCCGCCTGTTAGGACGTTGTTTGGAGGCTTCAGGGGATCTGCAAGGCGCCGAACAATTATACGACGAAATACTGCAATCCAATCCAGCCAACCTCGCTGCCTTGCAGCGCAAGTATGCACTGCTGAAATCCCAAGTCGGCAAAGAAAGCGAGGCAATGGAAGCCCTCAACAAATATTTGGAGTACAATATGCAAGACAGCGCAGGATGGTACGAGTTGGCACGATTTCGTGCAACTATGGCGGATTACAAGGGTGCCGCATATGCAATGGAAGAAGTGGTCTTGGCCTGTCCTTTGGAATCGTCGGTGCATTGTGAATTGGCAGAACTATATTCGACCATCGGAGGACTAGATAACTTGATGTTGGCCCGCAAACACATGGCACAGGCATTGGAATTGGACGGAACCAACAGAAGAGCACAGTTCGGACTGGTGGTTGTGTCTAATGCATACTTGTTGGAAGCCGAGATGGCGTCCAAGAAACTGCACGACGAACACGAAGTGGCTGTCGCCAAAGAATTAATCAAGTATGGTGCAGAGGAGTTGCTGAAATCCTATAAGGGTTGTTCTTCCATGTTTAAGGCCGTCGAGGAACTCATGGAAGAATACCAAAACGACTCAAATGGTGCCGGCGGTGGAGACTAGGAATGCATCTAAAGTACGACCAAGGACTAGCTGACTGCTCGCACGGAATACACGAGTAAAATGAAATATAATATAAGATGGAATCTACAAAATACAAAAGCAGCGATGACAAATCAAGTCAATTTATTTTGAAAATTTGTGATGGCTTCAAGTCCCACTCGACCCTCATGGAAAAGTTTCAAAGGAGGGTAACAATTGGTCTCTCTAGGTAGAAGTACAGTATTATTTTAGCTATCCGCATGCTTGTTTTTTTGGTAGCGCATATTTTTGTTAAACTACCCTGCTACGTACGTACAGAACAGGCTTTTTCTATTTACCGTACGCGGTGGACAGGTAGCACAGGAAACGCATCCGCGTATCCTTCAGAAACATCACGAGTTGCTTCACATTGCAGACCTTATGCTGTCAATCCATTACCATAAGAATCGGCTCACAAGACGTTTGCAGTGTCATAGTTGTGCAGAGCGTCAAGAGGACAGTTTCTGCAGTCAAAATTTGGATGAGTCCCCAGAACGATGAAGAGAGCGCCGTACCAATTGATTTCCTGTGGGCACAGCACCGGCGTTACGAGAGACCAAAATATTTTACTTGAAATGCCTGCTGTACTAGAATGTCCTAGTAGAAAGGTAAAAATAGATGCTGTCTTAATATGCAGGGAGCATCGCGAGAAGCTTTTTACCAGAGATGCCATCCAAGTAACTAGCTACGGGAGGCTCCATTGATATCTAATATTTAATAACCACAAAATCACCGCAAGAGACTGGATTCTTAGAAGCAGGACCATGTTCTTCGAATCCAACGTGACTACTACAGGCTTTATTCGAAGTATTTGATAGTGTCTATGGTCTATGCTATGGTCTTTCCAAGGCATGGTTACACTTGTAGCACATGGGAGTGGCCGTTGAAGGTTGAAGTTGCTGCTAATGACTACTGACACCACAAAAATCCCTTTTCGTTCCTTCGGATCGCGTAAAATCCACAGACTTGTGCTACTACTACTAGCTAGTAGTAGTGGCGATGAACCACTTGCAGAAACGAGAATAGTGGTGGCAGTGCACCCTGCTGAAGTCTGAGTGATGAATGAATATTCGAGGTTGTGGTGGCAGTTTGAGCGATGAAGTGACATCAAAAGGGATGAAAAAATGAAGCCTTTTTGTCAGAGTCGTGTCAAAGTCGACCCTGCGCGCATTCAAATATTAAGTGTCAAATAAGAAGTACTTACTCGAGTACGATGCTTCATTTGCAGCTGTGTATTTCGTAGTACTCGAGCGAATACCTCACAAAACAAAACTTTTACGGAGAGTAGAACTATTCCAGTACATCGTGCGCAAGCCACTAGACTACTACCAGGGTAGTAGTAGTAGCAGAGGTTGGAGTAGTATTCCATACAAGTTTTTCTGAGCAAACCGCCGCCTTCACCTACAAATCTTTGACCATGGCTCACGCGACCAAGCTGTCATCGCAAGCACGTGATCATCCAACGATCTTTCGTGCCACATCGAAAGGAACGGGCGGCGGTGACAGCGATTCCATCAAGGAGCAACAGCAACCACGAAATAGCAAGAGCAATCAGACTCATGATAGTAGCAATTCTTCCCAACTAAAGCGAGATCTCATCAATGTATTTGCTACTTTGACACCCGCCAATGCCAGAAAAGTTGTTAAAGTTACGGATCGTTTGGTTAATGCTGATCTAGCACAGTCTATAATTCTTGCATCACCTCGTCCTCTGGAAAAAATTCCCACCTTTGACCTGGACACCGATCTGATACGGGGCGATTTGGTGGGAACGGGAGGATTTGCCAGCATTTATAGTGTGGATTTTGCAGACCCAAGTGTCAAGTCAAAGTTTTCAACGTACACGAAAGGCAACATGGATGGTACGACCAAAGAACAACAGTACGTCGTCAAGCATCTGAGCCCTGGCGTGGCCGAGCCTCTTGGAAAAATGTGTGCTGCTGCCCTGGACATCGTCTTGGAAGCCCACTTTATGGCAGCCATGGATCATCCCAACATTCTCAAATTAGAAGGCATTTCACCTGGTGGAATGGAAGCCTTTTGTAATACCAATCGAACAGATGCTTTCTTTATGATTCTACCCAAACTGACCTGTACACTGCCCGATAAGATGAAATTGTGGCAAGAACAAATGCCCAAGAAGAAATCACATCATCATATACCTAATTTTGTGGATTTGTCCATGCTCATTTGTGGCTTTACGTCCCATCAACAGCTAATGTTGGACAGTGGACCCAGTGGCGGGAAAGGATTTTTGGAACGAATACAAGTTGTCATTGATTTGCTCAAGGCTCTGGAGTATCTGCACAACAAAAGAGTGATGCATCGAGGTACGGACTAGTTGTAGTTTGAATGTTTGTTTATGTGTGTTGTTGTGTCTGTACTGCACGTGTCTTTGAATTGTCAATCTCATACCCACCATTCTCCGCCTTAAAATAGACATAAAACCTGCCAATATTGGATTCGATCAAGCTGGCGTATTGAAACTTTTTGATTTCGGTCTTGCAAAGGAAATACCAAAGGGAGAAACAATGTATAACGATCCCAAGAATGCTGAACCCGACGATGTTTGGACTCCTGGTGCGGTTGGAACACTCAGATATATATCACCAGAGATATTCTTGAAGGATCCCATTGACTGCAAAACAGATGTCTATTCTACCACAATATTGCTGTGGGAACTCTTGACACTTCAAAGGGCTTACGAAGATACCATTCAGGGTCCCTATTTTACCCAGTGTATCGCAATTTATGGAGAACGACCCGATATACCAAAGAAATGGCCCAAGGCACTAAAGAAATTAATAGAAGATTGTTGGACGGGACGCGTCAAGAAACGACCAACCAGTGCAGAGATGAGAACATCGCTGGAACGAATTTTACTGCAACTACAGCACAGTGTATAACATACTGCAAACGATTTTTCTTCCCGACGAACGAATCAACGTCGATGGCCTGCTTGAGAAGCTATGGTCTCCATGGCTCCATTTTTATCGTGGTTGTCGTTGTTGGACAGATAAATCATGAAATGCATTTAAAAAGGGCAGGCAATCTGTATGAGATAGAATTGTAAACTAAGTGACTGCTGGAGTAGAGTAGTACAATTACATGTACATGTACACACGATTGTGCATGCAAATCCCTTTGCACCAAACCCGTCGACAAGGTCTACCAGCTTCACAACTTGTGCAAAACCAATCTCTATAAGATGTCTCACAGCATAAGCTACAGATTACAGATCACGAATTCACGTAACCGATAGCGCAATTGACAGCAAAATGTTTCTGTATCCGTCTACGCGACTGGTGCGCATTCGGGATGAAGCTTGGCGATTCCGTAAAAACTATAGCCCGCAATGTTCAGTTGACTTTCATTATCTCCAGCTGCTCTCAGAAATCTTAAAGACTGTGACATGGCTTCCATCATCTCTACTGTCTTACCCCAGTGTAAGAATAAATTGCCAATGAGGTTCAATGTGCGAGCACAGGCTTTATTGTCAATCTTTTTGGATTGCTTCTGAACTTTGAACACCTCCTGAAAACACTTCAAGGCTTGTTCCAAATCACCGTTTTGCTGATAAACGTTTCCAAGATGAGTAGCGGTTGCCAGGACTGATTTGTGGTTTGGTCCTAGTGCTGCTCGCTCAACCCGGAGCGTTTCCTTGAAAAAGGGCAGCGCTTCGTCATAAGCACCAAGCTCCAATTTAATGGTTGCAATATTGTAATAAACTGCAGCCATATCCCTATGGCCCTTCCCGAGAAGATTTGCGCGGATGCGCAAGCTCTCGTAAAAGGTTTCCAAAGCAACATGAAGCATGTTCATCTTATATTGCACCAAGCCAATAAAATTGAGTGTCGTTCCGACCTCAAGACTGTTGCCCCCGTGAGCCTTACGTTGAATTCGCAGAGCATCCTGATACACCTCAAGAGCTGTGGAGTAGTTGCCACTTTGATAGTGGATCAAGCCAACAACAGCCAGTGTGGCAGAAATGTTGGGATCCGAGCCACTCAGGGTCTTTTTCTGAATCTCTACCGCTTGCTTGTAGTAAAAAAGCGCTTCTTCAAATTCTCCAAGAATCTTATAACATTGGCCAATGTTTGTCAATGTAATGGTGATATTGGGATGGAGGCCATGAAAGACGATGCGTTCCAGACGCAACCCCTTGAGGTAGTATTCGATTGCCTCTTTGTATTCCTCCTGTTCATACTTGAGATTTCCTAGCTTATTGAATATGGAAGCAATTTCCGCATGGTTGTTACCAAGAGCTTTGTAGCTAAATTCAAGAGCATGGGAATACAGTTCTTCTGCTGTGGCAAATTTTTTCTTTTCGTGGTAGATTTGAGCTTTACATTTCATGATAATTGCAACATCGTGGTGATTGTATTGCAAACAAACCTTGGTGATAGCTAGAAACTCATCATAGAGTAGCAGCGCTTCATCTAACTGACCAAGTTGATGTTTTGCCTGGCCAGTATTGCAAATAGTGACAGCAACATCCAAATTTTCCCGTCCAAAAAGGATTTGACGAATCTTGAGTGATTGCAAATAGTACGGTATGCACTCTTCGGGTTGCTTCGAGATATAGTAGGCTCTTCCGATATTATTGAGTACTGTTGCAATTTCCTTCGTTTTTGCATCACTGCCCCACGCAGCGCGATAGATGAAAAGGGCTTCATGGAAGTGGTGTATTGCCTTGCTAGCATCCACACTTGGGATCCAAAAGTACAGGACTCCGAGACTGTTCATTATAGCTGCTATATCCAAATCACTGTTATATCCTCCGAGGGCACAGGCTCTGGCTGCTCCAAGGGCGTTCGAGTAGGCAATGACAGCTTCCTCAAACGACCCTTTCAAAAACTGCATGCTCCCTATGCTGCTAAGCAATGCCACCGGACTGATGCCCATGCCAGCCGCGGTCAATTTGGCGCAGCTAGCGTCATCCGTTAAGCTGAGGGCCCGGGTGAAACAGGTCAATGCATCATCAATTTCATTTAACCGAGCCAGTGACTGGCCTAAATTGTACAGGACCGTGGCAATGGTGTTTGCGAGAGGTGCACCTGCGTGCAGCACGAAACACTGGGAAAAGGTACGCATGCCTTCGTCATATTCCTCGTGCAAGTCTCGGACAGCACAACTGTGAGCGAACTTTGTCTTGAGGTGCAAAAAAGTGCGGCTTAGAGACAGAAAAAAGACCCGGTCAGTCTCTTTCAAAGCCTCCAAGAAATGCAGACCCGCCTCAGTATATTGGCAGAAATCAAAGCATTCAACGGCCATGTTGTTCTGTCGCATGATGGTATGCAGGGTTTGTTGTATCGTGACCGTTGATAATTGCGAAGAGTGATAGCAAGCATCGGTAGGCTCAAAGTAGGCGTGAAGAGGAAAGTTAACCGTGGTAAAGGTCATCTTGATGAATGCTTTTTTCTTTTGATCCAGTAAAGAAGTGAGCAAAGTAAGAGTTTTTGGAAGATTGGATTTATCTTTCGCTTCGACATATTCCATGGGTCATTTGAATTTAATCGGATAACATTGATCATGGTACCGTACCAGGTAGTACCAGGGTAGTGCGTCTTAGAGGTCGTGCCTTTTTCGTAATTAATAGGGAGTTCAAGCTGTTAAATGGCCTTCAAGCAATCGGAAACTCATGGCTTCTACCATAAACAACGCCTTGCCAATGGCTGGAAAACTACTACGTACCAGGTACCACTCTGAGTGGTAATACGCTAGTACTGTAATGGTAGAACTGTGGTACAGTAGCAAAAGAGGCTCTTCAAACAAGGAATAAAGAAAATGTCCACTAACCAGGGTAATTAATTGTTCATTAAACCTTTCTATTCGTCGAACGAGTAGAGAATCATGCCGTGATACCTAATCCGAAGCAATCTACAGTACCAGTGGTACGTATTCGAAAGCAGAAAATAATAATAAGAAGAAGAAGAATGCGCCCCCACTAAATTCGCTTCCACGCGGGACGGGTTCCGGAAGAAAACCTGCAGATGGATAACCTGCACATAGGTAACCTGCAAATGCTGTCGTCGAACCTTTTGCAAGAGTCGGAACGCCCTAATAGGCTTGCAGCTGAAGAAAGATATGCGGGCACAACAAACATGCCATGGATAGGAGAAATAAATAAATAATACCAGACTGTACATAATTGATTATGACGTAGTCCTTTGATCCAATAATAGATTTCCCTTTGGATCGGATACATGTGAAATATACTCCATCGGCAGAATTCCCTCTCCTTTCACACCTGCTGTGAGAATTACACCATTGGCACTGCGATAAAATTGAATATCAGGATTCGCAGCGCATTTAGCAGTATTCACGTAGATATAAACATCGCATGTCTTGCGCATTCCAGAGATCACTCCTTTCTTTGGATCTGGAAGTCCAGCTGCAAAATGAATGTGGTTGCGATTCATGCGAGATAGTCCCTGTTTGGAGATACTCTCGGTCCACATATGTTGGTAGGTGCCATGGACAATGGTTGGAAGCGTGTCTAGTTCTTCTGACGGAATCGGAACCAGCAATAAGTCCGAATCAATAAATTTCAGAGAATGTCCTTGTGTCGCTCGAATGCAGAGGACGCTGTTACCTTCGGCAGAATCTTGGCTCACACCCGGATAATTTTCAGCAGGCCGTTCGTCAAGTTGAAAACGTTGTTTGTCGCTGGCCTTGACAACTTCCCGAATGTCTTGCAACGTCCAAGCGGAAGAAGAAAGTTTCGGGTGCTTGGAGGCCAGGATTTGGGAAACGGGGACAAAGCCATCTGGCGTCATGGACAAACCGATGCTTGGACCTTGGTGTCTCAATGCCCAACTCAAGGCTCGTGATAGTATTTCTGTTGGATTATGGTTTGATTTACGGCTGTTGCGCTTCCGCTTTTGATGCCTGGTCTTTGTATCAAGCTTTGTATCCGTATACTTCTTGTCACCAGGTTGAATGTCTGACATGTCTGTAAGTGTACGAGTTTGCAGTCTTATTGCACCTTCCGTATCCTCCTGATTTTTAGATGTAATGTTGGATTACTTCTTTGGCGAAACGATTTGATATCTAGAATCTAGTTGCTTTGTCTTTCGTGCGGCACACTTCTCACACCCAGCATTTCAGAGTAATCGAGTGTGCCAAAGCAATCAGTTCTTATCCACAAGAGTACGTACATACAACACTAGTGGTGGTACAGTAGCAGTGGTTGTATTACCTGGTAGTCGTTGTGGTTTGTGGTTCGTGGTTCGTGGTTTTTGGTTTGCTCTACTCTAAACTACACCGTAGTAGACTGGCTGCTGTGCAGTAGAGTACTCAAGTAAACTTGAGACTACTACTACCATACTACTACTAGTAGTAGTACTAATACTAGCAGTAGTACTCGGAGAACCTACAGTCCTAGATAGTAGCTAGAGTTACTACTCCTACTACTAGTTACCAGGTACTACTACTCCCTAGCTTGTAGTAGTACTACTGGTAACTATGAGCATCATCATCTATCTACTCGCAGCAATATGGAGTTCAGGGCTCTTCGAATAAGTGTGCGCTCATATATCGGTTTTAATCTACTCATTTTTTTACGCGCACGCACATGGTGTGCGTCGATTTATTCGCTTTTGCTCTACCTGGTAGAGTTCTTCAATCACGTCGACTACCTAGGCGGTGCTTGAAATCGCAGGAACATTGACCAAGGCTGAATTCACACCTCAACCAAGTTTTTCCGGGAGGCTTCGTTGATTTCCAGTAGTTTCTGTCGGCCGGCTACATTCAGAGACAAATAAAAATACGCTCTTGGACTCCAAACTACATGGTGGTGAACAAACCCAATCTGCAAATCTTGCAAGGTTCATTTTTTTGGAATGGTTTCATGAAAGGCATCTGCATAGCTTTCGCAGATGCGTTCACTGCAAACATCCTGGGTAATATCCTGCGATACCGGACGAACATTGTGCATGTAATATTGTGAGTTAAGAAATTAAAGAGTACCTCGTTGTTGTCGTCTGCCTGGTATCCATTTTTGAGAAAGTAAAATTCTTAAAAAATACTAGTAGAGTACTCGGTAGTACTCTACTACCAGGAAGAGACGGTACTATCTACTAGTTAGTACTATTCTGCACTCACCTACCAGTACTAAATAAGAGATTTCCAAGGTGTACTGAAATGCTCCTAATTGACAAACGCTCCTAATTACCAAAACAAATGCTCCTATTTCCATGTCAAACGCTCCTAATTGAAAATCAAATGCTCCTAA
>Ga0100402_1001851_pt1 | contig 24148 bp, 20 predicted proteins | sample CryGeyme20150102_FD_80419 | JGI IMG/M metagenome (GOLD analysis project Ga0100402, IMG submission 80419) | Groundwater microbial communities from Crystal Geyser aquifers in Utah, USA - Crystal Geyser metaG 2015-0102 | ecosystem: Environmental > Aquatic > Deep subsurface > Groundwater | place...
AACTTTTTTATTCTATAGTACGTTGACTAGGCGGACTATTTTTTGTCTTCGGGCTTCCGGAACGAATTGAAGGGCTTTCCAATGTTCTTGTACGGCGGCCAGGCAAACGGCTTCTGTCTTCAGAGCTTCCGGAACAAATCGAAGGGCGCTCCCATCTTGTTGCACGGCGGCCAGGCAAACGGCTTCTGTCATATCTTTCGGAACGAATTGAAGTGCCCATCCATTTTCTTGTACGGTGGCCAGGCAAACGGCTTCTGTCTTCAGCGCGTCCGGAACGAATTCAATTGCCCATACATCTTGTTGTACGGCCGCCAGGCAGAGTGCTTCTGTCTTCAGAGCTTCCGGAACGGATTGAAGGGCTTTCCAATGTTCTTGTACGGCGGCCAGGCAGAATGGTTCTGTCTTCAGAACGTCCGGAACGAATAGAAGGGTCCATCCTTCTTGTTTGACGGCGGCCAGGCAAACGGCATGTGTCTTCATATCTTCCGGAACGAATCGAAGGGCCCTCCCATTTTTTTGTACGGCGGCCAGGCAAACGGCATCTGTCTTCAGAGCTTTCGGAACAAATCGAAGGGCGGTCCCATCTCGTTGCACAGCGGCCAGGCAAAGGGCTTCTTTCATCAGAGCTTTCGGAACGAATTGAAGTGCCCATCCATATTGTTGGACGGCGGCCAGGCAAACGGCTTCTGCCTTCAGAGCTTTCGGAACAAATTGAAGGGCTTGTCCATCTTGTTGCACAGCGGCCAGGCAAACGGCTTCTGTCTTCAGAGCTTCCGGAACGCGTTGAAGTGCCCATCCATCTTCTTGTACGGCCGTCAAATACAACCGGGACATTGGAATCCACTGGGCGGCACGACGCGATACGGCACGAAACTGGGCCAAACTCACCGGATCAGCATGTTGTAGCCACTGTAAAATCTCCGCGTTCCATAGCTCCTTCGGTAGCGCGTCTAATCCGTGACGCAACGGACTGCCAAAAACGGAGTCGTGACTTCTCTTCATGATGAGAAGGTTGTGCTTATCACACAAGAAAGAAGAATGATGTAAGCCAAAAGTCCAATAACGAATCGCCACTCCCACGCCCACGCATCCACGAATTCACGAGATGATCATACAAAAAACCAAAGAACGCACATGAAAAAAGCATCCTGCTATTTACTTTAACGCTGCTATGAGAATGTAGCATTCGCGGTGCCGACGATCACGTCACTCAACGGTCCCATCACGGTCCATCACCACCAACAACAACAAGGCCCCGCAACCCAGCGCCACGCAATACGCATCAATAGAAGGACAACCAGAGCATGGAATTGTTTGGACGCCTGTTTGGAGTCCCCTCATCTAATCGGACCAGTGGTAGTAGGGGTGCGCAGCGGCCTGATCGCGGAGACCAATTTCGCACCAAGATGGCACACACCGAACACACGCAGGCCCAACGAGCCAAAAAAATTGAGGCCGATATGAAAGCGGCCAAGCGAAAGGCATACGACGCCAACAAGGAAGGAAAGAAGGAGGAGGCACGGATTCACCTGCGACGCGCCGCCTTGCTCCAGAATCAACTCAAAACACTGTATGGATATGGGGCCAATAATGCTGTCCTGGCCTCCCAAGCGGAGTCAACACAGATGGCTCTCGACAATGTAGAGTTAATGAAGGAGGGTGCCGAATATCAAAAGGGCATGATGGCTGAAATGGGAGACGTCCTTGATGTTGAGGAGACCATGGGAGAGGTGCAGGACGTGATGGAGCAGGGTCAAGAGATTATCAAGGCTGTCTCAACACCCTTTGATTTGGGCGGCATCATGCCGGATCTCGACGATGATGCACTGGATGCGGCCATGGACGAGTTGGAAGAGGAGATGGACATGGATTTCAAGGAGCAGCTTGCCGGCGTCGAAATACCAGAGAGGCCAACACCATTGATCGCCACGGTGGCTAACAGCAACGCCGAACCTGCACAGCGCCAAGCGATCCTGTCTGGAGGTCATGGGATAGCCTCAATGCATACTTCATCTCCATCTCCATCTCCATCTGCATCATCCCATTCTTCCACTCATACTTCGCGTACTCCCACTAAACAAGCGCCAGTCAAGAGTCGTTATGCATCCAGTCTTGCACTTCTAGACGATTGAGATACTGATGTGATTTTTTTGTAAATTAACAGGATTGTCATTTATTCATTCATATCATTTCTAAATGTATTCGTCAAATAGGTCTCTACGTGTCCGTTGCGTGCTCGCTGGGCCTCCGTTGTGAAAGCCATATTGCGCGCCATCCACGGGTAGCGATCCTGTTTGTTCACTAGACGTTGTAGTTGGCTTAGTTTTGGACTTTGCAAGCGCAATTCCGGGTGCACGCCAGCAGAAGGAAGCCGTGCTGGTGGTTTTGTTATTATTGGTATGGGAAGAGGTGTTGTGGCGACCGGTTCCCGTGCGCGCTTCTTGCCACGTGGTGCAGGTGGTGATGGCGAGGGCGAAGGTATCATCAAGAGTTCAATGCCACTGCCTGCCTGCTGACCATCTTCACCATCTTGATCATCATCATCATCGTCATCATCATCATTATCATCATCATCATCATCATCATCATCATCATCTTGATCTGTTCTTCTTCCCTCTTGCGATTCCAATGCTCGTGTACGATCGAGGGCATCCTTGTAGGCACGAAATGTGATCGTCATGCCCTGACGCTTGCTTCTCACCGCATGCTTATGCGTGTCCTCTGCTAAGTTCAAGATACGCAAGCGTAGACTCGCATAGGTATGATATTGCTCACGGCCTCGCTCGGGTTCTTGACCAACAAAAGGAAATCGCGGCAAAAGACAGGATTCGACCTCTTGTGGTTTCGCATGAGTTTCATACTCCATCCGTGCCTTCTTGTGTGGCCGCGTGTCACTCTTTGCACGCATCTTGCGGTCCAAGAGTTGGTAGAGCGTCCATTCGGGATCGTTCTCTGTTTCACGAACATGCTCAAGAACGGGTGTCCACTCCGGTGGCATGACATGCTCGCGACCCAACATATAGTAGTAGAGGTCACGTTGGGTCTGTGCCTCGGCATGCCTGTAATCATAGCCATGTGCGTCCCGCTGGTCCCACTCTGCTGCATTCTCGAGCAGACGCGGCGCCACATGATTCAACGTCACATCGTCCATGGTGATCACGGTGCTGCTACTGGGGGCTCCCACGCGTCTATGGGAGCGCGATTTGCTCATGATTTACAGTCAAAAAATGAATCTACTTAGAGACTTTTGTTTGAAGGTCAACATGGGGTTATAGATTGTGTTTTATGGACCAACTGTACATTTAATTATGTAAAAAAGATCACAGAAGACCCGCTTTGTTGCCTTACTATATGTCAACACAGGCTATTGTGCCCCGCCACATACACACACTTAAGAGAGAGAGAGAGAAAGAGCAACACAGAGAGCTTAATTTCAACAAGTGTCAATATATAAAAGGGGGACCACCACTTTTAAAAAAGTATTAGTACACGCCTGGCCCGTGTTTATTACGTTCGCAAGGGTGAGAGATAAAAATAAGATTTCCTCTTCTCACACACACACACACACACACACACACACACACACAAAAAAACACATAAATGGGTCATGAGTTTGAGAATAACTTTACTTTTGATTGGGACCTGCTACAACGTGCCACAGTTTCTATGCTCATATTCTTGGCTGGCATTGTGGCCGCTTGGTTGCTCCCGGTTCTCCTACGCTTCATCTTCCGTGGCTTGCTGGGCAGCGAGATTTTCTACCATGCGCCTGATCACGATGCATGGTATGACCAAGAACGCGACCATCGTCGCCGACGACGCTATGCGCATGCCTCGTACTGGCGCACCTCCTTCTTTGATCTCTTCTATGTGGTTGTTGGTCTTTCTGCTTTTGTCAGCGGCATCGTAATCGCCCTGTGGCTTCTGCACTGGGACTTTTGGTACCTGGTGGCCGGTCTCGGTCTCTACACTGCGATTGCACTCTTTCAGGTTGGTTCCTATCTGCAGAACGTATTTGCCTTTTTCTGCCTTAAAATGGACTACCAGTGTCATGTACGAGAGGGCGATTATATTGCGGTTGCCGGTCACCAGGGCGTCCTGGCATACATTGGTCTCCAAAGGAGCAAGCTCATCCTGATGCCTCTACCGTCGTCCTCCTCCAGTGCTACTCCACCGTCATCATTGGCGAGCCCCTCAATGTCATCCCATGCACAACAACAACAACAACAACAACAACAACAACAACAACAACAATCATCTTACGCCTCCGCCACACACCACTTACATACACGTCCGGTAACTGGCACGAATAGTTTCCCAACTTCCCATTTGCTTGCATCATCGGCAACATCACCCCCGCAGCACCTACCTTCACCATCCAAAGTCGTCTTTGTACCAACGGCATATCTCATGCAAACGGTCGTCCGTATCGAACGTGCTTATTAGATAGAGATTTATAGCTGAAGAAAAAAAGGAAAAGAGAGGAAATAATTTTCTTTATCCCGCTACCGGTCCCCACACTCACTACCCCCCCCCTCGCCTCAACAACAAACAGTAATAATAATAGTTATTGTATTGATTACATGTATTTTTATGCTGGTTCTTAGTTTTTTTTTCTAGTATTGGGAGGCTGCGCTTGTGAAAAAAAATATTCTCCTCTATCCTCCTTCGTACCGCCCCCCCCCATCTTCCCCATCACATTTATACCCTTGTCTGCAACCTCAATTAATCATCAAGAATAATCACTTCCGGAAGATCCCTCTTTCCGTCTTCTGCTACCTCTTGTTGTTGTTGTTGTTGTTGTTCTTGTTGTTGTTGTTGTTGTACTTGTGGTTCCTCAATTATGGGCGTATTAAACGGGACAATGGAGTCGTCCCAATGAAGCTGGACAAGCTTCGATCGTACCTCCATCCATCCCTGCTTCTCGTGGACATGAAGAGGGAGGTCGCAATCGTTCATCACAATGTGATCAATGAGAAGATAGATTCCACGACGTGTGGTGCCATGTTGGATATCGTAGCCCATCCTATTACGCATGACAATACGCATACTTGCATGGTTGTGCTCTGCGAGAGCCTGTTCAAAGCGCTTGCCAGAGTCGATGGGGAGAACAGGAGGGATGATCAACGCGGCCATGGTGCGGCAAGTAGTACCGAGCGCTCTCAGGGCAAAAGGACTGTCCTCGAGGAGCGGGATGATGTGGTGTTTCCACATGTCATTGAAGAGTCCTGTGATCGGATTTTGCAGCTTCTCGAGAATGCTGGTAGTAGTACGGAGTTCGCAGATGGGGCTATTCCACACGTGGTCGGGTGCAGGGAAGTAGTGTGGCGAAGGAGGGTGGTAGTGCGGACCCCACGGATCATGGGATTGTAGCTTGCACTCGCAGTGACGATATTTCGGAGATGATGGTGAGTAGTTTGGGGAGTCGAATACGGGAGATGATGGTGAGTAGTTTGGAGAGTCAAAGATGGGAGAAGATGGGAGATAGACAGGAGAGACTGGCACGTAAGCTGGCGCCTTGCTGTGTTCATGTTGGATATGAACCAAGCGCGCGTCCAAACGCAAGACGATCTGCTCGTCCTCCATCAGAACCCACTGCTGTGAGCGATGGTTTTCCTGGCGTCTTGCACGCGCCGAATGAATCAAGTTCATGTCAAGGGTAAGGGGATTAGTATTAGGAGGATCCATTAGCCGTCTTCCGGATCAAATGGTGTTGTTCTAGAATACATAATTTGTTTCGGTCTAACTACCCCTTGTTCCGGTCTAACCCCTACTTGTTCCGTAAAATTAGACGTGTTCCGGATCAGAAACATGTTCCGTAAAAACCGACTTGTTCCCTAAAAGCTGACTTGTTCCGGACTATCTGAGTTAGACCCTGTGGATCGACTTGTTCCTAATTCAAAAAAATAATCAAAGGAGAATTAAATTACAGTGTATTTTTACTCGTAAATCAACAGCAGAGGTACCGCTCTCCCAAAGTTTTGAACCAAAATCGCAATACTCTCCTCCACAAATACAACATATACAAAAAGGGGAAAAGACCACCGCAGAGAGTTGCAGCCCAGGAAGAAGCATCACGATAATCATCGGGGTACAAAATAAAACCGAGAATTATCCAGAAGACCAAGTAGACCAGAAGAGAAGCAACTATTGCAACTCTCCAGGATTGATGTTTGGACTGCTCTTTGGAGCGAAAAGACTCAATAATATCTTTAGCAAGATCAGTCAAGAAAATGGGGACATCATTCTCCTGGATAGTAAGTCAAACAACATGGGGCAGACAGTATGTGTAGATGAGGAAATGCTGGGGTAACCTGAACGAACCAAAGAACATCATTATCGCGAATATGTGCACCAGAGAGAACTTTGGCTCCGTTTTCAAAGTAGAATTGTCCCGTGGACGGAAGCTGAGCTGATTCTCGTAGCTGACGCAAAGAGCTTACAAAATGATATGAGTATGCTTCAGGGAAAGGATATTGCCATAGAAAGAGTCGAAGTTCAGTAGCATGATGGTAAGATTCATTTGAAAGTCCAGAATCTGAATCCACGCCAGAATCAGAAGTGTTTGCTTCTGAACTGTGCTCAGAAACTAATATTTCCATGCGGAAGCGAATGGAGAACGGGCAGAGCACTCGAGCCCGACGTCAGGCGACGTGAAGTCTGCTGAGTGCTGACAAAGAATTCGTCACTTCTCTTTGGCTTTTCGCTTGGCTCATTTATTATCATTCTTTCTGTATATACGAAATGATGCAAGCTAGAAGACCAATTCCAAGGATTGGAATGCGTCGTCTCACTGCAGTTTCACGATTTTCACGCATGGCTCGAAATCCTAACACAGATGTCGTCACATTCCTCCTGACAGATCGGACTCCCGACGCTGTCTTGCCATTGACTTTGTTTCGCCAAATGGATTATCGTCGTTTTGTATTCCTCCAACAACATCTCGACACAATGACGTATTATAATTGGACGTATGACCCAAATACTCACTATCTCTTGGAAGAACCAGTCCCAACGAATGGACCATCTTGTACTCTATTGTAGCTCGTCGAATAACTATCAAAATAAATCTATACTTTGTTTCCACTTGTGTTTCCATCTCCAAATGGTCTTCCCATCAGCACGATCTCTCCATGCCTCCGCTCGTGTGATGGACAGTGGAAACGGAACAAGTGACATTGTCCGGAACAAGTCGGGTTTGAGGGAACAAGTCCACTTTTCACGGAACACCTCCTCTTGGTCCGGTCCGAATCATGTATTCCGAAACAACACCACTTATTTCTCACTACGGCTATTGGTGGTGTTGGTCGGGGGGGGGCGTGAATCAGGTAGCCTGATAGGTAAGAGCAGGCGATGGCAAATTTTTTTATAGAAAAAAAAGCACTGACCTTAAATTCAAGAGAGGTGCAGATACTATACTCGCACACGAGAGAGAGGAATGAAGAATGAGGATCAAAAAAACACGGGTCAGCACGGGTCAGCACGGGTCAATTCAGTTCAGTTTAGCTCAATTTGATTCCGAGTAATTCCATTGATTCCGAGTAATTCTGTTTAATTCGGAGTAATTCTGTTTAATTCCGAGTAATTCCGTTTTTTATTGAATCCCCAGTGAATCCAGTTTTAGTTTATTTCAATTTATTTCGATTTAATTTTGATTCAAATTCCAATTCAAAGAAAAAAAAATAACGGCTTTCCCCTTCATTCTTTTGCATCAGAAAGTATTGGGACACCTGCTTCGTTGCATGTCAAGTTCATACGAATGGCTGCCCCGGTTTGTTCGATCGCTTTTACAACAGGAAGGCCTCCTTGGAGACGATAAGGACCAAATAGAGCACTCTTCAATAGTGCCGATTCTGCGGTCCAGCCTACAGGCACGGGAAGTTGACCTCGGAGGACGGGATCACGCTGCATTCGTTCCCACTCTTTGTAGGCAAGTCGACTCCAGCTACGGGACGTACCCACCAGAGCATCGTCGCGCAAGATTGCACGAAAATAGATGAGGTTGTACATCAAATGATCAAAATGACGACCAGGCAGTGCATGCTCCTCACCTTTGGTGTCGAGGCGACTACGAGCACCCTGCTTGCCGTGACTGAGCTCGAAAATGGCATCGACAAGCAACACATCATTGGATGTGCTGGGAAGCATGTTCACGAGACGAAACCATCTCTGTTGGTCTGCTTGGTACTTATCTAGCAGGTTATCATCAAGAAGCGGCCGCTGGATCTTGCTGACCCAAGAAGTGCGCACTGTCGTGCGTATCATCTCGAGGTCCAGTGCACGTGCAATAAATTCGTAGAAGGCCTCCCGATCCGCACGGCCAATTGTTTGTAAGATGGCCCTCCAGTGTACGTGATCCATCCCGTTGGCTACCAGGTCAAAGACGAGACGTCGCAAGTCGTATAATCGTGGCGTCTTGGCCGGATCAATACCAAAACCACCCGATGGCACCGTGCCGGCCACTGTGTCTGTGTCGTTGGGGTGGTCCGGCGTGCTCGAGACGCGTGCTCGACTGCGACCAAAATCAATAATCTTCACGATTCGTCCGTCCGTATCCAAGCGGGGAAGACGGAATGCATGCTCCTCGTCCAACACGTAGAGCTGGTCGGCCCTCGCAATGGCTGCAGTGGGTCGTCGCGCCTCGTCAAGCATCCAGCTACGGCGACCAGAAAAGAGGATGTTGCGAGTATGCAGATCGTAGTGGATGAAGTGGCGGACCCGCCAGCCCATAGCGAGGGCATGACAGACTTGGAAGAGGGCACTGCGTGCAAATAGAAAGGCGAGTCCAGGATCGCCCGGAAGCGCGTTTGGACCTGTTCGCTGTCCGATTGTGGTCGAGGACAGGTGTACCATCAAATCATGTCGCATGCGCTCGTATACCACATACTGTTGGTCACGGGCTAGCGGAGGTTGCACAGGCAATAGGTTTCCCTTCTCATCTTCACGCGGCCGAACGGTACGCAGTCGCTCAATGTCGTTCGTGTTTGACGGAATGTTTGTGCAGCGGAACCAGTCCACAAGGATGGTGTAGCCGGTCGAAACACGATGTAACGTAAGCGTATTCATAAAGAAGCCCACTACAATTTCGTTCCACAGTTCACGTTTGTCGCCTTCTTTCATACCCAATAGATCACCACGTTTCATGAAGAGTCCACCATAGAATGCAATGTCCGCCAGACGGCGAAAATAGTCATATTTCTCCGCACCAGGATGACGTGAATAATAGGCACGAATGCGCGCCTGCAAGGACGGCTCGCGAAAACCAAGCACGCGTCGGTATGCATGTTTGCCAATACTGCTTTCGAGAGTCGGCCAACGGCGCGCCTCCCGTCCTCTGAACGTGTCAGTTAGCGCCTTGGGTCTCTGATCATACAGGGATGCAAATCTGTCGACGCAGAGGTCGGAGGTTCGGTTGGATGGTATGAGGAACAGTCCCTCCGATAGACTGTTGATACGATAGGGCGTACGCATGGGAACGCCCCTAAATGCACTGGCAGCCCATCCGTGCATGCCGCCATCGCCGGGAGCAATTCCACGATCCAGAAAGGTGGCCAGTGCATTTTCAGGCAATGGTTGCAGGTCGGAAAGAGGTCGCAGCCAAGCTTGTGTCATTGAGGCACGGGGGGGGGCGGACGATCAATTATTCTTTTTCGTTTTTTGTATGAATAGAAATGAGCTCTTCGATTGGTTTACCTGTAATATATAGCACGAGCCAGCCTGTAATTTGCCTCCATCACTGTCACCACCGCCACTACTTCCTCCCTTGCTTTCCCCTCCCCTCCCCTCCCCCCCTCCTAAAAAACATCTTGTCGAGCACCCCGAAAAAACAAGTAACAAAGGAACACAAAGTGGAAGACATACATAATTGCAGTCTCTCCATCACAAACTAGCATAGTCATAGCACAGCAGCAACTGCAGGAGATTTTTGTATTGGTGGCTGACAAAATGAAAAGCCGTGAAATATCGGAGAACAAATCCGCGTTGCGTCAAATATGCCCATTGTGTGGATGCAAAAATGAAACCGCACCCCTAAACCACAGCGAAGCAGTCATGCGCTGTATCAAAGAAGCGCGCCACATGTGGATTTGGTGCAATACACATGCCATGCCACGTATGCTCTCAGTCTTTGCACATCCTCCTTCCCTGAGCGCAATTGCCAATCACCCAGGAAACGCAGAGCACTTCCGTGTGAGCGGCACACGACACGATGATCCACTGAGAAGCGACTTTGATCGCAAAAAGCAGCAACACGATTCTCGGCTTGAGATTCCAGTGTCAGATGAGGCGATTGCTGGTCGCGTCGACATTTGTCTCTGCCACCCAACCCTCACTATGGCTGTTGCCGTCCCCCGACCCTCACAAGCATTGCCAACAGGACCACAGTTACCCCCACCATGTCCTGTCTGCTCTCAGTGTGCCATGAACCAATGTGCATGTGACGTCCACGAACTAGTATGTATCCATGGGCATCGCTGGTTCCGCTGCCCAGCACATGGAACGATCCGTATTCTTAAGGATGACAAGGCGCGCATCGATATGCACACCAAGCGCGGTTCCGAATCCATTTTGAACCGCCTGCGACAGCTGACCGTTCAACATCCATCGGAAGAAGAAGAAGAAGAAGAAGAAGAAGAACAGGAGGAACAGAAGCAAGCCAACCGAGAGAAAGAAGAAATGAGAAGACAACAAACAGGAAAAAGAGAAGCCATCGAACAACCGTGCTGGTGCCACCCGACGTGGACAGAGGATGGCAATGTGGGGAATAGGCAGTACGCCCTCTGGCATCGACGCGAATGGACGTCTTACATACTCGCAGCCTACGCATTTGTGCTGATCCTCTTTATGTATTTTCATGTCGACCACCGCATCCAGACCATCTTTCTGCTCACTACTGCCTTTTGTGGCCTGATCTATCGCGCATGGGTGCACGGAGATCCTGATGCACTGAAATGGACACGATGGCGTGATGTCGGCATGCTCTATCTCGACGATGCGATAGTCTCGTTATCCTCCATATTTTTTCCTACAAATTGGACCTTAAGTCGCGACAGTCGCAACACACTGCTGAGCTTTCTCATAGTCCTGGTTGCCATTATCTGGATCACACACGTCCAGCTCGTAACGGGGGCTTCGCTGGAAATCACCTATGATAGTAGCAAACATTGTGTCGACGTGCTCAAGGGCGAGTGCAAATCACATACATCCTGTGTGCATGCTCCTGTTGGCATGTGCAGTGGCGGTCTCGTCTGCTGTCCATTGCCAGCACCACCGCCTCCCGATCTTCCGTTACCCTCGGCAGGTCTTCCCATCTACGATGCAACATGCAGCGGCAACGTGAAGACACGTCTTGGCACGCTCTGGCTATACGTACAGCCCGACGAGAAGGTGGCAGTGGTGGTGCCCGAATTTCGAACATCCTACTTTGACTGTCACAAGATGCGTGAGATAATACCCATCGTCCCTCTACGGGCACGCAACCTGTCGATTGCAATGCTCAGTGACGGCCACGACGGTATTCATGTGGATGGAAAGGGAGGCTGGGTCTACGGACCGCGCATTACGGGCAGCGTTGTGCATCCACCACACCAGCTCCTGGTGCCACCGCCACCTTATTTTATGAGTGTGCCCTCTTCGTTGCTGGAGACGATTTGGTGCGGCCAGACCATTTTACTGCTCGGATCGATCGCCGTGGAACGTGGGCCGGGTCACGTGGTGCCCGCCATGGTTGGCGAACAAGGGTTGAGCTGCGATGACACACTGGTGGATGGGCATGGGGAGGAGGATAGTTTAGGAAGCACCTCCTGTCATCGCGCCAACTTGGACCTGCGCATTGCTCACTACACGGTGTCGTGCCTGCCTGACGACACACATGCCGACACGTGTCCACTCTCCTGTTATGGCACCCTTGAAAAGAATGTAGATGAGAGTCGTTTCAGTATACGCCACGAAGACGACGAAAGCAATGGACTTTGCCTTTCGGCCGTGCAATGTATCGGTACCGGTGGCCAAATGGCCACTGTTGAAGTGGCTGCCAGCAGTTGTGCTTCCCATTGCGACGTTTCGTTCTGCTGTCTGTTTGGGGGACAAGGCGCCATTGGTAGTGGGGACCCACAACCACTTTCCTCGCCGTCCCCGCCAGCGGTAATACCACCAACACCACCACCACCACCAACAGAAACACCCCGAACGCCCACAGCACCACTAGAAATACCACCACCACCACCTCCCCTTTCGCCAGCAACTCTGACACCAACACCAATACCGTCGGGAGAACAACCCCAAGCTGCGCCCACCGATGTGAGCACGCCTATAACGATACCAATACCCACTCGGCAGGGACCAGAAACGAGTGCGGTGAGCCACAACAATGATTCCGCATCGAAACACCGGCTTGGCGTGGTTTCTGGTCTCGATTTCCTAACGCTCTTCCTTGCTTTTGTGTGTAGCACATGCGTGGTTGGCTGCTTCTTTGCTGGTTATCGCTCCTATCATTGGCGGCGCTACGGTTTCGTGCATCTGGGCAACAGCGGTAGTGACGATGATCAGGAGGGAAGCATGCACAATATCCAGGACATGTTTGAAATGGGCCCTGGGAATAATCATAGTGACGCCAATGATACAAAAGCAGGAGGAAGAAGAGGAAGAGAAAGAGGAGGAAGAGGAAAAGGAGAAAAGGATGAAGCTGAGAATGAGTGGGTTGAGCTAGCCGTGTCAGAGGAGTATAAACCCAACAGCATGGTAACATTGTCGTCAAAACCAACGAGTCCTCAAATATCGCCGTCGTCATCATCTTCACCCTACATGCTATCCACACAGACGCCGGCCATGGACGCATCGATCTTTGACAGTAGTAGTACGAGTGCCGACGAGGCAGGACCATCGTCATCATTGTCTGAGCCCCCCATTCAGGTCAAGACCTTACGACGCCAAAAGGACATGGATGGCAAGCAAGATTAAACACAAAAAGCCACTACTGGTTTTTATAGCGTCTTCATTACTGTACGTAAATGCATACCTTCGTGTCTCTTTTTTTAGTTTAGATCAAAAAATACAGCTCATTTTCCACTTTAAAAAAAAGAACACGAGGCCCCTCACATATTGGCGATGCTATATAGTGGATTGTAATCCGTCCTGATTGCTACAACTAATTTACGCCTTCCCGCACCCCCCCCCGCCGCCGCCTCCCTCACAACACAAACTCTTCCGAAGACCGACCACTTGTGAAAGTAGTCATCCCACCTGTACCAATAATGGGCCAGCAATGTGTGCGTGGTCTTTTTGGTGGTCATGGTAGTGGAGCCGATGCGGCATCCCAGTATGAACGGGTGGGCAAAGAAGGCGTCAGTGCGGACGAAGAAGGACTTACCACCCTAGATCGCGTAACAGGTCGCATCGATCGTACCATGAAGTTACTGGACCAACGTGCCAGTCACCTCGAAAAGGAGAGCATTCGAAAACGAAGACATGCTCTTGCACTGCGTCGCCAGGGTGACCAACGACGTGCGCGTCTGGTCTTTCTCGAATCACGTTATATGGAGCATAGTATTGAGACGCTTTTTGGCCTCATGGGCAATTTGCAGGTGCTCAAGTACCAAGTCCAGCAGACACGACTCGTATCCGATGCACTCAAGACCATGAGCGAGTACATGGCCATCAGTCAGCAACTACGGGAGATGGAGCGCAAATTTGACGTGGAGAAGCTCATGGATACCATCCGAGAGGACAGTGAACGTCTCGCAGATATGGAGGATGTGCTCACCGAGTCCCTATTGCCGGCCGAGCAGGAGGATGCTATTGATCGCGAACTGGCAGCTCTTGAGGAGCGCGAAGCCAAGGTCGCCCTTGAGGAGACGTTAATTCGCGACGACTGGTCCAAAACAGGAGATCTGGTGTCGGAAAGAAGAAGAAAGGGAAGCACCAGTAATAGCATCAGTGATCGTCTTTTGGCCTCGCTTAACGGCCTTTTCGCAGAAGAAACCGAAAACAAAGGAGATGAGCAAAAAAATGCGAAACAAATGGGCGAGGAGAAAAGAGAACAAAAAATCTCAGCATCCTCACCGACTTATAAGAAGACCAAGAATCTCGTCCCTGCTCAGTGAGTGAATGAGTGAATAAATGAGTAAGTGAGTGAGTAACTGAGTGAGTGAGTGAGTTAGTCTGTGAGGCTAGCAGTACTGGCAAGACACGAAAAAGTACTCTAGAAAACACCGTAAAAAGTTAATTAAAAAACAATTAGAATCCTTACTTAGCACGCATAGTATCAATATTTCCACTCATTAGAGAAGGTCTTACACCCATCTATCAGACTGCCACCCCCCCCCCAACTCATCAAAATGATGACCCTTGCGTCAAGTAAGAATATTCAGGACGAAGGGCAAAGTCAGTCAAGCGTTGCACCTCTATTTCAATGTCCGCGTCTCTGTCGTCTTTGTATGATGCCCGTCGAGAAAAAGTGGTGGGAGGCAATACAAGGGCGACCAGCGGGTCCACATGACATATGCAGTCGTGGATATCACGGTCATGATGGTGGCTGGCATGTTGTGCATACCACCTGTGCTGAGACGCAACCTGAAGCTGCCCGTCGCATCCTTCAAGGTCAAGGCGGCCTCTCTCAATCCTTCTCATCATCATCATCATCATCATTATCATCATCATCCCAGCTCTATCCGTCGACTGGCTCCTCTTCGCATTCATCTTATCCCTCTCCGTCTTCCTCATCTCTTCAATCACTCTCGCTGTCGTCACCAGTATTTGGGTTGGCAGCCGCATCTACATCATCAGCACCAACTTCCGCGACACGCCAAACCCACCAGTTCCCGCGTCTGTTTGCGGAGCATGAACGGCCTGGTGGCAGCGTCCTCTATCCTCTCACGCGCTACCCTCCAGCGGTTGGTGCACCATCCTCTCCCTACGGGCCCTATCCACATGCCCCATCCCCATCATTAGTATCAGTATCAGCATCGCCATCAACAATGCCATCTCAAGGAGCACCACCGGCCCTCGCAAATCCATTTCCTGGATTTAACGCGTGTCGTCATAACCAAACGACGCTCGAAATGCTTCTCGACCAGTATCCCAACGTCGATGCACGAGAATTGCTGGAGACAGGCCTTTCGGTGGACGATATCAAGCACATGTATATCAATGGAGGCAGCCAGAAGCTTGTACACCTGCTTGCACAACGTGGCCTAGATTACACCCTGTTGCGCCAGCATGGAAAAACACGCACTTTTTTCGGGACAATGCGCGAGTTAGACGCCACCACGCTGCCCTTTGGTCGCCGAGACTGGCAGTGGCTCGGCGTGCAACAACCGAGCGACATTGGACTTACTATGGCCGCATGGAACCAGCTGCCCGCATGATGATCGCGGGCATTATGGGGATGAAGTAGAAAAAAAGGGGGGGGGAGGTGCGGGAGTGGTGGTGACGGTAAGGCGTTTTTAATTGTTGTTTTTTATTTTTTATTGAATACAATCATTGATCTTAGGAAACCATGCGCTCATAAACATCTCCAAGTCGCATCAACACGCACTGGATGCGCAATGTGAAATGTACTGTTTCAATACCCTCCACACCCACCATGGCATCAGCAAGACGCTCCAGATCCCATGCGTCCATGCGTACTTCCCACGCCAAGTCCTGGAGCATGGAGTGGCCAATATGGGGCGCCAAATGGCGACGCATCTTTGCATGCACAGTCTCCAGATCAACACGCGGTACGCGATAGATTGGTGCCATCGGGCACCAATCCGGATGCACGTTGCGGGGATAGACGGGAATAGCATCAATGTCAACAAGGGGAGCATGAGATACACTGTTAGACATCTTTTCATCTCGCCACATACCCTCATTCAGTTTTGAAGCCAGCCAGTGCGACATTTCACGATATGCATACCAGTAGGCCGGCTGTGTCGTCTGGAGTAGGACATCATCATCATCATCATCATCATTACCATCCGTATCATTGTGGTTGATGTGGGTTTCGATGGATGAAGGAAAGAGGCTGAGCGATGAAGGTAGCAAGCCAAACCAGCGTATTCTTTCGTTAGATAAGAGCGGGCTGCGGTATATGAGTTGTTCTCCTCCACTTCCGCCATCCGCCGTGCACGCTGGCAGGATGAGCAGATGGCTCGTGGTAAAATCTGGAAGAGCAAGGGACACATCGACGGGCAACGAACTGACCACATGAACGAGTGCCATTTCTGCCAGCAGTACACGCGTATTGGCAGTACGCGAGAAGCAGGCGGGGAAGTGACGCTCAATCTGTTCCGCCCAGTCGCGCAGACGAAATGTCCCGCCGACACCAATCTCGAGCCGCAATGCACATGTCACCTCGTGCACGCTCAGACGCTCTCCAAAGAGCTCCGGCTCCAATAACGCCAGGGGTGGTACAGGCTCATGCAGAGATCGAAATCCTGCCACAGCTTCCGGTTTTGCCAATTTTGCGAATATTGCCGACTCTCGAGACTCTTTTTTATTCGTTATCATATATGGAGAATAAAAGCATGGAAAGACGGCGGTACTCGTGGCCGTATGGAAATGCGCAACCGGAGGGAGGGGGGGCGGAGTAGATGAAAGAAAGTGCTTATAGGGCGTTCATGCACGCCCGTATATACGATTACAAACTAGTAGAAGGTGTGTGGGCGCGAATAGGGCTCGTGCAGTGAAAGACGATGCGTAGTTGCGGCCGTCTCTTCTTCTCCTCCTTTGATGATGGCGATGGTGGGTGTGGGAGTGATGATGGTGGCGGTTACTGCATTGGAAGGATGCTCGGAATTACCGACACCAAACTGATAGAGACCAGTGTGCCAAGTGCAGCGTGATTCGAGCAGATAGAAAGAGCCGAGTGCGGCTAGTACGTGCCAAATGGAGTGGAACACCTCGTAGCTCGGCATACGTTCCATGAAGACAAAGAGGCTGATACCTGAGCCGGCAAGTACAAGAGCAATGGAAAAATCGCGCCAGTCAAACGAGGGTGGTATCCGATAGTAGACCCATAGGAAAAACCAGGTAAAAAAGACGACGAGAACGTTGAGGGCAGCGAGTGTGGCTACGAACCAGAACGGCGGATCAATACCAGGTCCGGTGATCCCAAGCGCCACACCAATCACGAGCATGTTGATTGCAATAAGCCATGTGTCCAGCGTCTGCGTGCGCCACCAGTAGGAGAGCCCGGGTATTCTCGCTGTCGGGTGTACTACTGTGGGCACCGGCGTCCGATCGTAGGAACGATATTGTCCACGTCCGTTGCGGGCATCACGGACGAACACCATGGTAGCCACTGGCATTGTCTTTTCCATGTCCTCTTTTTCCCCTTTCACATGCACAGCATCTGACATGACCGTGCTAGAGTCGTTGCCGCCACTGTTGCCAAATGGTGCTAGAAAGAGCAGATTGGCCATGAGGGTGGTAAGGGAGAAAAGAAAGTCAAGGAAAAAATGCATTTCATAGGACAGCAAGCAGAGTCCGTCCTCGGGCTTGCATAGGTGGTACATACCGGAGGCAAAAACGGTCGTAGCGTACAGGAATGCCCGCATGCTCGCGTTTTGTTGCAGGGCACGGACAGTGGGAAGCACAAAGAGCAAATTGCTACCAACGAGGGCGAAATAGGCCCATGCCGACGTCGGTGTTGCCATATTAAATTTACCCACTCCCACAGAAAATGGAGATGTGTAATATTTCTTTCGTTCTCTTCAGGCAGACAAGCAAATAAATTAACAGAACGCTAGCATTGGGCTTTATATATGCCCTCTGTACTAATGGCTTCGTTTATTCACATTGCGAGAATAATTTCCAAGCTTTTTATTCTCTTCATCCTTTCCTGTCCCACACTCCGCCCACCCGCATTTTCACCACACCTCAACTCTTTTTCGCGCGTACGTGCATCCACGCATACGTGCACGCACACAGTCTGCTCTCTGTGCGTCCTATAATATAGAAAAAAAAACAAGTAATACCAATGGCCTATGTGCACGACGTGTCCCGCGAAGAGCTCTTCCACCTCTGTCGGCGTGAGGATTTTCTGCCGGAACTCATATACGAAGAGGATGGGAGTAGTTTCCCGATTGTTATTTACACGTTATTAGTGGCTTTTCTCACGCTGAATTTTTTCTTCTGTCTCCGGGCCTTATCTTCTTGCTGTTACTACCAAAGTAAACGGCAATCGCAGCAGCAACAACAGCGAAGAAAAACTCGCCTACACAGACGGGATAATGGAAATGGATAGAGGTCGTCGTTAAATCAAATAATCACTATCATCATTTCTGGTATTGACATTTCAATGGGAAGGGGGAACGATGGGGTAGCCATCCATGCGTTTGTACATTTCCCGCCCTTTTTTCTTATTTGAACAAATGTTTCGTGTTTTGTCTGCGGTTCTCCATCATTCATAACAATCATTCTTCCATTGCAAAAACGCACGTAGGCCACAAATTGTGCGCCACGGTGGGGTAGGTCCCGAGTTCAAATTTTGTCCATCGACATTTTCCGCCAACTTTTCTCCCTTCTGTGTCTCTTATACGCGTGCAATCAAATAGGAATAACGTCGTATCCATGTCAGATGCGTCATCCTTGTCGGCGGCATCCAGCAAATCACGAAAGCGACCACGTAGTAGTATCAGTAGCGTAGACGAAGAAAACATGGAAAAGAAGCAAGAAGAACGCAAACGAGCCAAAACGCAAAAGAAGAAAATAGACATTTTAACCGACGAAGGGCCCAAAAAGAAGAAGAAGAATAAGAAGAAAACAACAATTGATGATGGTGGCAACCACGATGATCTTTACGCCTTTTTAGAGGCTTTTGAGCATCTTCAGGACACGAGCAGCAGCATGAACAATACTATACTAAGGATTCCGATTGAGAAGAGGAAGGCAATCATGCGACCCTTGCGGATTAACCTCAAGCAGCTGGCCGTCCATTGTTACGATGCAGTGAGAAAGGAAACACCACCAACTGAGACGACGGACACCTCGTCGATCCGTATCCGCCTCTGTACGGAACGAACGCACCTCTTGGCAGCCTGCTGCTGGTCTTCATGTACTGGAAGCATGGGTCTGGGCTGCGGTTGTCCACTACTACTACTAGACGAGGGAAGTGCAGGCGACGGAACAACACCGCCTCGTTGGACCGATGCTACAGGTTGGGGTACCCTGCAGCTGGCACGCTATTTGCACAACCACCTAGCAATACAGGGTGGCCTCCTGGCATGTCAATGTCACTCTACGCATTTGCAGGATCACAACCATGGTAATAGCGCACCGTGGCCGCAGAACTCACAGTCCGACCTACTCTGGCTGCTCAGTACGTGGCGCGAACGCATCCTTGCCAGACTGGCACCAGGCAGTTATCGGCCGCCCTCCAACACGGACCGCGAGGCGGCCCGTATCCTCGAGGATTCCTTATTGCTTTGGCAACCACCACACTGGATTGGTATCGCAAGCGAGAATACCCGCTTCCATCTGCAACGAGGCGAACACATTGCCGCGTATCCTCCGCAGACACTCGAGCTGATCGGCGATCACGCCATGCGCTGGCATATTGACACGCACATTCCACATGCAGATGCAAGCGAAGAGGATCAGGAAGAGGGAGATGGGGAGGAGGGGGAGGAAGGAAATCATCGATACCGGCAGAAAGGAGAAAAAATCCGCCAAACAAAGGAGCTGAGGTGGGGTTGGGAGTACCTGGGGGATAAGTATATGGACATAAATGGCGTGGGTCAATGGTGGTTCACGCTCGATCCGCACCTCGGCGCAACACTAGAGCCAATCAAGGGTCACCAAGGAGGACGCGTCGCCCCATCCTCCACAAAGACCGTTGTAATTCACGACGTACCACCACTCGAGATTCTTTTCGCAGACGCCCTCCATGTACCACACACACATCTCCTCGTCATATTGCAGCACCTGTGCACACTCGTGGCATATGGCCTCTCCCCTCAGGACTTTAGCGAACAACTGAGTGACATAGTACTCGAGGAACAGGAGGCCGATCCAGAGATGCGACATCTACACATGCCACTCGTTCATGGTCCCCTACTCGACTATGCCGACATACTAGTCGAGCAAACCACACTCCCACCCACTGCCTGGACCAGCAGTGTGCTCTTTGGAGCCAGTGGAGAAGGAGGAGGAAAAAGAGGAGAAAGAAGAGAAGCATTAGAAGAAGAAGAAGGAGATAGCAGTGATGAATGGAAAGAGCCAGTAACCGCAGCGAGCACCATACGACGTCTCCTTGCCTGTTATGGGACTGGCCGTGGCGGTCCCATGGGTGAGACGACATGGTCGCTCAGCAATTGGCGTCTATACTGCAAACGCGAGCGTATGCTTGACCCACAGTTCATGGATGCTCACGGGGTGCGACCCAAAGTCGTCGAATGGTACTGTTACGACGGCTGTGGACGACATGCTGTGCCCTACACGAGCGACCACTTACATGCACCCAAAATAGGAGGTGTTGGAACGATACAAAGAGGGACGGCGGGAAGAATGAGAAGGAGAAAACCGGAAACAACTTGGGTCGACCAGAAAACCTTTGCCACACTATTGGTGGCCCCTCACTTTATGGTGGCCAGTTTCTCTCATGCAAACACACGTCGGGCCTGTCGCAGAGCAAGTCACGGACTGATGCGTGCCCTCGTGGGGCTGGCGCCCTTTCGACAAGACGTCGACGGCAATACCATGCTTGCCACCGCATTTGAACGAGCCTTGCAGGTTTTTGAACCAGGACCCGTGACACGACGGGCCATCCTCGATGGCACCCTCGAGGCTTTGCCCGCACCGTTTCTCGCACTCTGGCTGCACATCTATGTACATGTGTTCTGCAGCGACGCTGCCGTCCCCCAAATCACTAGTGGCAGTGATAATAATAATATCACTGGAGAGCAGGAACAAGGATGGGAGAAGACGTACGATACAACGAGCGATATGGAGGACCGCGACAAGCGTACTGCTGTGTGGCAGACACCCTATGTGCCAGCGAGCAGTGACATACTTGACGTTGTCGAGTGGCTGCAGAAGCGGGTGCACTACCGACGTGAAAGGCAACGCACGGCAGACGTACGAACGGCCAACACACGCATGCGCTACCTCCTGTTAAAACCATATCATTCTCAACAACATGGCTACAGTGTAGTCGAGGTGGTGCGCAGCAGTCTGTACGAACCAACAGCACGGGCCTACACCCATTTCGGACAGACTTTTCGAGTCCTGCCCATCTATCCCCCTCCTCCATCATCGTCGTCGTCGTCTTCACTGGTATCACTACCGTCAGCGCAGCCAGATGCCGTGGAACCCCTGTCAATCGTCGCATGGAATCACCATCTTGCCGAAACACTTTTTCTCCTGCGCTATCAACATATCTAGAAGACAATACAAAAACCAAAGAGAAATATAGAAAGTCAGAGAGAGAGAGAGAGAGAGAGAGAGAAAGAGCGCGGGAGATAAAGAAAGGTAATGTAATAAATATGACGTCTATATTGGTAATTGTGGGATGGGAGCATCTGGATAATTGGCAAGGGAAGTCTTATTCTTTGTGCGAACACGATTTTCTTTCTTCCGAGCCACCCACCGCCCCCCAGTCTCTCCCAACCCCCGCATATTTCTCTTACCCATGGCGGACGACGAACAACTACTGATGCATATGATCGATATCGAATTGAGTGACATGCACGCAGACCCGCACGCACACCTGCATAACCAGCACCAGTACCAACACGGGGACCAGCACTACCCGTATGGTATCGTGCTAGCACATGAGATAAACGAGCAGGAGAAACGACAGGCCGAGGAGAATGAACGACTCTGGTTCCACTACATACTCGGTGCCGTCGTGTGTGCCAAACATCGCAGAAACCATGCATCCATCGTTCTTCACGGAGAGGAACGAGCGAACCAGAATGAGGAGCAAGAGGAGGAGGAGAACAGAGGAAACGGAAACCGCGCCAGACTCAATGGTGTTTCCATACAGGACGAGGACGCCAACTATGAAGATGAAGATAAAGAGGCATCCGGCGAGCTCCATGGATATGAAGCAGCGCATGTAGAAAATGGGGAGGACGAGGATGGAGTTTTAAAAAAGACAACTACATGCCATCTATGCTGGCGCGAACTGTCGCGTGCCGACTTTTATTTCGACATTCTCTTCCACACAATGAGCTGGCATGCACAAGGACTTCCAACGCGCACTGCTATCCTTGCTGCAGACCATCCATATATTGAGGTACTCGAGCTGAACGAACAGGAGGCGTATGACTGTCAGCCATCTCCTTCCCCGTTGACTACTGCTGCGGCAGCAGGACCACCGCCACCACCAGCCCCCACGTCGAGCTGGTTCCTGGGCGCCATTGAGACTAGCGTCTACCCACTGCTCAACCAAAAACGCAAGCAGTACAATGCTGTTAATCCACCACTTCTCATCGTCGGGTGCTCACGTATCGAAGACCTTGTTAGTATGCTCTGGAAACGTTATCAACAACACCACAAACAGGAGCAGGAAGAGCCAAAACCCAATAAAGAGCGGGATCCAACAGCCGCAACCGAGAAGGGAAAAAACATGCAGTATCGACAATGGCGATAAAAAAATACACAGACAGCATCATAACTCATGTACCCACGCTCCCCTCACTGCGCCCCAATCATAAGAGTCTCAGAGGAGAATTCAGGGCAGGAGAAGAAAGGCGAGAATAGAGAAATAGACTAGTTCTGAACCCGCCTCCCCCTCCAGTCCCTACTCCGACTCTCATCCACCCCCCTCCATCGCCCCGCCGCACAGTGTTAGAAATAGATTCATATACATAGCAGTGAGCTGTCCGCGAGTCTTGATCAGTCCGGCACAATATGAATAAATCCTCGTTTACAAGCAATCGCAACGTCTCGCTCGGGGCCTTGGATTCCGACGACGACGACAACAACAACGACAAGGACAAAGGTAGGACAAACAAAAACTCTGGACCACTGCAATCATCCTCATCATTGTCCTCCAAACGAAAAAAGAAACGTAGTCGGAAGTATGCTTCTGTGAGGAGCAGTTCAGTCTCTTACCACTCTGCATCTGACTCAGCGTCTTCCTCTTCTTCTTCCTCTTTCTCCTCGTTGGAAGGTCACAACAACGGAAACGCTCATATTTTTGTTGGGTCAGCGAAGTGGCAACATCAGGAATCCCTCGAAGAAGCCACGCAACTCCAACGGCGAACTGGTCATCTCTGTCGCTTCTGTCGCCTTTCTGGCCGCGCCATGGAGGACAATCACAAGGAGCGAGGCTACAAGGTCTGTCTCTGCGACGACGAGTTTGGTTATGCACATCGTGTCTGTTTCTATCGTTTTCTGGGCGGACCTCGGGGTCGTGGCTCTTGTCCCCACTGCCGAACGACGTGGCTCGTGAATTCCGAGGAGGTTGCACCCTTTCTGGAACGCAAAAGCCGTGTGCGAATCTGGCGCGCCGTGCATTTTGTCGCCAGCCTTGCCCTTGCCTTACTCGGACTTCTGGCGGCAACTATGCTCTTTGCCTATCTTGCCAAGGGCCTCGTCTACACCGTGAGTGGCTCGCCAGAGTTCGAGATCGGGCACGACGGTATTCCAGTGAGACTCGAGCCGTCTCCCGGCGACCTAGTAACTGGCGGCACGACGACACTATTGCTGCTCCTGCTGTATGGTCTACACCGCGTTCTTGTTGCCTGCATGCCATGCTACACGCGCTGCTGTGGTTCGAGGGAAGATGATGTGGCCGAGGAAAACGACAACATCTACGACGAACGCTTGACGTTACTCCGCAATCGGCCATCCGTGCGGCGGGTGGACAGATCGCAGCAAGAGCACGGCAAGTATGACGATGACGATGACGATGATGCAATCGAACTTGATGTCATAACGTCCGGCTCACTGCTTCCCTCCGAGTACGAGTTGGAGGAGCGCGCACGCCACGTACAACAAGAGAGACGCGGTGGTGGCAACCATCGTGTATTGGTTGTTTCTGACAAGCGTGAATTGGGTGCTCGTGGTAAAGGCAATGTCAATGATATGGATGTTGAGGACAGCGACGACGACCAGCCGACGGATGAAAGCAGCACCGCCGCCACCAACATGGTATGAGAGAGAAACAGAAAAGAGAATTAATTAACGGAGACACCACATATTATCCATAAAGAACATT
>Ga0100402_1001852_pt1 | contig 24141 bp, 16 predicted proteins | sample CryGeyme20150102_FD_80419 | JGI IMG/M metagenome (GOLD analysis project Ga0100402, IMG submission 80419) | Groundwater microbial communities from Crystal Geyser aquifers in Utah, USA - Crystal Geyser metaG 2015-0102 | ecosystem: Environmental > Aquatic > Deep subsurface > Groundwater | place...
TATGCGGTACTGTAAATGCTATATTAGAGAAACTAAAAGATTTGTGTTATGTAAAATATCCCGGGCATGGCAGATATCTCTGTAACCCTTACAGAGAAATTCTGCCATACGTAGGGTGCTCTTTTCTGATGTACAGTAGAATGAAGTACAGTATGCAGAATAAAAATATGCTTGTCATTTTTCTTCTTGATCTCACCTCGCGCCTCGCGCTCATATTGAGAATCTATTCAAATTGGCTGCCACATCTACCACATCGTCAGCAGTGATAAAAAAATCGTTCGCAAGTCATTCATCTTTCAGAATTATCACTAGACGCTACCTGGTACTACTAGTATCCATCTGATCCATCTTCACACCTCCTCTTCTATCATCTCAATCCATCACCGCACGAGTATTCATTAGTAAGGGGTGATGTTGGATATCTTACAATGCACAGAGCTTCAGCTTCGCAGCATGCTGTGGAATCAGAGCCATGCCAGCTTTTATGACAGCAGCAGTAGGGATGTGAGGTTATTTTGGGATCAGTGGAGTGAACAGTGCTTTTCTTTGTCAAGTGTTCCATACACTACCACCACCATCACAAGAACCGCAACTATAATGGCTGTGATCTTTTCTCTAGGAATTATTCTGCTTTCTTGGTTGATTGGTTGGCGTCGGTACTTAAAGTCCACTACGGCTAGTACTGCCAAGTACCCAACCAAGAGACCCAGGCTGCAACGATCCGTGTCGTGGACATCCTCGATGTTAGCTGCTCGTGCCCTTCCCGATCGCGTAAATCAACCCGATCCCATTATTAATGTTTATATTGAATTTGATGCCGGCAACTGTCCCACCGAGCAACAAATCTTGGACGGTGTCGTCTCGAAGCTACTCAAATACGATCGTCTCGGAAAAGTTCCCTTCTTGGACGACAAGGAGCATCTGCATTTTGAAACCAAGCCCTACAATCCACGTGACCTGATTCGAAGAATACCTGTGCCTGCCGCTAGTTCTACTACGAACTGTCATGATGATGGGCTTCTCAAAATCATCGAGTCGCATTTGCATGATCCATTAAATGCCCCCAAAACACGGGGAGAATTGCCCTGGTGGGAGATTATCATTTTAGAAAGTCCTCATCAGAAGGACCAAAAGAGTGTGTGTTTGTGGCGCATCCATCATGCTCTGGGCGATGGAATTTCGTTAGCGACAGTGGCCCAACAGGTGTTACAGTTTGCCGACGGAACACCCTTTACATCCGTCATTCCCAGGGGATTGCTGGAAAAGCGAGAATCGGCACCGCATACCCGACTGCCGTGGTATCGACTCGGTTGGAAATTATGCGAGGCAGCCGTCTCGGTTTTGGCCATGCCTTGGATTTCGGCCGATCACGATACTTTGTTTTCGCAGGGTATGCAACTAAACATGGTTCATTCGCATCATCGGGAGATTGTGCTATTTCCCACACTGTCATTGGAGTTTGTGAAGGCTATTAAGAATGCGGCCAATGTCTCCATCAATGATGTCTTGTTTACGTGTTTATCCCAGGCTATTCGAAATTATTTGGAAGAAATGGAGTGTCCCATTCTCAAACAGCAGGGCGCCCAATTGCTGTGTCGAGCTCTCATTGCGGCCGTCCTACCACGGCCCTCACCGACCTGTCCATCCCAAACACTTCTCAACAAGTGGTTTTTGTTATCGTCAGATTTAGGTGTGGGAATATCTCCCAACGACAATGATATTTTGGAACGATTGCACTACTTGCACGATCACTTAGGACGCCTGAAGACGAGTCCCTTGCCCATGGTTGGATTGTGGATACAGAATTTCTATTTGCGGTATCTATCGCCGCGATGGCTAACAGAACAGACATTGATTCGTAGTCTTACCAAACGAAGCTTATCCATTTCCAATGTTCCTGGTCCGCCGAAAGTTTGTTTGTTTGCCGGTCAACCAGCAACGGGCGTGAATATGTTCTTGTCCAATCTGACGCCCCACGTTACCTTTCTATCGTACGCTGGGAACGTTTTCGGAAGCATTACACTGGATCCTGTAGTCATTCCACACGCGCAGTCCTTGTCGCGACATTATCTCCAATCAGTCCTAATGTTGGCAAGGCGACTCCGTGTGGATATTCCTCTCGAATTTCAAAAACAGCAACCACTACCACAACAGCAATGTTAAAGTCTTTTGGATCAATATTCTGACTGATGAACACACTTTCTGGCTTCTCAAAAAATTAATACAATTAATTTTAGCAGAGTGGTTTGTATCTGTGTTATCACCTCTGATATTAAACCCTATCTTCACTTTATCCCTTGCCGACAGCAAAGCAACGACCGGCCCTGTCAGTCTCGGCCCGTTTGTCGACCGTTCTAGTTCATCATTAATTTTTACAGCTGGAGGTTACCACTTACCACATACCGCTTTCGTCTAAAAAGCCATCACAATCCAGTCTCTACTTGAAGAACATAAACAATACTATCTCGACTCGCACTAAAGTATCTTTCTCATAATCTCACCGCAGTTAACACGAGATGGCACATCAACTTAATTCGCCGACACCCTGGGAAATCGTCCAGTTGGCCATCCGCAAGGGCTACCGACAACGCCGCTCGGAGGTTTCCTCCACTCTCTTTTTCGAACAGGAACATCCTTCGCCGTCCATGCCACCCGTTTTGGTCAATGTTTATTATACGACTCGGTCTGTCATGACATTACTGGATCATCCCGTGCGTGGATCCAACCAACTCTGGCGCAGCAATGCCTACCAAGATCTTGATGAACTGGAATCCATTTTGGAAAATCCACGCCTTCACACGAACAAGGGATATCGCACCAAAAATGAGGCCTGTCGAGGCTGTACCGGCTGTGGCAATTTCAAGCAACGAAATGAGTTTTCGGATAATCAGTGGCGCAAAGGACCGGATGCTAACAAGTGCCGAGAGTGTGTCTTGAACTCCAAAGAGCTAGGCGATGCATTGGAAGAGGAAGAGTACCCATCCCTGACAACCGATGTTCTGCAGGAACATGACAAAACTATTGGTGACTATGACACTGGCAAGAAAGAACGACGCCAGTTTAATTGTCCTGATTGTCCCCGTCACGGTCGAGGAAAGTTTGTTTTCTTCAAAAAAGTTCCCGTCTACAAACCACTGGTGAAATGTCCAAAATGCAAGCGCGTTACGCACGGCAATTGCCAGCGCTTGAGTCCTGTTCCCAAGGACAAAGAAAAGGGTTACGGTTTCTTCAAATGTAACATGTGTCATTCCACATGGGGATCGTCACGAGCGGTGGCGAGTATTGGACAAGAATGCCAATCTTGTGCATCGAACCGTAATAATAATGGTAGCCAAGAACCGGTATGGGTCAAGCCTTTTCGAATCGAAGTCGTTCGAGGCAAGGCGTCCAACAATTGGGGTGGCATTTTGGGAGGTGGACCAAAAAAAGCAAGACGTGTCCCGAAAGAGCCCATCAACGAGGACGAAGAAGCTGTTCCCGCATACACATCAAGTGATCAGGCACGACATGTGACTGGTGCCTCCAATGCCTTGGTGGGTGGCGGCAGCGGCAGCGGTGGCAACGAGACGGATTCGTTTGATCTCGTGAATGAAGAAGAAAAACACGAACTAGGAAGCAGGCAAGAAAGGCCCTCATCAGGATACCGGCACCACTGCCAAGGTTGTTCGACAGGTATTTGTAAGAGTCGTTTTTTGCCCAAAAGTAAGCGTCACGAGAACAGTGATGGCGACACTATATCGACCAGCCTTAGCGTCGTGACCAACTCGAGTGTGGGGAAAGACGCTTTTGTAGATCGTGATCAAGATTTTGCCGACTACGACGACTACTCTTTTTGCGAACAAGAAAACGGCTCCTCTAGTTGGCAACAGGTTTAGATGAAGAATTGCTCTTGGACCGCAAAACTAGCTTGAAAAATAGAGCGATCTTCTACTAGTGTGCATCTTCAGAGGACTCCACCAGCCAACACTCCAAAATAGCCGTCCCACATACAAAATGACTCGAAAAGACTGGCTCGAACTTGCTTGGTTCCAAGATTGCGACAACAAAATTCAATAGAAGGCACAGTAATAGCTGCATTGAAATATCTTGCATCAAAAGATTCTGGCAGACTAGCATGAACTCGTTCGTCCGTATAGTGTCGCTTGAATATTCCAAGTTCTAGGCATCTATTCATCTGCAGACTAAAGATTTCTATTTATCAGATGTGCATCGTAGATGCTATTCCTTTCGCCACATTATTTTTACGAGAGAAAATATGCCCAGGTTAGATCCCTTTCTATTTAGCGATTCATTATGGGATTGAGTCGTTTGGTCATACATAGGAGTAACTAGCAATTAGCTAGTTTGCCTGCTTCCCATACGCATCAATAAACATCCATGTTTTAAGACTAGTAGCTACTCCAAACAAGTCTAATACACGTTACCCCTCCCTGCCTATTCGCCATGAGATGTCCAGATCCCCCCTTTTTAGGAGTTCGCAATATCTCATCATTTAGTACCGACCTGGTACCGAAAAAGCGGCACTCATTCTACTGTAATACCATTATTCTTATTGGGTACAGTACTGAAAATGAAGTGTCTACTTCTGATTGGTCTCTTTTTCTCGAGCATCCCTAACGAGCGTCTGATTGACATTTTCCATCGAAACAGTCAATTCATTAGAAAGATCATAATAATAATAATTATTCCTTTGAAACCTTGCAAAAATAAACCATCACCTCAAACAATCATAAGATGATGTCCCCTGTCAGCATTAGTGACTACGATGATGATTCTATCTCTGTTACCTCGTCAGTTTCCTCGTCATTTGGATCGTCAAGCTATGATCATGATGATGATCCTATCCAACCTCCCTCGATCAACTCCAAATCCCAGGAGCGAGCTATTTGGAAAGATAAGGGAGGAAAGGTCGTTTACACGTTGCATGGAAATAATAATCTTAAAACGTCTCGGACGAAGAAGCCTCATGCTGAGAAGAATGCGGTATCAAGTGGATTGCTGGGTCTTGTCTCATTTGGCTTTTCCAGCCAGGTTGAAGTAGATCAGACAAGCCAAAAAGTGAGGGAAGGCACCAGCCGACCATCTTTGACACGCCGAGGATCTGTTCCCGCCAAAATTTCGGACTACTCTTCCATGTTGTCGGATGATACTTCCAATAAAAAGACACCACGTGCAATAAATGAGATGTCCCAATCCTGTCACACTCCATCTACTACTAGGTCAGGTAGAAGTTCCATGGACAGCAGCATGAAATCCAAAAAGATCAACCCCACAGATTGTATGCCGACTCAGGCTGATTTTTTCATTTCGTTGCACTACAAGCTTCAAAAATTTAACTTTAATCAGTTTTAATTTATGATAGAAAACAAACTCCAGCATAGAGGGACACCGGTATCATACTCAATAGATTGGAGGAAGTCATGTCAATGTTTCCTAGTGCAGCGTCGAAAGTCTAGGGAAGACGAACATAATATAAAGCGGTTGAAGCCACAAACAAAAGAGCCAGCAAAAATGGCCAACATGATATTCACCGTATAATTCGTCTTGCGCGCAAGGTCTGTCATCCTTTTAGCAAGAACTTCCAACTATACTTGGAGTCTCGAATTAAATTGCAAATACATGATGCTACTTTCCATTGCATTGTGCGCATTTCGATGCACAGCTTCATATGAAAAATAAGATGATTGGGACCTTCTGCTATAGACACTCACAAGCGTCTGGCACGCGTTTGCAGTTTGCAATCTTCAAACCTACGAATACATTTAATTCCTTTTCTGTCTTCGCTCACCAGAACAAACAAAAATAATATTCATACTGTTATACTGTTATTCTGGTTACATTTTTTGCCGACAGATCAAGATGCAAGAGATCAAAATCCCTCGCAATTCTTTGGTTTCACACCAAACGATGTGATCATTCCCTGATCCACATGATTGCGAAACAAGGTACCTTGATCTGCTCGAGATACATATACCTTCATCGCACTTGACATGCCCGTCATATTTAAACATTATTGTTGCCACTTTCGTCGTCATCCTCGCCGTCTACTTTTTCAGCTTTAGCTCCTTCCCAGTCTTCCAAGAAATATTCATTCATGACACGAATATCCAAGTACCTGCCTTTGCAACGCCAAGGCAGTAACTCCACATCTTCCGGCGTGATATCACAAGATCGGGGCAACAAGGCAACTCGAGCTTTCATTCGTTGCATATTGGGGCACTTCATGCGATTGTACCACATGAGCAAATCACGCTTCTGTTTGATGGTCAATTCCTTCGTTTCTTTTCTTTGTTCCAGCTCTTTTGCTTTGACAGTAACCCAATGGTCGCGACGGGCCTTCATGCGATCAAGATCGGTAAGAGAGCTCGATCTCGTGCGCTGAGGGCGTCGGCGCCGGGGTTCGACACCACCATCGTCGCTTTCACCCTGCTTGGTGTTAATTTCTACCCTGCGACCCCTGCGCTTCTTCTTGCCTTCATTGTCCGTATCAAGTTCATCTTCTATGACTTCCTCTTTTTCAGATTGGTCGCAAGCAGCATCGTCTTGGTCGGTCGATGGTTCCGTATTTTCATCGTCTTCTCCAACAATCAAATCTGGCTCAGTCTCTCCCACATTGATCTCGGGCATGGAACTTCTCAAACTTTGACATTTCTCGGGAGCAAGTTCCACTGCATCGTCGCCAATGCGCATGGACTCATCTACCATTTCCTCCTCATCACTGATATCGTTTGCTTCGTCTGGTTCGAACTCACCGTCCAAACCTAATTCTCCATGCGGATAATCCACGACATCGACATGCTGCAAACGAATTTTGGCAAAATCAGGAGTCTCTTGTGTTGGCACTGTCTTATCGTTGGGTTCAACGCGCTTAAGGGAAACTTGCATAGAAGCAGGCATGACGCCGCCCTCCTTTTTCTTCTCTTCTGGCCGGGATCGCAATTTCACTTGGATGGTTTGACCGAAATCTGTAATTTCTCCCGTCTTTGGGTCCACATGACGCAATCGAATCTGCAACAACTGCTCCCCAAATTCTCCTTTTGCATTTTGGGTAGTCGGTAACAAATTTTCAATAGTCATTAGAAGCAAATCCAAGAACGGATCGCCCGACGGATGGTAACCTTCGGGGTGTACCGATTTTTGTTCCTGCAACAATAAATCGCGGGCATCAACATGCTTCAGAAACGGAATCTGAAACGATGCTTCGGTAACGGTGCGCTTGGGCCCTCCATCTTCGGGTGCGACCACATGACGCAACTGCAATTCCACAAACTGCTTCAACTCGCTTCCCTCCCGCGCATCATCAACATTCTTGTCGCCACTGTTGGATTTGGATGTCATAGGTTTCAATTTAATTTCCAAAAATGACTTGGATTGAGACTGATAGGAATTTCCTCCCGTTTCCTTCATTTCTTTGGCATCGGGTGGCGACAAATCAATTTGGTAGATACGGTGCTTCGGTGGTTGATCCTTGTAAACAGTTCGGGTGGGTTTGAGACGAACACCAAATGGAGCACCCGGCGGTGTCTCCTCTTTTTCGTCTGTCTTTTTGCTCTTGGACGACTTGTCATCAGCTGATTTGTCTTGACCATCCATCTCGGGCACATCTTTGAATCGCAGATCATACATGTGTTCTTTCTCATCATTTACTGTTTCATTTTCTGGAGCAACAGCAAGAGGCGTAGTAGTACCTTTATTCGTTGCTTTCTTTTCGGCAGGAGTCATTACGTTCCCATTGCGCTTTACTGGTCTGAGAACAACTCCAAAGGTTGGGCTTTTGCTGATATAAAAGGGAGCCGTGCGACAAGCTAGTTTGTATTTTCGGGAACTGGTTCTCACTGGAAGTTTCGGTTTGCGAGCGGGAACATTCTTGAGGCTCATACGGAGTTCTCCTAGGTTACGTTCAACGTTAACATTTTGCGAAAGGCGTTTCTGAGACTGCAAGACATCTTGTGTTTCGACAATATCATGTCCCTGCTTCAATTTGGCACCCGTTTTTGTACTCTTGAGCTTGACTCCGAAAGCGTGGCTCATGTTGACAGTTGACACAATGTTTACTTTGGCTTTTGTTGGAAATGCGATTTAATCTGCAATTTCTTATTGTAACGGAACCACAACCCGGCCTCTTTATTCCCTGCAGCAGTTATCTGATAAAAGCAGGGCTGTGTATTATTTTACTACTTTGCTTTAGAAAATAAAAAATATGTGAAGTCCCGGACTTTTTTTCGGTATTGTATTCCTGATTTTGAGGCGAGAATGGAATCGATTGCCAGTTCGAAATTTGCGACGCTGGTTCGTTCTTGCTGGCAAAAAATCTAGTACAAAAATAGGTATAGTCATCCTTCAATGGTGGCAATAAATAAATAATAATGTCTTCGTTGTTATACCACCAATCCCGAGTTTTGGATGTGTGTTTACGACGTCTTGGTTTGTCTTGGGACACACCTACTCAAGTGCGTGTATGCTCTGCATTTTATTAATGAAGTAGTGCCCTCAAAAAGCTACTATGGTATCTTACAAGTACTAGATCACGCAAAAGCTGTAGACCACAATATGATTATTCTGAAATTTTAGATTAGAATCTATGGTTGCGGCGAGTGGGTATACATTTCACCTGAAGCACCAACCAATCACTTTGCCCGCGTTTGGTTTACCACAGGGCTAACGGTTACTCGTCCTTTTGTTGGAACAGATGAAAAGCTGAACTTTTGTTATACCTGGTAGCAATCTTGGAGTTTCAATGAACCCCTACCATTGCCGATGCATCTGTTGGCATGGGTAATATTTGGAACTTGATCATGTTAGGAGAACGACTCACGAAAAACTAGTTTTTTTGTTGTCGTTGTTGTGCTACCCTACAGCATTCGATTACTCGTACGAGTATTCATTATCGTATTTAGTTTCGTGGCTGCCAGTCCTGGAGAGTGACTGTTTTGTACGATGGACAACTGTTCTTTAGCTATTGAATGTTACAGGTGTACGGATGCATATTGTACGCTCTTATAAAACGTCGCTACCATCTACTTATTAGACACGCGACAACAGTGGTCCGCATTATAGATAAGTGTGATATCTGGATCTACCATTCTAGTTCTATTATTATTAATATCACCAACTTTCGTTTGATCCCAAAATTTACCCTATTTGGCATGACAGGGTTCAGGCAACAGCTGCTTTCGCAATAACACGTCGACAGCAACTGCAACAGCTGGCTGATGAGCTGGAGCTTCACTAGATACTACTGGTAGCAGCGAATGCAATTCTTAGTAAAATAATGGTCAAAAAGGCGCTCCTTGTCGTTTCATGGGTACCTGATAGCGGTATTATCCGAAGTAATGGCATTAGCAAACCTCTTGTGAGCGCTGCTAATCTCAGTCACTACCAGGTATGATTAGTAATTAGCTCGAATAGTGGTGCTAAACACGTAATGTACTGGTACGCCACACGCTCAAATATATAAATATCGAAATTTATTATGTAATGTTACAATGAATACAGTGTGTTGTAATATAGGCCCTGTCCTGACCTTGTGCGAAGAATATGGTCAGGCTTCGTGTATGCGTGGAGGCAGCAGTTCTATCTAGCTTGCGTGATACGACCTCCAAAATCTTCCGAACAGAGCAGTCTTTAATAGCTTTCGAGGAAAGCACCAGTCCAGACACTAGGATTGCACATCATGATTCCAAACAAAACGGAAAGTCCTCCTTCCGTCTTCGCTTCGGTAAACACGTCAACGTGTTCACGGATGGTCGTGTCAGTGTTCGAGGCCCTTCCCCGGAACTTGTTCATGGATAACATGAACTTGATGTCTCTAACAACTGTCCATTCCTTTTTGAATTCCACAGGACATAGCAAGCAACGTGGTGTAATCGACCCTACATCGCACAGAGTGGTGTTGTTCGAATTGACCAAGGAATCGCGTAAACAGCGTACAGTTTCGCTATCCCTCCAACAACCAGTGGCATAAAAGTCTTGCAATCCAACATTGCTAGCCAAAGCTTTCGCAATTTCCTTGGGACGATCAAATTCGTACCCAGAGATCTTGAATGAAGTCACGCTTGTAGCGTTGCGCAAAAAGTTTGCCAATGCTTGTGTCGAGTCTGGAAGGGTCCGGTACCGTTGCGCTACCAAAGGGGAGTATTCAAACGAACGGAGTGCTAAGAAACGAGTCAGGAACTCCAGTAACCCACTCAAGAACTCCAATCGTTCCTGTCGGTAGGCGTTGTCAAAGAGTGCCCTGGTAATGGACAGCTCTCGAAGACCGGCATTCGTCCTCGTTTTCTCCGAGGCAGCAGTAGGTGAGGGAAACCAGATACCCTTGATCAAGTTGCCGTTGAATTGAATGCTTTCAATCGAAGTTTTAATAAGAGCACGTGATACCTTTTTCGCATCAAAGGAAAAGGGTCCTTGTAGTTCAAAACTGCGGCACTTGGTGTGCTTCAAAAAGGTGCACAGGGGTTTGGTAATGTCAAAGAAAGCCTGGCCGTTTCCCAGGCACAAGCGAAATTCTGTCAGCGACGCGTTAGGTGCTGCAAGCCGATCCAATACACAGCTTAACTGGGGAAGAATTGTTTGAAGATCCAATCGGTCCGTGGCGTCGATCTGAATGGTAAGATTCTCCAGAGATCCACTGGCCTTCAGGTAGGGAAGTTGAACGAGGTCGTCCCATCCTGGAATCGAAAAGGGTACTTGTGCAGGCTTTGCTTCTTCCAGCAAAGCAACAGTTGGCGGGGGAAGGAGAAAGGATTGAGTCTGAATATCTATCATTTTGCTATAACTTTATATCTCGTTAACTTAGAGAGACTTTACTTGTCAAATTGTGAGACAAGAGTGGTGGGAGAAAAGGAAAAGGTTGGGAGCAAAACGACTGTGGGTCAATGAATTTTTTTTAGAAGTACGGTAATATTAGACTACGAAATCGTTGTATCAGTACCTGGTAGTAAAATAAATACTCGTAGGTTTTATTAGTAGCACAATCCGTGGGCGTTTTTTTCACTAATTCAGAAGTACGGCCGGTCGTTGATGGAGAACAAGGTTATCAAGCTGAAGGCAATCACGTCAGCGAGCGCTACCAAGTATCGCCTACCAGGTACCGTACTAGGGTAGTAGTACTTGTCCTACTACTCCTCTACGTAGTACGTATGGTAACTGGTATTACTCTACCAAATACCGGTACTTAAATACTGAGCCGAATACTACTGTTCTCTGCCTTCTTCTCTGTGAGGCATACGGACAGACAATATCTTTTTGCGACTCCGTGTCGTAAAGACAACTCCGATCCTCACAATGACGTATCAAACATGATTTGTGATTTGATGCGGGAACCCAAGAAGCTGAGGACTACGACTCTCTACTACAAGTACTACTAGTAGTAGCAATCTACTACTAGTAGTAGTAGAGGTACCTGGTAGCAGCAGTAATAGTGATTACTAGTAGCTACTAGACTAGCAGAAGACTAAAAAATAAATAGTAGCTAGTAAAAGTGGTTACCGCTATTAGCAGTTTACGGTCAGTATCCAAACGGTGGATAGTGAGCCCACTAAAATACTTCAAATTTAGTTGGTATCTTTTTTCACTAGTACTACCTAAAAGTACTACGTACCAGTCCTCGAAACGGATCATTCGCACGTTTAGTCTCCTGACGTAATTGGCACGTACCGAACTAGTACCGTAGCTAGTACAGTACTCTACGTGTTTTGGATCAGAACCTTTTTAACCCGGGCAGCCTGATATGACTTGCCACGTAGGAATTAAAAAATAAGATGATGGACGCACAGCAGTAAAATAGCACAAAATAACAGTGTTGGATTACTAGGCCACACCAATACTAAAGTAGAGGATTGGTATTTGAGCACTGATAAGGACGCGCTTTTTTTATTCCCAGCTGGCAAACAAAATGTTGAAGCAGATTGGAAACAGTCTTGTTTGCACGCGAAATTTGATTCAATCAAGAGGAAGTATTCTGCAGGTGCCCACTGGCGGTGACACTTTTGCCACTTGAATTATTGGTCGTGACTCGAACGCTCTCTTTCCTCATTTGTCTGACTAGTAGGTCTAGTGCTGGAACTGCTGTTTCTGTCAGTCCTGTTGTCTTTGCGACTTTTTAACCACAATCCAATCGAATCCTATTTCTGACAATCGGCGAACATGTTCCGAAGTAACATGACTTGGTTCTCCCTGTTGCCACAATTTGTATTCTCGACGTTGCCACGCAACCCAATCTCGCAGTTGATTGTTGCGTTCTTTGTCGTTGAAAGCATTGACCTTGACGTGTCCGTATTGCCGACGAAAATTGACCAATTGTTGAAACATGTGCTCCCATTCTTGTTCTGATGTTCGACGTGTTTTCCCCTTTCTGGGTTGGGTAGCTTGTGGCAGTGCTTTGGTGTCGTAATTGTTGTTGTTGTTGTTATTGTTGTTGATGGTTCCTAGAACAGAAATATTACCACTCCACGAAAAACCAACAGAATTGAGCAATTCAATGCGCTCTCGTGTAAGTTGTGTGGGTTTTCCTTCGTGATACAATTTGTAATGATACCGTTGTCGATGAACCCAGGCCCCCAATGACTTGTCGGGACCGTAATTCTTAGGAACGGCACAATGTCCATTTTTGTGTTGAAAGCTTAACATTTTGTCAAATTGAGTTTGCCATTTGTCAGCTGTGGCGTCCCAAACAAAGCCCAAACGATCAAGTGCGTGCAAATAGAAATGCCATTGTGGTCCTTGATAGTACTGAGTGTTTGTTTTGGAAGCTCTCATTTGTTTCACTCGACGCATTTTCTTGGCCCATGCCAATAGATCACCATATTCTGTTTTATCAGCGCCACCGCCACCGCCACCACTACTAACAGCAGCAGCAACAACAGCAGTAACGTTGCAGTGACCAAATTGTTGGCGGAACTGTAGCAAACGACGATAGTGTCGTGCAAAGTCGGTATCCAATTGTAGTTCTGCTTCGAGGATTTTAGATTGCAAATTGTTCTGGGCATGGGTAATATTCAGTGCACGCTGAGCTGCCACATCAAGTCTTTGTTTGGCTTCTTGCAACAAGTGTTGTGCTTCTCGTGTTTCTTCGTCATTTAGAGCTTGTTGTTGTACATTGTCATTTAATTCCTGATACAGTACCATCAATTGGGGAGGCATGCAGGATGATATGCGCAGTTGTATTCCATTCTTGAGAAACCTATTGGCATTAGTAATTTCAGGTATTATTGCTTCTGGTGTTATGTCTTCAGGCTGTAGATGTATAGGACGCTTCTTCAGCGGTGATGTCGCTGCACGGTCAGCTGTGGGAAAATATCTCTGTGTGGCTTGGAGATGATGCTGGCACCTCTGTTGCTGTTGCTTCAGCATCTGCTGCTCCGCTTCGATCCGAGCGAATTCCTGTCGAAGCAATTCTTCATTCATGGGCGGGGGACGACTAACGGAAGCTGACACTGCCGTTTCAGCATCGCCGCAAATATCAGTAAGAACAATACCATCTTCATCTCTTCCTTTCTTAAGGATTGGACGAAGCCGAGCTCGCTTTCGGCTACCCATTGCAGCTACAGTACGTTGCTGGAATATCTTGTTGTCCGATGATTTTCCCGACGACATCATGTGTTTGTCACACTCAATCAACGTTTGCTCTAGTATGTATTGAATTACTACTACTACTAGACTACTACTTGTACGTATTATTAATTTGTTTACCTTTCGTTGTTGTCGGCAAATTGTACTGGTATTGCTATTGTTCAGAAATATACTCGCACTGATGATGACTTCTTGGTAAAGAAGTACGTACTCCGGAGTAGTAGCCTACCACTACTCTAGCTAGCTACTAGTCTAGCTAGAGTAGTATTAGTACGGTAGTAGTAGAGTAGTAGTAGTCTACTAGTACGGTAGTAGTAATACTAGCTAGCTAGCTACTACTCTACCTGGTAGCTAGCTAGTAGTAGCTCTACTAGCTAGTAGACTAGTACTAGAGTACAGTATTAGTAGCACCATACTGCATTTTTGGGAAAAGAAAGTGGAATCGAAATTCAGAATTAGGGTTGGTATTACTTTCAGCTATCAACTTTCAACTGCCAATTCCAATTGCAATCCAGTGCTATTACTGTATTCGAACACAGACTGCTACTACTAGCTAGACTACTAAAATACTCTGTGCTATCTTGTGCTTGATAATTTTTTTCATTCTAAAATGGAGTGCTCCAATGCTCGTAGAGGCAAGGACGGACAAAGCCTTACCCAGCTATCATTCACTGGAAGACTTTATCTGTACATCTTAAAGGAACCTCAGAGAAGTGATCAATAGCTTTTTCAGTATCGATTATAAAACCAATTCAAGCTCTCCCCGTCCCTCACTGACGAGAACGGCCTCCCCTCGTTGCGTCGAGTCGTAAATGGTCGATATATCATACTTGGGTCTTGGCCCGGCATTGACAACAAAATCCACTTGATCGTACCAAAAATCACTCGGATCTACCGTGTATATCTCGTAAACATCAGTACCGATGGTACTAGTACTAGCATCATTATCTTCGCCACTCGTACAACTGTCGTCATCACCTCCGGCAACGATGGCATCAATTGGTAAAAACAAAAGGGGAATACCATTCAACAATTCATCTTGTAGATATCGTAACACAGGATCCTTCGGCATCCGTACATGAACGGTTTGATGTTTCCGGTACAGAATTTCCTTGGGCAGTAGTGTCGTCGACTTCTTCGCCAGCAAGATAAACGTGAACGATCCGGGCAAATTTTTCTTCAAAATTTTAAACGCCAGTTTGTCCATGACGAAACAATGTTCGTCGATGCTGGCCAAACTCGCACAAAGCAAGTGAATAACTGGTGGTGCTTCTTGTGCGGAAGATGAAGATGGTGTCGATGGTATTTGTGGCTGTTTACTACTTGTACTTTGTTGCTGCTGTTGTTGTTGTTGTTGTTGTTGAATTAATAGCATGAGTCGTTCGAGACCAGGTTTGCTTGACAGTGGTGTAATGAAGCCGTAACCTGTCGATGTCGGTATTACACCCAATCCTCCCCTGTCGAGAATATCAACGACATCCATGGTCTTCCAAGCATCCTCACCGTCTGATTGGACTTGAATGTATTCTGTTTCAGTTACTTGTCTCGGCGGTGGTTGAAACTTCATTCGTTTGCCGAAAAGGCTGGTACTGCTGTGATCATAACGCGTATTTGTAAAAGACAATGGTGGTATTATGCTTGTAAAAGCGGTAGCACAAGCGCTGAGCCATATCAAGAGAAACAGAGAAATGTTGGTCTCCATTAGTCTTGGATTCTTTGTACTCGTGGACGAAGACGTGATGTCTGTATGTTGATTCTTTCGTTCCGTTTGTAGACAGCCTAATCTGGTTTGGTGGCGATTATTCCAAGTACTCAGCAGCAGTAGTATTCTTTTTTGAATCTTGTGATTAGAGATTCGATTCTGTGGACTGTGGAGGATTGCAGCAACTAAAATAATAATGACTTCACTACTGCTAGACTCTAGCTACTATTAGACTAGTCTACCTGGTGGAGTACTTATTATTATTATTATTATTATTATTATTATGTAGTTAGTCAAAAAAAATCTCGAAGATTTTGACGAGCAGACAAAATTTGACCAAAGTAACAAGTCTTATTTTTGTAGGTACGGTACCAGTTACCAGGTAGTAGTATCTCGCTCAAAACGTAACCCGTCACGCGCAGTAGTAGGGTTCACAATCTACAGGCAGCTTTACTTACCACTACTAAGCTGGTAGTAGCATTAGGACAGTACTACTCGTAGTAGTTACTACTGTAGGTAGTACCAGGGTTCTATTCTAATTCTAATTTGGTGTTTCGTTTCTCTTATTACTCTACTCCATTTGCAAGCGTGCTGTAAAGTCGAATCTCGAAAGCAAAAAAATTCACTAGATTTTTAGAGAGTATCGGCAACTAATAAGTAATTATTTATGCCCTTAATATACGACCACCATAACGCAAGGACAACACGACAATCTTTTCTTATTAATGACTCGCTCGCTCAATTTTACGCAAAGCACGACAGCAGAGTTCCACGCGCAGAGCTAACCCAGCGGCACTTCGATACTGCGAGGACGCTGCCTTAGTGAGGCCTGATGCAAGATGGAGGCTAAGACTGCTACTACGGTAGATAGACAGATGAATTAATAGTCGGCTGCGATTATATGAAACGTAAATCATGACAGTATCCATTGTATCAAATAATTGTCTATCTTAATATTCAGCATTAGTATCATAATCTCCGTCGATTTTTCTTTGTTCCCTACGCAGCTGGTGCCAGTGCGTGCATTTTGAGCTCCTTCTCAAGAAACAAGTTCATCGAGAACACCACCATGCAATCATCTTCGTCCCAGACTATTGCTTCTAGCTCAGCTGCTTCCATGGTATCTTCGAGGATTTTCAAGAATTCTCGAGCACTCTGGTCATCCATAATGGTAGAAAAGATGCTGGCCAAATTGTTCGAAAGAGCGGCCACCAGTACCATGTCGGAAACATGCAACTCATTAGAATAGCACTGTAGCACATTCATAGCATGACAGTATGTTCGATGAGCTGCGGAGAGTCCGCGACTCAGGTCCCCGTGCCTGATGGCTATCTGATGATAACACAGCCCCACATTGTAAAGGATGGTGGCAGGAATAAGATACCGTTGGCCCTCATATTCTTCTTCCGAGTCGTTACGAAACACAAATGCCCCATCAAACATCTGAAGAAAGGCACTGTCGTAGGTCCTTGTCTCGCCAGAAAACGATAGCACTTGCAATCTCGAAGAATGGTCAACATCCATTGCTTTGGTAACTACCTCAGTGCCATCCACAACATCTGATGCACTTATGGATCGACGCGACACTTGCAAAGCTTGCTGCAGAATACCTAGGCACTCATGATATCTACCGTCTCTCAGCAAGGCAACGGCTTTTGTATTCAGTTGTTTAGCAATGGAAGGAGAAGTTCGTTCGTTCATTTCTTCCTTCTGTAATTTTTTTTGTCCTCTTGTTAATGACAAAATAATTTCATAGAAGGGAAGACAATAAAAGTTTGTGCAGATTCCCGGAAGAGAACTGTTCGCCCCCAGATTGCTTCCCATCTGAGGGAGGCGCACGTGTGGAGTGCGGCCAGTGGTAATTAAGCGGGGAAGTCAGAAATTATTAAGATCGATACCAGTACTACTACTACCACTAGACTAGTAGTTATGGTACACTCTGTAGCCAGACATGGCAGCTGGTACTACTAGTCTACTAGACTACTAGGAGAATCTATTGAAAATTATTTTCTTATTATCGTACTAGTAGTGACTACCAGCCCATACATTTATGTGAGGTACTAGTACCTGGTACTACGGTACTGGTAGTACGTCCTGGATGGTTTTATCAGACTAGTAGAGTAATAAGGCCTAAGTAGGAGGAAGTTGCCAAATAACGGTTAATAAGATTCAGCTGACTCCTGTAAAAATGTTGATAATAATGAAATTATATTCCAGACTCATGAATCTACAGAGTGCTGTAAGTCATAAAAGAATACCATACCAACTACTAGTAGTACTACCAGCTAGCTAGGTAGAGTACATGGTACCCAGTACCAGGTACCCAAGTTTCCAGGTACCTGGTACCAGGTACCTGGTACCAGGTACCAGTACTAAGAACTAGTACCTGTTAACTACCATACTACTAGGTAAACTTCTTATATTACGAGTACTGTATTGTACCAGGTACTACTTACGTAATGTACCGTAGTACCAGGTATGGGGTCCGGTACTAGGTACCCAGTAACTGTTACATACTGGTAGTAGTTGCAATCGGTCATCTGGTCAAGAAGGGAGACTTGAGTTATAATTGATTGAGTTGGTAAAGGCAAATAAGCTTACCGTACCAGGTATTCATTCAAAAATCCTTTCCAGAATGTGTTCAAAAAAAGCCTAATTACCAATGCAAGCTGCTAGTAACGTACCAGAATAAAATTTTAGTAGTCTACGTGGTACGACCTGGTACCTGGTACCAGGTAGTACATTACTAGCGGTACTAGTGGTACTTGAGATGAATACGATGTGGTAATAATATTACCAGGTATTCATAAGAGCAAATCGGTCAGTGACAACGAGAATAATAATATAGTAATATTATTATGTGAAAAATAATTGACTTCGCGATCTTCTTTGAGGGATGGTCAACTCATCCTTGAGGAAAAGCGAATTTGAAACGCGATTGTTTCTCAATTTGCCAAAGATTTTCGGCTCTCGTTGCGTTCATTCGTCAAACTAGAGACTCTAGAATATTAGTAGTTGCTTCAACTGGTGTACTCGAGAAACTACTCCCTAACACTTTTTGTAGTTCATTATGGCCGTAGGTACTGGTTGAAACTGGTTCATACCAGGGTAGGGGGCTCGGAAGTGTTATTAGTACTAGTAGTTGGTACGGTACTACTATTACTGCGTACAGTATTCTTTTTGTCTGCACATTTACTTTTGATGTTGAAGTACCAGGTATCAGTAAGATGAAACGAGGTCATTCTAGATCTATCGCTAGCAACTATTTATCTGTATTGTTGGAACGATCTTGCGTACCAGGTACCAGGTACTTTGGTACTCTGCTACTACCGTAGTCTAGTACCCTGGTAACAGGTAGTAGTAGTATTGGAACAGCTACTCCTACTACTACCAGTACAACAGTAGTAGGGTACAGGTTCCGATAGTCCAAATCCTAAGTCGCTCTACTTCCCGAACTTTTGGAAGTGTAGCTACTGTACTACCAGGTACCAGGTACTACCATACTATTATAGGTAAAATGAGACCAAGGTCTCATTTTGGAGGTGATGGTAGTAAATCCTTATAGTAAAACAGTAAGGTTACCTGAACCATCAAATTTTGCCACCGTACATGGTCCAGTTTTTCAGTACAAGTCTACACACACGACCATGGTGCTAATGGACCTACTTCAGTACCATACTCAGTCTCATAAATCAGCCAAAAATGAGACAGCTAGCCTAATTACCAAGCTGTGAATGAGACCGGCACTCATTACTTAGCAGTAGGAACAAGTCACCACAGGACGAGACGACAGATACTGGAGCCACAGGAGCAACAGATACTGGAGCCACACAGGATGAGGGACAGGATGACAGATACTGTAGCCACAGGACGACGTGACAACAGGCAGATACTGGAGCCACAGGAGCAACCACAGACACTAGGGCCACAAGCCACAGGACGACGAGGGGTGCAACAACAGAAATACTGGAGCCACAGGATGCAACGACGCAACGACAGATACTGGAGCCACAAGACAACAACGACAGACAGATACTGGAGCCACAGGAGCAACAGATACTGGAGCCACAGGCCACAGGATGAGGGATGTGACAACAGATAGAATTGCTGGAGCCACAGGACGCCACAACAGATACTGGAGCCACCACAGGAGGACGAGACCACAGATAACAGATACTGGTGGAGCCACAGGACAAGACCACAGATACTGGAGCCACAGGACAAGACGACAGATACTGGAGCCGCACCAGGAGCCACAACATATTGCAATATACAGATACTAGTAGGGCTGGAGCCACCACTGTGCAACTGGAACGACAATAGCTAGCTATAGAAAGAAAAAAGCTACTAAAATGCAACAAAATTAAAGGATGTGAAGTAACATCCCAAAGGAAGCTTAAGCTAGCTTTTAACAAGTGATTACCCAGAGAATTAATAGCACGGCACAGAATTTGGACAATTTATTGATTTCAGTGCAAGGACAGTGTAAATTAACTCTACGTAGACCCTAGTACTCATCCTACAGTATCATTTTTAGTCTCATCTTTAGGTAGGAGGTATTAAACTAGTACTACTCGAGTACCTGGTACTAGTAGTTCTTATTCCAGTACCAAATATTAAGAGAACGGTAGCTCTTCCGAACAAACACTACTACGGTACCTGGCAGTAGTACATCAGTTCTGTGAACAACTACTACCGGTAACTATTACTATCATCGCGGCATCACCGCGTAAAATTTTCTTGTAGCTTGTTTCCGCAAGTTCCCTTCTTAATTCCGATTGTCAAAAATTACAATATCAGGCAGTCAAAATAACCCAAACAAAATGAACATAGCACAATATTGTATCTTCCCCTAAAAGATGCCACAGAAACTCCATGCCGAACTTAAATTCTCTTATCGATCTTCCTTCTTCGCTAACATTGCCCACGGCGCCCATGGAGCGGTGGGTATCGGAAGGGTCTTGTTCTCTAGATCAAAACAGGGACAGCAAGCGAAATAATAGCAGCAGCAAACGAAACCCCCCAATGAAGCCGCGGCGTTCATTCGTGAACGAAGATGAAGGCACAGCCGCTGCATGCCAGCGGGTGCTGCAAGAAGACGAACACGACGAAACTGAAGATAATGATATGAACCATTTGTTTAGCTCTCGAAGAGCGTCTCTTCGAAAAAGGATCAAGAATGATAGTAGTATGGCGCCGACGCTCTGCTCTACCACGTACGAGCGGGAGAAAGGGGGCGGGTAGTCAACGGATGATGGATTATTATCCAAAAACACTACACCTAGAAGACCAGAGAGATTTCTGAGTGGCATCAGTGGGACACAGTTCTAGGAGTTCAGGGTAGAAGGGCCACTTCAAATAAAATCTATAAACTTGATACATATTAGAATTTCATTTCAAAAAGCTTTACAGACGAGAAAGCGACCTTGCTCATCGGTAAAAGTAAAACGCCCGTTGAGCATACGAGAAACGTTCAGACGAAACTATACAAGTAGGAACAAGCCTTAGAGAAATACCGACCTTCCTCACAGCGCCATCGTTATCCACAGTCCAACGCACCCACTATGACATGCTTCTCCCTACCTATTCTGCTTCTTTAATTGCCAGAGGTTCCCACCAGCAACTGATGATCTAACCTGGAGATTTGTTGAAGCTGAAAACAATTTCCGGTGATACTACACAGTACAAGTCCTACGTACCACTAGCTACTACGTACGCTGCTGCTATCAGAAGAACTAGACTAGTCTAGTAGTACCACTCGTAGTCCACTCAGAATTGAGCATCCTTTTTTTTCAGAGTTAAAAAAATACGAAAGGGTTAGAGCTACTATTGATAGTTGGAGTTGGGGATATCTTTTATCATCACATGAGAATACCGTTAGCATTTATCGCTCGAAACGTTTTCAACAGAGTAATAATTGAGATTCCTGCATCTGTTCTGCTGTCGAAATTCCCTAGAATGTTCAACAATTCCGTCAGATTCAATTATTACTCGTACTGGTGTGTATTGTAATAAACAATAGAATAGACAGGAAAAGAGGGTTTTCAGGCAGCAAAATATCTGAGCAAATAATATGTTTGAGACCAAGGGAAAGTACACACTGCAGGTAATACGAAATCCAGCGGACAACCATCGCAATGCTCCAATGCCCCAGTTACTGGCTCAAGAAAAAGAGCTTTTGGAGAAGCGAAACATCAGAAACAACCTAACCAGCCGATATGTTCTATGCGTGTCATTCTGTGCTCTGATATTGTTTGTGGTGGTGACATTCCAATCTATTTGGACCTTGGAATACCAGCAACTCGAACAGGATCAAGCATTGCAATATAAAAGGCGGACTCGCATTCCTTCCTACAACCAAGTGAACAGCAGGAGCAGGACACAGGCACCTCTATCAGCAGTACCATCCCAAAGGCATACATACGAATCCTGCGTGCAAAACCTGCACGCGCTTATCGAATCTGAGGGCACAGGTGACAACAGCACACACGCCAGTAAATATTTCAAGGCGAGAAAAAGCGGCAAACAGCAGATCTTACCAGAGTTTAATACCGAACCCAATGAAGCAGGTGGGGTCATTGTCTTTTGGCACTTGGCCAAAACAGGAGGAACCACGGTTCGCAAGCAGTGTGCAACGGTACCGGGTGTCGACTACATGATGCTCATAAAGCCACAAGATTTCTACGGTGGGGCTCGTCGCATTGCGGATCGCTTAATTCCACCCAGTGCTGCGACGACGCACAAAGAGTACAAAGAAGAACCCATGACAGTAGACAAGTACAACCATTCGAAAAGTCACACGCTCTTTGTGGAACTTCACGGAATGGGAGCACCTACCGTATTGGAAATGGAAGAGCACTTGCGGACCTGGCGAGAATTGTCCCAACAGTACGGGACGCCCTTGTTTGTGTTTACGCTACTGAGGGAACCTGTGGCGTATTCTTTCTCCTTTTTCAAATTTTTTAATCAACACGCGACCCACCAACCGACGGCCTTTGATCTGGTCCGAAGTTCTTTTAGTCGTCAATGTCATGACCTGATTGCTCCGTCTAAGGGTGGCCATGCTACCACGGCCTCGTGTGGAAAACTTTATCATAAGTTGTTCCAGTGGTTCGACTGGGTAGGAACAACCGAATCCATGTCATCCCATACCTTGCCCTTGTTAAAGCACTTATTGAGACACAAGGACGCTCAAGCGCGATTTGCAACCAATGCAACCTCCTCGTGGTTGTTACCAACCAACAATTCCAACAAAAAATACTACAATGTAGCCTCGGATAACAACAATGAATTTGCTCTATCGCGTGACAACTTGTCAGTCGATCAGTTAGAACAAATTCGTCGACGAACGTGTCTCGATCGTGCTCTGTGGGAACGGGCGCAACAAGATTTTACCATGGACATGTGGCAAAACGATATTGCGGTTGCTGGAGCTGGAGCGTGAGCTGCTTCTCGTTTTGACGGAAACGTTTACGTTTAAAGATTGCCACTTTGAACCAATAGAACCAAACGCACATCTTCCTTCAGTACAAAGTGCTTGTAACAATACATTGAAAATAGGTCACAACAGAAAATCAGGATCAAAATAAAGCAAGATGGATAAGTCAAACCAAAAAAGAATTCTATTAATCATTGGTTCCCGCTATCTAGATCTAGATCTAGATTGTCATCATCAATTTTATCGATGGCTGCTGCTGCTGCTGCTGCTGCTTCTTCCGCGGCTTCTTGTAAACCGTCAGCGTACTTGATTGCTACGCATCCACCCATGATTGTCAGCAGAGCAATCATTTTGGTCCCATTGACAGTATCTTGAAAGCAAAGGATTCCTATCAATGCCGTCAACACCGTTCCCAGTCCACTCCAAATGGCGTACGCCGTACTCAGTTCGATGACCTGTAGGGCCAGGGGAAAGCTCACAAAGCTGAGGCCGTAAAAAACGTATACCAAGACACTGGGAATGAAATTTCGAAAACCATCGGATAATTTCATACACACCGTCGCTATTACTTCTAAAACAATGGCAAGAATGAGCAACGTCCAAGCTAACCATATCGATATAGAAGGCCGATCTTCTTCGTCAATGACCATAGCATCATCTCCACAAAAGGCATCATCTTCCGAACAATCTTGCAATGCTGATGTCGTTGTAGCAACTTGCGAATATCCTGGTGTTAATTGTACGTCCCCCATTATTTGTTTATTGTGTTGCGTATTATTGTAGTGTTCGTGGTTGTGGTTGTGATTATGATGATGAAACCCCGCAGAAAAAGTTGATGTAGAAGTTGTTGTTGTTGTGGTGGTGGTGGTGGTGTTAGCGGATCTCAGTAATAATGGCGTTCTTTCGTGTAAAAGAAATTCTCGAGGGTTACTGGATCTCCTTTTTCGTGGGCTTTGATTCTTGGCCGATGATGTTGTTGCTGTTGGAGGCGGAGACCAGTGCCTTGTTTGGAGAGGACTCTGCTTCTTCTTGGCTGATATTGGAAGAGGTGAATAACTTGGCTTGGAATTTGTGGATAACATTCCATCGTTTCTTCAGGTACTATTGTAGATTGTGTCTGTCGGAGGTTGCCGTTCAACGGTCCAAATTCAATTTGCCTACTAGACTAGTACAAGGTGTTTGCTACTCCTAGTAGAGTAGTAGGACTAGCTAGCTAGAGCAGTACTAGGATTAGTTTAGAAGACTAGTAGAGTACTACTACGTAGTAGTAGTAGTATTAGACTACTACTACTCGAGTACGGCTACTGCTACTGGGCCATTCCTGAAATTGAGGCGCACCAAATTAATGGAGCCAAACCACTCTTCATGCGAAAAATTTAATTAGAGGAAAGTTTGGCTCATGAAGCCAAATTCAGCACGGACGACTCGGCCA
>Ga0100402_1001867_pt1 | contig 24074 bp, 19 predicted proteins | sample CryGeyme20150102_FD_80419 | JGI IMG/M metagenome (GOLD analysis project Ga0100402, IMG submission 80419) | Groundwater microbial communities from Crystal Geyser aquifers in Utah, USA - Crystal Geyser metaG 2015-0102 | ecosystem: Environmental > Aquatic > Deep subsurface > Groundwater | place...
AAATAATTACGAACAAAGTTCTGAACTTTAAATCTATTTTTTAGATTTTTTTGCATTCTCGCATTACGCAAATCAAGATAGCGATATTTAAGACGCAAGGGCTCATTGATTAAAATTGTATCTTCGCTTAAAGGAAAAGGAAGAACTGAACATTCGTTTAAAACTTTTAAAGCTAAAACTTCTAATTCAATATCACCATTTAAAATATCTGGCTTTCTTTGTTTTTCTGGCCTTTCATTAACTTTAGCTTCAACCTCAACCACAAACTCGTCCCTCAAAGTCCCGCCAATTTCAATTGCCGCGCTACCTGGTAAAATAATACCTTGAACAACACCACTGATATCACGAAAATCTAAGAAAATCATCTTCCCTTGATTGCGACAAGAATTAACCCAAGCCTTAACAACAACTTCCCCCCCTTTCTTGGTTGGCAAGTCTTTAATATAAGTTCTGTTATTCATAATTTAAAAATTTTAAAACCAAGGTTTTGCTAAACAATTTATAATACTAAAATTAAAATATCATTATCTTTGCTAAAAAGCAATTTATTCCGCCCTTAAAGCTTCAACCGGGTCAAGTTTTGAGGCTCTTCTCGCCGGTTGAAAACCGAATAAGAAGCCACAAAGCAAGGAAAAAATAAAGGAAATTATAATCCCTTCTAAGGGGAAAATAAAATCAAAATTAATACCAAAAGAAGCAGCCACTAAAGCTAAGCCATAAGCGCCAGCAATTCCAATTATAACCCCTAAAAACCAACCCCAAAAAGTAATTAGAACTGACTCAATTAAGAATTGCCAAGTAATATCGCTACCCGTGGCTCCTAGAGCCTTTCTTAGGCCAATTTCCGGTGTTCTCTCAGTCACGGTGACATACATAATATTCATAATACCCACCCCGCCAACTGCTAAAGAAATTAAAACAATGGCTAAAAGTAAATAGGTAACAGCACTAGTAACAGTGCCTAAAGTATTAATAATCTCCTCCATCGTTGAGACGCGAAAGTCGTCTCTTTCTGGATCAGTAATTTCGTGACGGTCCCTTAAAATAAGTCTTATCTCTTCGGCGGTGTCATCACCAAGGCTAACGTCATTAAGTTGATGGGTAAAATACATTGAATAATCAACCCCTAAAATTCTTTTTTGTAAAGTTGTAACCGGAAGATAAACAATGTCGTCAAAATCAATAAAACCAAAACCGCCTTCAATTTTTTCTAAAACACCAATGACTCGAAAATTAGTCGTGCCAATTCTAACCGACTTACCAACTGCTGACTGATCACCAAACAGACTTTCTTTTAGAGCTCCTCCTAAAACCACGACGGTGGCCTGAGACTTATCTTCATTATCATCAAAAAAACGACCTTCTGCTAACTTAGTTTTCTTATCTATTCTTTGATAAGCTGGGCCAACCCCGAAAATCATAGTTGTTTTCCCTTCCTGTCCATAACTAACTCGACTTTGACCAATCGAGGCGGCATAACTTTCTTTAATATTTGCTAGCTTATTAATCTCCTCCATATCAGAAATTTTCAAACTTGTAACCTCTCCCGAGCTCGGACCATTAGTAGAGGGGACTTTTATTTCTGTTTGAATAATATCGCTGCCATAAGAATCAATTTCGCCATTTATCAAAGAACTTAGGGCCTCGCCAGCTGAAAAAACAATCACAATTGAAGCGGCGCCAATAACAACGCCTAAAACCGTCAAGCTTGTGCGCATGATATTAAGCTTTAAAGAGCGTAGAGCAAGTTGGAAGGCGATTAAAAATTTCATAATTTATTCATATCTTAACGCGTCTATCGGATCTAAACGACTAGCTTTCGCCGCTGGATAAAGACCAAAAATAATACCAATTAAAGAAGATAGTCCAATAGCAATAATAAAAGAAAGGGCTGAAACCAAAAAATCCCAATCATAACCTAAAGACTGAACAACAGTGGCGATTAAAAAGGCAAATAAAACTCCAAAAAATAAACCAATTAAGCCACCGATTAAAGTTAAAGCAACGGACTCAAAAAGAAATTGCTGACGAATTTGATAATTTTTCGCTCCAATTGCTTTGCGTAAACCAATTTCCCTTGTTCTTTCTTTAACGCTAACTAACATAATATTCATAATGCCAACGCCACCAACTAAAAGTGATAAAGCGGCCATCGCTGCTAGAAAATATTTTAAAGCATCGGTAATAGTAGTTACTAAATTTAAAGCATCGCGAATACTACGAACTGAAAAATCATCATCAGCCGGGTTATCGATATTGTGGTGCTCTCTTAAAGTAGCTCTAATGTCTTCCATTGCAAAATCGATATTAGCGACATCATCAACTTTAACTCGAGCCATGCTTAAATAATTAACGCCAGCTAAAACTTTTTGAGCAAATTCAAGTGGAACTAAAACTAAATTATTAGGATCAGAAAAACCACTCTTACCTTTTTCTTTTAAAACTCCAATTACTTCAACCGTTTGATTTTTTATTTTCATTTTTTGACCAAGAGGATTATTATCGCCAAATAATTCTTGGGCCACAGTCGGACCGATAACTGCTAGACGAGAAACAGAATCCATTTCATCCTGACTTAAAAAACGACCTTGATCAATTTCTCCTTTTTCAATTTCAAAATAATCACCAGAAACACCGCTAATACTAGCGTCATAAACTTGGTCGCGCCAATAAAGCGGGGCGTTAATATCATAATAAGCCATCGCATATTGTAAATTTAAAACATTTCGTTTTTCTCTTAAAGCATCAACATCCGATTTTTTTAAACTTGTTACTTTAACACCAAAAACTGAAGCGGGTGGACCTTTTTCATCCGAAGCGCCTGGTAAAATTCCAATTAAATCGGAACCAAAAGAATCGAGTTGACCTAAAATTAATGATTGAGCCCCAGCACCAAGAGACATAATTAAAACAACAGCGCCAACCCCAATCATAATCCCGAGCATAGTCAAAAAACTCCTAGTCTTATTACTAAGCAAAGCGCGAGCGACAATATGTAATAGTTGTTTAAATTCTTCCAACATTTTATTTAAGAAGACTTCCCTCTATTTAACAAACTCGCTTTATTTAACGAGTTCGCCTTCTTTAGCGAAGCGACGATTTTTGACTAGTTCATCACTTAAAATTTCTCCATCTTTAACCCGAACAATTCTTTTCGCATGTTCAGCGGTAAAAGTTTCGTGAGTGACTAAAATAATAGTTACGCCTTCATTATTTAATTCCTGTAAAATTTCCATTACTTGAGTTCCTGATTTTGAATCAAGATTGCCCGTCGGTTCGTCGGCAAAAATAACTGAAGGACTATTAACAAGGGCACGAGCAATTGCTACTCGCTGTTTTTCTCCACCAGAAATTTGATTAGTAAAATAATTTAAACGATGAGAGAGTCCGACGCTAGTTAAAACCTTAGTCGCCTTCTCTTCCATATTTTTTTTATCCTTAGAATAAATTAATGGCAGTTTGACATTATCTAAAACCGTTGTTCTTGCAAGTAAATTAAAGGCTTGAAAAACAAAACCAATCTCAGCATTCCTTAAAGCGGCTAAATCATCATCGTTAATTTTAGTTATATCTTTAGCTTCAAAATAATAATTTCCCACACTCGGCCGATCAAGTAAACCGAGGATATGCATTAAAGTAGATTTTCCTGAACCAGAAGGTCCCATAATAGAAACAAATTCGCCCTCGTGAATCGTTAAATTTATGCCCCTTAAAACCTCTGTTTTAAGTTCACCTAAAACATAAGTCTTACCAAGATTTTTTATTTCAATTAAGGCTTTTTTCATATTATTTACCGTTTTCTTTAATGAAGGTAATTATTAAATCATCTGTATTAATTACTCCTTGAATTTCCGTTAAGCCATTATCGCCACGCAAGCCTTCTTCTATTTTAACTTCATCATAAACATCGCCACGTAAAACTCTAACAATTTTTTTGCCTTCTTTTTCAATTATTGCTCGAGACGGAACGCTTAAAACATTATCCTTACTATCAGTTGTAATCACGGTATTAGCTGTCATCCCTGATTTCAGAGATAAGCCACGAGCCTCAAGTAAAGCAGAAGTTTTCTCTAAATCAGAAAAAATAATTTTTACTTTATAATAAACAACGCCAGCAATTAAAGTTTGGGCTGGTTCAATAAAACTAACAGTTCCCTCTAAAGTTAGGTCATCAGAAAAAGCGTCAAGCGTAATTGCGACTGGGTTTCCCACTTTAACTTTAGAAATATTTGATTCAGAAATATCAACCTCAACTTCAAAACTATTATCAACCAACATTTTTACCATTGCTAAAGCCCCACCAGAAAATTGTTCCCCGGCTTTAAAATTTACTTCAGTAATAATTCCGTCCATTGTTGCCACTAAATTTGCATCACTAATTTGCTTATCAATATTTTCTAAAGCGGCTTGGGCTTGGCTAATTTGCGCATTAACTAATTGTAAATCCTGGGAACGAGCCGGGGCAACGGTATTATTGTATTGGGCTTGAGCTAAACTAACATTTTTAATGGCATTTTCAAGTCTAGCAGCAGCGGCCAGATGTTGTTGTTCAGCGCTAAGTTTTACATTACTAACATTATTTTGAGCCGCTAAAATAGCATTACTTAAAGAGCTCTTGGCCTGGTCAAGCGAACTTTGAGCGGCAGCCATCCCCGTTTCATAATTTAAATAAGCGTTTTTATAGGCTTGAGTCGCGCCTTCAAGAGCACTGGAAGCAGCGCTAATTTGAGCGCTTTGAGAAATTATCAAGGATTTATAAGCATCAAGCTCGGCTTGAGAAAAAGAAGAGCTGGTAATTGTATTTTCAAGCATTAAATAAGATAAATCTAAAGCGGCCGAAGAATTAAATAAAATACTTGCTAATGATTCAGCCGCAGGAATTAAATCAGCTTTCGTTTCTGAAGTTCTTGCTTTTAAAAGTAAAGTTTCAAAAGCCGGCAAAGAATCAATAATTCTATTTTTTGCATTTTCCGTTTGACTTTTATAAGTTGAATTTTTAACACTTAAAATGTTTTTTACATCATCATCTTCAAAAATTTTATTAATATTATCCATCGCGACTCTAACCGTTAAAAGTTTATCACTTAAAACCAAAACCAAAGACCCCTTAGAATTATCAATCGTTTTTAAATAAGTTTTTTCCGAATTAGATAAAGATGTTTCTGCCGTTAAAACCGCTTGACGAGCGGCTGGCATAGAACTAGGATTAGCAGCAATTAAATCTGCATAAGTTTTTTCGGCTTGGCGAATATTTTCATTAACGGTTTTAATTGTTTTTTCTAAATCAAGACGAGCTGAAGCTTCAGCTGATTGAGCCTGTTCCAAAGATCGTTTAGCCACACTAACTGTTTCAAAGCTCGCTCCGCTTGAGGTTTTAGAATAATTAGCTTGAGCAATACTTAAAGCCGCTACCGCTTCTTGGCGCCTTAGAACTAAGGAGCTTGAATCAAGACTAGCAAGAACTTGTCCGGCTTTAACTTCGTCACCAACTTTAACGGCGACACTTTCAATCTTGCCGACACTTAAAAAATCCAAAGAAATTTCTTCAATCGGTTTAATTGTTCCCGTTTCACTAACAGTTTGAGTTAAAGGGCCGTAAGTCGCAGTCACAGTTGTATATACTGGCGCTGGTTTTTTGGAACTTATTAAAACAACAATAATAATTATTACTAAAATTGGTAAACCAAAATATAAAAGCCTTTTTTTTGCTTTTTTCATAATATAGTAAATATAAATTTTATTAAAATGAACATCTAGATTATAACATTTTTATAACGAAAAAACAAGACTGTATTTAAAAATAAAAAAAGCTCAGTTTTAATTTCTGAGCTTTGAATAGCTTTAAATAAAAAGACTTTTAATTATTTTTTTATCTAGCCCAGATTAAAATTTGACGAGAGCGCATTAATTTATCGTACTTTAGTCTTAAAGCACGACGGTCACGGGAAGAGTCGCGGCTAGCGATTTGGATTTGTTTTTTCTGGCTTGGGAAGATTAAGTTTAACATATGTTTTTAAATTAAATAATTAATAAATTAAATTTTTTTAAATTCTCACTAAATCACGAACTACTTTAACAACAATTCCTCTAACCTCAACTTCTCTTCTAAAAATCGGTTCATAATTAGGGTTAGCCGGTTGCAGTCTAATTTTATCCTTTTCTTTATAAAATCTTTTTAAAGTCGCCTCGTTATCATCAATAATCGCGACAACAGTATCACCATTACTCGCCCAGGACTGTTTTTTTATAATTAATAAATCATTCTCCAGTATTCCCTCCTCAATCATAGAATCTCCTTTGGCCCGAAGAGCATAGAGATCAGAGATATTAAATCTTTTATCTTGAGTAATCTCAATTTCCCGACCAGTTTCTTCTAAGGCTTCTAAAGGTTCTCCGCAAGCAATAGTTCCGACTAAAGGCACGGACATAGAAGCGCCAAATTTCGCTTTTATAAGTTCCAAGCTTCGAGCCGAGCCCTTAACTCTTTTAAGAAAGCCTTTAGTAATTAAATTGGAAATATGTTCGTGGATAGTTGAAACAGCAGAAATTCCTAAAGCATCTTTTATTTCATTAAGCGAAGGAGCGTAGCTAAAATCTCTTTCATATTCAGAAATAAAGTCAAATACTTCTTTTTGTTTTTTAGTTAATATCGCCATATTTACTTAATAATTTATTGATAATATTATTATAACCGAAACTAAACCGAAAGGCAAGGCCTAGGCTGTGGATAACTAAAAAAGAAGCTTATCTTCCTTGGTTCAAATATGGAAAGACATTTCTTTACTAGTTGGATTTCCTACGGAAACCAACAATCGTTCAGAAAATGTCTTTCCATATTTGAACTTAAAAAGACAACTAGCTTCTTGTTTAAATTTTTTAAATTATAAACCTATTCCCTCTAAACTCTTAATCGCTTCTTCTGCTTCCTGGCTTAAAGCCTTACTCCCTTTTAATTTTAAAGCCTGTGCTTTTAAAGAATTAAGTAAACGGCCATAAATTTTATTTTCCAAATCACTAACCTCATTATTTTCTTTTTTAAGTTCAGTTGCTAAATGAGATAGATCCAAACTACTTAAAGAGAGATAGAAAGTCGGAACATTCTCAAAAGAGGCCAATTTTAATTCTCCATCAATAAAAGTTGCGCCATATTTTATCTCTGCTCCGCCCGAAGCGCTAACTTTTTTCATCTTTTCTTTTTTCTTTGCCTCAGAATAATAACCCTGCATATCATCAACAACTTCATCAAAACCACAAATAACCGCTCCACTCTCTTTATCAATAATAACATTATCAATACCGTTGCAATAATCATCATATTCCGAAGCTCGGGCGACAATAAAACGCTCACCTAAAATTTTATCAAGCATTAAAGTTAAAGCTAACTCCGCCACGCTTCCCGAGGCTTTTTCCTTTCCGATCCGCCAAGCCTCAATATTCATTCCCTTTTCCTGGGCCCAATTATTTTCCAATTTCAATACTAAATTATTATCTTTCTCCGCTTCTTCTCCGGAAATTAAAATGCGACCCTCGGGATCTAAAAAATTCTTATTATAGATATCATTTATTTTTTCTGAACGACGAGCAAGACGGCTTTTTAAATAATCAACAAAAGTTTCCGGTCGTTCCGGCTTTTTAAATTTATCTAAATCAATTTTCACTCCAGGTCGGGCACCAGGTAAGTATTCAATGTTCATAGTTTTAGTTTTTATTTTCTATCATTTACATTTTAATCCTATCATTTTGACAGAATTAGGACAAATTTTTAGTTTTAGCTTGAAAGAAGTTCCTTTTTTTATTAAGTGAACTAGCCCAAACATCGAATAATCAATTTTAATATCTCTAAATATTCTAATTTATTAATTCTTATAATTTTACGCCTTAGTCTTTTACTACTGAAAACCCTGAGTTGAGATAAAATAACCGATCCAAAATTAGGAGTTTTTAAATCATAGTAAAAGACACTCTCTTTAATTTTAGAAGTTAAAGGGATAGTAATTATTAAATCTTTATTAAACTTTTTTAAAATTAAAACTGGTCTTTCAAAATCATTATTTTTCCCATCCTCCTCACTTCCAACATTAGAGCCGATACTAGCCCACCAAATCTCCCTTTCTTTAAAAAATCTTGGATATTTATTAGAGTTATTTATTTCAATTTTCTTCTTAGACCATTCTATTATATCCAAATTTTTTCTATTTTTTTGATTTATTTTTTCCATAAATTATTCACTTGATTTTTTAAAATAATTTTGCTATAATAACTTTACATGTTATAGAAATATAACCCTGAGGATTAGTTTTACTGGTCCGATAGACAATGTTTAGTCGCCTAGCGCCTAAACCCCGAGGAACTCTTTTTTCCCAAAAAGAGTTCCGTTTTTTTATTAAAAAAAGCTATCAAAAGATAGCATAAATTCCCTCAAGAAAACTTAAAAGAGTTATAAAATAAAGATAAAGTCTTTAATCACCGATGTTTTTGCTTTATAAAAATTCGTTTTAACTCTTAAAAGAAACAATTAATTCACTTTCAAGAGCCTTAGCGACTTTTCCTAAAAAATTTAAGCTAAAGTTTTGATGACCAGCCTCAAAGCGAGCAATATTACTTTGAGTTGTCCCGATTTTTTCTGCGAGTAAAGCCTGGCTCATTTTTCTCGCTTTTCTAAGTTTTATTATTTCATAAGAAACAGAAAGCTTTAAACCGTATTCATCAAAATCTTCTTTAAACTTTTTATTCTTAAGCTTTTTTTCTAAAACTGAATCCAGGTCAATCGCTTTAATATTTTTATTTTTCATATATTTGCAAATTATTTAAACAATCATAATAATTTAACTCTGCTTTTCTTATTTCTCTTTTCGGTGTTTTATTGCTTTTTTTCAAATATCCGCTAAGAATGATAATCACCTTATTTAAAACCAAAAAATAGAATAAGCGATAATGGTTATTAGAGAAATCAACTCTTAGCTCTCTAATCTTGCCCTTTATATGACGAGCATAGGGTTCATCTAAATAACCTTTATTTTCTCTTAAATAATCTAAATATTTATAAATCTTAGCTTGAATTTTAAGGTCAAGAGATTCTATAAATTCAAAAACCTCACTTTTATAAGTTTTACTATTACAGTAAAACTTAATTTTATATTCTTTATTATATATCATATATGATATTAAGTCAATAATGATTAAACTAACCCTCTTTTTTAAACCCTTCGAATTCAATGGGTTTAGAACTTTAATTTAATCATTTTAACAAATAGTATATGAAAAAATTTTAAATAGAAAATAAACAAAAAATAAATAAAGAAAAGAAAAAGCGCGACTTTTTCAATAATCGCGCTTTTTGTATTTAGTAAATTTAATCAATTCCGCACCCAACCAACAATCTTCTACCAACCCCCGCCGCCACCACCGCCGCCACCGCCTCCAGAGGAGCCAAAACCGCCGGCACCGCTTGAGGTGCTACTAATATGACTTGAGATATCGCTTGAGAGGCCGCCGATAACAGAATTTAGGGCGTTAAAATCACTAATCATTATCGCGCCGGCCATGAAGCTAAGGTGATGATTATTTAAATAATCTTCGCCGTAAATATTTTTTATATTATTTAACCACTCCTTAGTAATGCCAAATTGAATAGCGTAGGGCAGATATTTTTCCATTATTCCCTCTTTTTCATAAAAACGAGAGCGGTATTTCTCGGCCGTTGTCATATACAATTTAAAACCTTCTATTTTATGTCTTAATTCCGCTCCCTTGAGAGTTAAAGTATGAAGCGTTAAAGCACCAAAGATGAAAAAACTAAAAGAGGAAAGACCGACTATAATACTAATATCCATCAAGACAAAAAAGAGAACGATGCCAATAATACCCATCGCCATCCCAATAAAAAAACTTTTTTTATTTATAATTTTTCTAGCGCGTAAGTCCTCTGAGACGGAGTAAAATATTTCGTCTAATTCTATTCTACTTTCCTTCTTTAATTTACTCAGCTTAATTTCATCATCGTAAGAAAAAATATTTTCAAATAATTTTTCTTCGGCTTTATATAAATCTTGAGTTTCTTTATTTGCGTTAATAAATTTATAATCGGTTTTAGAGAAAATTCCTTCTTTCTCAATTTTTTCTATCTTCAAATAACCTTTAACCGCTAGGTTAATTATTGTCGCCGGTATTGAATTTTTACTCCGCCGACCTCTATTTAATAAAGAGCCAATTTCTATTGGACTCAAGCCTTCTGGCGGCTCATACTCGGCGATTAAGGGCTTATTTATTCTCGGGTCTCGGCCAAATTTAAACCAAACAGAGAAAGCTAGGATTAAAATTATTAAAGCAATAATATACTTAAGCATCGTTTTATCAATTGCTATAATAAATTTTTGCCAAAGATTATATTGATAAGGGCTAACTATATCTTTAGGGAAAGTAGCGGATAAGGTTAAGCCAGCTCGCATTCTTATAACATTATTTGATCTAAATTCTAATTCATTATCATTTAACCAAATATAATCAAAGCCGTCTTTGCTTTTACTTCCTAACATCCCGGCATAATAATCAATATCTATATCTTCCTTCTTTATCTCTTGAGGAAATATTATTTTGGCTCGGAAATTATCAATTTCCATATTCCAGAAATTACCTAAAATATTCCAATATAATTCATCAAAGGAGTTTCTTTCGGTTCTTACAGCATTTTCAACTTTATATTTGATAACATAAGTATTTTCTCCCTTAACCTCAACATCCTCATCACCAATTTTATATGTTATTGTATCTAAATCTCTTTCCTTAGAATATTCATAAGCTTTATTATTTTCATCGGTAATTGATTTTAAAGTTGTTGGCAAAATATATTCCCCTTCTTCAGTTTTATATTTAGTCGGAAGCGTACGAAAAATTCCATGTTTATTCTCAAGATCGCCACAGTCAGCGACAATAACTTCGGTAATATCTAAGCTTGAATCAAGATTTACTTTTATTTCCGTACTAAAATCTTTAACATACCAATCATAAACATAATCCCGCGCCGAGGATTGATTAGCGAATAACAAGAAGCTAAAAATGAAAATTAAAAAAACTTCCAGGAATCTAATTTTTTTAAGACTAAACATAAAATTTTAGAAATTAATTATGTCTTAATTTTAAACTTTTTATTAATATTAAGCAATTAAAGGATTTAATTATCACCTTTTATAAACATAATCGTAAAATAACTAGTTGAGCTAGGAACAGAAATTAACCCAGTTGCTTCAGCCTGATTAACATTAGCTACTATCTCCGTCTTATCGGCTCCTAGGCGCGTCGCCGCCGCCAAAACGGCCACGGCAGTCATCGGTGAATCGAGATGGTCATCATTGAAAGAATATAAGCGACTATAGTCGCGATCTAAAATAGCCTCTTTAGTTTTTATATCTTTTAAATTAGCTTGTTCAGTTGAAAGATAATGAGAAAAATCAATTGAGCCAATAATTAAAGTGCTGCCAGTCAAATCATTCGCTTTAATTCTATCGGCTAAAGAATCGCCTAATAAGAGAGCCTGTTCTTGTCGTAAATTGCTCTTTAAAATAATTGGCACAATTTTAGCATCTGGAAAATAATGTTTAACAAAAGGGACAAGAGCATAAATAGAATGCTCATTTAAAAAACTTTCCGACTCTAAAGAAGCTAGCTTTTCCTTAACAAGCCAATTAATCCAATCTTTGTCCGTCTCTACCGCTCCTAAATGTAAGCGATAATCTATGGCGCCAGTAATAGCGTCGGCACTACCACTATTTTCATGGTTAGGACCAATAATAATCACAGTCTTAATCCCTGGCCGACTAATTTCAGAAAATAATTCGGCGCTATACTCAGCTGCTAAATCATGATGAGGCGCAATCGCGGCAATAATTTGTCCATTGATTTTACTATCATTATTGCCTATCGCCCCTTCCTTCGCCGCTTGCTTCTCTAAAGCAGTATAAAATAAAGGCCAATTATAAGGCACGGGAATAGTTAAATTTTGACCCTGTCTTACCTCTAATTGCTTGCTAATATTTTTCACTTGCCTAGAAAAGTTATTAGAAAAATTATCAGAAAAGCTACCATCTAAAAAGAAATAAGCCAAAATACCGACAACAAGTAGTGTCGGTATTAAGAGTTTATCTTTGTTTTTTAGTTTTCCTTGCATCATTATATAGCTATTCTGTTGGCTTAATATTAATCTTGCCGCTTAGTGTAGAAAAACTTTTAACGCTAGGCGCTAAAGAGGACTGTAATAAAACCGGCTCAACAACATATTTTCCAGGCTGCTTAACTCTCGCAAAATAACTAAAATAAGCATCCGTATTACCAGCACACAAGTCATTCTTTTGCCAATCCTTACTAATAAAGAATTTAAGCTCCTGACCATTTATACTATATGGATAACGCAAGTGACAATCAGCCTTTAGACCCGGGTGATATGTCGAGGTTAAAATCTCCAAACCGCTAGGTAAAATATCAGAGACCTCATACCAGCCCGTTAAAGCTGTTTCGGAGAAATTTGGTGTTAATCTAATTTCAATAATATCAGACTCAGCAAATTCTTGAGATTCTCGCCCCTTCACAAAATATTTTTTTTGAATACTAATTGAGCTATCATTTGTTAATGATTCTGTCGGTATATCATAATAAGTTGTGGCCAATAATTTACCAGAGCTTCTGGTCACGGTGAGGTGCTTAAGTTGCTCGGAGCTAACGCTAAAAACATAGCTCTCTCCCAAGCCTAATTCCTTTTCTTTTTTTTCACCATCAAGCTCAATAACAAAACCAGTACGATCAGAAGGGGCGCTTACTACAACTGCTCGTAAATATAAGGCCCGCTCTAAAACCACCAAATTATCTTTAGGCGCATTATTAGCGGCATACTTCCAAAATTTTTCTGCCTGCACATCTTTTAAGCTAGCTGATAAAACAGCCATTAAAGCAGTAGCACTTGAATTCTTATCATTATCTTGCTCATCTACTTTCAAACGCGCATAATCATCAAATTGCTCAGCATGTTTTACTAAAAGTTCAGAATATAAATACCTCGCTAAAGTCTCGTCACCAATCGCTTGTGCTCCTAAAGCTAAATATAATTTTTCTGAAGCAGTTAATGTTTCTAAACGGCTAAATTCGCGCAAAGAAATAAGGACCGGCTCCTCTAAAGCCGCTAACCCAGCCAGGACTAATACTAATTCTTCCTGAGAAACTTTTTCAGAATTATAAATCTGATAAAAATATTTTTTTAGACCACTGCGATCAAACATATCCGGAGCCACCATCGCTGCTAAAGCAGATAGGCGCGGATCGGCACTAGAATATGGTAAGAGCGAAACTCCACCTTCATCCGTCTGATAAACTTTTAAGTCTGAAAATGGCACTTCTCCGTCAAGACCATATAAGCTTGATAAAATATCTAAAGCAATAACGGCCGATAATTTTTGATCAAGTCGTGCGCCACCACCATAACTTAAATTGCTAACTTCTGGGTAATAACGACCGCGATTAGCATCAAGTAAAACTACTTGGGTAAATCCATCTTCTCCGCCAGCTAATTTAGTGCTGGTTGTAACTTCCTGAGATTGTTGCTTGCGCTCCTTAAGACGTGAATTAATAACAGAAAATTTCTTAACAACTGCGTCTTTTTTATTTTCAGTCTCAGCACTAACCCTAAGCTCAAATGTGCCTAACTTAAGTTCACCAAGCGAGAAATGAACGGGAGTAAAGGCAAGCACTTCACGACTTGATTTTTCTAAGTTAAGGGAAGATGATTCTAAGGAAATAATAGCCTTTTCATTTGCTAATAAATTACTACCAAAAACTCGCGCTTTAGCAATCGGTTCATCACCCACTAAGAATTCATTAATTAAATTGCTTTCTACAAAAAATGGTAAAGTTGCAATAATATTTGTCGTGGTTGCGCCGGCCTTTAAGTCATCGGAAATTGCCTGAACACCTAAACGCCAAGAAGTTATGTTATCAGGTAATTTAAATTTAGCTGTGGCCTCGCCGTTATTATTAGTTTCTACTTGACTAAACAAGGCAATGTCGGGAAAATCTGAACGATCACCGCCACCACCGCCACCGCCCTTTTCAGCCCCGCCTCCAAAAGTAAGATTAGCGTGGGTAAAAGAAGTAAAATTAAGTCCGGCACCAACCGATGCATAAATATTACTAAGTGGAGACATCTCTGAAATACCATCAAGCGCCCCCATAGCTTCATCAACCGCGCTTAAATTAACTCGTGCCTTAATACCACGCCCATCTTTATCATTAACTATTAATTTAAGGTTTACTTCTTCGCCAGGTTTATAAATTGCCTTATCTGTTTCTGTAAAAATAGACAAACTTCTTTCATCTTGAGCATAATCAATATGGAGCCCGCCTAATTCACGATAAGCCTCACCATCAAACCAAGCTGCATTTATAAAAACATTAGGAATATCTTGCTCGGAAAAATTAAAATTAAAACGAGAATCAGTAGTGACCTGATAATTGCGCAGACCGGATTGTAGAGTAAGAAAAAGATAGCGACCCTTAGGAGGTACCGGTAAACCGTCATTATCTTTTAGCAATAATTTTACCTCCTCCTTAATCTGATACCCATTTGAATGCTCCTCTTCTTCAGCTAAATAATAATACTTAAAGCGTGGATCATTTGCCTGTAAATTATAGGCGCTAACATATAGATTCCTCTTGATTACTGCTCCTAAGTTATCCGTTGCCGACAAAGTAATCTCATAAGAATACCTTGAGTCAACTGCTAATTCAAAAGAGCCAAAACCGTTAGCGTTAGTTACAAAAGTTTGTTCCGGCAAAACGCTCTCTTTTTTGTCATAGCTATAAGTCGGATAAGATACTTTATTAATAAAATCATAGTAGCTACCAGTTTGTCTAGAAATATATTCGGTCGCTATAATTTCTGCTTTAATTGTCTGGTTAGCTACTGGAGCTCCTTCCCAATTATTTCCCCGCTTACTTAAATCAACGTTATAAAGATTAGCGCTAACTAGAACCTTATTTTCTGTAGCTATACGTTCAGCTGATGATGTGCCAAAATTAACTCTGCTTCTAAAAACCTGAACACTATCACTAGCAGTGACATCACCTATTTCTGATGATTCGGGGGCGATACTAATACTGTCATAACAATACGGACTGGTTAAACTATTCGTGTTAAGACAACTCTTAGTAGAATCGTACTCTAAATTAATCCTACCTTTCATGTCAGTCGTAGCAGTTGAATTTTCACTATCACTACTAAAATCACGCTTTAGAGAAAAGCCTGTTTTAGCCAGAGGCGTGCCATCAAAAAATTTTACCTCAACATTATAATTAATTTTTTCAGCCACAAAAACTGCATCTCTTTCTGATTTAATAATTATTTGATAAGGCGGTTTCTGATAATTCTCAACCGTAATATAACGAGCGCCATATAAATCTTCACCATTTAAAGTTGCTTGAAACAAATGATAGCCCGGGCCAACCCCTGTCAAATCAAGTTCTCCTAAGAAAAAGCCCTGGCTATCAGTCCTAACTTCTGTCTGCGCTAGGACCATTGGCTCTAATCGGTAATCAAATGTTCTGTGATCAATGATACTAATAACTAAAGTTTGATTAGCAGTGCTAGTTGCTTGAGCTCTTGGCTTAGCAAAGCCCCAAAAATTTATTTTATCATCTGGGCGATATAAAGAGCGATCAGTATATAAATAGCTCCAATAATTATCTCTTGGATTCTTGTAATCACGATTATAGTGACTATCTGAAGTCATAATTAACTGTTTACCGTTTGCTTCAATAGCGAAAAGATTAATATTTTCCCAATCAAACTCATAAGGAATTTTAGCAACGCCTGATTGATCGGTTTGTACTGACTGCTTAGTCTCAAGATTAGTAATTTTAGCCATGACCGCCTCTTTCGTCTTTAAGTCATTAACCCAAAACAAAGCTTCGTTACGAGTAACCGCTAAGTAAGCGGTTAAATCGGAAATTTGCAAAAACAACTGGTCACGACTTTCTCCTAAAGAAACCTCAACGAAATAATAACCGGCCGGCAAAGAATTTGGTAAAACTAAATAACTACCGCCATCATTTTTTACAACTGGTAATTCGTAGCTAGATACTAAAGACAAGTTTGATTTATTAACCTGAAATTTCTCACTAGCAGCCGAGGCCCAATAAGGAATGTCATTGTATTTAGAAAAATCGCTAGCAAAATTATCGCGACTATTATAATTATATATTTTTATGTTTGGATTCTCGCCATAATCATTAGCCACAAAAACCTGAAAAGTTGGATTCTGAATAGTAGAGAATTCTCGACGCTCTGCTAACAATCTAATTGCTGCCTCAGCCTGATCATCGGCTTGCGTTTCAAACCTAATAGTCTTAGCTTCTGCTAATTTTTCCCCGGTCTCACCACGGCTGACGTTATCGGACAAATTAATTGTATAAATAGTGCCAGTGGCTAAAGACTGAGTTGGTACAAAGACCATAGTGCGGCCATGTTTCTCAAAACGCCCTGCGACTTGTGGCGAAATACTAAAAGCTTGTTCAAAACCTTTAATATCCTCAGTACTAAAATCAAATTCTATCCCAGTATTAACCGGGACGTTATTACTTTTGTCAGCCGGGATAGAGGAAACAACCTTAAAAGCATCTTTTACTTGGAAAGCCCAAGAATTATTATTCAAAACTGTTAAACCATTATCGTCGATATATTCGGAAGAAATTTCTAATTTATAAACTTTCTTGTCCGCCAAATTCACGACGGGTGTTAAAATAAATTCATAATCGTTAACTTTTTTTAAATCAAATTCGGTTGCCGGTAAAAGTTTAATACTAGAACGCAAGCTATCAATTTCAGAAATAGCCGTTTTACTCTTAATTATAAAATTTGTATCAGCCTCAATACCAGAATTGCTACTCTCGCTTGCTTCAACGCTAAAGTTATCACTAGCAAAAGCGGCATCAATTCTAAAAGGCTCAAAACCTGGACTTTGTGGCCAAAAACGAACTGCTGTTATTGTAATAATAACCACTAAAGCTAATGCTAAAGTAGGGCGTAAAATTTTTGGCTGGAAACTAAAATTAAAGCGGGAGGGCTTCTTAGCTTCTTTTTGTTGATTGTTCATAGAAAAAATTTTTTTATGGCGCTCAGCTCTAATTTCCGCCTTAAGGCTGGCTTGAAAATCAGAATTAGGCGCACTTGTTTTATAGCGGGAGCGACTTATAGTCTCTCCTGCTTCTAATAACGCCGTTATTTCCGGATCATTACAGTCCTCAGGCCTTAAGCCAGATGACCAAGCTTTTTCCAAGTTGTCCGCTTTATATTTATTCATATTTTTGATATATAGCTTTAAATTTTTGCAAGGCGCGATATGCCATAACGCCGACATTATTAGCATTAGTTTTCAAAATATCAGCAATCTCAGAGGATTCTAGTTCGGCATAAAATTTCAAAGTAAGAATCTCTCTGTCTTTATCTGCTAGACTCATCAGAGCCCGCTCAACTAAAGATCTTTCTTCCTGACGCAAAAAATCAATTTGCGGATTTTGTCTATCATCTCCTGGTTCATTAATATTTTCTAAAGCGACGGTCGGACGACGTCCGGCGTAGCGATAGTGATCAATTAATTGATTACTAGCGATACGATAAAGCCAAGCCGAAAAAGACGCTTCTCTTTGAGGATAGAAAGAGTTTAAATTAGTAAACGCTTTCATAAAAACAGCCGAGACGATATCCTCAGCTACTTCTTTTCCGCCAACTCGCTTAAATATAAAGCCGTAAATTCTCGGAAAATAAAAATCATATAAAATAGAAAAGGCATTATCATCAGTCTTGGCACGTTCTACTAAAATATTTTCGTTATCTAATCCCGCTAAGCGAACTGCTTCCATATTAACGTTTAATAATGAGATAAATTACACTGTTTTAATTTTATCAAGAATTAACCTTTGTAGCAATTGCAGCCGTCTCTTGATATTTCATCTTTCCGTGATATAATATAAGTAATAAGAGTATTATTATTCATAATACTCTTAAAAACAGGCGTCGCCCATTATGGGCCATGGCCTGTTTTTGTTTTATAAAACGAATCCCTACTGAGCCTTAAAAGAAGAAATTATTTCAATTTTCTAAAAGAACTATTTTCTTGTAAAGATTTCATTTGCGAGATGGCAATTTCATTAAGTTTTACGAGCCTTGATGCCTGATTAAGTCCCATTTTTATAAACTCAGAATTTAAAGTCTCTAAATTTGCTAAACATACTAATTGGTAAATATCAGCATAATCCCTTAAGTTCCCTTCTCTTTCCTTATTTATATTTCTCCACTCTTCGGCCGTTAAGCCAAAAAGAGCTTTATTTAAAATATCAGCTTCATTGGCATAAACAACATTAGCCTTAATCTTTGATAGTTTATTCGGAATAATAATATGGTTTTTTATAGATTCAGTATGTATTTTATAATTAATTTTAGTTAAAACTCGCTTAGCATCCCAACCTAAAGATAATTTTTGATTTTCTTCAGTTTTAAGCCTTTGGAACTCTTTAATTAGATATAGCTTAAACTCCGCTGAAATCCAAGCTGCGAATTCAAAGGCAATATCTTTATGAGCAAAAGTCCCGCCACCATGACGACCGGATTTTGAGATAATGCCAATAGCTTTAGTTTTTTCAACCCATCCTTGAGGAGATAGAGTAAAGCTATTTGATCCCGCCTCTTTTTTAAAGGAGTCGAATTCGACCCCTTTAAACTCTGGGTTATTTATAAATTCCCAAATACCTAAAAATTCAATAGTTGCATAATTTCTCATCCAATTTTTAACAACATCTTTAGGCTCGTGAAAATTTTTATATCTAGCAATATCAGTTAGAGAAATATAATCATCTTCCAGGTATTTATAAGTATAAATTTCCATGCCCTTAGTTTTTATTTTCTTCATAAATTTATTTTTTTTTATAATAAAAGATCCTAGCTAAAACTTTAATTTAATCATTTTAGCAAATAGCATATGAAAAAATTTTAAATAAAAAATAAAGGAAAAATAAATAGAGAAAATAAAAAAGCCCTGTCCTCTGACAGAGCTCTAGGCGGAACCGGGTAAAAATTGTAGCTTTTAAGCTTTACTTAAATTCCTAGTCGTCTCATTTTTCGCGATTTTTTTGGTTTATAATGAGGCCGTATTGGGCCTCTTTTTTTAATAACTCATCTTAACATGATATTAGTATAGCACATTAAATATATTCTGTCAATAGTAGTTTTCCACAGGGCTTAGTTTTTAGCTAAAGATAAGGAAAATTTTAACTCCCTTTCATAAAAATAAAACATAAGATAAGGAAGTTTTTCATATCTTATACCCCTTTTTTTACATATTGTCGGTATTTTTTCAATAAAAAAATCTAATATTCTTTTGCAAATTACTCCACTAAAATTCCTGTCAAAATAATAATATTTCAACATTATATTCAAGCTACTATTGTCCAAAACGAATCTTGTCATAATTTAAGAATAAATAATATCGTCGATTGGAGACTTCTGTTTAATATTAAGAAAATATCTTAATTCCGGTTCATTAATAGAGCCCTCAAAATAATTAGACACTACTAAATCTTTAAAAATATTAGAAACAATCGGTTTCGGGCTAGCAAAAACAGTTATTCCCAAATCTTTATTTTTATCTTTTTTTATTTTTTCCCTTATTTCATTTTCTCTAATATTTTCATTAATTTCCCCCATTATTATTTCATAGTTATCCCGACTAATTTTATTAGAAAATAATAAGTTAGTATAAATTGCTTTAAAACTTAATTTTGTTTTGTTATAAATACCTAATATTTCCGTCTTGTAATAATTATTATTTTTATTTGCAACTTTTAACTCATTTACCAGCCTCTTTTCATCTCCAAGTAAAAAATAATAAGCAAAAGAATGACACCAATTCTCAACTTTATTATCTCCGGCAAAAAGTTTGTTGTCGTCATCATCGTCAACCTCTTCAATTTTTAATAAATAATGAGCAAATTCATGAATTAATGTAAAAATCTCTCTTCTTAAATATTTTTGCTGTCTTTTAACAACTATAATATTTGGTGATATAAAAAAACCATCAAAAGAGACTTTCTCTTTTTTTGTTACTGTTTCCAAATGTTCAAAAACGAAAATATTTAACTCCTCTAATACTCTAATTAAATTAACTAAATATGTTCTATCGTCTTTATTGTTTTTAATAATTCCTTTGGCAAGAAAATTTCTTTGAATATTATTAAACTCATTAAACATTTTTTCGGCTACAATAATAGGATTGTCCTTAATTGAATACTTTTCCTTAATTTTATCTTTTAAGTCAAATCCTACAGACTTACTTAAAGCTTCAATTTGAAACTTTAAATCTTCATATTTAGTAATAACCTTTTTTGAATAAAAATTAAAATCCGCATTAAATTTTTCCTTTCTAAAAAATATGCTTCGCTTTTTTTTATCAGGAGCCTCACCCTTACCAACAACCCAAGTTAAACCACAATTAAAAATCTTATCTATTCTTTTTAAATAATTAATAGAAATTCCTCTTTTTTTATCTAAAATATCGCTCAAAATTTCTTTAGTTATTAGGCTCCGTTTCAAATCTTTATTTAACAATTCCAAAAAACTATCTATAGATAATTTATATAAATCTAATAAATAAGATAATCTTTCAGGATTAATAAAAAAATTGTTTAGCTCCTTTTTTTTCATCTTAATAATTTTACAATTACTCTTAACTTAATAATATTATATCATTTTCAACAACAGTTTCCAATTGAATCTCCTAGCTTGATTATTATAACAAATTGAAGCTGAAGAAAAATTAAATTAAAACTCAAGAAAAGATAAACCTTAAAGCCACCTCGCAACCCCGCCGTGGCCAGAACAGGTTCCGCGACGATTTTGGCTAAAGCTATAAGTTCCGTCTTTACAAACAGCGCTCGCCCCCGCCGGCACACTTGGCGCAAAAGCCGGGGAATGGACAGTGTTCCCGTCAACATTAGTATAATAATTATCATTAGATAAAGGGACTGAGACTTCGGTTTCAATATTTGTCTCATTCTCCTCAACAACAACCTCCTCCTCAACCAAAGGCGCTAAAAATTCCTCCTCATAAACAATGGGCGCATTATAATCAGCGCTACAAGCGGAGAGAAAAAATAAAAACACCCCTCGGGGTGTTCTTGTGCTGCCTATAGTTCGACGGCGAGAAACGCCGCTTACTCAATAAAGCTCCCTATAGGACTTAAACTGATTTAAGTATAGCAAATATTATAGCACCAGTCAAGCAGCGATTATTAAACGCCTATTAATATTTTCTAAATATATTTTCTCTGAATTTTTCTTGAGGAAATTTTATGCTTTTAATTATATTTAATCTTTTGTAAAAATCGTTATTATTATAAAAATATCGTCTCCTAATGCAATGGGCAACAAAGTCAGCCATCTGCAGAGCTTTATGATTTTTTGAATCACAATATTCAAATTTTACATTCTTATCAAAACCCCAAGATGTCATCGCTTTTATTTTAATATACTCAATTAAAGAGTTGCTTGAAGCCACTTTTTGATTTCTATTGTCCATATATATCATAATATCATCTTCATTGGTTTTAAAAATATCCTTAACCAAAAGAGAGGCAAGATAATTAAATAATAAATTATTACTCTCAAACAACTTTTTATTTTCAACCATCATCTTATCGGCCACGACATAAGAGATTGAGTAGTCTGGTTTTTTTGTTAATTTATTTATTAAAAATTGTTTATTAGGAAAATCTAGTTTACAAGCATGAACCTCCTCTAAATTATTGAAGGCACAAAAATTTTTAATAATATTTTTAATTCTTTTGGCGTCATAGGCTATTAGCATAGCTATCACAAAATAACCTTCATTAAGGCCAAGATCACCAGACTCATCTATATATATTTTAAGCGTTTTCATATACCCCCATCATAACAAATTCAAGCTGAAGAAAAATTAAATCAAAGCTTAAGAAGAGATAAATAGGGCCCCCTTCCCCAAAAACAAAAGACCCTCTTCGGAGGGTCTTTTGGGTTTCGGTTTTTTGGAGATTAGCGAGGGAATCTTTTCTGTATATATTAAATATTGATTAAAGTTATTGTAGTTTTTTAATTAAAAGCTCTAATATAACTAAAGCCTCAGCTTTAGATATTTTAGACATCCTTCTAATTAGCCTCTTGCTACTTAAAGCTCTTAATTGAGAAAATATGAGCGCTCCACGATTTGGTTTTTTTAAATTATAATAAAAAGCATTATTTCCAACTCTTGATGTCAAAGGAATCCCAATAATTAACTCTTTATTAAATATTTTTAAAATTAGAATAGGCCTTTCAAAATTTCTATTCTTTCCGTCTTCTTCGTCGCCAATATTTGAGCCAAGACTAGCCCACCAAATCTCCCTTTCCTTAAAAAATTTTGGATAATTATTTAAGTTATTGATTTTAATCTTAATCTTAGACCAATTAAGGAGCTCAATATCTTTTTTTAAATTATAATTATTCTCATTATTCATAAATGGTACTTGATTTTTAATTTTTATTTTGCTATAATACTTATAGTTGTTATAGTAATATAACCCTGAGGGGAAACCCGAAGCACAAATGTTTAAATGCGAAAGCCTTTAAACCCCGAGGAACTCTTTGAGAAAAAGAGTTCCGTTTTTTTTATCAACAATACTATAACAAATCAGAGCTGAAGAAAAATTAAATCAAAGCTTAAGAAAAGATAAAGCCCCCTCCCCCAAAAACAAAAGACCCTCTGAAGAGGGTCTTTTGGGTTTCGGTTTTTTGGAGATTAGCGAGGGAATCTTTTAAGTTATCTTAATAATTAAAATCAACTGAATAATTTTCGACTGTCTTTCTTAATTTTTTATCATTTGAAAAATCAGGATTGTTTATTATTCTAATTTTTGGCTTTTTCCCTGAAACATCAGTTACTATATAAATATAATAATTCTCTCTATAATTTTTTGCAATTTCTAGTTCATGCTCAGTAATAAAAAAGCTTGTAAGCTTCTTTGAAGTACTACTTTTCACCTCTATATAACGATCTGACCCATCTTTATTATAAGATAAAATATCATAACCAGCATTAGTATTAGACATGTTTTTAGGCTCTTTGCCATGAGAATTAATGTTAAGTTTTTTTAACCTTTTTCTTTCCTCATCTAAAACAAATTTCTCTCCCTTTTTCCCTATCTCATCATTCTTTTTTTGTTTATCTAAAAAACTCTTAGAAAAAGTTTGATAGTTATCAGGCGAGCCCCTATATTTTTTCTCTCCTTTTAATTCCTCTAACTTTTTCAACTTAATTTCTAAAAAAGTATCACTATCAAAATCATCTTCTACATTATTTCTTTTAGAGCTTTTACTATCTTTTTTATACCAGAGACTTTTTATTTTTAAATCTTCATTATAAGGATTGAAAGGAAGATAAAGAAATTCCGATATTGTTCTCGGGCTCAAATTAGGATCTAAATTTTTCCTACAAGCCTCTAAAATTATTTCACCTGATTTTATAATTTTTTCCCCATCACTTAAACCAGAAAGGTTATTTTCAATTTTAAAATATTCGGAAATAAGTCGCCTATGGTTTAAAGAAACAACACTAATATATTTTTTAGGATTTATTAAAAATAAGAAAGCGTTAATCATTCCTCGCTCTCTCCCGTTAAGACCATTTTTATTGCTTTTATTTATGACTAATAATTCATCAGATAAATCTGCTAAATTATCATCCTCTTTAGCATATAAAATTTTAGCAAAAGCTAATCTTAATTCTTTTTTATCTTCAAAATCACGAAAAACTTTCCGCCAATAATTCTGCCGAATTCCAGTTTTAGCTATTGCCTCCATCCCAACCTTATGCCCGCTCGCCTTATCATCAATTATTCTAATAATCGCATCAATATCCTCATCAGATAAATTATAATTTTCGTTCTCTATTTTATTTCGCCAAAAATCACAGAAGAATTTTCTTTTGCCTTCCCAATAACTATCTTTTTCATTTTGATCATATTCTTTTAAG
>Ga0100402_1001875_pt1 | contig 24032 bp, 18 predicted proteins | sample CryGeyme20150102_FD_80419 | JGI IMG/M metagenome (GOLD analysis project Ga0100402, IMG submission 80419) | Groundwater microbial communities from Crystal Geyser aquifers in Utah, USA - Crystal Geyser metaG 2015-0102 | ecosystem: Environmental > Aquatic > Deep subsurface > Groundwater | place...
ATCGGATTCTTGGAAGAAAGCCAGCAATTATTTAACAAAAATAAGATAGCATCAAATCACTTGACTTTTACGATTGATAGCAATACTATTCTTTACCACCAGGTGAATCTTATACCTTCTCTTCTATTGCTCCTTCTTCGTTTTCGCTGCTGCTGCCTTCGTCTTCGTCCAGTTGATTCATTAGATTCATCAGAACCATGGCGGCATCACCGGCACGCTGTCTTCGTTCTTTATCCGACAATTCTCCCGCTTGTGACATGGACCGAATGCGAGTTGCTTCCTTGATGGCCGCTTCCATGTCGCTTATCAGTTTCTCGCCTGTTCCATTTCGAACCAAGCTTTCATCCTTTCCAGAGACGGAAGTATTGTCATTCTCGTCTACGATTTTGGCAACGTCATCATCATCTTTTAGTATTATGCCATCCTCTTTCAGCAGAGCAGCTCGAGCTTGTTCCTCTCGTTGTTTTGTCTCTTCATCGTCGGAAAGCTTTATATCCGAAAGTGTAGAAAGAAGTGGTGGTTCGTAGGTACTTTTAGTGGCAGAAACGTGCTGCTGCTGCTGTTGTTCTTCTCGTGTTTCTTGGTACGATTGTTTTAATTGTTGTTTCTTTCGATTGTGCATGACAGCACTGGACCAGACAGTTCCCTGAATGGCTTCAATAACTCTTGCAAATCCATCCTTTTCGCGTGCATCGTGACCTTTCGTTGTTCCTTCTGGTGACAGATCCACAGCCTCTACAAATTCGTAACCGTGATCTAAACACCACAAAACTCGACGAGAATATTCTGCTTCGTATTCTTTCGTGTCTCTTACCGTATTATTGGTGTCCATGTTTGTGACGATCCCTATACACAGTCGCAATAAGTCCCCATTTTGATTTGTGGCTTCCGCTCGACCGTGAAGTCCATCAAGGACATCAAACGATGTTTTGGAAGCATCATCAAATACCATCAAAATACCGTCTTCTCTTCTTCCTTCGTCTCCATCTGGAGCCGCTGATGTTGCTGTTGATGCTGCTGCTGCTGTTGATGCTGTTGTTGATCCTTCCATCAACAGCGCTAATGGTGTCAAACTAACTGTGGCATCAAAATAACGGTTGGAAATGGCAAGAAGAGTACTTGTATTCTTCTTGTTATTGTTGTTGTTGCTGCTGTTGTTCTCTTTTTCAGAGGCAGTAACGGGCTTCAAGTGTTGAACCAATGCGTCTGCCAGTTGAGTACCAAAGCTGTCATTGGAAGCACCAATTCGTAGTATCGACAACGCCATTTTTGGGAATATTTTTTAAAAAGGCTGCTGCTGTTGTTGTTGTCTTGTTGCGTTGTGCCTAAAAATATAGAGATTCGATGCTATCAAAACAACACAAGGCATTAAACTGTTTAAGAAACGCTTGCTTGACTTGATGATGTTACTCTTGATATTTGTTGAATCATCAATCAACGAAGCAATAATAATATTTTGTTATACTATATATTACAGTACCAGGTACGTGGTTGTTTGGTTTCAACGAAAATACTAAAAATCATAATTGTATGGTATGTGTGGTTCGTTGCAATACTACTATTGAGGAGCAGAAGATTATGTAGGATTGTGTCAAAGATATGTTTTAAATGTCTCCAGCATTTCATTTCCAGAAAATGACACGTTGGACAAGAGGTGCAGGTTTCAACAGACCCTCTAGAGTTTGCACGTGAGTCCCATGAATTTACGTGGGATCGTTCTTGACTCAGCATCGCCATCATTTTTGTTAAAAATCGACCCGTAGAGGGATTTTTGACGTCCCCAAAAAAACTGACTTGACACAGATTATTGTTGACACGAAACCCAGACTACTCAAATCCTACAGGTTCCGTTTCAATCAAAGGAAGTGTCAAATTCTCATCACAATAACTAAATAAAATAAATACTCGTAGTACTCTTAATAACAACTTATATACACTGTATCCAAGAACTTTTAGTTGCTACTCTTATCTTATACAATCTTTTTATTACTGGTATCATTCATCATTCATCATGGCTGCCCTGATTCATCTCTCCTCACATGCCCCCAAGAAAAAGGTTGGTGGTGGTACTAGTAGCGGCGGCCGCGGTGGAGCCGGCATTCGTATCCCAGCGTGGGCTTTTGCTCGCCGCTGTCGCATCAGTGATCGTAGTGATGTTGCCAAGAAATGGAAGCATACGAAAGATGAATTGAAACTTCAAGGATCTCCAGATAGTTTGGCCAAGCGAACGGTCGAGACAGTCCCTACCAGTCTTGCACCGGAAGAGGAAGATCGTCTTCTTATTCCTCGAATGAACAAATCTCATCAAGACCAGCAGCACAAGCAGAAGACTCACGAAGAAGAAGAAGGACAAGATGCTTTCTCAGATCTCGATAGTAATGCTTCCTCCCGAAAAGCAGTCGCCATGACACCTCCTCGGATCATCTTCAAGATGGATGTGACAGGTTTCGAAGCAAGAAACCTTCGCGTAGATATTGATACTTGCAAGAAACATCTTAACCTGCTGGGTATGGGACCTCGCATGTTCAAGAGAACCTTTCCTTTGCCACCCGCAATGATAGATTCGAAAGAAGACCTGCTTTGCACCCAAGCAGTCATGACAATGGAACGGGAACGAACCTTTCTTGTGGTTCGGACCGTGGCCAACAACAATGCAAAGTCTCACGTCGAAAACCAGGAAAATGATGATGATGACTCGTCAGTGTCAACCTGTGGTGGTGGACTACGACACTTACCAATCGAGGATGAAACGAGACCACCCATGCTTATTACCATTCCTGGTACCCTATACTAATGGTTGGTAAAAGAATAATGGTAGTATATACTATATACTATATACACTGCGGCTGGCGAGAGAACGGGTGTGAAGCAGTTCACTTGCACATGATTATTTCATCGCTAATCGATGATACATTCCGCCTCTGTACTCCCAACTTTTCTCGACGTTCTGTTTCCATTGCCCTCTCGCAGCTTCCACCGTCTGTGTTTTTATGTTGAGGACACGGCGGATTTGGCAAGAGATTCATTTTCATTTTTTTTTTCACAAGACTTCCTGCATACCTACAAACTACGTTCAACTCAAAAACGAAGATTACCTTTACGGTAACTTTATTATAGACGCTTTTATTGCTTTACTTAGATTACAAAGTATTAGTACACGCCAGGATCTATCATTATTATTTCTATATAAATTTAGGGTTGTACGAGTAGCTTTCATGACGTTACAACATCATAGATGACAAGGTAGGTTGATAGAAGCGCTACTCATAGCTCAATAGCTACAAGCTGACGACATCGTCGTGCAAACACACACAAACCCACACTTATCTCAGACGCAAAAAGTAGGGTGTGATTTGGATTGCGATTCTCTGACAGTTTTTTACGCTTCGTTTTTTGTTCCAGCAGCTGTTAAGTGGCCTCAATCATTTATTTCGTTTTTCACTGGTGCTAAGTACTAGTAGTACTCTACTAGTACTACTACGTGGCTAGCTACTGGTAGTAGACTACTCCAGCGCTTTTTGCCTAAGCAATGCGTCTGATATGAAAAGAGGCTTATTCTTCGCAAGGATGCTTCTTTTCTTGTGGCTTCTTATTTTTTGAGAAAAATAACATGGGCGTCTCTTTTTCAGTGTCCGCAGCGTAGGAAAACTACCACTACATGTGTCAGCTAGCTACTACTAGTAATACTAGCTAGCAGTAGCTGGCTAACAACCACGAATGTCGAAAGACAAGAGTAAGCATTGTCCCGACATTTGATACAGTTACAGTTAGCACAAGCTGTCTTCGAAGGTACATGGAGAGAAAAAAAGAAGAATAGTTACAAACCGTGGATGCAATACATTTCTTTCCTTGGATCATAAGGTGACCCCTTCCTGCCACCCACTTGCTCATAGATTCTATCTCAAAATACATCTTCAGCGGCTCGAGAAGGAAAAGTGATACCCGCGAGAAAGGTTTTGCTGTTCTCAAGTAGACGCCACTGAGCTTACTCCATAAACTGCTATGGTATCTCGCATATTTACCATTTTACATTGTTAGTTGACTTCCCGTCACTACTCTAGAATCATCTTGTCCGTATGCCGTCAAAATTTTGTCATGATTTTTCTTGATTGGATTCCCAATATCATAAAATATGCAGATCAATTGAATGAGCTGAGTTAAGTTTTCAAAAAGTGCTTCAAGTATTTGCGGAGTGCGTCGTTGTTTCGGCTCGGTCGGAGCATCCCAGAAACCCGTCGCACTCGGACACGTATTTTTTGGATGAAATGCAGACTCAATGAGGCGTTTTCTATTGCATTCATCATCTGCACCTCGTCATGATGCGCGTAGCATTTAAAACCACTAGAAAAGACGACTAGTCTAGTTGGTGTTAGAATAGACTCATGAAGTCGATGTCAACCATTCGTCTTGTTTCGTTCAATGACGCAGTAGCCCTTAGAAGACTTAAGAGATGTGTCAGCATCGGCCTGGGCATTATAGCTCTCTTCATTTTCAGCAGCAGAATCCATCAGACCAATCTCTCGCATAAGTGGCGCATCGTTAGTAGGGTGACTCTCGATGGAGTAAATCATCGTTCGAGCACTACACGGCCATTCTGCCAAACGATCTAAACCTGTGAGAATGAAGCCCTTGTAGGAGGATGGAAGCCTTGCTTCTCTACATTACTATGCTCTGGTGCCGCTTCTTTTTGAGCAATCAGCATCCTCATTCCTCATCATGGAACATGCAATCCCCGAAAGATATCATTCTAATCCGGTTTGCACCGGATCTTCTTGCACAGTGTGGCGTATCTTTCTCAAAAAATAGTTGCCAAATGTGATCTTTATCAAATTGGATCTTTTTACTCCGGTATATTTTTGCAGGATGCTGAGGAACTGGCGAGAATTTGAGGTTTCCCGTCCAAACAAAAATGAGACTACCCGGCATCAAATTCAAGTCTATCTGGCATGATTGGCATGATTTTTCCAATGCTAAACGCTCTACGTCATCCGGTGCTGGATCCTATCTCCAAATCATCCTCAAATTTGGATAATCATCCATGCGAGGGAAGGTTTCCTTTATTGGCAGCATTTTTTATCATCATCTTGCAAAATTTGAAACTTCTTGTTGCTATGCCTTTAAGCGACAGTAATACCAGTTGCCTCACTTTTAGTTTGGTGGATAACAGCTACTGAGCTGCTTGAATGGTAAGATTTGAGCTTCACAGGATCCGTCGATCTTATCCCTCCAAAATAATAAGCACAGTCGAAAACAATGACCAACACCGGAGTATGCTTGGAGCTGCCTTCAAGCCCGTTGGAAGGCTCCGAAAGGACGGAAGTTACACGGACTATAACTCCTTCTACCTCACCTCCCCCGTCGCCGAGTCAAGCTGTATCTGGACTGTTGCTCACACAATCGACCATCGAAGATATTCAGAGCCAATTTTCAAGCTCTGTCAAACGGAAGCTGCCTTCTGATTTCGTCCCTTCTGAAAACTCTGTTATCTGTGGGAGGGGCAAAGAGTGTTTTGATCACGAAGGAGTAAGTTGTGGGTTGGGTAGATAAAACGCTATATTGGCATCTCTTTATTCCTCACATACACCTCCTTTGGATCTCTTGCGCTTCCAGAACAAACGATTCCGCGTAATCATTCAAGGTCTCCTGGACAAATATGCAGAGGCCTCTGGAAAAACTGAAAAGTCAAGAATAGTCAGCAAAGCCATGAACATTATCAGAGAAAAATGTTCTAATGGAGGGGCCTTTGTGAAGAAAGAAAAAACTGGATGGTTTGAAGTCTCAGCTAGGTACTCCAGAGAAAAAGGTATGCTCGCAAGCTCTACCAGAGCCTTTCGGCGATTTCAAGTATACAAAAAGATTTCTGAACACCTTTTCTTCTTCTTTTTATCATTATAGTCGGGGCTTGGTTCAGGGATTGTCTCAGTCATCGCTACAAGAGCTCGAGCAAAGCCAAACACGCAAAGAAAATGGCTGAACGAGTCAGCTATGCCCCACCAGAATTGTCCATGCCAGAGCCACTTGGCTCGGGTGTAATACTCGTTGACCCGCACGCAGTGTTCAACTTTCCTGAAAATTTTGCTTCGCAGATCAAAGCGCACGAAAAGGAACGTGCAGCAGCTAGAAATATTTCTGCTAGTGAAAGTACCATCACCAGTTTTGCAGAATGTGCCAATTCCAGCATTCAAGCATTTTACGACATTGACGATTTGTCTCTCATACCATTTGACACTGTAGTGGAGGACTCGTAAACGAAGACAAGTATTATTTCACGGAAAAGCTCGAAGAAAATAGCTAGACTTTTTCATTCGCGTGCACAATATAAATTGTATTTAACATTATTTTTATTTCTTTTTCTAAAAGAGGACGCTATGAAGTTAACCAAGCGGATTGCAAAGAAACTATTACATTGTCTACAAATACAGACATCTATGTCGAAGAGTGTTCATGGCAGGAGTAAAGGGCGGCCAGCTCGCAGGGAGGCTGGTGCTCTCCACCATTCTCCACCCACCATGAAGAAGAACCATGGAGAATGGAGACAGCAAAACGTCAGCTTGAAGAAGCAAATTTCACTTCAATTTACTCAACGATGTAAACCATGTCCTGGCGTTCAGACTACACAAAGGAGGATGTAATGGTTGTCTGAAGACTTGCAAGCATCCTACAGGAAATCTTTGCGTATCTTTCAGATATTTTGAGAGTATCTTTTTTCTTTCAAAAGCGTATCTTTTAATCTATTCCCCTTAAACAATTTATTTCATTATTTTATTCCGGGATAGCCTGGGGTTCTGATTGTATAGGGATTAGACAGTACTAAATACCGACAGTGCCGCAAGTCGAACCAATTTGATAGACGAAGATACTCACTTTTTGGACAAAATATCTTTGATCGAGCAGTGGACAGTGAAACAAATATCATTCCGGTATGTACTTTTCTACTGGAAAGCCATGTAAAGCAGCCCAAGCTTTCATGATTATTTCATAATTTTTTGGTGGTCAAACACCCGAGGAACTTTTCCAAGCACACTCTCCTCTTTCCACAATGACAGCTTGGAAACCGACCAGACACTCCACACCTATGGGCACTTCTCCAGTCAAGAGCCAACCTGCCCTTGTGTCTCCTCATGATTCCCCATCTTCTTCGAAAAAACAGGTGAGCAGTGCGAAGCCGAAACGCGCCTACAGGAAGAAGAAGCAATCCGACAATGGCATTCCCAAAAGGCAACTTCCAGCTAATTTTGCACCCACCAAGTACAGTGTCATTTGTGGTCGAGGAAAAGAGTGTTTTGACAGCCCAGGGGTAAGTTTCTACCAAGTAAAGCCTCCTCCCTTCTACGATATTAAAATCTAACTATTTCTCAATTACTTTGTTGATTCAATATTTTCCGCAGAATGTGTACTTTCGCACGATCATCAACAAGAACCTCAAAGAATACGCCTCGGCGAAAGGAAAGTCTGAAAAGGGCGCCATTGTATCCCGGTCTATGGATATCATTCGTAAGGCCAGCCCTGAAGGTTCCTTTGTAAAACAAGAGAAGGGAATGTGGTTTGAAGTTAGTGGGAGATATGCAAGGGAAAAATGCGGTGCTTGGTTCCGGGATTGCCTGAGCGACACTTACCGAAGCAGCAGCAAGGCGAAGCACGCTAAAAAGATGGCAACGCGTGTCAGCTTTAATGCTCTCGATACTGACGACCTCATGAATTTTCCTCTCGATCATATCGAATTTGACATGCCCGATCTCCACGAGAGTCTTTATTCTGGAATCGACCAAGAAGAGACCAGCGAGGCAGCAGACAGTGCAGATACGGTCAAGATAAAAGACGACGATGCAATCGATTCGGGTGCCACCGCTGTGACAATGGATGAAACTGAATCAGATCCAATTTACTCGTCCTTCTCCGAGTCGTCTGCTTCTGGTTCTTTTTACGACATTGACAATATGTCACTGTCCTTGATACCGTTTGATATAGAAGAGGTTTAAGCCACCAATGAAAATGCTTTAACGGTATTTAGATTTTGCATTTCGCACAAGTCAAAGTGAAACCAATTTAAAGATTTCTTGTTAATAGCTTGCATTGCACTCGTAGCTGAGAAAGCTAATAATTCGAGTTCAAACCGGTCTCAGGAGCTGGGGATCCATCCGAAGTTGCTGTTTCTTGAGGTCACTCCAGCCTCCAGCCGGTAGTTGCAATCAGCCTCTCGTTACAAATAGTATTTTTTGTCAGGACTTGGTTTCCGCTTCCAGAAGAAGTGGAAGCGAAGGAGACCAAAAATAATGGTGCCATCCGAGTTAAGTACGAGTACTAGGTAACTAACAATACTACTGTAGCTCAGCACTACTGTAAGTGATTGTCCAATTCTAATAAATAGATAACAATGAATGAATAGCTCTCATCAAGAGCTGTTCATTTAACTACTTAAAAAGTGATTTTAAGGACATAATGCTTCCAAAATATTTTTGCCATGAGCTCAGTACGGTGATGTCATCCTCAATACTCTACTGTAATACTGTAACAATAGTAATAAGTCAAAACACAAAATTTCGCAGGGAGAAGAAAAGAACAAGACTTGATTTTCTTCCAAGGATTTACAAAAAATAAGCTGTTCAAGGCCTGCACATCAGCGATAATTAATACTACAATACTGCAGCAACATGAAAAAAACCACGGGTGAACGCAATAGTGATGTTTCCGTGCTACTGGAAGAAGGGTTGAATGGTCCTCAAGAGAATCCTAGCAGGAGTAGATTCGACTGCGTTTGCTGTTGCCGCCGCGGCCACCAGTACAACAAAGAAGGAAGGCATGAAGAATATTCAGCTGCAGCAGCTCGAAAACGACTTTTTCGGTTAGCTAATTTAGCCAATCTTTTATTTCTTGTTGGGGCTGCATTGCAAGTCTGTGGCTCACATTTGGATCTTCGTTGGATTCGAAACGTACAGCACATCCCAGTAAATGTCTTGCAAGCAAAGGACGATGCCACGTGGATGGCATACCAGAGAAGAAATCGCTATGTAAAACAAGGACGAAAGCTGCAGGATGCATCAAAAACAACAGTAAAAGAATTCGCGAAGCCAGATGGTTACAGCTTGAGCCAAAGGGAGAACGTTTTGGGGGAATATACTTCAGCTCTCGCTCCTCTGAAGCACAACGCTACAACATGGAATAGAAGTACTTCTGATGACGCTAGGACAAATTTTACCGCAGAACAGCAAACAAAAACGAATTCTCTTGGACACGACGAAAAACAGTTAGAGTCGGTCGAACTAGAGGACAGAAGCGAAATATCTGCTGAAAAGACGTATGAGGATGGTGATTCGGAATTCGATTCCAATTCTAGCGACGATGAATCGAATGAAATCCAAAGTGCCAACAACGCAAATTTGGCTCGATCGGCTGACTTGTATGTGACGTCGACTTCAACTGTGCTAGGAGCTTGGAGAGAAATTCCCTGGGTTCAAATTCCTAGTCACATACAGAGCGCGTTTCAAATCTTAGGCTACAATGAAGAGCTCTGGGATTCAGAAGGAACTGCCTTTTCCGAGCATCTTCATTGGAACGAACTTACGTCTTATCAACGGTCTCAAGCTGAACTTATTGGATTTAACGAGCAGGATTGGAATGATGCCAGAGGTGTTTCTATTGAAACAACCTCCCCGGAATCGCAACAACAAGCAGTTCAAGCTATTATTCCCGTTGTCGCCGCTCCAACTTCGGCGCCGAGGGCACCTACATCCACAGCTGCCCCTACCAAGGCTCCAACTAGCAACGAAAAATTTGATATACAGGCTTATAGCGCAGTATACTTGTCAAAAGACGACTACCTTGAACAAGAAAGTTTAATGCCATTAGGAATAATGGGCATACCAATCTGGTACGTCCTATCAGCGCTGGCTTCGCTTTTCTTTGTGGCGGTGGGTGCGATCAATTGGGTCCGCGAAGAACAGGTATTTCATATTTGGTTAATTCAAGGGTCTGTGTGCATGATTTTAAATGCCGTGTGCCTCAATTTTAGCGAGACTGGATCCATCATCTTTCAGACGCTGGGATACCATTGCTTTCTAATCGAAGGAGCGTATTTGCTACGCTTAAGGAAAGCAATTCGTCCTCTGGATGGACTTGAAACAATGTCGTATGCATTGTGGGGTGCTGATTTCATGTTTGGTTCGAGCTCTCTGGTTAGTGTCCTGCTATCGTATTGGAAATATTTTGACGCTGATGCCGAGTATAACCTCAACGTGGGCTACGGTGGGGTATTCACATCGTGGCTCTGGATGTTCACCTCAATTATCTATGGACTTTGCACTCTGGTACTTTCAAAGAAGAATGTGGAACGCTACATTGACTAACATTAATAATTAAGAAGCAAAACTGAAAATACAAGGTTATTGCTGTATTAGCACAATTGTAATGATATACTATTTGAGACGTTTTCTTTAATAAGCAGGCCAAACAAGTATCGATACTGACACCGGCATTTTCGATCAGGCATTCATAATTTACTATTGGGACGACGGTTCCAGCACTGTTATCGACTCCCGCCCTCCACGTACTGCGAAGCTAAGCTACACGCTCTAGCACTATTGTCGACACCTGCACCGCATTGCACAGTCGAGCCGCACGGTGGCAGGTGGGCAAAAGGAATGAACTGAGGCAATTTTCTCGACTGGTCGGCAGTGTTGCTTTGTCTTATTCTCAATTGCAGATTTAATAGCACTTGATGCAGCAAGCAGTGCAATAACTCATATCAACGCCGCCGCCATCACGCTCGCTGTTCACCGGAGATATATCCGATGCAATTTGATTCAAGTCCTCCCCCTTTAAGCAATCAATCGTAATTTCTTCCAGTAATGGCCATGTGTTCTCACCGTCACGTTCACAATCCCATGTTCCAGTCAGTTGGTTCCCGTACAACTCCAACTCGCGAAGCCGATCCCAGTCCCATCCAAAGCCACGGGGGACTGTACCAGAAAGCAAGTTGTTCTGTAACCACACGGCTTGCATAGGCAATGTGGATCGTTCAGAAATTGTGACAGTAAAGTCCAACTCTTTCGGTATGTCATCGCTGGTCGTTAATGTTCCCGACAGCTGGTTGCTGTCCAGATATAAGAATCTCAGGCTGGGTGCGACATGCAACAAAGAGTACGGCACGGTACCAGTCAGTCGATTCACTGAAGCATCGAAAAATGCCAAATGATTCGATTGCGTCCAGTCGGCTGGTAATGTACCCGTAAAGGTATTGTTGCTAATGCTCAAGACATCCAAATGGGTCAGTGCCGCCCACCAGGTTGGAATCATACCGGTCAATTGGTTATGATGGAGCCAAATTTCTTCAAAGTCTTGAGATGCAGGCGACGGAAGCGTTTGCGGGATACTTCCCACGAATTGGTTGCCGTGCAAGTAGGCAAAGCGAAGAGTGGGTAATGTCCACAGGGATGTTGGTATGATTCCTGTCAACTGATTTTCTGACACGTCCAAAATGTAAAGGTGGTGCCATTGATCGGCGAGCCGGTCAAACATTGGTCCACCAATCCTGTTGCCGTGTAAGCTCAGTTCTTGAAGGTCCGTGAGATCTCCCAATTCGAACGGTATTGTTCCACCAAGATCGGCGTGGGAAACATTCAGATAGCGGATGGAGGATGTCATATCGACACTACTGACAAAGGATGTGGTGCCACCCTGCACTGATTTGTGCGCGCCAGTATCACTGGTGGTACTAGCATAATCTTGGGCACATGCATTTGGGAGCCAGTAACATTCGTGCACATCTGGGTTGGGTTGCAATTGAGTGTAGTACTCATCACGTGTTGCTGCAGCATTAGTACCCGTAGTAGACGAGCTCGTCGTTGAAAAGTAAAAGACCAACAAAATGTAGCGTTGGGCAATGCTTTTCAGTAGGGCTTCTCTGTCTTCAGATGCCGTGGTTTCTGCCACCAAGGTCTCCAAATACGTATCGTTGGTGAGCAACCAAAGCCGTGCTTGATACCGTGGATCAGAAGAATCACTAAAAACTTGCTCGGAGACAGAAGGCATCCTTGTACCATAGAGCATGTAAATAGCATCATCCACCCGCAAAAAGACCGAGCTTTCAGCATCGGCAGCGGCCGGTATGTCATCGTCCTCTATAAACATGGTAGTAACTGCTTCTGAGGGTGTCAAAGTATACGCTTGATTATTTTCTGATGCTGTTGCATTCAAAGCCTCTGATTCTGCAGTGTTGCTGCCATTATTTTCACTAATGCTCTTGACGATCAAGACCAGGGCAATAATGACCACTAAAATCAGTAACAATGTAAGGACGCAAACCACTCGAAACTTTTTTCGGTTAAAGTTTGCAAGAGCGCTTCCTTTCCGTTTCATCTTCGTCTTCATACTATTGTTCGTATTCGCGGATTGTGATTGGTACTTGTTGGTTGTAGGATCTGTTTCGTAATCATCCATAGTGGCCAATCCGAGGGTAGTGGATGCAGGACCATCACCTCCCGCTCGTACGGCTGTATTGGAACCAGAACCATCCAAGCCAAAGCCCAAACCGAAAGCGGCATTATCGGGACTACTCGTAGATGCCAAACCTGCTTGTACAGCGTTCGTACTGGATGTTACCGAAGAAGGACGTGCTGGTACGTTTTGGTTTTGACTGGCACGAAAGACTCTCATCGCGGACCAAGCACTGACGCCATTATTGGTGCTGTTATTACTAGTATTTCCAAAGCCAGATTCACTTCTATCAGCGCCGCCATCTCCATTCACATTGCTGCAGTCTTCAGGAATAGTGTGTAAAAACACAGAATTGGAAGGTACGATATTATTCATGGCCAATATGTCTTGAGAAGCCTCCACTTCCACTTCTAATGCATCTGCTCTGTGGTCGTGGTCGTGTTCGTATCGTTGTTGCTGTTGCTGATATTGATCGTAGTGTTGTTGCTGGTGTTGTTGATGATGATGATGATGATGTCGCCGTTGATTTCTTTGCTGGCCCATTCTCTGCTAGCTGACTAGCTGTATATAATAGTAATGAATTGCTGGTTACTACAAGAAGGTGATGATGCTTTTTGCATGTAATTAAACTTGCAAAAAAACAGATTGAACTGTTGATAGTCGTGGCGTAAGTTGATTTCGGTTGCTGTGATTAGACGATGTAAATTAAAATGCACGATCGAATCATGATGCAGCTTCTCAGTACTAAAAAGGGGCATTACAATAATAATAATATGTTTGACTCTTGTAATTAGAGGTGCTTGCCCGGCTTGGCTAACCGTCGAACACTCATCAATCACGAATGCCATGTCAGTAGTACCTGGTACCTGGTACTACCATAGCTAGTAGTAGGTGGGAGCTGTCCAGCACCTGAAGGAGGGTGATGAAGGACATATTGCATTTCATATGAATACACGGTTACTAGGTTGCTGCATTTAATTGCCTCATATCCCTGAAGAGCAGGATTTCTTTCCTCCGGACATGATGTTAAGTTTCTTGTTTCTACAGAATTCGCCTTATTTATAATTTTTTAAGCGGTTGTTGCTCATTTCTGATGATGCTGGTTGCACCAAGGTTTCCCGACTAGTACAATTGCTACCAAGTTTTGTACGTACCAAACTACTGCCGCTACTACCGTATGTGAGCACTCTCTTGCTACTCTTTACTCTACGCCGGAGTAGTGTACTGTACCTGGTAGCTTTTTGCGTCAAGTCCGCTAAAAAAAACTACTTTCCAGGTGTACTACGTACCCTCAAAAGCAAAGGGTAGAGTTGGAGTCTGGAGGCCACTAGCTAGCCTGTAGATGTATGGGAAAAAAGTTTCGCGCCTTTTCCTCTTGGTTCTCTTCGTGTCAATCTGAAAATCTTTATTATTTTTACACGATGAACGGCGACACAGCTATACAGCTACACAGCCACTACCAGGTCGTTATGTGGGTTGATAATGCTAATCCTTTGCATTGAAACTACTATTTGAACAGTGGTGGCGGTGGCGGTGGCGGTGGCGGTGGCGGTGGCAGCAATTTTGTTTTGGTTTTACTGCAGCTCCAGCTCTACTACCATACCAGGAGGAGAACGAAGGGAACGTAGTACACGGGAATGGGAATCATTCCTACTGTACCACACTCATTAATATTCTGTCCGCACGCACACACATGATTACTTCGTATCTTTTGCCTCTTCGCTTTCTGCTGCAGGAAAATACAAAAAATAATAAATAATAAATAGAAACCGAAGTAAAAGTTAAAAAGCATCTCTCTTGCGAAAACATTATTTATTCATTCAACCAGCTACTAGCAAGTCCACATAATAATCCAAATTAAATGTAAAATAGAATCCTTCCCGAAAGAATATACAATATACAATCATGAATTACGGTTCCGTGTCGATCAACACGACGGACAAAGAAGAAGTCGACGAAGAAGAAGATCCTTGGAAGATGCTAAAGCGACAGGAATCGCCAGATTCTCACCAGTCGAATGTGTCCACTGTCGTTTCCCTCTTGGAAGCTGTGAAATTTGAAAACGACGAAGAGGCATGGGCTCAAGACTTAGGAGGAACTGCTACCATCTTTGCAGAAACCATGAATCTTACAAAAAATTTGCTGGGAGCAGGAGTCTTGTCCATGTCAGGCGGAATCGCCTTGTATGCTAATAATCCATGGGCCGTGTGGAATGGCTGCTTTTGGATTGTCTTGCAAGCAGCGATTTTTGGATATTTTTGCATACTGATTGCAAAAATTTGCAAATTTACAGAGAGCCGAACCATACGACAATGCTGGGAACGAACAATGGGCAACAGATACGCTGTGGCGGTTGTTATTGTGATAGGACTCAATCCCTGCCAAGGGACGCTAGCCTACTCGGCTATCTTATCCCAAACATTTCAGTCCCTTTGTCAGAGCATCGGAATTGAATTTACGCATGTCGAGTCGTTGCTCCTGGTGACCATTGTTGCCTTATTACCACTTTGTCTCATGAAGAATATCCACGCCCTCGCTCCTTTTAGCATTCTTGGAACCGCTAGTGTCCTTCTCACTGCATGTGGCATGATATATCGCTGTCTAGATGGATCCTACCGACCTGGAGGAAAATTCTATGATGATTTGCCCCCCAATATGACGCCTCTTTTTGGTGATCACTATGCTCCATGGAGTCCAACCGTCATGCCACTGGTGTGCATGATCTTTGAAGCATACGTCATGCACTACAATTCCCCAAGGTACGAATAAACGCATACTGTAGTTTGCAATTCAATGCTTCCTCTTTTGTTTTAAATCTCCTCTTGTCTCGTTTCCCATCTATACAGGTTTTATCGGTGAGTTAAACTCTGGTTTCGTATAAGTCGGTAGCTACTTGTTAGCAATCTGACGGTCATAGTTTCTCTTTCCCGTCATAACTTGTCGTACACGCATCAATAGTGAACTCAAAAGTACGAGTATTCCAAGATACTCATTATGCGTAGGGAGTGGTTTTGGTCTGGCAGCTTTGGTATACGTGGCGATTGCCTCGGCAGGTTTTCTGACATTTGGTGGCCATTCGAACAACTACATTCTGAACAACTATTCTCCTCGAGATCCTTTAGCTACCATTTGCCGCCTGTTGATCGGCATAAGCGTAATCACCATCTACCCCATCGGTAAGCAACATCTTTCTTGGTCCCCTACAGGAATAGGTTCAATAGACTGGCAGCTTTGACATCTGACACTTTCTTCAAAGCCTTCATTGGCTTTCGTGACAGCGTCTTGGATGTTCTGCACGTTCCCATCGAACAGCAGACGACTACCTACCTCAATTCCTTGACTGTTATCATGCTTTCTCTTATTACTTTGATCGCGGTTTTTGTCACAGATCTTGGAGTCATCAATAGTGTTGGGGGTGGAACTGTAGCTGTTGCAATGGTTTTTGTATTTCCTTTGCTTATGTTCCAAAAAGCAATAGGTAATTTAGGGTTTGCGGCCACGAAGGGCCAGCGTCTTGAAGTAAAAATTGCAGCGATACTGGCATTTAGTGGTTGCTTGATTGGCATTGTTGGTGTCGGCACAGAGCTGTACCTTGGGGTCGCCTGATGATGAACATAATGTTACCTCACGACTGCGAGTTATCACGAATCAAATCCGTAGTTTGCTCGGTTGTCGTCGTTTTACAAAAGAATGCAGAGCAATTACGATGCTCTGGTGCCGCCTGGAATTTGATTGGTAGCGTAATCCTGGGGCAAGGTGGGTTGATAGGGCAAAAGCTAGACGGGTGAGTCTAAGAGAGGGCGATAATTATGTTTTGGGTACAACTTGAAAATAGGAGAGTTCCACTACGTTGGTTCCAAGACTGCATCGCTATCTCGTTATTACATTTCCCATCCCATTGCGTATCTCAAACTCTAATACTCAAATTATGAAAAGCAGTCATTCAACCTTTTTCTGGCGGTTAAACTCGTACTGTAGTAGTCTACACTACTGCTATGGCAAAAAAACCTTTTGACCACACTACCTTCGCCCTCCAATACTTATATCCTCATCAGGGACACTTCTAATTTCGAATATTACCGGTATACCACGTGCTGGTGTGAATTCAGATTAGTATTGCCACCACGCCAACACTCACTCCTCTTAAGCTGACGCAAAAGAACTTAAATAACAGTAAAAATGAACCGCATCCTTCGAGCACTGCTGTTGAGTTTCCTGGCATCGTCGGATACCATAAGTCACAAAGTGATGGTGCAAGCATCCGAGGAGGAGGAAAGTACCATTAATAAACCGGAATTTACAGTTACCGTTTACGAAGGTCCCACTTCCAATGGAGGGAAGTGTCCTAGCATTGAAGAGACCATTACCGAAGGTGATTACGTTCGCATTCATTTCACTGTATCTATTGACGAATCATCAAAAACAGGAACGATTGGCCAAGTATTCGATTCCACCCGAACATCGGGAGAGCCCATTGGTGCAACGATCGGTTTTGGCGAGGTTATTCAAGCCTGGGACCTGGGTTTGATAGGCCTGTGTGTAGGAGATAAGGCCGTCCTCGTGGCTCCCCCGCACCTAGCCTACGGAGACAATGGAACCGGCGATGGAGAAGACGATATTCCCGGTGGAGCCACTATTAAATTCGATATAGAAGTAGTTTCTGTCATGGAAGGACCTCCCGATGAAGAGGATGAGGAAGATGCCAAGGCCATGTTTAATGGCGCGGACACAAACAAGGATGGTCTCCTGAGTCGAGCAGAATTCGATGAAATGTTTGCTTCACAAATTGGGGAGGTGGACGACGCCGAGGAAATGAACGCCATTCAGCAACAGTTGGACGCCTTTTGGCAATCACAAGATGCGAACGACGACGGTTTCTTGTCGCTTGAGGAGTTCTTGGCGCCATCCGACTTTGACGATTATGGCGAGGGCGAGGAAGGTTTCGGCGCCCCAGAGGACGAATTTAAAGAGGTAGACTCTGACGGAGATGGTAAGATTAGCAAGGAAGAGGTGACCGCCTTTTTTGCATCCGTTGAAGAAGAAGTACCTGCTGATTTTTGGGAACACATGGACGCGAATAAGGACGGCTTTATCACCTTTGACGAATTCTACACAGAGGGAGAGGACAAGGAAGATGGAGAATACGAAGATGAGTTTTAATTGTAAAAATGTCTCTTTATATCGTTAGTACGAGTAGTAGTCATATTTGCAACGTTGACACAAGCAAAAGGGTTGCTATGGTGCTGTAATGTGAAATCAACTAAATTCATTATTCAAAAGATGAGCTAATCAGCAGGGAATCTTCTGATTCCCACTAATGACGTCAAAGATGTTGTGTACTGTAACCAGCTACCATACTTCTAATCTGGAGAGGAGAAGGAGCTTTGCAAGGGCACGTTCTACGACTGGTACTACTAATAGTACTACTAGTGGACAACTACTACCACTTTAGAAGACTACTGGTAGTAGAGTAGTAGTAGACTAGCAGTAGCTAGCAACGAGTAGCTAGTAGTAAGCTAGTCTGAAGTTTAGTAAGATTGTACCAGGTACGAGTACTTCCAAGTGGAATAATGGTATCCACGCTAAAACCGCTACTATTCATCTTTTAAACCAAAATTGACGTCTAATATCCATGCTAAACCATGTAGACAAGAGTTGACATCATTGTTCTGGCCGAATCGTGCGACCCGAACGCTTCAGCTCCTCTCTTCTCGTTTTCGACAGGCAAGCTTCTCTTTGACTTCAAAAGCAACGAGAGAGATCAAGCAAAGTAAAAGCGCAAGCAGCACCTTTGGAAACCGGTATCATAAAAATTCAAACAAACAATCCAATCAAACAACACACCAAAATATTACAGTAACCATGGGATCGGCATTTTCTTCCAACAAAAAGAGAGAAGAAGTTGTAGATCTTGCATCAACATCTTCCTCTGATGTTGGAAGCCACGAGGTGGCAGAAAAGAAGAGTGTCTGGGTTGACATGACTTCTGACAGCGATACGGAATTTGATGAAGACGACGACGACCAAGATATTGATGATCGCCTCGAGATTTTGAAAGAGGCGCGTAAATTGCGAATGCTCGCAGATTTTTTCTTGCATCCCGAAAAGCCCGTTAGTACGGATGCTACCGCTACTGCTCGCTGCTATTTTAACCGCCCTTCGGCTCCTGTTCAAGAATCGAAACAGGAAATGGAAGAGTCAGTTCTTATCATGAAGGAATGCAGAGCACTCAAGAAGCTGGCTGTCGATTTCCAGCACCCAGAACTCCCTGTCGAGACCGACGCCACTGCCGGTGCCCGGTGCTACTACGACAGAGCCTCTGCTCCGCAACAGGAGTCATTGGAGGAGGCCTACGAACGATATGCCATTCTCGAGGAAATGAGGATGTTGAGACAGGCGGCTTTTGACTATTTGCATCCTGAAGTGCCGGTGGTGACCAAGGACCCCACGGTCTTTGGACGAAACTACTTTTTTCGACCTTCCGCTCCAGAACAAGAACCAGAGGAAGCCCAGGCTATTTTGGATGACGTCGAAAAGCTCCGTCAGCTGGCCAAAGATTTCAGGCACCCCGAATTGCCAGTACGTGTATCTCCTACTGCCTTTGGTCGCAATTATTTCACTCGCCCGTCCGCTTTACCTCAGGAGTCCTTGGAAGAGCAAACCGAACGCATGCTCATTGAAAAGGACATGCGTGCCATGAAACAGCTTGCCGTGAACTTTCTCCATCCAGAGATTCCTCTTACTACTACAGATCCAACCGTCTTTGGTCGCAATTACTTCAATCGTTCTTCGGCACCCATCAACGAAGATGAAGAGGAAAGGCAATTGGTTCTGGCGGATGCAAAGGCATTGCGCAAATTGGCAACGGACTTTCTCCATCCGGAGCTTCCCCTCGTCACGGATCCTAACGTCTTTGGACGAAATTATTTCAATCGGCCATCGGCAATTCCACAATGCACCTGGGAAGAGGAACAAGAAATGGAACGAATCTTTCAAGAGTGCCGCCGTCTGGAACAGCTGGCCGTGGAGTACCACCACCTCGAGATTCACGTGGACAATGGTAACGTTTATCACCACCACGCGCACTTTGATATGGACGATGATCTTCATCTCCATCACGTCAGGTTTGACAGGAATACGGACCACCATGATATCATTACTGAGACTCGTACAGCTACTTCCGGAACGGAGGATCCAGAGGCGGCTGTAGACTTTAAGCTTTCGCAGTCTCCTGGATGTGTCATGACGTTTACGGACCCATCGGATGTTACCTCGCTCTTGGCTCCCAATCTTACTAGTAGTACCATGTAGACCGACTGAAAAAACTACTGTTGTCCTGTGAGTATTAAGATTGATGGGAGGAGTGGAGCGCGATACGAAATCTGAGTAAGAGTAAGATGGAGTTGCCCAGCAACGGCGTGTACGGTCAGTCGTCTCATTAGTGGGGGCTTAACATATTTCGCATACATTATTTTTATAATTTAAAATCAATTCAGCTACCACGTGGTCGATAGCTACTCGTACGCAATACGGTGTGAGAAACTTCTTTGGTGTTATGATCATTCTGGCTCTTCGGGCAAAGCTTGTCTGGTCGATAAAAGAGGATTGATATGCTGTTGTTCGAAACGATAGATTGTTTTAAGGTATTGCAATAGCTCAATGTTTGTCTGGTTGAAGGCTTTTTGCAGTTCACTTTCTGTCTTGACGTCCCTTGTTAGCTCCTTGAGTCTATCCCTTAAGACAGTGTTGAAATGATTCAGAGTGCAATTCACAGCCCAATCAAAGTGGGGTCCTTTCAGCCATCGATTCGTATGCGTGGCTTTGGAGGAGATCTTGTCATGATATCGTGAGGTCGAGGGATGCGAATATTTCTCTCTTGCAAGAGAAACGGGGACAACGTGCCAGTCGCCATCCATCATTCTCAGAAAATATCCAGTGTTTGTTTGCACGGAAGAAATGGTATCCGAAACAACCTGACTACTATTGGTCATTATTTCCTTCGACATGTTTTCACCTGTCGAATAGGATCCGGTCGAAAGAGCAAAGCTTATGTTTTCCATACTTACACAAGTACCGACGCCTCTGTGGCAGATAATATCCAGGACTGTGCGCGTATATCTTTCGGGCAAAATATGAAACTCCGATGAAGCTACAAGTAGGTCTTGCTTGTTTTTTGGTACAGTATTGGCGGCTGGCTTTTTGTAGTTGCAGGTGCCATGTAGTGCTGTTGAAAAACTGGGACTTGTCGTCAAAGACGAGACACCACAGCCTCTGCTACAATCCCTGCCCTCTACTGTTGCATACCCTGGCAGAACGTCTGATTTATGTCTACTAGTAGTATACTACGTACATAGGAACGTCCCTGGTATAAATATTGCATGTGCTAACCGGTCGGATCGGAACAGAGGGACCTGTTGTCAGAATTCGGTTCAAGGTTTTCGGCCTCCCGAAGTCGGGGGGGGGGATGAGGTTTCTTCTTTGAAAACATTGTCAACCATATTTATTTGTTATTTATTTGACGATTATTATCACTATTATTAATTTCACTTTTTTCGTTGGCCCTTTTTGTATCCTGGATAGACGCGGCGGGGTTAAAAAAATACTGTAAATAATCAAGGGATCTACCGTACTACTGGTATCGGTACTCCTATCTCCTGTGAATAATCATTTATTTACAAGCCTCCTGTGTTTCAAATAGCACTGCTCAACTTGTCCAAGAGGAGAGCGCATTATTTAGTAAATACAGTAAATCTCAAAAGCTGGTGTGCATACCAGTCAAACAATAATAATAATTGAGTATTTTAGTACCAGGTACTCAGTACGGTATGATGGTATGGTAATAAACAACTCGACAAATAGTACCAGGCAATAATAACTTTAAAGAGGCCAGCCACAATTGTTCTTACTGGTTGCGGATGCAAGATCTTAAATATTAGGTACTACTAATACCATAGGCCTTCACGAACTCGTCGCATCGGCTTGATGACTGGCAGAGCTATTAATCTACCTCGAGTAGCTACTAGTAGAGTAGCTAACAGGTAGACTACTACTACTCAGTACTGGTAGCTTGCTGGGTGCTAAACGTGGAGTACTCATAGCTATCTCCTACTAGCTAGCTAGCTACTAGACTAGTCTAGAGCTCTATTTTGGAGAAGAAAAACGGAAGCAAAAGAAATTTTTGTACTGCTGCAGTACTTGTTCACTAGTCCACTCAGTAGTACATGGTAGAGTAGTACCGCCTGCCTACTACTGTACCTACTATTTAGCTAGTAGTAGTAGCAGTAGTAGACTACTACTACTAGTAGTACTACCTGGTAGTAGTGGTAGGTACTGGTAGTCTACTGTACTATCTGGTCCTACTAGAGTACCAGGTACTACGGTCGCAATATCGATTATAATCATTAGGGGTAAGGATTTCAAAGTTTTTGACTGGTATTAACATCGGAGACTGTGATTTATTATATTCGCCTCAATTAATGCTTTCATCATGTTTTCATGGTTTGCAACACCGCATGCATCATCGCATGCACATTATTATTTATTTACATACCGGTACTACAGTAATACAGTAGTTTATTATTATTTTTTCACTTCGGTTTACTTCGATGGTTTTTCCTCTTCTCGTTTTTAATAGAGGAACTGGGATGATCACAAAAAAAAGAAAAAACCACCCAAGTTTTCGACTTTCGACCATGAGCTTTTTGCAGCAACAGCAGCAATAGATTGCTCATCATTGCTCCCTCGACGATACAATAAAGTAATAACAACAAGTAATTGGAAAAAGACAGTATTCCATATTTTATGTAACAAGACTCTACCCAAGACGACATCAGTAACAACAGTGGATCTCCTCTGAAAGAAGAATCCGTGAAAGCTAGCAGCTAGCAGGCATCAAACCGACACAACAAACAGGAAGCGGTGTAAATAATTATTATACATTGTACTCGAAATTCACTTGATCGCCTTCTGCGTGAGAGGTTTTTACGGTAGTACGTATTGAATTGAATTGAGGCTCGAATTGTGCACACAAAACATCTACAACACGACATCATGGCAAAGTCCAAAGATTCTGGCAGCAAATTCGACATGACTCCTCTCGGAGAAGGATACACACCCACGAACTTTGATGTGGTGTGTGCTCGGGGTCGTATTGCAGTACGTATTCCCTGCCTCCCTCCAAATTCATTTTATGTTTTCTGGGTTTTTACTCAATCAACCTTTATTATTTTTGGGTCTCGTTCATTATTTGCTGTCCTTTTTATTCAGGTGAATCATACAGGAAACAAACGCTTTAAACTAATCGTGGAAAGCAGTCTGCAACGTTACAGTAACGCTGCAACCAAGCTGGCCAAATCTGCAATAGGTAAAAGAAAGGTGTTCGTGATGATGATGATGATGATGTATGCAGAGACAGGATAGAATATTTATTTTTTCGTTCGTTTTGTGAAATTGGTTTTATGGGACGTGTCCCTTTGTATTCTCACTTTGCATAGTACTCCGGTATAATATATCTTTGGTTTGCCATTGCTGGTATTGTAGTATCCGATATTGTTGATACCATTCGCAAATCAAGTCCAGATGGAGGATTTGTCAAGAAAGAGGGGAACATGTGGTACGAAGCTGGTGATCACTGTAAGTCGGGCTACTACTTTCAGGTCGAGTCTAGTAGCTTCTCTGTTTCTTCAAGTTGATTTTCCTACCTGTTTGCTGTCTCGTGGATGTGTTGTCTAACTCTGCGTTTCTACAAAAATATTATGTATAATATAATTTATATATGACAGTGGCAAGGGAAAAAGTGGGACAGGCTTTGCGTGACATGTTGCACTCACAATACAGGAGTTCGACCAAGGCGAAAAAGTTGAGTCGAAAGGTGAAGCAGTCCATGTTGGACGACGAGGTAGACCAAATCATGCATCGCAGTACCAATACGGATATTACAGCACGAGTCAAGGAATTGACAAAGGATGCCAAAAAGGATTCTGACTTTCAAAAGGCTTTCAATACGGCTAATTTAGAACTACTCCGAACCTTCAAAACGGAACCTCCGCCGAAGGATGATGACGATGATGATGATGACGACGACGACGACAATGATGAGAACGGTAGCAAGAAGCCAGCGGCTGATCCATCAAAATCTGAATGCCGCGAATCAATGGGCACCGTTACGAGCCTGTAACACACCGGCATATGTTGTATGTCCTGCATATGACATACACCTAGAACTTTTCTTTCATTAGAAACCGCTATCCTCCTTTTTAAAACTTTTTAGATACAATAAACATTTACGTACTGCATGACTCGAACCATGTCGTATTGTGAGCTAGGATGGTGGAGGCCATTCCCAGACACTCTTGTTACTCCGAGTGTCGAAAAAGTACCATCGAGTCTGGGACTTGGACCAAACACACATCCAACCCGTGGGTAGATCCACATTGGGCTTTCTGTCTTTGTTCGTATAGTCCAGGGGCTGTGTCGGTGCCTGCAATGGTGGTGGTTGCTGTGCTTGTACGACCTTGGTCGGAACAGGCTGTTCGGCCGACGCCCCTGAGGCAGCACTGTCCGAGCTATTACTGCGAGGCCGTTTCATGACTGGAGGCGGA
>Ga0100402_1001876_pt1 | contig 24022 bp, 24 predicted proteins | sample CryGeyme20150102_FD_80419 | JGI IMG/M metagenome (GOLD analysis project Ga0100402, IMG submission 80419) | Groundwater microbial communities from Crystal Geyser aquifers in Utah, USA - Crystal Geyser metaG 2015-0102 | ecosystem: Environmental > Aquatic > Deep subsurface > Groundwater | place...
GTTCCACAGGTTCCACAGGTTCCACAGGTTCCACAGGTTCCACAGGTTCCACAGGTTCCACAGGTTCCACAGGTTCCACAGGTTCCACAGGTTCCACAGGTTCCACGGTTTGAGCTGGTGCGTTTGCTTCCGTGTCCACTTGAGGTTTTGCTGTGGTCTGAGGTGTGCATTCGGGTAATTCACCAAGCACACCCCTTCGGCATAGCAATAACCTTGCCGAATTTTCTATGGGCATGAATGTGTGCGTGGGCCGACCGCTCAAGAGCTGTAATCCAGTGCCGGCAATATCGGTTTCAGAAGGAAACCAGCGCTCGATACTGTCCATCCAAGCGGGCCGTTCGTAGACTGACGGGATAAGCGCCACCGGCGACCAGCCGCGACGCACGCTGGCTAAATAGAAGTCATCCCAAGCTAAGTGACGGTCTTCTGCTAGCAATTCCTTTGGCTCAATATCTTCCACAATCATGGCGTCACTGAGCAATAAATTGACGAATTCAAAACATTTGCGTTCCTGGGCATAAAGCAAGGGCTCGCGCTCGCGCAAAACTTCAGATAACAAACGTTTAGCGATGTAGGTATCGTGGAAAGCATCAGGTGAGCCGCAATCGATATTCAGCAATGGATAATCAAGGGTGGCGCTGTTGAAGGTGCCAATATCGCTTAAATCACGCGGCAAGAGCATCAATTTGGGCGGGGTCCACCATTTCATGCCAGCTTTTTTCTCAGATAAGAAGCGGGCTGTGCGATGGAACCACAATTCGAGCAGGGAATCTTCGTTGCCATCGCTGGTTTCTTCAGGATAAAGGATGATGGCTTTGCAGCCGCGCAGCAGTGGCGTCAAATCATTGACAGAGATGCCGTCCCAAGCGTGCACGTCCACAGAAAATTGACAGCTTCCTTCATGCTCGGCCATGGCTTCATAAAGCGCTTGGGTGGCAGCCTCACGTTTGTTATCGCTGCCAGGCATCAATACATGTAGCCCCAATTTGTGATGTTTTTTCGACATTTCCAAAAGCATGGCGGGCAAACCAGCGTGCCAGCCAAGGAAAATCATATTAAAATCCCATGTGTCTGGCCAAGTGAAGGGGAGCAAGGGGTCGTGGTCTAACAACGCGTTTTTGGTGTTTAGGGTAGTGTCAGCCCAGCGTTGTGGGCTAGCGCCCAGACCAAGTAAATCAGAGACTTTGAGCGGGCAGCACAGATGCGTTAAATCCCCCACCAAAGGATAGCGACCATCTGCAGTGCGCAGGGCCATAATGTTGATGCCTTGGCGATAATACGCCTGCAACCAGCGCTCCAATAACATCTCATATTGCGCAGTATGAAGCATGGTGCCTTCCGCAGAAGGGCGAAGTTCTGCATCCAAGGTTACTGCATGCAAGCCATTTTCCTGGCCTACGGTGTCAAGAAAATGGATGCCCAATTCGGCCATATATGGGCTGTGATGCATTTGATACAACATCCGCGCCGAAAGTTCGGCTGATGATACAAACTCGCTGCCCATTTCATGAAAATAAATGTCGCGAATATGTTTGTCGGGGGTGTCGTCGCTGATGATGAGGGGTTTGGCGGTGGGGTGCTGCTGCGCAAACTCGCGCAGGATGGAATGTTCTTCGCTGATCAAATCATGATTGGCTGAAGATGTAAAAATAATGGTTTGGCTAATGCCGGATAAACGGAATTGGCGAAGCACCCGGCGCGCCCCAAGTTTAGCAATACGTAAGCTGGCCCAGCGCCCAACAGAGACCGAATGCATGGTGCCAAAAAATATCCACGCCGAAGGAAAGGCACGACGCATTCTGGCGCTGATGCGATCAAAGCTGCGCAAAATATTGACGGCATTTTCATTGTAACCACAAAACATCAATTGCACGCGTGCAGAGAGCGGGCTGTTGCTTAGCTCTTTCATCAGTAAGCCCATGACATTTGAACCAAGGCCAACCACCAATGCGAAAAAGAATACGCCTGAAAGCACAATACCCGCTGTGGGGATGAGAAACCAAGGGCCAAAAGCATCTTTGGGCGCAGCGCCCGGATCAAGCAAGACCATGAACACATACAGTAGAATCTGAAAGGGTGAGGTGTCGTGCTCGGTGATTTTGCCATCGCCATTTAAATCCATCACGGGATAGAAATAGACAATCATAAAGGTAGTGATGATTTGTAATAAAAAGAAACCACCAGCCAACATGCTGGTTTCTTGGCGCAATTCTGGATTGCTGGCGACTTTACCAACTGCACTAAACGCTGTGCCCAAGGGATTAAGCATGATGAGATAGCGGAACATACGCAGCAGCAGGGTTTCAGGCGCTAAGCCCAATACACCAGCGATAGAAAGGGTGGCCAAGGCATCCACAAGAATAAAGCCGGTTTCAGCATTCCTGCGTTTCCCTTCAGGCAATACCTGATAAATCGCATAAGCGCGGTATGCCAACTCCAGGCTTAAAAATGCAAAGGCTGCCATACGCACTTCAGGCACCCATAAGGCGATCAAACCAATGACCAGCGTGACGACGGGAATGATTTGCGAATAGACGATGGTTTCGTTGGAAAACATGCGGAATATGCGCAAGGTTCTGAGCATGGATAAGCCGCGCAGGATACGCAGCATCCTTAGTAACATGCCCGATTCAACATCGGATACATGCAATACAATGGCCAATAACAAACTTAATGTGGCAATCAAATCAATAGCGATAAAGATGACTTCGACTTTGTTTTTCCAGCCCAGTTTGTGTTGCTGCCAAACACGCAGACCGATTTCGACCATGAATATGAAAGTGAGCGGAATAACAATCAGCCAGTTTTCAACGAAGAAAACGGTAAGTAAGGCCGCAATGATCATGCCTGCGTAGCGGGGGTGATTAAAAACGCGGTCAAGAATACCTAAGAAATCTTGGGCAAGCCTTGAATCGCTTTCCGGCTTTTTGGCTTTTTGGCTGTCGCTATTGTCTGTCTTGTCAGCAACGCTAGCAGCGACTTCTTCTTGTTTTGGTGCTTCGGTCACCACCACATCTGTAGGGTTTTCATCCTTGGTTGATGCGTTCGTGGTGTCATTCTTAGCACGGTCTTCTACTGGCACGTCCTTGATAACCATAGTGGGCTGCTTGGGTGTCATGGCATTTGCCGCGACAGCCCTTAACGCTTCCCCGATTTTTTATCATCAGCGATATTCGTCAGGAATTGGTTTACCTCACTGGATAAGCGCGATGAGAGTGTTTGAAGCTTCTCAGAAGACTCGCGCATGCCAGATGCAGAGCGTCCAGTTTCATCAGCAGCAACGGCTACCTCACCAATATGAGATGTCACTTCCTGCACGCTGTGATTTGCATGCTGAATGCTTGAAGAAATCTCGCGGGCGGCCATGGATTGTTCATCGGCGCTGGCGCTGATATTCAAATTAATATCATTGATATGGGCAATGGTTTTAGCAACTTCACTAATCGTGCGAGAAGCTTGTTGGCTTTCATTTTGAATCTCGCGAATTTGTGCGGCAATTCTATCTGTGGACTTGGCCGTTTCAGTGGCCAAATCTTTCACTTCATCAGCCACCACAGCAAAGCCGCGACCCGCTTCACCTGCCCTTGCTGCTTCAATACTGGCATTGAGCGCCAGCAGGTTGGTTTGCTCAGCAATGTCACTAATCACCTGTACCACCGAACCAATTTCATGGGCTACAGCATTTAAGCGGTCTACAGTTGCTGTTGTGGTCTGCGCTTGATGCACAGCTTCGGTGGTAACGGCAGTAGCTTCTTGTGCTTGGCGCGTTACCTCTGCAATTGAAGCTGTCATTTGTTCAGTGGCGGCGGCGACAGTGTTTACATTATCCGAAGCTTGCTGCGCCCCCGATACTACATTGGCAGCTTGCACGGAGGATTCTTCTGCCATGGCTGCAAGCGTATGTGAAGCTTGGTCGGTTGATTGTGCCAATAGTTCCAATTGTTTTGAAACTTCACCAATAATTGATTCAAAAGCTTCGACATGGCGACGATCTTGGATGGCTTTACGTTGGGCCGCGGCAATCTCATCAAAACTTTGATTGAGTAGTTTACTTACCCTTGCCATATCCACAGGCAGGCCGCGCGGATCAATGCGGCGATCCAAATCACCAGCTTGCATGGCTTGTACCATACTCAATGCTTCGCGAGTAAAGTTTTCAACATAATCAGCTAGGTCATTAAACGCATGCGACATTTGCGCCAAATCATCATCACCATGGATATGCAAAATGCGCGTTTCCATGCTTTCGTCGCGCCAAATATGCACATTATGCACCACCGCACCAATGCGCTGCGCGAGCACCCTGCGCATAAAAAATTGAGACAACCAAACAAAAGCGATAAGCAACAAAGAAGCAATAATCAAGCCGTTAGAAGCACTGGATAAAAGGCTCATCTCAGCTTCTTTTAACTCATCGATGCGGGCATGAATGGCTAAGGTTGTGCCGTCTAGCTTTTCATCAACAAGCTCGCCCACTTTATCAAAGCGAGGCATCAACTCCTTCGCCTGCGCTTTTTTGCCAGCAAATTGGGCCTCCGCCATGGCAATGCCAATGTCGGTGAGCTCTTCAACCAGAGGCTTGACTGAAACAACAGCGTCGCGCCAAGGGCCGCGAATCGCATCATCGCCAGCCAAATGTTTGAGAAATTCTTTGCTTCGTAAATCAAAATCTGCACCAGTGAGTGTGATTGCGCGAACCGTTTCTTTATCACCAGTCATGGCATAGGCGCCGACCAGCACTTTAATTTCCATCACATCAACACGCATCTCGGAAGCAGCATCCAAACCGGGCATGTATTCCACCATGATTTTTCTGCCCTGAATGTTAATGTCATCTGTAACCGTTTCGCCAACGAAGGTTATCGTAGCTGTGATTGCTATCATCAATACAAGCGAGGTGTTGAAAATCTGACCTATCGTCATGCGATTGAGGAATGCTGTGATGCGGCCTTTCAAACTTGCATCTTTTTTAAACCGTGAGATTTCTTGGTTGCTCATATTTATCTCCATTTCTTACACGGCCATAGTTGCATAAAGGCGTTTTGCATCTTCAATTTGTTGTGCGCTGGGTTTACGGCGAATCGACATATAACCCACGGTTTGGTTGCTGGCATTCACAGAAGGGGTGACTGGAGCGTCTACCCAGTAAAATCCACCATCTTTGCAGCGGTTTTTGACGATACCGTGCCATTCACGGCCGTTTTGCACGGTGTCCCATAAATCCTGGAAAGCGGCTTCTGGCATATCTGGATGCCGGACAATATTGTGCGGTTGGCCGAGCAACTCTTCTTCAGTGAAGCCCGAAATGTTAATAAATGCCTTATTACAATAAAGGATGCGGCCTTTGGTATCGGTTTTTGAAACTAAGAATTCACGCTCATCAAAAGTGCGTTCAAGATCGATGACGGGTACATTATTGCGCATGTGCTTCTCCTACAGATGAAAACAGGCTGATTATCGCTCGCTGTAGCGGTGTCTGTTGGATTAGCAAAAGCAGTGCCAATGTGATGTCTGGCGTTGTTAGTCAGCGCAGTTGTGTTTAAAAGGGTGCTGGATTCATTTTAAAAAAACACACAGTGTGCGCCGCCAAAATATTAAACAACTGAAGAGAGCAATAATGACCCCAGATGATTTAACGATTGATTATGAAGAAAATGGCATTTTGACGACCAAACAAACCGATAAGGTGATTTTGAGCAAAGGCGCCTGGGTCACAATTTTGTTTCGTTACCAAACTTGGGTCGCTGCTGATGATGCTTATAGTGAAGATAAATACACCATTCGCCGCTATCAAAAGCGCAATGGCGAATACACAGCGCGCTCAAAATTTAATATTACCAATGCCAAACAAGCGAAATTGATTGTCGATTCGCTTAATGGCTGGATGCAATAAGGTTGGATGCAGTAAGTAAGACTATAAAAATCGGCTTTACTGGCAGCAGGAGTAAGTAGATATGAGAGTTTTCTTTTCGAAACTGATGCGCGGCATTGAGAGCACCCGGACGGTAGTGCTCAATCTTGTCTTCTTGCTGGTACTGACCTTTATCCTTGTGTCGCTGCTCAATGCCAGGCCATCCTTGCCTGACAAGGTGATTTTGCAGTTGGATTTAAATGGTGTGGTTGTTGAGCAAGTGAATCGCCCAGATTTTGGCTTGTCGTCGCTCACTTCGCCTGAGCCCAATCAAGTGTTGGTCGGTGACGTGGTTGCTGCGCTCAAACGCGCCGCTAAGGATGAGCGGGTACTGGGTGTGCGCCTTGATTTACAAGAGCTTAGCCAGGCTTCTCTGCCGCATTTGGAAGAAATCCGTACAGCTATTAACACCTTCAAAGCCAGCGGTAAACCTGTGATGGCTTATGCCGAACATTGGACGCAGCCACAATATTATTTGGCCGCTTCGGCCAATCAGGTGTTTTTGCATCCTATGGGTCATATCGCTTTGCACGGTTTTGGTGTGTATCGTAATTATATTGCCGATGCGTTGGCCAAGCTGGATGTGGATGTGCATGTATTTCGCGCAGGTAAATACAAATCAGCGGCTGCACCGTTGATTCAGAATGAAATGTCGGCGGCTGAAAAAGAAGCGGATGCCGGCTGGCTCAACACCATGTGGGATGTGTACAAACAAGGCTTGTTTGAAATGCGCGGTTTGGATGCGGCGCGTTTACAGGAAGTGTTGGACCATCCTGCCAAGTATATGCGCGAATACGGTGCTGATTTGGGTAAACTTTTTGTGGCTGAGCATTGGATTGATGGTCTGATGTATGCTGAGCAAGCCGATGCGCACTTGTTGCAAACAGCAGGTGAAGGTGAGCTGGTCGCGTATAAAGATTATCTGCGTGCATCCGGGCAAAGCTTTATGCCAGCGGGGCCGGGCAGCGCAGATAATTGGGTGGGCGTGATTATGGGTAGCGGCCAGATTTTGGGCGGTGAGCAACCCTCAGGCACCATTGGCAGCGATACCATGCTGGAGCAATTACGTATTGCATTGGACGATGAGCGCGTGAAGGCGGTCGTGCTTCGCCTTAATACCCCAGGCGGTAGTGCGCTGGCTTCAGAAACGATTCGTCATGCTGTGGAAGTGTTACGCCAGGCTGGTAAGCCCGTGGTGGTATCCATGGGTAATATGGCAGCATCAGGCGGCTATTGGATCGCATCATCAGCCAATGAAATTTGGGCATCGCCTGCCACCCTTACCGGCTCGATTGGTGTGTTTGGCATTGTGCCTAATGTAAACCGCAGCTTAAAAAAACTGGGCGTAAATACCGATGGTGTGGGCACCACCAAAATCGCTGGCTCTATGCGCCTGGATATGCCGCTGAGCAAGGAAATGGGCGATGCTGTGCAAATGAGTGTGAATCAGATTTATCAGCAATTTATCCAGCATGTAGCGGATGGCAGGAATTTGCCGATTGAAACTGTGCAAGCGCTGGCACAAGGCAGGGTATGGAGCGGGCGTGATGCTTTGGCCAATGGGTTAGTGGACAAGCTTGGCGGCGTACACGATGCCATTGATGCGGCGGCGGCTTTGGCGAATTTGAAAGATTTTGAGCCTGTGCAAATCGATCCGCCAAAAAATGCTTTGGATGTGTTGGTTGATAATTTGTTGAGCGAGACTTCTGCGATGTTTGGGGTATCTGCAAATGAACATTCGATATTTGCCGGGTTGCTACAAACCCTACAAAACCAAATGGCCATGAGCGCACAAATGTTGCAGATGAATGATCCACGTGGTGTGTATGCGCTTAGTGAAATGGGTTTGGCGGAATAAACCCGATTAGGGGGTATTATTTTTGTTGGCCAAACTTTGATCAGTGCGATACAAAAAGGCCAGCAGCTCAGCTACCAATTGATACGCTTCTTCAGGGATTTCTTGGCCCACGGGTACACGCGCCAAAAGATGGGCAAGTTGGGCATTATTATGAATATGCACATTGTTTTCCCGCGCCAGCTTGAGAATGGCTTTGGCAATTTCACCATAGCCCGCCGCCAACACCTTAGGCGCAGATTGGGCAGCTTGGTCATAGCGCAAGGCCACTGCCGCTTGCTTATCCTTTAAATGATTTATATTCGACTTCATCTTCTATTCATCGCCAGATTTTCACAGTGCTTAACCTCAAGATGAATTATCGCTACCCTGCACAACACATTGAAAACATAAGGACAGGACATGAAACTACGTTTTTTATTGATACCATTAGCTTTTTTAATGAGCAGCAACGCTTTTGCAGCAGCAGAATTACAGCGTGCCAGCTTTAAAAATGGCGTGCAGCTGATTGTGGAAGAAGATCATTCTGCACCTGTGGCGATGGTGCAAATTTGGCTAAAAGTGGGTGGTCGCGATGAGTTGCCTGGCAAAACGGGTCTGGCACATGTGTTTGAGCATATGATGTTTAAGGGCTCGGATAAACTGGCTGCAGGCGAATATTCCAAAATCATTTCAGCGATGGGTGGCAGCGACAATGCTTTTACCTCCACCGATTACACCGCTTATTTTGAAACTGTGCCTGCCAAAGAAGTGCAGAATGTTTTAAACATGGAGGCAGAGCGTTTTGCCAACTTAAAATTAGAAGCCAAAGATTTTGCCAGCGAAATTAAGGTGATAATGGAAGAGCGCCGTATGCGTACTGAAGATAATGCCAGCTCGCGTATGTTCGAGGAATTATCCGCAGCATCACTGCGTTTGCATCCTTATCGCAATCCTGTGATTGGCTGGATGCAAGATTTGGAAACGCTCACCATTGATGATGTGAAGGCTTTTTATAAGCAACATTATGTACCGGGGAAAGTGACGGTGGTTGTGGTCGGTGACGTTGATTTTAAAGAAGTAGAAAAAACGGTAGCGAAAAGTTTTGGCCGCATGAAGGCAAGGGCAGTTGAACCGCGCTTTAATCCTACAGAGCCTGAGCCCTTGGGCCCCAAACGTGTGGAAGTGCGTATTCCTGCCCAATTGCCTATGGTGGCGATGACCATACCTGTGCCGTCGTGGAAACCACATCAAAATGATGAACAAGCCGCGGCCATTGCTTTGGCGACTGAAATTTTGTCGGGTGGCAAATCGGCGGTGCTGAATCAGGTGTTGGTCAATGAAAAGCGCGTGGCCATGTCGGCGGGCGCAGGTTACGACCCTTTCACTATGGGGCTTGATGTTTGGTATGCCTATGGTGATACGGGCATTGGTCAACCGGTAGCCGATTTTGAGCAGGCCTTTTGGGTGTTGATGAAAAAGATGGGTAGTGAGTTGCCTGATGAACGTTTGTTTGAAGCCGCCAAGCGCCGCTTTATTGCTGGGGCTGTGTTTGCCCAAGATTCTTTGTATTTGCGCGCCAAACATATTGGCACGCTTGAAACTGTGGGCATAAGCGCTGATGAAAAAGACCGTTGGATTACGCTGATTCGCGGCGTGACACGCGAGCAAGTGCGCGATGCCATCAACACTTGGTTGGTGCCCAATCGCGCCACCACTGGGGTGTTGATTCCTACCGAAGCCAAACCAGCCAATGAGGTGAAATCATGAAGTTTAAAGCTTTAGCACTAGTTGCGATGTTTGCTTCGGCTTCGCCTATCACGGCAGCTGAAGTGCAACAACACACCATGGATAATGGTTTGAATGTATTGCTGATTGAAGCCCATCATGTGCCCATGGTGGCCATGCAGTTGGTGATGCCTGCGGGTAGTCGCTTTGATGCCGATGGCAAAGGTGGCTCTGCGATGTTGCTGGCGAGTATGCTAACTGACCACACCAAAAAGGCTGACCATCAAGCTTGGGCTGCAAAACTTGATGATGCGGCCATTCAGCTTTCTGCGGGGGCTGATCAAGATGCGATGTCGGTGTCGCTCACCGTGTTGTCAGAAGCATTGGATGAAGGTGTGAGCGCGATGGCAGAAGCTTTGTTGATGCCGGGCTGGGATAAAAAGCGTTTTGATTTTATCAAAACCAATGCCGTATCCGGTGCCACCCGTGCGCAAGAAGATGCCACCACGCATGCTGGTTTGGCAGCTGCCGAAATATTATTCCCCAATCATCCTTATGGGCATCTTGTGGGCGGAAGTTTGCAATCATTGCCTGCAATTAGCCTTGGTGATGTGAAAACATTATATGCCGCCCAAATTAAACCTGTGGGTGCGACGTTGGCAGTGAGCGGTGATATTACTATGCCCGAGCTGTTAAAAGTGTTGAATACGCATTTGAACCCATGGAGCGGTAAGCCCAAACAAGCGTTGGCAGATATTGAGCAAGCAAAACCTACTGCAAAGATGGAAGAAAATATCACGCTCGATAAAAATCAGGTCTTGGTGCAATGGATGCGCTTGGGTTTATCTCGGCACGATCCCTTATATATGGATGCCTTGGTGCTGAACCATATGCTGGGCGGCGGTGGTTTTGGTTCGCGTTTGATGGAAGAAATCCGTGAAAAACGCGGGCTTGTTTATGGCGTGTATTCGTGGTTTCAACCGCTAGAAACAGCTGGCGCTTATACCATTCGTTTGCAAACCCGCGCGGATCAAGCTGGGCAGGCTGAAGAAGTGTTGCAGCAAGTCTTGCAAAGCTTGGCCAATGGTGAAATTTCTCAGGATGAGCTGGACAAAAGTAAGGTCAACTTGATGGGTGGTTTTGCTCAGCGTATGGATTCCAACCGTGAAAGAGCGGGTTTGCTGGCAATGATGGGGCTGTATCACAAGCCTCTAAACTACTTGGAAAACTGGACGAAAAGCATTGAATCGGTCACTCTTGCGAGTGTTAAACTCGTGGCAGCATTATATTTGCAGCCGCAATTGTGGCACCGCATTCGTGTTGGGCCAGCAAAGCCATAAAAATTTATAAACCAAGGGAGGTGGCATGAAAACAGTTCTTGTTGTTGAAGATTCCAACACAAGCCGTGATGTCACCAGTCATTTTCTGCAGCAAGGGGGCTTTCGTGTACTTGAAGCCGAAGATGGCCAAGATGCCTTGGAAATTCTGCGCACGCGCCATGTTGATTTGATTCTTACCGATATCATGATGCCCAACCTTGATGGTTGGGGACTTTATCGCGAAATTCGCAGTGATAAGAGCTTTAATCTTACGCCTTTTGTGTTCCTTACGGTTTTGGATGAAATTCAAGACCAAATCAAAGGTTTAACCCTTGGTGTGGATGATTATCTCACCAAGCCAGTCACGCCCCAGCAGCTGATTGCACGCGTGAATACTGCCTTGATGCGCAGTGAGCGTTTGTCGCGTTATTTTTATCGTAATCCTGTGACTGATTTGGCCACAGAAAGTTATTTTCGCCAACGTTATATCCAAGAGTTTGACCGTAGTCGTGCCGCCAAATTGCCACTGAGTCTGGTGGTGGTTGGCATTGGTAATTATGAGTCCTTAGCCCGTGGTCATGCCGATTGGTTCGCAGAAAGCGCCTCCCGCGAAGCTGGTGCCATGCTGCGTGCCAAAACACGAAGTTACGATGTGGTTGCCGATATGGGGCAAGGTTGTTTCGCACTGTTGTTGCCGAATGTGGATGCCAAGCATGCAGAACAATGGGCTAAAAAGTTAAAAGACAGCTGGTCTTTATCATTATTGTGGCCAGAAACTGAGCAGCGCATTGCAGTGGATATTGGCTTTACCTGTGATGCCATATCGCCTGGCGATCATAATGCCTTGGAGTTACTGAAAAAGAACCTCGCCTCATTTGAGCGTAAGTGGTAATAAAAGTTCAAAAGCTATGAGGATCACGGCCGGACACATGCGCGGGCGCACATTGCGTGTGCCAGATATTCATGGCCTACGCCCAACTTCCTCACGGGTGCGTGAGGCTCTATTTAATATACTTGGTGATATTTCGGATGCATCAGTTTTGGATTTGTTTGCTGGTAGCGGCGTGATGGCATTGGAAAGTTTGTCGCGCGGTGCCAAATCTGCCATGAGTATTGAAGGCGACAGGTCAGCCTGTGAAGCCATGAAAAAGATTCAATCGGCTTGGCCAGTGCCCAACTGGAGCATTCAGAATGCCATGCTGCCCAAAGTTTTGAAGCTGCATGCGGGCACCTATTTTGATGTTATTTTTGCTGACCCACCCTATCAACAAGGGTTGTCGGTTCAGTTGCCACGATGGTTGTTGGATGCGGATATCAGCTTTGGTCGCTTGATTGTAGAGGAAGCCTCGCGTGAGCGTTTGGTTTGGCGCGAAATACAGCCTGAAAAAACGTATCGTTATGGTGAAACTACCTTATATGTGTTTCAAGGGCAGTGCGTGATCAACGAAAATATTGATGAAGAAATACCAGCTTTAGTGACGGAGCAGTGATGAGTTTTCGTACGGCTATTTACCCTGGCACCTTTGACCCCATCACACTCGGACACGTTGATGTGGTCCAGCGCGGCCTAAAATTGTTTGATGAAGTGATTATTGCTGTCGCAGAAAGCAGTAAAAAGCAGCCTATGTTTGATGCGCAAACACGATTGAACATGGTCAATGAGACTTTTGCGGGAGAGCCAAGAATCAAAGCGCTTACCTTTGATGGTCTGCTGATGGATGTGGTGCAGGAGCATCATGCGATGGCGGTATTGCGCGGCTTGCGAGCGGCCTCAGATTTTGAATATGAATTTCAACTTGCTGCAATGAACAGGCAACTGAACACGGAAGTTGAATCGGTGTTTGTGATGGCCAGAGAAGCGTACACGTTTGTGTCATCGAGTTTTATTCGTGAAATTTCGAGTATGGGCGGGGATGTGCAGTCGCTTGTGCCGGAGGCTGTGCGACCCTATTTGCTTCCCCATGTGGCCAAAAGAAAAGGATAAAAACATGCAATACGACTTAAAAGATAAAATCATTTTGGTCACTGGCGCCTCCGATGGTATTGGTGCTGCGGTGGCTGCAGGCCTTGGTGAGCAGGGTGCTAATGTCATTATTCTTGGTCGTAAAGAAGATAGTTTGGCGCAAACTCAGGCGCGTATAGAAGCGCTCGGCGGCCGCTGTTTGGTGGTGCCATTTGATTTGATGAACTTTGATAATTACGGCAAATTGTTTTTGGCGCTCAAAGATCAGGTGCCGCATCTGGATGGTTTGGTGCATTGCGCGGGTGAAGTGGATCGTTGCACCCCCATGGTGCATATCAAACCTGCTGAATTTCGAAAAATGTTGGATCTGAATTTAACGTCGCCAAATTTACTCACCCAAATCATGATGCCGCTGCTTAAGCGCGCAGAAGCTGCTTCGGTGATTTTCACTTCCTGTGATATGGTCGATGAAGATCAATTGCATTGGCATGGTTTTGGACTTGCGAAGCGGGCGTTGCCTTATGCTGCGGCGATGTGGCAAGGTGAAAGTCCTGATAAACCGTATCGTTTTAATGTGCTCAACCCAGGGCGCGTGCGTACAGAGATGTTTAAGCGGGCTTATCCAGGTTTGCATGGTCGTCATGTGCCTGCGCCAGTTGCGGTGGTGCCTGCATATTTACATCTGTTATCTGCACAAAGCAGTGAGATTCGTGGGCAAAGCTTGCATGCCATTGATTTGGTTCCGGCATTGAAAAATTACGTTGCCCCAGAGATTGAGGAAAACAATGTCTAAGCCCATTGACTTAAGTGTTAACTTTGCAGGGTTAAAGTTACAAACGCCGCTTGTTTTATTGTCGGGCTGTGTAGGTTTTGGTGAGGAATACACCCGCATTGAAGGCTTTTCGAATGCTGATGTGGGCGCTGTTATTCTGAAAGGCACCACGCTTGAGCCGCGCATGGGTAATGCCCCGCATCGTGTATATGAAACACCAGCAGGGATGCTCAATGCCATTGGTTTGCAAAACCCGGGTACGCGTTATGTGATTGATGAGGTTTTGCCGCGCTTGCCGCATCACGAAACGCAATTCTGGGCCAATGCCAATGGCTCTAGCTTGGAAGAATATGCCGAAGTGGCGGCGATGTTTGACGACTCGCCAGTGACGGCTATCGAAATCAATATCTCTTGTCCGAATGTGAAAGAAGGCGGGGTACATTTTGGTAATGACCCATGCATGGCAGCCAAAGTTGTCGCTGCAATGCGGGCAAGAACCAGCAAACCCTTGATTACCAAATTGTCGCCCAACAATGCAGATATTGCCGAGACTGCACGACTTTGTATTGAGGCGGGCACCGACGGTTTGTCGGTGATTAATACGCTCGTTGGTATGGCTGTGGATGTTGAGAATCGTAAACCTGTGATTGGCAATATTTCAGGTGGTTTATCGGGGCCTTGTGTGAAGCCGGTGGCTTTATGGAAAATTCATCAAACTCGGGCTGTTGCCGATAAACATGGTGTGCCCATTCTTGGGCAGGGCGGCCTCACTACGCCGCAGGATGCGCTTGAATTTGCCATTACCGGTGCCAGGGCACTTGGTTTGGGTACTGGCCTGTTTTACGATCCATTACTGTGCAAGAAAGTGTTGGCTGGCCTGGAAGATTATCTGAGCCGGCATGAGATGGATAGCTTCGAACAATTGGTAGGTAGCCTTAAGGTATGATGTTACGGGTGCTTGCCTTAAGTCTGTTGTGTTGGATTTCAACACCAGCTTGGGCAGGGTCGTTATCCTGGGTCACGCAAGAGCGCTGGGTGACTGTCAATCGCGTGATTGATGGTGATACCTTTACCACACGCCAAGGTGAAAAAATCCGCTTGCTTGGCATTAATGCCCCGGAAATTCGTCATGAAAGTTCTCGGGCAGAACCTTATGGTGAGACGGCAAAAGAAACGCTCACGAAACTCATTACAGGCAAGCAGGTACGCTTGGGCTTTGATCAAGAAACTATAGACAAATATGGTCGCACACTGGCGCATGTCTACTTGCGAGATGGTACCTGGGTGAATGGCGAAATGTTAAGGTTGGGTTCAGCTTTTGTTTATACGTTTCCACCCAACGTCAAGTCAGTCGAAGCATTGATAGGGTTTGAAAAGCAGGCGATGAGCAACAACATCGGCATATGGCAGGAGAAGCGCTGGCAGGTGTTAAAGCCAACGGAACTGGCATTGGATTTGCTTGGTCAGTTTCGCTTGATTGAAGGTGAAGTGAAGGTTAGCCGTTCGGCCAATTGGGCGTTTTATTTAGGGGAGCTGGCGGTAAGCGTTCCTAAGAAATATCGTGCATATTTCGCGAATTGGCGCAACGTTCGCAGTGGTGAGCGTGTGATAGTACGAGGGGTATTGCGCATGACCAAACAGGGGCAATGGTTTGTCAGCCTCCACACCAAAAGTGATATAAGTTACACCAAATGATGGGTGGAATCTTATATTGAAGCAGCGTTTATTTAACGCTTTTTAAACAAAAGGGAACGGTAGAGGGTGTTTATGAAAGGTTTTGTTCGACTTAGTTTAGCAGCAGCGCTTGGCCTATGCTTGGCTGCACCTGCAATGGCGCAAGAAAACGGCATGTCTTTGGGGTTGCATGAATGGGATTCGGGCATCGACCTGTCGACTTCGGATATTATTTTGGCAGCCAATGGCGCGCCAGCTACTTATCGTACAGCGGTGCCAAACATTCCTGATTCAGCCTTTGAAAAGCCCGCAGTGACTGAAAATAACTTACATATGTATCTTGGTCTGGCCTCGCTGGCGATGGGTGGTCTGGCAGCGATCTCAGTGCCTGAAGATCAGACTGATTTGTTAAACACAGTCCATTATAAAGCAGCCAAAGCATCCTGGCAGCTTGGGGCTATGGCGGTTGGTACAGGTTTGTATTCGCATTGGGATGACTTCTATCTTGAGGATGGCATTTTGGATCGCGACAACCTGCATGCATTGCTTGGCTTGCTAGGTACCCTAGGTTACTACCTTGCTGTGCAAGGCGCAGTAAATGATTACAATACCAAAGGTGCTGTAACTACAGACCATGCCTCCAAAGGCATATTCGGCGGCGGTGCAATGACCATTGCTATCGCGCTCACCTGGTAAAAAAGGAGAATAAAATGAAAAAAGTAGTTATACTGGGTCTTGCCATTTGTTTTGCGCCTGCACTGGCGCAAGCGAATTTGATTCCTGAAATGTTATCGCAATATGAAGCAGAAGGCGGCAGCAATTTTGATGCGGCAGCGGGTAAAAAAATGTGGTCACAAGAGTTCGCATCTGAAGATGGTGATATGCGTAGCTGCGCGACTTGCCACAATTCTGATGTGCGCACTGCTGGTAAACATAAAAAGACAGGCAAAGTGATTGCGGCTATGGCACCTTCTGTTCCTTTTGTAGCTTTGGAAGAGGGTGATGAGCCACGGTATACCGATGTGAAGAAAATCGAAAAATGGTTCAAACGCAATTGCAAATGGACTTATGGCCGTGAATGTACAGTACAGGAAAAGGGTGACTTCCTGATGTTCCTGAAAGACCAATAAGCGATCGATAAAAGAGAGATTCTAACACTATGAAAAAAGTATTGTTGTTTGCAGTGGTGATGATGTTTTCAGGCCAGGCTTTGGCTGAAGACTTCTTTTCAAACTTGTTCCGCTTCAAAGGCGTGAAGCCGATGACGGATAAGCTATACAAAGACAGCTGTGGTGAGTGTCATTTTGCATATCAAGCAGGCTTATTGCCAAAGCGCTCTTGGGAAAAAATGATGTTGGCGGATCAGCTCAGCGACCATTTTGGTGAAGTGGCTGACTTGGAAGAAGAAGATCGTATTGCGATTCGCGATATGTTGGTGGCTGATGCTGCGGATACTTCAATCTACAAACGCTCCATGAAAATTGACCGTTCTATCCCAGAAAATGCGACCCCTCTTCGTATCACTGAAACCCCGTACATCAAGAAGAAACACAAAGAGATGACTGACAAATATGTGAAGTTTAATCCCAAAGTGAAATCCTTGATTAACTGCAACACATGCCATCGTGAGATTGAAAAAGGCATTTTTGATGACGATACTGTGTTGATTCCGAATTTCGGCTACTGGAGCGAAATCGAGTAAACGATTGACGTGACTACGGTCACAGTAGGGCAATAATTTTTAATCAGCTTCATCTATGCAAATGCCAGAGAGGCAACAAAAGGAGTGTATTATGAAATTTAAACAATTAATGAGTGCAGTAGCATTCGTTGGAGCTATCAGCTTCGGCGCAACTTCTGCAAGCGCTACGCAAGATGCTTACGACATCAATCTAAAAGCTGTATACCCTAATACGACTGTAAGTTGCTTCATATGCCACACGGGCACTCCAGGCTCAATGCGCCCATATGGCAATGCATATACTGCTGCTGGTGGCGCAAAAAGCGGTACGACAGCTGCAATTCAAACGATTGATACGCAAGATGCCGATTCTGATAGTATCACAAATGGCGCAGAAATTCTTGCAAATACAGATCCAAATCCAGCCTCAACTGCTGGCGGCGGCGGCGGCGGTTGCATCACTGATGCAGCAACTACACCTTTGATGATGGTTTTGGCCATGCTGACTTTGGGTTTTTTTGTTCGTCGCAAAAAAGACTAAAATAAATTAAACAAACTGATGATATAAAGCTCTTCGGAATCAAGGTTTCGGAGAGCTTTTATAATGGTAAGAATCATGCGGAGGAATCCATGAAAGCGCTTTATTCTTTAAAAACACTGGTGGCCTGTGCCGTAGTCATGATGAGCATGAATGCAACAACTGCCCACGCAGAACAGCAGGCACTGGATAACTTAAATAACAACTATGGTACCAACTTATCTTCTTGTTCGTTGTGCCACACTTCAGCACCTGCCCTTTCGGTGTTTGGCCAAGCATTTAAAGCTGCTGGTGGAAGTAAAAATGCTTATAGTCCTGACTTTGTAGCGCTAAGTGCTGGCGATGCTGACGGTGATGGTACCACCAATGGTGCTGAGATTTTAGCTGGTACAGACCCCAACTCTTCAGCAACGACCATTGGTACGACAGGTCCTTCGGCATCAGTGGGCGGTTGTATGACTTCTGGCTTCACTGCGCCTTTGATGATGCTTGGTGCGTTGCTGGGCTTAGCTTTGTTCGCACGTCGCAAAGTTTAATATTTAAAATACGTGGACCTGCGACAGCTATAGCTTTCGTGGGCCTTTTTTTGGCTATTTTATAAGGAAGCTGAAATGAAATTATCACAATGGATGAAAGCGAGCTCAGTATTGCTGCTTGGGTTGCTGGTAACAAACACAGCTGAGGCCAGAGCTACCTATGTGTCACCACTTAACGCAGCTCTTGGCAGCAGTGTGTCTTGTGAAGCATGCCATATTGGCGGCCCATCTGGCAGCAACGCTAGCTACCCAATTGCCAGCACTTACCGCGCTGGTTTGGATTTGGCCAATTCTGACAGTGATAGTGATGGTTATACGAATAAACAAGAAGCGAGCGCTGCGATGACTTACTTTAATGATCCCGCAACGACGCCGTACATTTTACAGGCGACTACGGCATTTGCGGGTGCGAATACCAAAGTGATTGCAGATGCGGCTGCAGCCGAGACTGCATTTGCTGATACGTATAGCTTGGCTACGGGTGCGGCAACAATTTTGGGTGGTGTAAAAGTGACGCTAACACAACCAGATTCAGTGTACTTTAAAGCTGGGGGCGTGAATGCAAGTGATTTGGTATATACCGTTGATGTTTCAAACTTCGGAACGTTGGTGCCTGCATCTGATTGGTCTGCTGCTGCAAATGGAGCATTGAATATTCTTGCTCTACCAGCGGGTAATCTGGGTAGCGCAGATTATGTTGTGGTTCATACTGCCCTAGCCGTCAGTTCAGGGGCGCAACCAACAGGTGAAGATGAAGGGTTTGAATGTTTGATTGCGGGTATGCCATCGACGTTGGCGATGATGTTTGCGATGTTAGGCCTAGGATTCTTTGCTCGACGCAAATAAGAGATAGTTCAGTTAGACAGTAGAAGCCCTGTGATATGAAAATATCGCGGGGTTTTTTATTTGCGGCGTGGTGGTTTTCCAGCTTTAAAGGGACGCTTGCCTGATTTGTTTCCTAATCCATGCGTTTGCTGCGTTTTGAAGGTTTGACTGGTCCTTTTATTGCTGCCATATGCAGATTGATACGCAGGAATCAGCGCATCTTCACCGCTGCCAATGAGGTCAGCTCTGCCCATCTTAATTAAAGCCTCTTTGAGTATGACCCAATTTTCTGGGTCGTGATAACGCAAGAAAGCCTTGTGTAAATCACGTTGTTTTTTGCGGCGCGGGATGGGCACATGTTCGCTGTATTTGCTTTGCACCCTGCTGATTTTTTTCAGTGGGTTACGTTCAGAAAAATACATAGCGCTGGCTGTGGCCATGGGCGAAGGCAAAAAGGCCTGCACCTGATCAGCCTTGTAATCGTTTTTCTTCAGCCACAAAGCTAAATGCAGCATATCTTCATCGGTGGTCCCTGGATGGGCAGCGATGAAATAAGGAATCAAATACTGCTTTTTGCCGGCTTGTTTGGAGAATTTTTCAAACAAAGCTTTAAACGCATCATAGGAGCCAATGCCTGGCTTCATCATTTTGCTTAACGGGCCGCCCTCAGTATGTTCGGGCGCAATTTTCAAATAACCACCGACATGATGGGTGACCAATTCTTTGATGTATTCGGGCGATTCTACGGCCAAATCATAGCGTAAACCCGAAGCAATAAAGATGCGTTTGATACCTTTGAGTTCACGCGCTTTACGGTAGAGATGAATCAAAGGTTTGTGATCAGTGTTCAGATTTTCGCAAATGCCGGGGAACACGCAGGATGGGCGGCGGCACGCAGCTTCAACGGTGCGTGATTTGCATTGCAAGCGATACATATTGGCGGTGGGGCCACCCAAATCGGAAATCACGCCAGTAAAGCCAGGCGTTTTATCACGAATAGCTTCCACTTCTTTCAAAATCGAGGCTTCCGAGCGGCTTTGAATGATGCGGCCTTCATGTTCGGTGATGGAGCAGAAGGTGCAGCCGCCAAAACAACCACGCATGATGTTGACGCTGTTTTTAATCATTTCATAGGCAGGAATTTTCGAAGTTTCCGATTTGATGTCCCCATAACCCACATAAGGAAGGCGCGAGTAAGGCAAATCAAAAATAGCGTCCAGCTCTTCTGTCGTTAGCGGTATTGGCGGCGGATTGATCCACACCTCACGGCTGCCAAGACGCTGAATAATCGCTCTGGCATTACCCGGATTGGTTTCCAGATGCAGTAAGCGCGAAGCATGGGCATAAAGCACAGGGTCTGCGGCCACGGCTTCGTAAGCGGGTAAACGAATGACGGTGTTATCCCTGTGTTTGCCCACATTCATAATCGAGACGGGTTCTACTTTTTCGCGAAGTCTGTGCTGTTGTTTATCATCACAAGCTTCACTTTGCATCATGGCATAAGGATTGGGGTGAGCGATGGTTTCGCCTGGGGTATCGATTTCAGTGGAATCGACTTCATACCAACCGTTGGGTACATCTTTGCGCATCACGGCTGTGCCACGAATATCGAGCATGTCTTTAATCGATTCACCAGTGCCGAGGCGGTGGGCAATTTCAATGATTTGGCGCTCGCCATTGCCGTAGACAAGGATATCAGCTTTGGCATCCATCAATACCGAATGGCGCACTTTATCCGACCAGTAATCATAATGAGCAATACGGCGCAAACTGGCTTCAATGCCACCAATCACCACTGGCACGCCTTTGAATGCTTCGCGGCAGCGTTGAGCATAGACAGTCACCGCTCTATCAGGACGCTTGCCACCCACATTGCCGGGCGTGTAAGCATCATCAGAGCGAATCCTGCGCTCGGAAGTGTAGCGATTGACCATTGAGTCCATATTACCAGCGGTGACGCCCCAAAAGAGGTTGGGTTGCCCCAGTGCTTTAAAGGCATCGGCTGATTTCCAATCGGGTTGAGCAATGATGCCAACTCGGAAACCCTGTGCTTCCAAAGCCCTGCCAATCACGGCCATGCCAAAACTAGGCAAATCGACATAAGCATCGCCAGTGACCAACACGATATCGCAGCTGTCCCAACCCAAAGCATCCATATCTTGGCGCGACATGGGTAATTGATAAGCAGGTTGCTCATGGGCATTTGCCCAATATTTGGGGTAGGAAAGAATAGAGTGCGGAGGTTGCTGCGATTGAGCCAAAGAGAATGGCACCTTAGAAGTGGCCATTATTTACCCAGCAAAGAATTTAGGGCGAGCTCTGGGTCTTCTTGGCGCATCAATGATTCACCCACCAAGAAGCCGTAGATATCGTGGCTGTTCATCATTTGAATATCATCAAAGGTAAAAATGCCAGACTCGGTAATCACTGTGCGTTCTTCCGGGAGGTTAGCCAGTAAATCAATGGTAGTTTGTAAGGTGATATCAAAGGTGTGCAAATTGCGATTGTTGATACCCAGCAAAGGGGTATTCAACTGCATGGCACGTTCAAGTTCATTTGCATCGTGCACTTCGGGGAGCACCGACAATCCAAGCTCAAGCGCAGCCTCACAGAGTTCCGCAGCCAGTGCATCATCAATCATGGCCATAATCAGCAAAATGCAATCGGCACCCATGGCTCTGGCTTCAATAATTTGGTAAGGGTCGAGCATAAAATCTTTACGCAAAATGGGGATGTTCACATTGGCACGAATATCACGCACAAATTGATCATCACCCTGAAAATATTTCACATCGGTGAGTACCGACAAACACGCAGCGCCAGCAGCTTCATACGATTTGGCAATGGATGCAGGGTTAAAATCTTCGCGGATAATTCCTTTGGAAGGGGATGCTTTTTTTACTTCGGCAATCACCGCATTTTCAGCTTTGCTGATGCGATGTTGCAAAGCCCCAGCAAAATCCAAAGGTGTATAAGCCATGGCACTGGCCATCAACTGTGCACCCGATAACACTTGCTTGCGCGCGGCCACCCACTCTTTTTTGTAGGCAGCGATTTCATTTAAAATGGAGCTCATGTGTTTGTTACCTTTTTAAACCGCGAAGGACGCGAAGTTTCGCGAAGTATTTTTTTATAATGCATTGATTACCCGTTTGATTCCACGCTTTAGGCTCGTGACGTTAAAATTGATGAGGAGACCAAGCTTTTTATCTGCCATTTTTAAGTAGGATAGTACTTGCGCTGTGTGAATGGGTAAAAGGCTTTCTACAGCCTTTAATTCAATAATTAAATCGTTCTCAACCAATAAATCAATGCGATATCCTGCTTCAATTTCTTGTCCATCATAATAAATCGGTAGTGAAACCTGAGCCATAGCATGAATGCCTTGTTTGCGAAGTTCATAAAGTAAACAGTGTTCATAAGCCGATTCCAACAATCCAGCACCCAGAGCAGAATGCACCTTGATAGCAGCACCAATCACAGTATGACTTAATTCTTCTAACCTTTGCGAAACTTCGCGGTTCATCTTTTATTTGTTTGTGAATGCAATCAGCGCATCCAATGTCGCGGTGGCTTGGCCGGAATCGATGGTTTCAGCGGCAATGCTTAGGCCGTCGTTGATACTGTCGACTTTGCCTGCCACCCAAAGGGCAGCGGCTGTGTTGAGCAATACGATGTCGCGGCCTGCGCCTTGCACGCCAGCAAGGATATGGCGAATCACTTCAGCATTGATGCTGGCATCGCCGCCTTGCAAAGCTTCGGGGGTGGCGTAAGGCATACCAAATGCTGCTGGGTCAATTTCAAAGCGATGTGGTGTTTGGCCAGCTTGCACCCAGACGGCGTCAGTAATGGCAGTGGTAGTGATTTCATCCAAACCATCGCGGCCATGCACCACCAAAGCACGTTTGCAGCCGAGTTTACTTAAAGCGCCAGCCACCAAATCGAGTTTTTCTTCACCAAACACACCCAAAATTTGATAATCAGCATTGGCTGGGTTGGTCAAAGGCCCAAGTAGATTAAACACCGAGCGCACGCCCATTTCGCGGCGCACAGGGCCTGCATATTTCATGGCGGGATGACATTGCGGGGCAAACAAAAAGCCAATGCCCACTTCATCAATGCAAGCTGCAACTTGTTCAGGCGAGATATCCAGCTTCACGCCCAAAGCTTCAAGCACATCGGCGCTACCTGATTTTGAAGAAATAGCGCGGTTGCCGTGTTTGGCCACTGGCACGCCAGCAGCAGCAGTCACCAAGGCGACAGTGGTCGAGATATTAAAAGTTGAAGCCCCATCGCCACCAGTGCCGCAGGTGTCGAGCAAACCTGTGGCTTGAGGTTGAATGCGTGTGGCTGCCGAGCGCATGGCGCGGGCTGCGCCAGCTACCAAATCGGAAGTTTCGCCGCGAATGCTCAGGCCCATCAAAAGCGCACCAATTTGCGCAGGCGTGGCTTCGCCCTGCATGATTTGGTTGAACACCTGTTCGGCTTGCTGCTCATTCAAAACTGTGCCTTTTTGGGTGTCGGCAATGGCTTGTTGGATAAGGTAAGTCATGCGTTAAAACTCCATAAAGTTTTTGAGCATGGCGTGGCCATGTTCGGTTAAAATCGATTCGGGATGAAATTGCAGGCCAAAAGTGGGGAACTCCACATGGCGCAAGCCCATCAATTCACCTTCGGGTGTCCAGGCGGTGCGTTTGAGCGCTGCGGGCAGCGGCTCATCCACAATCAATGAGTGGTAACGCGTTGCTGTAAATGGCGTAGGCAAACCTGTGAATAAACCTTGCTCATCATGATGAATGGGGCTGACTTTACCGTGCATCAAACGCGGCGCGCGAATCACTTTGCCGCCAAAGACTTCACCAATGGATTGATGGCCAAGGCAGACGCCAAGAATGGGCAGTTTGCCAGAGAAATGCGCAATCACTGCCTTAGAGATGCCTGCTTCGCTGGGCGTGCATGGGCCCGGCGAGACCAGAATGCGAGCAGGGTTGAGCGCTTCAATCTCTTCAATACTGATTTGATCGTTGCGAAACACTTGTGGGGTATCGCCCAACTCGCCCAGGTATTGCACAAGGTTGAAAGTGAAAGAATCGTAGTTATCAATAACTAATGTGTTCGAAGACATGACTTAGCCCTCTCCTGAATTGTTTTGAGCAGCAGCCAGTGCCACAGCGCGAAACATCGCCGAAGCTTTGTTCACGCATTCCTGGTATTCACTTTCAGGCACGGAATCTGCAACCA
>Ga0100402_1001878_pt1 | contig 24021 bp, 17 predicted proteins | sample CryGeyme20150102_FD_80419 | JGI IMG/M metagenome (GOLD analysis project Ga0100402, IMG submission 80419) | Groundwater microbial communities from Crystal Geyser aquifers in Utah, USA - Crystal Geyser metaG 2015-0102 | ecosystem: Environmental > Aquatic > Deep subsurface > Groundwater | place...
CCGATTTCTCCCGATGTGTTCCTGTTTCTGAGTGGGAGACGGGATGGGGCATTTCGGGTCATTCCGGTGACGTCGGATTCGGGTCTCCTTGTCTCACGTTCCCTTCGGCTGGCTCTGAGAAGTGGTAGCTAGGTGATGCCGTGGCTTCATAGCAGTAGCCTCTAGACAGCTTCCCAATTGTGATCTAAATATTGATTCATCACTGCCTCTAGAGTAGAGACGTATTTTTTATGACGAATGTACATCCTACTTTCAACTGTAGTGCACCAACATTTGGATCTGTTGCCTGCCATTCAATTCCTAATATTTATGAATAGGTCTTTGATGTTTGGAGTAAGGTCGCCAGACATTGTTGTCCTTATGAAACTAGGAACAATCCAGTTTCACAAAATATTGATGCTTTGACAAGTTATTCGCAGGAGACATCACGTTGCTATAGTAACATCCTACTGTTGCACAAAATTGTCGACACTGTCTCAACCCTATATTTTTGAATTTGCTTACAAGAAGTTCTGATTATCCAGTCACATTGTCTATAGCAATAGATGCAGCGTCATTGCGCTCGTTCAATGGTATGATCCAAAAGCCAAAAGAATACTCTTGGTTGGTGTTTACCAAGTACTCATCATATACACACGGCAACCAGCTCAAATCTCCTCCAAGACCCATCAGCTTATGATCAAGATTCATGTAAATGGAATGTTCGCCATTTTCCCGTTTTTGGAGATCACATGTATGCGAAGCACTGTGGTATTCACTGGAGCTGTGCAGCAAGGCACTGAAATGGAACTTGTTTCTTTTGCCATTTGCGTGTACGCCATCGGATGCAAAGCAAATGCCTACGCCATTGGAATTACGGAGTGCCACCCACTCGCAGTCGGAGCGACTACCATTTTCGGAGGGGAATATATAGTGGTAAGCCATCTCCTTTGGAGTGGTTTCAAAGACACCCATGCGAGCGGCAACTTTTCGATCTTCGTAGTTTTCAAAAGGACCTCGTCCAAAGTACTGAATATTGTAAAGAGACTTGTTTAAGGCCAGCGACATGCCAATGCGGGGCAGCGATACACAGCCCTGTAACGCAGGACGGGGCACAACATGGCTTGTAACGCAAATTCGCCCGTCTCCAAAGGTTTTGTAAACGATCTTTTGTTCGACCAGTTCCTTCTTCCTGTGTGCGCTTTTTGTAATTATAGTGACTGCAATCTCAACTCTTTTGTTATCAGGAGACTTGGAGACTCTTATACCACTACAACTTTGGTGGGGAGGATAGTCGAGGTTTAGTCCGGCCATTCTCCAACGTGTATGGTAACTGAACGTAGAAGTACCAAAAACTGTCGACCAAAGCTGCTCCAAACCACTATCAGGGTAAAAAAAGGAGAGGATTCGCTCCATGCCTCCTCTGTCATTGTCTGTAGTAGCCCTCGTGAATTGCGGTGCCATACAATGGTTTGGAGCAATCAAATTATCGCCTTCCGATGAAGTGATAGTGACAATCAATCCGGTTGCCTTGTTGATCACCAAATAGGGAATTGCCTTCGTAGCAATTCGGCGAAAAACAGTAATCATGCCGTCTTTATCCTCTGTTGAGAGTAATGACTGATTCTCTAATGCAGAACTCTTTAGTAATGTCGTGTCATCCTCGTTACCGAAAGATAGTTCCAGTGGAAATTGTTCTTGGACTAAAACATGACCTGCAGTTGCCCACACAGTAGCATTGCGTAAAGCTCCTTGAATGTTCAGAAAATATGAGTTGCTGTTTTTACTCCTTGTGGTCTTTTCTGAACGAAGTATCTCGTCGATGACACCATCAAGGTTGATGCATACATGTTCTGTTTCATTGGCAGGTAGTGTAACATTCATTTCACCAGATGCCAACATGCTCGTCGAACGGTTACTGACAACTTCCCATGTCCATATCAGGTGAGACAAGTCCGAGAATGAATATCGATTTTTGAACCGAAGCTTGACTTCACAGGTACGCGGCCCTGACACAACAGCACGAATCGTCCTATCGGGTGTAGGGCCTGGAAGGGAGATTTCAACTGGTTGCATGAGATACTTTGCCTCAAACACGGCAGGATGAGGCTCGCGATCTGGTGAAAACAATCCCTAAGAAAAGTGGATAAAGCATAATCGGCAAATTAAAAACATCAGCGATAACTTCAAAACTGCACACGATATTGCATTCGAACCTCGCTTCTTCTGAAACTTACATTGATGCAGAACTGTCCATCGTGTAGCACTTCACCAAAATCACCCCCATAAGCAAAATAGTGTCCAACGCCATTCTTGTTGTCTTTTTGCCTAATACCCTGATCTATCATGTCCCAGATGTAGCCACCTTGAAGCCGAGGATAGCTCTCATCCCAGAAATACTTCCAGTACAAATGTAGATTGCCATTTGAGTTTCCCATAGCGTGGCTGTATTCACATAAAATTATCGGGCGGTCTTCCTTTTCCAACGCTGTCAATGCGATCATTCGAGGTATGTTCGGGTACATGGGGCATATAATATCAGTCAATTCCGTTAGCCCCGATCCCTCAAATAGCGCACCTCCTGACTCGTAGCAGACCGGTCGAGACGTGTCCAATTTCAAAAGTTCGTTTCGAGCATTTCTGAGATTGCGCCCCCTTCCTGCCTCGTTCCCAAGGCTCCAAGTGATAATGCATGCGTGATTGCGATCGCGTTGGACCATTCTAAGAACTCGCGAAGAAAAGGTCCTTTCCCAACCAGCATCGTGCGTAAGGTTGCCAATTGGTTTGAAACCATGCGTTTCGATGTTCGCTTCGTCGCAGACGTACATTCCGTAATAGTCACAATAGCGGTAGAATGCGGAGTCATCGGGGTAGTGACTTGCCCTTACCGCGTTAAAATTGTTCTGTTTCAAAATCTCAATATCCTTTTTCATACTCGCGTGAGTAATCACCTTTCCATTATCAGGATCGTGTTCGTGGCGATTGACTCCGCAAACGGTGATCTTCTTTCCATTAACCTTGACTGTCCCGCCCGAAATTTCAACTGTTCTGAACCCGACACGAGCAGACTCCACTTGATATTCGTTGCCTTCTCCGTCTAGTAACGCAATAGTCAGAGAGTAAAGATTGGGCTGTTCCGCATTCCACAATTTGACATTTTTGATTTTATCGTCCAAGACACAGAGGTTGTCGTCCTGATTCACAGATTTGCTACACTTCCAAATTTCAGGACCTTTCTTCCAATCACCGTCTGGGGTTAATTGTTCGTCTGCATAAAGTCTTGCTAGAACTTTGCGATTCTCTTTTTTGACTGGATACATTTCCCGGCATTCCACTTTAACTTGCAGCCGGCCATTGGCGTCTGTGTCGATATTGTAATCAATAATGTCTGCACCTCTCGGTCGCCGTACAATTTCTACAGACTAGCAGGCCAATCGAAAGAGCAGATTCAAGTAAGAAAGAGAGCAAGAGTCATTGGTCCAAAACAATCCTTGCAGTAGCAGCTACAACTACTTACTCTATGAATACCTGCCATCCACCAGTGGTCTATTACATGGAAAGGAAAAGACACGATGACATTTTTTGTAAGACTTGTGCCAGTAATTCAAACACGAACAAAAGATGCACATGAAGAATTGTACGCACCTTGATCTTCCATGTACGTTCCATCCGACCATCGTATGACAACCAACTGCAAGGTGTTTCCTTTTGGTTTCAGGTACGGCGTGATATCGAATTCAGAGGGCAACCTTGAATCTTTACAAAATCCAATCTCTCTTCCATTTAAGAAAACAATACAAGCAGATTCGATGCCATGCAATAACAGTGTATAGTTGTCCGACGAGGTAGTAGACGTCTCCAGCCAGGCTTTTGGCAAATCCAAGGAGGTCAATTGATATATGCCAGTAGGATTGTTGTGCGGAACCAGGGGAGGATCACAGGGAATGGGATACGCCTGGTTTGTATAAATGCACTTATCGTATCCTCGCATCATCCAATTAGATGGCACATCTATATTGCCCCACTCTGAATCCAAGTCATCGCTTGGAACCATCATTTGAACCAAGGTCAGACCTTCCTCCACGGTTGGTTTGAGTTGAAATTGCCATTGTAACGGATCCAATTTCCAAACATTAGGAGCAAGTTGATTTTCGTTCTCGTCATCCGTTTGGTCATCAACATTTGCAGTCGCCTGTAGTGGGGGAAGACAGGCTGCCCGTCTCGCTGCAGCTTCGGTAGTATGTAGTCGTAGAGGAACATGCATTTTTAAACGATTCTTGGCCGGCATTCCTGGATTCATCCAAGGTTTGCGCCAAGAATAAAATGTTCTGCGATTATAGTAGAGATAAAACAAGGCCAAACAAGCAAACATCAGTGCGCCCGCAGCAGAAGCTCCAGCGACGGATGCAAACTCCGACAGGGAAGCAAAGGGTGCTTTCATGAAAATGCGGTTGATAAACAAGACACAACATGAGAAGGATGCTCCACAAATTATCCCAATTTTGATGAACCGATACTTATGATTAACCGGAGAGAAGAAGTTGACCAGATCGCTCAGGATCATGTCATGAATAGGCCTCAAAATAGGCACATCGTATTTAGCTAGGTACGTTTGTTGCAAAATTTCGGTCGAAGTCACTCGGTCTGGTTCTTCGAAAGTAGTAGTAGCCACCTTTTCATAGTTTGCTTTCGCCATTGTTCAAATAAATGAGATGCCGTGTAGCTAACTTGCTCGAGATGAGCAACCTTTTCTTTGCTTGTTTGCTCTTTTGTGATCGTCAATATAATGCTCCTTCAAACTTTGAATAGTTCAGATAGATTATTAATAGATTATTGATCTTTGATCTCATTATTATTATTTGTTTCGTTTTTGTTTTTTTGCTTCCATGGCTTTCGGGAAAAATACTTTCGACGTCTGGAATTTTGGGATAAGTGTGCATCTAAGTGGTTATCTTTTATTAACTGCGGACTTGACGTGCACGCGGCATGAACTAATAAATAAAATAAAATAATTATAAATCTCTACCGCCGGCTGGACGAGTGAAAAAAGGCCGCGCAATAACACCTACCCAATGTCTCTGTTGTCCCTTCTGATAGCGCAGCAGCAGAAGGTGTACCGTACGGTGTGTTTCGTTGATGATTCTTGCAACTGGTTGTGGTACACAAGGCGGTTCCGATGTTTTCAACAACAAAAAAAGAGCGGCAGATGAAAGCAATGCAACACCAAAACAAAAGATACGTTTTCCTGATGATGAGCGATCTATTGTTACAAAAGAGGAAAAACAAAACCATCTGCGCGTATTGCAGATTCCGCAATCCTGAAGTAGTATTCCACACAGACTTGAGCAACCTCTGATCTGTCTCAGCCACACTCTCTTTTTATTTGGTTCCCTCCTCGGTCACTTCCCCCCACATTTTTTTCACCCATCAAAATCACATCCATCTGCAGTATTTATGTATCCATTCACAATTGAGGAGTTTACTTTCCTATTCCATCTTTTCCATTTCCTTGACACGATCTAAAATTTCTCGTTTCGATGTTTCTTCAATTTCACCCGCCAGCATAAATTCGTCCAAGATACTGTAGACCTTGTTAAAATTAAACACAATGTCCAGTTCACAAACGTTGGAAAAGTAACTGTCCAGCAGTTCGACGAACAGGTGTACCGTTTCCAGATAGCTCAGTTCATTGTCGTTAACATCCACGGCAATCGTAAAGAACAGTCCAGCATATCGTCGATAAATTAATTTGTAATTGTTGTACTCGATAAAGTTGGTATATTTTTTGTCACGAGCCGTAACGAATCGATGAACTTCCGATTCGATCCGCGTCTTTTCGGCTTCGACACTGGACGAACCACTGGAGGGTGGCGGAACGTACCTGCGAAAAAAAAAGAAGAAAAAAAGAAAATAGAGTTTGAGTGTGTTGTGAACGTGTGAGAGCGTCCTGAAAGGGTACACAGGGTAGAACAGCGGGGAATGCTTATTCCGTAGAACAAAAAACACGACATACTCTCCTTGGGCAAAACATTTCCCTGGTCATCATCAACATCACAAGCTCAAATAACAAAGCACACGTACCATTTTGATAACCGTGTTTTGCCTTGTCGGTTTTGAAGAAGAAAGAAGCGAATCTGTAATAAAAGCGGCGGCATGTTTATTAATACATAGAGTATAGGAAAATCAAATCAAATCAAATCAAATCAAATGACGAAAAAGGTAAGAAGAAAGAAAGAAAGAAAAAAACACGGTGATACGTCAAGAGAGCGCCATGACGAAGAAAAAAAAAGGGATATACAGAGACTCGGAAAAGAATGGTACTACAAAACAATTCACTTTGTGATTTGCAATTGAAACATACCATTATTCTATTGTCTGTAGTATTGTTGGGGATACTGCTTCTGTTCAGATTGATGCTTTTTATCTTCTACGGTAGTAGAGAGCGAATCACCTTTGTTGATACTCGGTATTATATTTTGTGTGTGAGTGATAGAGCGTGATAGGTCTACTAAGCTACTGTAGTAGCTAGTAGTAGTATTGGCGGAATGATGTGTTTGTTGGGCTCATTAATTTTAGTAGTAAATAATTGGTGCTTCCAATGCTGTTGGAGCTTGCCGCCTGCCATCCTTGACCGTTAACACGAGTGACGCACACTTATTCAAAGAGACATCTCATGCTCGACAACAGTAGTATTCGGAATTGAGGGTTTATCATTATTACAGGATTGGCTTGTTTGTTTGCTCGTTTGTTTTTAGTTTTTAATTGCCAAAAATAATAGTTGCACAACATCAAGCAGATGGGGATTTTGCTCTAGTAGATAGAGTGTCTGTCAAATTGACCTTTCCTTTATTAGCGTTCCCGCCAGACTTAACAGTAGGCACATAGCACGACATACAAATACAAACGCCACAAAACCAGCATGCGAAGAGCCAGAGTACCGCCACGAGAGGAGAAGACTACGACAACAGATACTCGTACAACTTGTCCAAGCAATGCTGTTGGTGAACTACCCTTCATCCATCTCCATCCTTCATCCTTAACAAATAATAATAATAATAATAATAACAATGACGACAAGAAACATCCTCATAATTTCAGAGTTCGATATGCAACAATTTTTTATCAATTTATTCGAAATCTTTCGTCTCAGACACGAATACATCCAAAGATTCTGAGATCCTGGTTCGGCATCTTCTTACTGGTCCTACTAATCATCACAATAATATCTACCACAAAAAATTCTCCAGCGATACACCCCTCCTACTACGTAACAACAACAACAACAACCGATACCATTGATTTCCAACAAGAAGAATTTGCTATTTTTTATCATATATTTATTCCTAAGAATGATGTCAAGGCACAAACCAATGCTGTACGAATCGTAAGGGAACAATTGCAACAAATACAAACGTCCTATGCTGTTGTACATTCCAATTTGGAACAACAACAACGTATCAAGCTTTATTACAACACTGTGGGTGCTTCGAACATTATCACACCTGACTATATGGATTCCTTGTGCACGAATAATAATAACAACAACAACAACAATAAAAACAAAAACAAGTTGGAATGCATTCACTTGCAACACTACGATGAAGAGGGCATCATGGAAGAACCAACATTGACCAAGGTATACGATTATTGTCGACATCCCACAACAGAAAGCAATAAGGACAACAACAACAACAACAACAATAATAATCGACGTGTTATTTACATGCACAATAAGGGTTCGTATCATGTTCACAAGCTCAATGAACATTGGAGACGTCTCATGACGTATGCTGTTACATCGCAAGAATGTTTGCATCCACCCCCCAATAATGCCAGCAGTTGCAATCTGTGTGGACTGTACTTTGTTGCCGAACGGGGCATGTTCATGGCTGGTAATATCTGGACGGCACACTGCAACTACCTGTCCAAATTGGTCACACCGCACGTCTATCGAAATCGTTCGACGGCCGTTATAAAGGATAGTTTGTTATTGCATTTGCAAATGAAATTCGATATGGACCTGTACGCCTTTGAAGATTTTAATTTTGGTATCGATCGGTACAGCGACGAAAATTGGTCTGCCAGTCATCCTGACGTCGTCCCTTGTGACTTTACGGCCGGGAAGAAACATAATTTTCGATTTCTAGGTGGACGTGGATTCTATCGATGGATTGCAGGAATTTCGGATCCATTCCAAACCAAACGGACCTTGGAATGGACCATGTATCCCAGTTTGCCCTTGGCTTTGCCATTAACGATGACCGAAGAAGGAATTGCAGGATGGTTCTTTAATCCATCCGAACGAATACGAGAGTATTTCTTGTTGGGAGGGAATATACTGAAATGGCAAACCATTTACAACAAAGTACCCGAACCGTCGTCATGGATTTGGACCTTCTTTCCCGATGGAGATCTGTGGAGAAATGCCGTGCATCAGTATGGTAAAGATGCCGTAAATAAACTGACAACGGAGCATCAGGGCAATGCCTTACCATGGTGGGGACTTTTACAGAACATTGCCTTGATTTTGTCCGAAGTCAAATTTGTCGTATCGGGCTTGTTTTATCTGGATTGAATTGTCCTTATCCATCAACGATCGCGTGCACATATGCCGACGACGAAAAGACTTGGTGAAATCATCATCTTGCGAAATATCCGTTGCTTGCTGAAATGCGTATGCTTACAAAGATGACAGATTTGCTACTGGAGATTTGAATTTCAGGTTTTGAAGGGATATTATATAATATTATATTTGCAAGTTGCAAGGCTTTGATTGATTGGCCTCGTTTGAAACATAAAAAGTTAATAATTGTCACAATCTTTTTCTCCTTGCAGTTGTGCGTGATTGCGAGACCGCCGTTCATGTCCAAGCCCACCTACAGCACCTTAGATGAGTGGATCTGTACAGAAGAGGGACGAACCGCTCTGAATAGCTGGAATGAGAGGCTCTGGCCTGAATGCGCTGTGTGCGGCCAGTGCAGCAACGATGTGATGGGAATTCGTCTCTATTGGGAACCCTGTTGCATGTGTGATAACTTCATTTGTCACCGGCACCTAGGCAAATATTGCTCTTCGTTTTGTCGCGCCGAGAGTCGCAAATACCGAAAGAAGTACTGTAATAAATAATGATGATGTTTGAAGTTTGATTCATTGGATATTGGATCTTGATTTGACGAAATGAAAAAAAAATAGCTTGCAAAATGAAAATGTTTTTGTCAGCGATATCGAGTCGTGTGTTCTTTGTTTTAAATAAAGAACGTAATTCGTAGAGTAATTGTGACCACTGGAACATTCAATGAGTGACTTTGTTCGTCTTCAACCTTCTTTTTGGCCATCAAAATCGGAAGGCTCTGAGATGAGCAATAAGAGCAACTTCGTAAAGTTTTCAACATGCATGGCTGTAGTACTACTAGTAGATCACCACTTGTTACTACCACTGGTACCTACAGTAGCTACTACTAGACTACTAGTACTACGCTACTACTGGAACGAAACTACTACTTCATCAAATAATAGTGGTAGTAATATCCAACAATTCTGCTCTGTCCAGAGAATAACCATGAAAAAGGAAGAAGTTCGTGAAAATGACGGCGAAGATGTTTCTTCCAACGGCAATGACATAGTCGAGACCACTGGAGAAACAGACAGTCTAGCGAGAGAGAGGTGTCGAATAGCAGCAGCAGCAAGCGGAGGCGGAGGAGGAGGACAAAGATGTGTTCATGAAGCCATCACTGACACTGAAGACGCAAGAGCAGAAGATGATGAGGCTAATGCATATCAGCCCTCTTCAAATCTGTCAGCAGGTGCTGTATCTCAGTCAGAGGAACACTGTCAAGACTGGTTAGACGATCTTGACCGAAAGAATCAAAAAGCTATTCAAGAGCACAACGAAAAAGTACGGGGCCAGACCATGGCTCAGTTGTCCCCAGCTCCTTCGACTTCGTCGTCAAATGTTCCCTCTAAGAATGATAGTCGTACAATGCGCAGCAGTCCTGAAGCAACCAATAATTTGGTGGACCAACCTCTTCCTCTTCCCCAACCACAACAAAATGCTGCAAATGTGTCCATTCCGGGGGCCTATGCCGTGGTACAACCTTCTTATTACGGAGAACACGCAAGAGCTATTACTATTGCCCGGGACGAGGCAGCAGCTTCTGCTGCTAGTAGAAATAGTCAGAATTATCATGCAGAGGATGACTACGAAAGTAATGACAACGAAAATCATGGTCACGACGAAGGCGAAACCTTGGTGACTGCAGAGCTGGTGTCCGACCCCGTTCATGCTGTTCCGGTGATTGTGCCAAGTGAAAGCAGCAGGAACAATGATATGGACCAATATTGCCGAAGCAGTGATTTAGAAAGAGCAGCTGCTACCGCAAGAGGAGGAGGAGGAGGAGGAGGAGGGAGCGATTTTGAATCCAGTCAAAACCTCGCTCAAGAGCCATCATCCCCGAAAGAGAAGGTGCATTTTTTCAATCAAGGAACAATCGCGATTGGTATTATGGTTGCGATTCTTGTTGCTGCCGCCATCGCCATCGCAGTGCCAGTTTCTTTAATGCAAGATAACAGCACAACCACTGCCGACAACAGCAGCAGCAACAACAACAACAACACACTAAGGCCGTCTTTCCCGTACGAATGTTTCCACGAGACTCATCCTTTGAATTTGGCAATAGCAGACAACCCAGACCAGAAGGTGTTTGTGATTTGCCCAGACACCTTTGTCCACGTAGGAGAACTTGATGCGTCCGACCAAGGTACTCGTTTTGTCAATGGGGAGCCTCCTTTGGTCATTACCCGCGGAAATCTCGAAATTCGATGTGGACCGGATGGATCTATCAACAACAACTGCACTTTGTCATCTGGCCTGTTGCATGTCATGACGCAAGAAGAATTGGGAGCCAATGGTTGGGGACTTGTGTCAAAACTAAATACTGACAACCTGACGTTGCGAGGCCTCACCTTTACCGGGGAGGTGGGAGGGAACATTCTGTGGGGTGGTGGCTCGTTAATTCTGAGCAATTCCGGCAAGAATGTTCAAGTTGTGGACTGTTTGTGGGAAAATATTACTGCCCCAACGGGTCTGGTATTTTTAGGAAGGAATATGATGCAAATTATTATTGGTCAGAAAATGCCAGATCAAGCCCTGGATGTTACCATTGTCAATAGTACCTTTCGAAATGTAGTGTACGACGGACCTCTTATGCGAGTCTTCAATCAGACTCTTTCGCTCCAAGGCTGCCAGTTTGAGAATACCAGACTGACACCCTACTTGCGACCATGCTCTCTGGTCGAAGCAGATTTCTGCCAGGGACTGGTATACTGTTATGATCACAGCGTTTGTCACCTTGAAGATATATGTGTTCACGACTTGGAGTATTATGGAAAGTCAGCCATACTCTCTGCAAGTAGGGACACACAATGGACTTTGCCAGGTTCTAGTTCTGTAGAAGGACTGGAGTTTCGCCAAGCTTCTTCGGGTATTACGGAAAGCGAAAGCTGTGCCTCCGGAGTCGGGCAGTTTGTTGATGATTCTCACACTTTGATCAGTTGTATCGAAGAGGAAGATGACAGATTTTGGATGGCAGAGTCCAACAAAACGTGCATTTGAATTGTATAGACTGACTGTCAATTCGCATGCAGCATGAAGTATTCACGATATATCCACGACGTCTCATCAAGCGGTTACTCCAAAATGGGAAAAAAATTGCCCATGTGCTCTACTCGAATAGAGTAATTGTTTTGATAGTTTAGACTGCTAGCTTTTTTTTATTCTACCATACTTTATCGGGTACCACGTTCATGGTTAAACCGCACGCATTCAAAACACAGTATTTCTATTCAACCTTTATTTATTTTTATTGATCTGTCTCCCCCTTTTTCTTGCATGAACACCCACCGATTTCTCAATGGCTCTACCAGCCCAACTCAGCCATTTTTCGTTGGCAGTGAACGCAATCATCATGCATGTTTCTATTCTTTCTCTATTTCTTTTCATTCAATCATACCACTGTCGACATATTCCAAGACATTCTTGATGAATTGTCCTATGACGCGAGTACGGTTGATCACGTCCTGTTGATCAATGACTCCCAACTCAGGATTCTCAGTAACTTGCGCCAATTCTTCCGTCATACGTTCCAAAATACCTTGGTGATGTTCAAAGCAGTCCTTTTGAACCCGCAAAGAAGGATTTGTGAATTTGTAAAAGGCAAACACGTAGGTATACTTGAGAACGCGACGGCAATTCACAAGTTGTTGATTGGCATCGACAAGAAAACGAAGATCACGGTCAGCACTCGTATCAATTATTTTCGTCGGGTTGGCTGTTGTTGCTGCTGCTGTGGTATCTTTGCCACTGGCTTTTGCAGCAACCGGACTCAAATCGGAAGCAGTGCTCGTTTGGGTGCAGATTGTCCAGTCACCGTCCTTGTCGTTTCCGCTTTGTGTCAGTGTTTTCTCGTTCACAGCCACAGTCACACCAATTCTTATTTCCCGCTTGGTCATTTTCTTGTATTGTTTACGAGCAAATTTTTGGGCTTGGGCATGACCATGAAATCGAGTGTAATAGTGCAAATATCGTTCCAGTTGATTCTTCGCATGTGCCTTCATACTACTGTCTTCGTTGTCTCCTTCCCTGTAGGCATTGCAATTCCAGACATGATGCGTTCCCATACAAAGCCAACAAAATCCATGTTTGCAATTGCGACAAATGACATACTGACATCCTCCATCTTTATGAATGCGCATAGCGCACTTGGGACATCTCTAGAAGATGCAAGAACAGAATGAGTAAAATGGGCAAGTAGAGGCATCAATATCTAGCGACACATCACTTCGATCACCACCCCACCCACTACCCCTTTCTGCTTCGTACCTTGGTATTGGCCGTAATCCAATTGCAGGTTTCTGATTCGTTGGTGTTCTTGTCGTCCCACAAGACTAATTCTTGACAAGTCACGGGAATGTGAGGTTCTCGACCGCATCCCAAACAAAAGGGTGTATGACAGGCATCACATTCGACCATGCATTGGCCAGCTGACTCTACGCCGTGACTGGCAATTGCGACGCGGTCGCAACGCTTTCCGGGACACCACCGTGCCAAGGAATTGGATTCAACAAAGCTTCGTAACTGATAGCGTTGAAAGTTGGACAGCAAATGGGGAACTACCGTGCGGATTTCGTCTTCTGTTACGACTTGGCGACAGCTGGATCCGGGACAAGTGGTCATAACACACGTTGGTCCCTCTTCGAGAATGGTATTTTGCAAAAAGGCTTTCCAACACTTCAAACAAAATGCATGTCCACAAGCCATGGCCATTGCTAGATGTATGGGAACGTCATCCATACAAATGGGACATTCCGCCATGATATTGTTGCTGTTCATTTTACTGTTGTTGGTACTCGGATTGCTGTGCGTTCGACACCGCAACATAACTCCGGCCTCTTCCAAGACAGCTTCCGGAGCATCAGAATACTTTTGCAACAGTACCTGTACCGACCAATTGTGCTGTCGCAACAAAGGTATTGCAGCGGCCGTTGGTACTCCCAAGGCTTCTATGACTTCCTGAACGCGTCGCGTAAGTTCGGATTTCAATTCTATAGCGGGCAAAAATCGAACAGCCGCCGGCTTTTGGGTAATCCAAAAAGATGAAGATGGAACGCCATCGTCATGGCTGCTGCTGCTGCTGCTGATGTTATTACTATTATGGTTGTTTCTGCTGTTGTTGCTAATGGTGTAGTGGTGGTGAGGAGGAGCATTGGGTTTGTCGGTGTCGGTGGAACTGTCGGTGGAACTGTGGGGTTCCTCGACATTGTCCGTTTCCTTTTGACTGTTTCGATCTTCCTCCTCCTCCTCCTCCTCACCATCATCATCTGAGTACTCGTACTCGTAGCCGTATTCGTATTCATATTCCTCATCAGACGCCATAGTATGGGCTTTGAGAATTATGCAAAAGTCAAACGGTTGTTTCTGTTTCACCGAATGGATTTCGGAAGGATATTTCCGCACACGACTACTATGAAACGAAATGGTTAGCTTAGCCGCTGGACTCTTTGTCGACCAACTATCTCGCTAATACTTATAATAATAGAACTGTCTATCGACTGTGCTTGAAGAGGTCAATAACAACTCTTTTCACTATAGCAATATGAATCTAATGATGAGATGTTGTGCAAAAGCAGGACGTCAACTATAAAAAATCAAAAGAGTGGTACACAACATGCGAAATCTTTCATGTTTCCTCTCGATTTTACGGTTGACACTTTTGAGAACCCTGTGGGTCTTACGCTAGTACTCTTCGGAGATACAATTATTTCATTTGTCTTGACTCACCTGATGAAGGAATCTACGGTGCGCACGCACTTTAGTACTTCCAAACATTCCAAAAGCTGTTTACGTTCGTACAGTATTACGAATGCTGTTAAAAAATTAAAAGCTACATAAATAGAATGTCACTACTATTTTTTGTTAGCAGATAAAGTAGCAGAAAAATGTTTCTATTTTTTAGCGCTGCCCGAGTCCTTGCCACCCACCGCTCATCATAGTAACAATGTTTCCCACGAAGCGTTCCATGGGAATATCTAGCATAGCATGTTCGTTGGCGGGTGTTGGTTGATCGTGACGGATGAAGCGCGACACGGGAGGTTGATTGGTAAGCTTTCCCCAAGACTTGCCAGAGAATCGCAAACGAGATACCCAATCGGGATCTTGCAGCATGTTGGTCTGATCATGGATACCGTATACTTCAGCGACTACCAGCATGCCATCCTCGTCCAAAAGTTGTTCTAAAAAGACGACACCGAATTTCGATTGGTACAATGCGTCGACCAATCGGAGGGCCGCTGTGGCGAGACGATCTTGAACTTTAAAGGTGTGCCTGCCAGTGTCGTCGTCAGACAGGCGATTCAAAGCCTCCACAGCTCTGTTCAGTTCCTTCAAGGCAGCCTTGATCTTGCGCCGTTGGCGAAAGCCCAAGTGATGGTGCACATCGGCAGCCCTGATCTGTTTCCAAAGAGTGTTGGGTTCTGAATTTTGGACCAATTTCAAAAGCTTGTCACCATTTACGTAGATGCGAGCATTGGCATATATTCGTCTGTACGGATCTACCGATGCTACAGGTGGTACGGAAAAGAAGTTGTCGTCGTCGTTGGGATTATTGTAGCGCTCATTAAGCTTGTCCAAGAGCTCCAACATGGCCTTGCGCCTGAGCGTGCGGTGGTAGTCAAAAACATCTACCCAGACCACAAGTGATCGAGGATTACTTCGGTCCATTTCGACCATCAGACGTTTGCTGGTACCTTCTTTGACAACAAAATTTGTTGTATCAAAGTCGAGAATGGTGTTTTCAATACCAGCGTATCCTTTTTTGGATCTTGACTTGGAAAAGAACTTGTATTCGTAGTCGTCTGTCGCAACCTTGAAATCGGTCTCTTCCCAGCGACGATCGTGATTTAACAAATAACCGAGCTGAAATGTAGAACGAGCTTCCTTCTTCAATGCATTAGCACGAAATCGTAGTTTGAAGTTGTCGGGCAATTCGTTCTTGATACGATTCTCTGGTAGAGCGAGTTCAGGATTGACCCGGAGAGACTTGAGGGTTCGAACAAGATCTTCCGCCTCAGGTCCGCACCGGAATACCCCCTCCGTGGCATTCTCTAGATCGTACGCTTTCGGCGCAATTTCAATGTTCCAGACATCCGAAGTTAGGCCAACGCGGTGAGCGCCCACGGAAAAAGCTGCGGCGTTCACAAGTGGTCCAGCCGTCACATTTAATTGTTCCAGCTGTGTACCAAGCGTGCGTTCTATATCTCTTTCCAGAAGCAGGTGCAACGACCCAACTTGATCTTTTGTGTAAGTCACAGTTTGCCAGTTTGTTTGGCCACCTTCCATCGAAAGAGAGCTTCCAAACGAGGCAAGACCAATGTAAGGTAGGGAAGCACCCAACCCAGCATGCAAAGCTGTCGAGGCACCAATAGCACGGTATTCTTGAATTACATCACCAGGTGTTAAAATGGACACGGCCAGACTTTCGACGTTCCCCGTCTTGATAATCTTGTGCACGTAAATTGGTGACCTATATCCCTCGGAGACAGTTTCAGAAAAGTGGATGTGCTGAAAACGTCGATGGTATAGCTGTAAACTTGCCGACAGCTCAGGCCCAAGCTTGGCCAGCAACGAGCTGACAGTTGGGCAGTTGACTCCTAACGAGAACGAAAGAATATCCCGGACAACGTACGCCCGAGACCGTCCTTCCGCAGGAACGTACAGACGATTAGGTTCAACAATGCGAGCCACAACGGCATTGATACCAATGCCAATAGAGAATGTTGTCATTGTCCAAGGCACTTCTCGTTCCCACATGGTACGACCAATCTTGGTATTTAGACGAGCAATTGGGCCAATGGTGTTGTTGATATAGCTTCTACCAATGTCTCGGCCAAAAGATCGACTCATGAGGATGCTGTTTATCTTGGTGAACCAGGTTTCTTGCAGCAGGGGAAGAATGGTACTATTTGGATAGTAGTTACCCACAATCTTGCCCTTCTTAATGACCTTGTACCCATCATCGCGCACCAAGTCTGTAGGAGGACCAGAAACATCTGCCTGTACTTGTCCACGGCCAGGGACTGTCTCTTCACCTGGTTTCAACCAGAAGGCTCTGGCAGCACGGTTGCGCATGTTCGTGAGGTGGTAGACATAAGAATCAACCAATTCAGCCGGTATACCTGCATAGATCACTGCCTCTGTAATCTCGCCAATGGTTAGAGAGGCAATAAGACGAGCGGCCCACTTGAAATCGGCAAATGTAGCTCCGGAATGATCGCGGTAATGATGCCAGTAATCATTCCAAATAAAGCTGACATTTCCATCCTTGTCCGCCCACACAAAGTTTCGGTCGTATTCTTCTGGCTTGTTTTTGGTCAAGGGCCAATTAAGAATGTCTCGCGGACCACGGAGAAGAACAGGACTCCGTCCCAGGGCGGTTCCGACATCGTGCATACGATGCTCAACATGATACCCGCCATCCTCGTCCTGTACCAGCACCTCACGGCTGTTTTTGGTGGAGTGGTCTCCCTGGGCAAAAAAGGCATAAACGAGTGCGGAAGATCGGACTTCGCGACTGCGAGCGCCATCATATGCGCCATAATCAATGGCCGACACTCGAACTTGGGATATTGGCCTGGCTTCAATGGCTACGTCGCGAAGAACAATCCAGTCTTCTCCGCTGTTTTCATCTCTTCCTCTACGAAGGACGTGTCGACGCAGTTGCTCGGTTCCATATTTGACTTGTAGATCCCGCTCCCACTGAGGATACGACTTATCCCCTAAGTACATTTTCAATTTCGGGAAATGTTTCATGTGATCTTGGAAAAATCCCATGTGCTGGCGAAGGCGGCAAACGATGATTTCTGGATGGACTTCCATTCCTAGCTTGACCTTAAAGCGGTGTCTTCTTCCATTGCGCCAAACGTAGGCTGTCATTTTTGTGGAGAACTTACTGCGGTAACGAGGAGCTAGATAAATAATCTTTTCTCCCGACAGAGGATATTCGTTGGCAGTCTTGGCGTCCCATTGGGCAACATGACCCTGCACAGGTCGCTTCCAAAACTCCGTCGAGCCTGGGTTTAGGCGTGATAAGTCGAAACCTTCCGCTTTCAAGAGACGTGTTTCTTCAGAACTTAGTCGATGGCCACTGCTTACTTCTTTTTGCAAAATCTTGGATACCTCTTGCACGTGATCATCTTCCTCGACGTCGAGGTTGGTAGCTTCTAAGCGCTGTGTGGGATCATCTCTGCGCCTCTTCCAAGCTGTGACAATTTTAAGAGGAACTGCCCAAACATCATTGTTCGTGTTCCAATCCGTCACTCGGGGATTCTAGGGCGCGAGAAAAGGGATTCAAGAGCAAGTTAAGTCCAAATGAACGCGGTGAGAAGAGATAATCTACATCATCACATCACGCTTGTGGCCTGCTTGAAAAAAAGACCCATCATAAACATACCGGTAGTTCAAAAGGGCTATACGCTCGGACAAAGGCTTCGGCTGCCTGTTGAATCTCTTCGTCTGGCTTTTCCTCTCGGATCATCTCTACCAGAGAACGGGCTCCAGGAAGTACAGCAATGTCGAAGCCCCTCAGGACATTGCCACTGCCAAAGGTGCTCTTCTTGTGGGCATTCTTAAGTGCATCCCGATGGCTTAAGACGTCACGAAGGATTCGTTCACTGTACCGAGTATCATGAACTTGTTGCTGCATTTCTTTCCTGCGTACCAAAAGCTCTTGTTCAAAGGCTTCGGCTTTCTTTACATCGAATGCCCCCGATTGATTGCGGAATTTCTCGTCAATGAATTCGGACGTCACATTCTCAGGGGTGATGGCCTCGGAACTGTTTAAAAATGCCATGTTAATTTGAAGTGTACAAGGAGTGCACTGGTTGTTGTTGTAGATAGATTTTGATATTGTGAAAGCATGACGAACACCTGTGAGATATTCGACGAAAAGGCTGATTTCTCCGAGATAAAGGCGACATCAATAACACGTTTCAATTGCTGTGTTCCTCTTGCTTCCCTGTGACGAGATTTGAGATGAAGCTCATTTCGTGACTCAAATCATCCGAGCTTCAGAGAGCTGAGCAGAAGAGCAGTGTGATGAAATTAGTACCTTTGCCGTGACACCCTGCTCACCTCTGCCACGACTACGACACCAATTTTCTCTTCCCATCACATCTTCCAACTCACTGCTGTGAAAGTCTTTTAACGAACCATGGTGATCAAGATCTTGAAAGAATTCCCAAACTTGTGTCTTAAGTGTGATTCCTGCGGAGAAATTAAGGCTGTTACCAGGTAAAACCTTGACTCGCATCAAATTCTCTTTTGATCTCACAAAAGAAAATCTGCAGCAATTCGAAAAAAGAACTCATTAACGCCGAATGCCCTTCAAAACTACCCTCCAGGGCACAGCTATACTATACTATGATCCCACCAGCCATCCCAATGCAACGGTACTTAAGCAATGACACATGCCGAGATGATTCCCTCGTTAATCTGTCAGATGAGAAGTGCATTGTATCGCAAATATACCGTGAACCTTGGATCAACCCATTTTCCAACGTTCACCAGGAACAGCAGGACAACAATCCTATGCATATACCGCCGCCGATCCCACCACCAGAACCTCAAGACGATAGCAGTGATAACGAAGAAAACGGCGAATGGTACCGTCGCAATTCTACAGCGCTCGTAAGCTACCGTGACTTGCGCAAACTCATTCTTCCGCACCAACGGGAAGGTCTAGGCTTTGTCAAATCTCTGCAAATCGCCAATGAAATCTCACAGAAAAACAAGACCAATGATGTTACAGGCAAGCGAAGGGAGCGCAAATCTGTTCTGCCCAAGGAAACTTGGAATACCGTCGAATCAGAGCTGCTAGCCCGAGGCATTCGACTCGAGTCTCGGGAAAAGGGGGGACAGAGCGACGGCCGTATAAACGCTACTTTGACCTACTATGGAACATCCGCCGTCTTTTACAACCACCAAGTGCGCACTAAGATTCGTATGCGCATACGCTACTACGTCTCTTATGAAAAGACCACAACTGGAACGATTTTCAACGTTCGAAGAGAAGGCGCTACCAAAGATAAGGGGTTTCTAGAGCTCAAAGTCAAGTCACCCCGAGCCTACGACGAAAACAGTGTAGATAAATACAGAGTCATTGTCTCGGATTATCTGATTGCTCAGCTGGTCAACCAAGACCCCACAGCTGCTACCTTTCTCAACGACTTGGATTTCTTGAAGCAATCTATTCAGAGGGAGAGCAAACCAGAGAAGGCCACTTTGATTGACACCATCTTTCGTGTCATGGGAACCCTTGCCATGAGAAAGCCGGCCTTTATCCGACCTTCTCTCGTCATTTCTTACGAACGTTCTGCTTTCAAATACATCGAGCAAGACTATCCTATTCCATTGGCCGCCACGAGCCCCACCCGCAAGCGACTGGTAGACTACCCCATTCCATCTAGGTCGCAACGATCAACTATCCAGCCTTCCAAGAAAAATGGCAAAATACCACAGCTGGTGGCTGTCTTTGACTGGCGCCGTCGTCGCGGTCGAACGCCAATCTCTCTTGAAAAGGCGGAGAGTACCGAACCAGTGTCCACGGATGATTCCGACGACGGCATTTTCCATGACGACGACATGCTGAGAACTCTTCTTCTCAAAAAGCCATCCGAAAGAAATATGCAATACCACGATATTGAATATCAGTTCACCATTGATAGGAATGTTCGGGCGCATTATCCGCTCTTGCCAGTACCTGGTGCTACTCGTATGCCAGTGGCTGAGCACTTTGACGCTATAAACAAGACAGAGCTGATGCGTTACCCCACCGAAGCACGAGTGGTTGAATTCAAGGAACCTATAGTGGTGGCGGCGCTGCCCGAGAAGGAACGAAGCTCGACGCACAATACCCTGATCAAGGTCTTGGTGGATCGCATGCAAGCCCAAATTATGTGGGGTGACTACGATGAGAATGTTGGCAAGTACGGTAATTTTCGCAGTCGCTTAATCCAGGAGCACCGAACCAATCGCATCAAAAATGAACAGATTCAGATTGATTTTTCTGGAACTGGAATGTATCAACAGTATGACCAGGGCACATCTGTCGAGCAATTTGTAGTACCCTCGGATGAATAGAACCGGACCCGGTGCTCGTAAATACTTCCTTCTGTACTTACGATAAAGTATAAACAGCTACTTCCAGCACAAAATCTTAGCCTTCGTAGCCTTTACACATTGAAACATAGTCCAGTTCGTCAAGGCAGATCCCCGCTTACTTTTAGGGTTGATGCCTACAGGTGTCTACATAGTCAGCCGGAGTATTGCAGAGCGATTTTTTATAATTTGTCTTTTCATCTTCAATTATGTATAGAATTTTGATTGAGAAAACCCCGCCACTACAAAACATTCAGGTCATCATCATCGCTATTCAATCTCATCTCGTTGGCCGCTCCAAGTTCGCTTCGCGCCTTCTTCTCGGTCACAATGTCACGGACTGTTTCCAGTGGTATACCAGCATAGTAGGAATATACCGAGGGAAACCACAAGCTATGAGCGAACAAGGCACAAGCAATACCGATAATTCCTCCACAGATTACATCTGCAGGGTGATGCCAATTGTCACGGACTCGCGACGTTGCTATGAATATTCCCAAAACCATGGGCGAAACCGCCAACACCGCCAAAGGCTTCTCAAGTAAGGATGGCGTCCAGATACAATCTTGGATGGCTTCTGCCGTTAATGGCTTGGCCGAGACACCACGCTGTCGTGTCCCACCGCGAACTTTGCCCAACAAAAAGAGAGCTACCATAGTCATGGAACTGAGTGCTGTGGCTGCATGACCGCTCGGGAAGGATTCTCGGGCCGAGGTTGTCTCATCGTCACAAACGAGCGTGTCTTTGTTGAATTGACACATATTGTAAAAGCTGGGACGAAAATATCCGGCGTAATTTTTCATAATGGCAACAACAAAGATTTTGGAAGCCATAGCCAGAAGGTACATGCACAAGACGGCGTGAAAGTCTCCTCGAGGGCCCAAACAATTTCCGACTATAAAAAATATTGCAATGGGTATACAAACGGTCAAGAGAGCCAAAAGAGATCCAGGAATGGTTTCATTGTGGTGATACGGATTAGCAAAGGTTAAATCGATCAACGTACTACCGCCGTCAGTCGTTTGGTAAGGAATTGGGCGGTAGTGAGCTTCGACAATAAAATCTGTGGTTGGAGAGAAGAGGTAATGTCAGCAATCGCAATGATCGATATCAGTAAAGACCATAATATATTAGATTTGAAAATACCTGGTAGTTTGTAGCACAGCAAAAGAAAAGTTCCCAACACTGCCACTTCTGTGGCATGAAATGGACTCTGGAAATACTTCCAGGCGCATTCAAGACTATCCAAAGGATGGCGAGGAGGCCATTGAATAGCGCGAACATCCCAAAAAGTCCTGCACGTAAAAGGCTGGGGACTTGCGATAGTAGAAGCTACTGTAGATGGCAACACCTCGTTCATGGGAAGTATCGGCCGTTTTTCATTATTGTCTTGTTCCGAGCCCAGTAGGTTGTCCGCAGAATCAAAGGTTCGCTCAGTCGCCATGGACTGTTTACCGGGAGGTTTCTCGTCGATCATGGTAGCTTGCGCTCGCTTATGATTAGTATCAGGATTGGCATGTAACACTGGGTTTTCTCTCTCGTCGCGCGGTGCAATTGTCATAGTACCAGAGCTTTCATTTTGGGAGGAGGGACTTGATATCATGCCACTGCTTTTTCGGTAGTTTGGTTCAGAGGTTTAGGTTTTAGTTGCGGCAGGATGGACAATTAAGTAATCGGTTGATGCGATTCAAAGGCCCTTTATTGTTCCATGGAATCCAGTTACGTTCGCCCGTGATTTCACTAAAGGAAATATATAAATTTTCTTGACAGGGAGGTTGATGTTTAGATGTTTTGGAATTTGAAGGTACCTTCTCGACTTCGCATGGGTAGCAGTGATATACTAGACCCTAGTAGCAATACAAAAACTGAAGTGTCACGGAGTACATGGTGTACCTTGCTTCAGATCATGATTGAGGGTTCGCGTTTTGAGTCGCACGATCGAAATTGAAAATGGAGGTGTGACTGATGTTGAATGACAACGAACAGTAGACTAATTATTTTTGCTCTAATAACTAGTAGTAGCTGCTCTTCACTTCTAGTAGTAACAGCACTACTACCAGTACTACTAGCTCTAGTCTACTACTACTAGATAGTAGACCAGAGATACCAATGATAGAATAAAATAAGACGACGCATTCTGACAGGAATTACAACAATGAACAATGGCCATCCTAGTTCGAATTGTTCTAACCCAGAATTCTTTCTGCTTTGTTCTTCATAATCATACTTTTTTTTTTTAGTTTAAATAGTACTATGCAATACAGTACGCAGTACACAACCAATCGTTCCAAGTCCCAAGTGAACATAGCGTCAATCAAATCAAATCAAACCAAACCAAATCCACCCCCCCGTTTTCGAGAATATACTTTCATCTTTCGTATCCCTGACACTGCTACAACAGTAGTACAGTACTAGGTGACACAGGGTATATCGGACATGGCATCGTAATGATACAAAAAGTACACGGGTGTTACCAAAAATAAAATCCCCCAAACAGTTCCTAACAGTATCACCAAAAACGATGGCAAAATGGGTAAAAGTAACAACAGAATGGTAGCTACGTAGAGTGGAATGAAAATTCGTTTGGTGACCTTGTACCGTTGTTCTTGTTCTTGTTGTTGCTGCTGTTGCTGTTCCTCGACATCAAACATGGCATACTCCATAGAAACGCGGTGTTTCGAAATTCCAGACCGCGCTTTCATTTTGTATGATGGCAGCGTTTGGTTTTCTCGGTCCGATATTTCTTGGTCCTGCTGCTGTGACGAGAATTTTTGATTCGAAAAGTCGCTGCTGTTGTTGGTTGTTGTTGGCAGTAATCGAGACGACGACGACGACGACGACGACGACAAAGGCATTTTTGGATTGTCATTCATCATGGTGACACACGTAGGAGATGCAGGATTTGCATTTGATTTTGGATCCAGTGGTGGTTTAGAGGGTGGTTGTGCGGGAAGGTGGATGGAGCTCATGGTATGAATTGCAACTGACGAAGGAGAAGGAGCACTTGTCGCCAAAGTAGCAGTTGTACTGCTGCTGTTGTCAGTGGTTGTTGCACGGAGCGGAAACGTTGTTCTTTGATGCGGTGTAATGGGCGATGATATTGATGCTGATTCCACCATGGTAATGGGTACCGTAGGGTCCAAGGATTTTGACTTGAAATAAGACGGGATACTATTTTGGGACAACTGCAACACGAACAAGGCCATCTCTACACGGTGGAATATTCCTATGGTTGGTTGCGCATCTCATCGGTTCAATCTTGCAGTGAAGCACTGGATTGAGAAGCATCCACCAGTTTCTAAAGCCATTGACAAGCTCTCAACGTTGATGTCCAA
>Ga0100402_1001879_pt1 | contig 23992 bp, 9 predicted proteins | sample CryGeyme20150102_FD_80419 | JGI IMG/M metagenome (GOLD analysis project Ga0100402, IMG submission 80419) | Groundwater microbial communities from Crystal Geyser aquifers in Utah, USA - Crystal Geyser metaG 2015-0102 | ecosystem: Environmental > Aquatic > Deep subsurface > Groundwater | place...
AAAAGTACTTAGGAGAATGTGTTAGCCCTGTGGACTTAGTGCGAGTGTATCCCCCTGTAGGTTCTGGTACTTCTTCTACAGTCTCATTTGTAGTCTTATTTTTGGCGTCTATGGGCGTATTAGGTACTGTGATGTTGTACCGCCGTAATAGTATCATTACTTGAGAAGCGCACCAACACCAATTTGAATAAAACAGTCAAAAAATAATCACTACCTGGTAATAGTCTCTAGTAGACTAATAGTCTAGTAGTACCCAGTACCTGGTGGTTACTACGACCACTACTCTAGCTACAGTAGTGGAGTACTATGGAGACATGTTATTACTATTGTACGTAGCCACTTCTTGACGTTATTAGACCGTACCTTCCTGTTATTATTATTACATTGTTTGAATACACAAGACTACTACTCTAGCTAGAGCCCAATACAGCATTTTCTCAAAATAATCAACGTTTACACCATATCCACCCTTTCGACTGCTAAATAGTTTTGTAGTCAATTCATGCGATCTCTTTTTAAAGAATTGAACCCACCAACCAACCGTCATGTCTGCGACAAGGAAGACGACCACGACGACGAAAAACAATTCACGCGATGCATCGTCACTGCTGCAGTCCACCACTACTACCACCAGCAGTCATCATCATAATCATAATGATCATAATAACAGCCATCACAGGGCACAATGGGAACGACAAGGGGAATGGTTGATGAAATTACGAACGTACAGAGATGACTTGATAGCACAGGGAAGTCATGGTTGGGATTTGATGGAAGCCATGACAACATTGAATTTGGAACACAAAATATCCGTCTTTCAATCACAGCAACAACACCAACAACACAACAATAGTAGCAGTATTAGTAACAGTAGCAGCACTAGCAGTCGCTGTCCTCATTGTTGGCACAACAGCAATAGCTGTATTTGTTGTGATTTACCAAAATTATCACATTTGGAACGTTTGATGCTGACAATGGAGGACCACAATGATGGTTATCGAGTGAAATTTCTGATCGTCATGCACAGTAAGGAATATCTGAGTGCTGGAAATAGTGCTAAACTCATTTTGTCATTGCTTCCAAATCATTCGGAATTGTTTTTATTTGGTAAACGGGGAGAAATGGATCGTTTATTATCAATAACAACCGACACGGAAACGGATTGGAATGATGGTACTGGTAGTAGTTGTAGTACGCGTACTATGATTTTATGGCCAGACAAAAACGCTCGTTCTGTGCATGAATTTTGTCAAGACGCGATTGGTGGGAAATCTATTTCATCCACAGCAACAACAACATCAAGAATACTTCAAGTCATTGTATTGGATGGTACATATTCGCAAGCTCGGAATATGCTTCACTCGTTGCGCAAACGATGGAAAGAAAAAGACAAACCGTTGCCAAAGATTGTACAATTGCGTCCTACTACAAATTCCGTTTTTCATCGAGCTCAAAAAAATTATGGTAAAGCTCATCGGCAACAACAACAACAAGAGGATAATGATTGTAACGAGGACAATACAGCTACTACTAATAATAGTCGAAAACAACCACTGGCAATGAGAATCAGTACAGCGGAAGCATGTGGAGTATTGTTGATGGAATTGGGAATGCCACAAGAAATACAAGATTGCATCGTTCAAGCCGTGGTTGTTAACAATAAGGCACTGAATTATGCACGTAGAAGCGATGAGATACATCATGGTGAATCGAAATGAACCTATTGCGAAGCAAAGAAAAATATTAAAAAATCAGTACAGTGTTTGTAAAGAAAGAGAGAGTACAATCAGACTAGTTCACTTCACATATAGTACACAAAAAACAATTTCTACGGTGAATTTTTAAAGTAGTATTCTCGCCTGTAGACCCCGCCATGACGAAACAGAATCTTCTTGCATAATCATTCACGACGCGCGCGAATGCATCTTAATTTTTCGGTCCATTTATAACTGCTGTCGTTCGTTTGCAATATAACTTAATCATCTCGCGGTGCACAGACAGTCTTGTGAATGGGCCAATGAAGTTTTTGACATTCTCGAGAACAATAGCACTGCTCACCACATCGGCTGCACAAACTGAAATCAGCTCCTTCCTTTTCTTGTTGCTTGTCGTCTCTCCACGCCAAGCAAACGGGGCATTGAACATCGCGGTAGTCGTCTACATCACCAATCCATTCGTCAACAGCTTCATTCTCGGTCCAATATTCGTGAACTTCCTCTAAATTGTCTCCAGTTGGTTTGGGTGCGGCATCGACTAGTTCTTTCAGGCCTTGCATCTTGGGTGTCTTCATTACCTCCAATCCCTGGTAGGAAGGGATTCCATCAGCGTTGGGAATATGAATATCAGCACCGTACTGCAAGAGCAAAATGACAACTCGCCGAACTTGGTTGTGACGCCCTTCAATCTTGGGGTCGTTTAGGCTCAAAAAGAGAGCGGTGCAACCATTTTCCGGCGTCACATCAATCAAAGTGTTGTTAACTGCCACTTGGCCCTGGTGAAACGACAACAAAAGCTGAACAACCTCCCACTGACGGCGAGTCACAGCATTGTGGAGGGGCGTGGTTACCTGGCCACCCCCACCGGGGGCGTACATGCCTGGATCAGCTCCATGATCGAGCATTTTCTCCACAATTTCCAATCGCAGTTCTTCGGTCCCAAAGTAAGCCAAAAAGCAAGCACCATTCAAGGGATGGGAGCAATTGGTAGGTTCTTGTCCCATTAGATTGGGATCGGCGCCACGGTCCAACAACAGATCCGCCAACTCTTTCAAGAACTCCCAGTCCTCGCGAGGAACGCAGTTTCCGTTCAGAGCCAGCATAAGAGGCGTTCCTTTAATGCTCAAGCAGTTCACATCGGCACCGGCCTCGATTAATTTAATAACGATATCTTGGCGGTGTTCTCGCATCTCGTCCGACTCGTCGTTCTCGTTGATTCTTTGGAGGGCGATGATGGCAATGTGGAGGGGCTGCAAATTGGATTCTTCAAACTCGGTCAATAAAGGTGAAAATTTGGCATCCACGTTCGATTTAAAGTCCAGCATAAGGTCTACCATGTCTTTGTATCCGTACTGAATGGCCTGAATGAGCAAGGTGTCACCCCTGGCATCCACGAACCGGTCCGCTGGTCGCCGAGGTCGGTACCGATCTTCAATGTGCTCTAGAATGTCCTCCATTTTGTCGAGATCGTTTGCTGCCAAAACATCAAACATCCCATCGAGCACGGGATCCTCGGCGATCATCTGGTCCGTTAATTTGACACCCCGATATTTCCGCTCCATACTCATACTGCGGCTGCGACTGCGGTTCTTTTCGCGGAGCTTTTTCTTCTTGTCCTCGGCCGAGAGGACCGTCGCTTTTGTTGCGATCTTTGCTTCCGGCATGATGGAAGTAATAACAATGTATCAATTTTTTTGTTTCCGATGTATGTCAGCTGTAGATTCTTCTATAATAGTATGGCGTCGGGCGACGGGTCTAGAAGGATAATGACTTGAAAGAAAAGGAACTGCGAGGTTATTTCACTGACAAAGACGGTTGTCGAGTTCTTCTCTGTGGTTGTTGAACGTTATTTTTGTAGACAAGTCAAGAGAAGGGATAACGTTGAGAGCAACTGCAATCTAGTTACTACTAATAGCTATTGATTTCAATTGGGGTAGTTCGGTTGTGCTAATATTATTGAAAGTGTGACCGTTCATGAGGTGTGAACAAGGTTTGTCTTCATCTTTGATACTAATAGGAGTAGTCTACTTATTAGCACTACTAGTCTACTCCATAGTGCGTACTGTGGTGTTCATGATAACTAACTAGTACTGCTACTACACTACTCCGGTACTCTACTAGCTAGCTAGTAGCTACTAGAGTAGTACTTCAAGCTACTACTACTAGAGCTACTACTAGTAGTAGTATTAGTACTAGGCAAAAACAGTACAGCAGCTACGTACAACTGGTAGTAGCAGCAGCTAACTGAACGACCCGTACTCGTAGATATGTAGCTAGCAGTACTCAAGTTGCTACTAGTACCACTCGGAGTGGTACTAGCTAGTCTAGCTAGCTACTACTAGTAGACCACTTTTAAGGTCCGCGAAATGCTAATACTAGTAGTAGCTACTACGTAGCTAGACTACTACTAGTAGCTGTCTAATACGGTAGCACTGCCAGCAACCACTACGTCAACCAGTCTGTGACTTTTTTTCATCAGTCACTCCTCAGATTGAGATTCTTCAATCAGGTATTGATTCATTATTAGTGGTTTTGCTCACGGATGCTAGTTTACTAATGACTTCTCCAATCCACTGAAATCAGTCCTGAACTCTAATAACACCTCGACCATGAAAGTCGATAAATAAATACTCTAGTAGCTAGGTCTCGTACTAGACAACGTAGTAGTGGTACTCGGAATAATCATAAGAAGTTCTTATAAAGTTCTTGTAAATAACCAGTACTGTACGTAGAATCCATGTTGACACCACTAAAGGATGAGTGTGAGGTGCCATGCAGTCAGCACGTGGGGTATGCGGTCAGAAAAGCAGAGCGAGACGAGCCAGGAAATACAGGTCCAATAATGCGCAGAGAAAATGTCTGGTTGGGCGAGAGAAAGCTGCATCGATCTGTTTTTACCTTCTTGAAAAAAAAAAAACGACACTACCTGCCGAAGTCTACGTTTTCGCACCTAAATTCAACCTGACTAGACCTCTTCAAGGATTCCTCTTGCAAGTACACACTAAAAAATGCAAGAAGCTAGTGAATTTGTAGTAGGAACCAAAATATGCGTCTGGGGTCAATCCTTCCATGAGATTTCAACATGTAGGACTAAGTCTACTCAACGCTCAACGTCGCGCAGGCCTATATCATGTAAATCAAAATCTACTCAGTAGTATAGTTACAAATTTAGCTACCCTAAAATACATTCATGGCTTCACGATGCAATTTCCACGATTTGAAAATTGACCGTCTGGTAGCACTCTGCGTTCATAAGTCTGGGCGCGACTAAAACCAGAGCTCAGGAGTTGCTCTTTTGACGCCGAGGCTTCTGTGGCTTGAGGCTGGCACGCCGCTCCCTTGCCTGATCTTCGTCCAATGCATCATGAAGGCTGAGGTAGCTTTCAGATACTGTCATGGTGGACGTGGTACAGTCCGACCACCGCTTTTCCCGGCGTGCAAAGCTCAGCTGTCGACAAGGTTGCCGCGGTAAGCTAGCACTGTTGATGCTGTCTTGATCTTCGGCTATCTGACGAAATCGATCAAGTCGCTTGGTACGGCGAAGAAACCTTTTCTTTCCCCGAATATGAGGGAGACAGGGATCGTCTCTATCAGGTGCGTCAGTAATGCTCGCACGCTGTCGCTTGCTCATTTCCAGGCTGTCAAGCATGACAGAGATGTCTTGGGATATTTTCTCGCATTGACTAAGAATGCAGTACGAGGGGTCGTCGCTGCTGCAGAAGGACCCAGTGCAGCAGGAAGACGAATGGTAACTGGCCTGGCGTTTGGGAAGATACGGCATGGAATGTGGCTTCTGTTCGTGTTTGGTGGAGCAGGATGACCAGCGGTGTTCGTCGCCTATGCCTTCGCTCGCAACTGCAGCCGAAGAGCAGGCGGAATGCGATGAAGATTGATCCAGTGTATACATGTCCAATGTGGGGAAGGTCGGGCTGCTCCTGTGTCTGTCACAGGAATGGATGACAATGACGGAAGGAGGTCCATCGACGGTGCTTTCCGTAGCCATGGGAGTTTTGTTCCGGCTCCCAAAGCAACGGATTTTGGAATCACTACGAGACGCAGCTGCGAGGTTCATTGCATGGATTTGCTTCAGTTTGTTGGGCAGTGGTGGTGGCCGTATGGGTACGATGGTATACTTTCACAATATCTTGTTGCGGTGCTACAGGAAAAGGTTCGAATCTCTTATTGTGACGGCCGAATTTATGAAATGCAAGGGTTCTCGTCTCTTTTCGACGCCAAGATCTAACTATAGGAATGTTAGTTTGTTTGTGTTAATTTTATGTTCGCAACTCATCCGCAATTCTTTTTATTATTATATCTATTTTGCGCCTCTTGAAAGCCTTTTTTTGGCCGTTGCCCACTCCAATTTCCACTCAGTCATTATATTGATGGGGCTTAAATTGAAAATGGGCTTATTAGTCTTGTACTGACCCAACCTTCTGTTGCCGCCTCAATTTTCGGAACAGAGACTTGACCATGCAGATAGTAAAGCCTTCGCTTGCTAGCTATTATATGGTAAAACTAGTTCTGGAAGGAGGCAATTAGGGGACACGAAATCAATTAAGCAACCTTGCAACCACTACGTAGTGCTGTGGTCCTGAACAGAACAGTGCGCTGCGAGTAATAGCTATGGTTGGCTAGGCTGACTGCTCTCTAAAAATAATATAAATAATATCATAAGCATTGGATGGCGTAGCACATTTCCTCGTCGTTTACACTGACAGTAAACCTAGGGATCAAAGATATTTCTTTTCGTGTGTTGAAGACCGCACGAGGGATGGGCATTTTCGATATTAGCTACTTGTGCCTGGGTATTGGTGTGATTCATGCCAAGCTTGTGTTTCTCCTGGCCTCCCTTACTGCTCCGAGTAGTACATAATAAGAATACCTTAAGGGTGGTTTAGATCTGTTTTGATGCTCGATTACTACCTGGTAATCCAAAATAGCAAAGGGCTTGCTGTAAGATATGATATAAATCTGAAAGCAATATGCCTTTGTGATAAATTACTTGCTTGATCGCGATTTTTTTAAATAAGGGATTTTGAGTTTCAATACGCGGCTTACTTAAGCTCAAGCTGTCGATATAAATGCTAAACTAGTAGTCACACATGAAGTAAAAAAAGAACAACTTGATGGCCTACCCTTCAGATTTATGCAAAAGAGACCGAGGCGATGAGTAGCGGGGCTGTACCGTCAGCAGTTACACGAATGTAAAAGGATTTACGTAAGTGAGCGATGCATTCAAAGTGGTCACACCTGTGGAGGTACTTAGGTAGAGCTGCGAACACATAGGCTAAATCTAGCAACTTCAGCAACTACTAGCAATAGCAAAGAAGTTACTATTACTAGATTCCTGCCCACGACGAAAAAGGGTAAGGATATGCTCTATCACGTGCTATTTGCATCAGCCCCATGGAACGTGCCGGGAGCACAACTCTTCATATGCTGGTAGGGCTGTACCTGGTAGTTGAGCGAGAATATGCTACACTAAAGTTTGGACTCCTTCGAGTCACCATACCTAGTACTGTAGTACCTGGTACCAGCATGGTAGTAGCTCGCAGATTTTCGTGAGATTTTTTGATGGTGTGAAGTAAGCAGATACAATCAGTGTGAAACCAACTACATCCGTCGTGTCAGTACCAGTATGATCAGAGAAAAGCCAATGCCAGATACCAATGCCAGATATTTGTGGCAAACAATATTATTGTAATAAATATTATGTTCGTAGTGACTGCTTGGCTGCTTTTAACATCATTATTTTTTCTCTGTCGGCAACGAGGGTATGAATGCGCACTCTATTTAATATTTTACGAGGGTGTCTTTTGTGCCGGCAACCTCTGAGCTGCATGAACGAATAGTTGGAACTATCAAATTCGTACCTTCTCAAATAAAATTATCTTGTCCTGCTTTGGCAATGATGGATCCTCCTCTGCTATGCAGCTAGTAGGACATGTGGGAGCCTCTTATCTCTTAGGTAGGGTCTCCAAGAACCAATAACGTTACGAAGACTATAAACCGTACAATGAGATTAGGCTTTGAAAACCTGCGTAGCTAGTAGACTCTACACGTCCTACTACTTCTGGAAAACTGAAGCGCAGCACTCGCTCTATGAAGAGTACTACTACTACTAGACCGACTGGGCCACTCTAGCTAGTAGTCTAGCTTAGTTTACTGAAAGTAGATGATAGCACGAGCCTTCAAAACTAAGCCACCTGGTGGAACACGGCTCAAACACGACTTAAAAAAATTGCCAAGTCAAGTGGTGGGTGGTGTTTGAAGATTTTGAACAGATGACGGACGCCATCCAGAAGGAACTCTGAAACCTACACGAAAACGCAAACCAACTCTCGATGAAACCTGCTCTTAACCAGACAAGGATCTGTTAATAGATCATAGATCCCCTGATACCTATCCTCTAGCAAAACCACGCTGTCTTTTCTCTGCCTTATTATTATGGAAAGGTCAAGTTAAACGAGCAATAAGTAAGACATGAAAGGCTGAGCTTTAGTGAGGAGGAATTAAATGAAGATTAATCAAAAGAAATTAAAGTATAACATCAAATGAACATAAAAGAACGTTCCAGAAATCTTAGCAGCATCTTCACTCTTCACTACTACAGTATAATTTTCAGCTATCGATTTCTACTTGACAGATGAACATCATGTCGAATTCTGCTTCACTGTGGGGTCGCATCAAAACGAGATTAGTCAATTGGCAACATCAGAGTGTGCGATATGAATATCCAGATGCTCATAACTCTGGAGGAAGCAGCAACTGCAGCAACAACCACAGCAGCACTAACAACAACAGTAGTACGCATGGTTCTTCCCGTCATCAGCAGACTAATGCCACCAATACCATCGCCGGCAACCAGTCAGCCCAGACGGCAACAAAGGGTGGTTTTGACCCCCACGAGTTATTAAATGAACAACTGCGTCACCATCCGCTGCACCGTTCTCGTCATTACAAACTACTCAAAGAGGCCACGCATTTTTTGTTCTGGACAGCCGTTCCTGCAGGTGCCTTTTATATCTTTGTGGTATACATCAGACCCAAAATATTTCGCTACTTAAAAGGAGGCTTTGATGACGATGACGACGATGATAATAATCATCAGGTCGATAAGACTTTACCGCGATGGAAACGCAAACTTATCAAAAAGTGGACCAGAGAACGAACCAGACTGTGCTGTTGCTGTGATCATCACGTCTCGTTCAGAGACAAATACTGTCCCATTTGTGGAGCTCCTACCTGTCCCTTGTGTGCTTATTGTGGAGAAGGCATTCAAAACAATGCTAATTTTTGTGCATCCTGTGGAAGGCCCGTTCCCAACCATATTATTGTGGACGAACAACAACTACTACCGGGGGCTTTAAATCACCCAGCGAGCCCTGCCTTAACTCGAGATTTTACCAATCGGGTAAACAGTCCGGGCACCTTCCAGAACACACATCAAAATCCATTGCTAGAACACCGAAATTCATATCCGGGAACAAATCCTAATTACAATCCGCAACAGCCAGCATCAAGGTCTCGTCCTCGTCTTCCTCCTCCTCCTCTTGCGGCACGATCTCAGTCCATGCCACCCCCAAAAGAGGACGGGATCGATTCAGAAGCAATACCCATGGTCCAAGTGGACAGTTATGTACCAATAGTATCCGCCACGTATGTAGAGGATGTCACACCTGTTCCACCACCACTAACGGCCGCGGCAACAGCACCCATGGCCACCGGACTCCCATCTACCAACATCAATGACAATACTAGTAGTAGTAGTGGTGACGGCAGCAGCAGTTTAAGTGAAAATGGACCAGTTTCGTTTCTGCAGGCTCAGCTCATACCAGAAAATAATGATAACGGTTATCAGCAGGAACGGGAGCTAGTAGCAGGACAAGACGTATCTTTATCGGAACGCAATGTCCGTGGAGATGCCCACAATAGCAATAATAATGTCTTTGGCGGAGTCAACGGGGAAGAAGATAAGATGCAATAACACCAATTCACAAATTAAATGATGCAGACATCCAGTTTCATTCCACTCTATTTCGAGGCTCTTCGTTGTTGTCTTTTGTTGTATTACGGTATTGTATCCACTTGGTGCGTGCGCACTACTTTGGCTCGCATGTAGTAGAGGAAAATGCAAGTTTTCCAAAAAAAGTCCTCACCTCTTGGTAATTGCCTTCTCGTCCGATTCCTTTCTTTTTTAGGGATTCGTCCAGTATGAGTCCCATCCACCACAACACTTTTCTAAATAGTGTTCTACCAATTTTGTATTGTTTTGAAAATGAGCATCACCAGGACGCAGCAGGTGTGCTTTGTCAGGTCCGACCCATTTGTACCAATCAACAATCGTCTTATCGAGTTGATATTGTTGAGCCTGTTGCAATTGACATTTGTAATCCCATTCCAAGTACTGGTTCGTGACAGTGGGATGTCCATTGATGGGAAATAAGGTTTGCCAGTGCACGCTCGGAATGGTCTGGTCCTTCATCCACATCGCAAGCATTTCAATGTGAGGTTGAAATCGTTGTGTACAGTTCAGAGCACGAACATTAGCAGAAGAACCCTGGTTGGGAAGTCCCCACAATCCGTGAGATAACCAAATCGCGGAAGGTTGTTTCGGACGTGCATAGCCAGCGGGCAATACCTGTTCCAATTCGTATCCTGGACAATAATGACTAGAGTGTTGGAGGAAATTTGACAATCGTGTCACTTCGGAATTTTGATTGGTAAGAAATTTCAATGTCACAATTCGACAGTTTCGTGGATGTTGGTGTTGGTGATGATGAGATAACAACACCATTTCCTTGTCCACCCATCTCCAAGTACTTTCACTGCAAGGTAATGTGTTCCCTTTAGTAGAAATAGTATTTTGAGATGCAGTATCAATATGTACTTTTGCTACTGGTGTTGCTGTGGCTGTTGCTGTTGCTGTTGTAGACTTTATCCACTGGGCCTGGAGGACTGTACTGTGATTTTTGGATAATTCTAAGTCAGCCCATGCATAGTATCCCATTCGTGTATTGGAATCCCCGGCCAATACAATCCACTGACAAGAAACATCTGGTGGTGGTGGTACTGCAGCTACAACAACAACGCCACCCCCCGGTGTGATGGTGGAAACTATTTTTTGTGATTTTGTTGAGTGTTGAAAAGATTCGGCGGCAGCAGCTGTTGCTGTAGCCGATTTATAATTATCAAAATAATGATGATTACTCTTGTACAGGAACAAACTGCACAAGCAAACTGCAGACACTAAGATCGAAAAATAATAACCTCTTATCTTTTCCATCTTCTTGGACTTTTTCTTCATTCTTTTGTTGTTCATGGTGGTAGTTCTTGCTGCCATGGTTCTGACATTATTCTGTCCGTAGCATGACTAGACTAGTACTCTGGTGGTGTAAGAAAAAAATATGGAAGGTGGTGGACGCTGACGCTGCAGGAAATATAGCGTCAGAGTTACAATGTTGAATGAAGTAGAGTAGTACGGAACTCGACACCCACATCCACTGCTAGCTACTGTACGTACTACCTGGTACTAGTCTACTACCTTGTGATAGTCTAGTACTATTTTTGGAAATAAATAATATAACCGATAAGGATTCAACGTGCGACAAAGTGTTAGCCAGCGGATCGTGTCATTCTCATCGGTTTAAATTGAGAGGTGCGCGCCTAAAAAGAAGGATTTCCGAGCCGACCTTGCTTCATTTTTCGCGCCGATCGAAAACAATCATTGATCTTTCGCAGAGGAAGAAAATGAAGCTCTGCTGTTTGCTGTTTATGATTCATGATTGATGATGGATTCGATGAAATTAAATAGACTAATCAAATGAACGGAGAATTCTTCTCTTTCGATGCTGCATTGTCGAACTCTTTACTGTAACTGCATTTCGTTTGCAAAACCAGATAAGAAGTCAACTAAAAGCTAAAAGACCGATTTGAGATAGGAAAACAAGACGACACCAATCAAAAGACCGTACTCGAGTACCTTGTCTTCCGTGCTTCTCTACCTACCAAGTACCAAGTATTTGAGTTTTGAGTACTACAAGTACCTGTTAACTATCAACTAGACTACCACACCAAGAGATGAACCAAAGCACATTTTCCTACACGAATCGTAGTCGCAAGTACGGTACGGGAGTTTCTGCCCGCAGCAATAGCTATGCGTCACAAAGAAGCAGAAGTTACGACCACAGTCGTTTTGACTATTACGCCGCGAGTGGTAGTAGTTACAGCAGCAACAGCATGTACTCCACTGTGGATATGTCTGGATGGCACAGCAAAAGTACAACTTCCACTGGTCTCCAGCAGCAGCAGCAACAACAACAACAACAACTAGAACCCTCGTTGCCATCTATCGCCAGTGCACCCCAACAAGAAGATGAAAAGAATTGGAAGCAACAACAGTATCAGGAAATCAAAAAAGACAGTGAAACAACAACTGCTACTGCTAATAATGGTAGTTACATGTCACAAACACCAAAAAATAATGATTCTACTTCAACTGCTTATGTGGATGTTAGTGGAGAAGGACAAGAATTGAAGCTGAATGAAAGTGGATCCTGTCATTACGGCAGCAGCAGCAACAGCAATAGAAACAGCAGCGGCAGTCTTTGTTATCAGGGTTTGCAATTTGTCAAACATGCATCGCCTGGTACCACGGGAGACAGCCAGCAGCAGCAGCAGCAGCAACAACAGCAGCAGCAACAGTTATATATCTCGGAAGGATCCGATTGGCAACACGATGCTAAGACTGTCGTGCACGACAACAAGCAAAAGCACCACAAAATTAGTGGATTGAACTACCGTATGAAGAGCATGGTCTCTAAATTGGCCAAGCGTGTTTTGATCAACAACAACATTAGCAAGACACCTCCTCCTTCTCCTGCTGCTGCTGCTGATTCTCGTCTTTGTCTTGGTGCTGCTGGTGGTGGTGATCATTCTTCCGGACAAAGTAAAAATGTTCCGTTATCATCACATAATAACGACAACAACACGAGTCATGATGGCAGCAGTACCATGGCAACCTGTGAAGAACAGAATGACTCTGTCGCATTACTACGAACACGTTTGTTTGATCCGACTACTACAACAGCAACAGCAACAGCGACAAGGACAACGACAACGACAACGACAGTAAGCAGCAGTGACAAGGATGGCGCTGTGGAGGTTATTTCTCCTTGTATTCATCCAGAAGAATACAGTACCAATCGAGACGACGACGGCATTTCGAACCAATGCCGCGACAAACCAAAGCAACAGCGGACCTCCTTGCCAGTGGATTTGGATAAAACACCGCCCGTGGATTTGGATGAAACACCATCGCTGTCATCAGATGATGATTATAGTTCAAATAATAACGACGCAAAACCAACTACTACTAGGTCCAATGAACATTCATCGGTCAGCAAAAATCGGATGATTCCGTCCTCGGGTTTTCAAAGTCATGTCTCGTCTTGTGCGGCTACCATTGAAGGTACGTTATCCAACACTGCGAATTTGTCTAGATCTGAACCTGACGAGCTTCACAACATTAGCATCAAGCCAGCAATGGAGGGGTCCTTTGCCTACCAACAACATGAGCTTGGTCTCAGGAATAAGAAGAATGAAAATCTGGTATTTTCAAAGACAATCTCTGCAGCTCCTGCAGCTTGTGCCAGCTCTCGACACGATAACAACGAGAATTATAACAATGTCACCATCAATCCAGCCGAAGATGGATCCTTTGCGTACCAACAACACGAAGTTCGTCTCAAGGATGACGACAACCATTACACGACGAAAACTTCAGAACGTAGAACGACTGGGAATGCCGGCAGCGGAGGAGGTGCACCCGTCGACCTGGATGTTACACTGCCGTCTGGTTCCGATGACACCACCGAGAACAGCACGGGTGTCTTGAATGTGACACCACCAGATGACGGTTCCTTTGTCGGTGAAAAGGCCGATCCCGCAGATCGTACGGCCTTGTCGTCGTCGCCGGCAACAGCATCCTCAAATAGTTATGAAAACGGTCACGACTATCGCGTGGATTCGCACCAGATATTGACAGACCAAGAATGCAATAATATCCGACGTTCCCCTCCACCATTGTCGCAGGTTCAGAGGATGTTGAGCCGCCAGACTCGTCACGAGCAGCAGGATATCAGAATCGAAGAGACTCCGATTGAGCTGGTGGTACAGCAACCAACACCACCGCGGATTCAACGAGTCCTTCTTCGAGCACCTTTCGATTTGACAGATAGTACGTTTGCCGAAAGTAACCATGCTTCGTTTCGACAGCAGCAGCAGCAGCCGTCTAGCACTTCTAAAAGGCGCCCACTGGACTCGAGTGACACCACTGCAAGCGCCAGAAAAATCTTGCCTTCTGCTCCTTCCAGCATGTCCCCGGTGGATTTGGACGATACCATAGCAAGCTCAAAGAACCTCTCCAGTATGGAAAACTCCATTGTCACAAATAATTCCATCCTCGCTGGCGTCAACAGGACCGGAGCCATGATGGAACCGATCCGACCTGGTGAAGTGGATCGTACCGAGGATTTCTCTTTGAATTGCTCGGAACGTTCCTTCTTTCGGGAGCAACAGATAGAGCGCGATTTGAACCAAGTCTTGCCGGGACGGCAAGTTTACAGCAACCCGGTCGACGATCAAGTCCTGGATGATTCCCTCGCTTGGACCGAAAAGAAGGCGTTCTCGAGATGTAACCCACCTCCTTCACCTAAGAAAGAGCAGAGACGTTCCGGGTCGCCATGGCTTTCACCATCTGCTCGTGACAGTCGGCAGAATGGAGGAGTGGGCGGTAACGCAGTAGCATCTGTTGGAACCAGTAAAAACAGAAGAGATTTGCTTTGCTCCGAACCGACTACACCCCGTACACCCTCGAAGTGCCGAGACTTTACCAAATCGAGATCACAAGACTCCCTCTGGAATGATAGTGAGAATTGTACCAGCTTACCGACATCCCCGCAGGTGAAGCCGAAGCCATTGAACCAACGCCCTCCAAGATCCCCCCTAGCTGCATATCCTGCAGCACAGGGTCGATCATTATACGCTGCCTCGGAGGAACCAAGATCGCGCACGAGTTTTGGCTACTCTGGACCAGTCGACTTGGATGCTACTTTCGAAACATCCAAGAGCGACGAGTTGGTGGACTTGGACGTTACGGTTGATGACCGGGCTACTTCTGCTGACTTGCAGAAGCGAAAGACTTTACTTCGCAATGGTTGTATCAGCGACTCGGGAGAGAACGGCGACGGTGCCAGCAGTGCTGTCTACTACTCCAGTGCTCAATTCCCACAGTCTAACAATATCACATTGTTGGAGCAGGTTGATGATTGGGTAGACTTCAGCAAATCTAGTCCTCCTTCTCCCAAAAAGAAGATGCAAGGACATGGAGCCACAAGAAGCACAAGCCAAGGGAAGTCGCATGTTAGTATTTCTGCTCCACCGAAGGACACGCAACCAGTATCTTTTGAATCGGTCCAATACGAGAGAACCGCCTCCCAAATATCGACTTGGTATCCCTTTGAGGACGTTAATTTCACCAAGGATGAAGCTAATTCGTCTGATGAACTAGTGCGGCCTGTGAAAATCACTGTGATCGACAATCGTCTCGAAGATATTTCCAAGAATGCCGCTGCCAAGAATAATGGGTGGAAAGGGGACAAAGATAATTGCCACGGAGTTCAGGAAACAATTGATCCTGACGATTCTTACCTCCAGCAAGAGAATGAGGATGCCTGGTCTGCCAATTATATATTGGACGACACGAAGGGTAACGAAGGTAAAGGTGACAAACCTTTTGTAAGCCAGGCAGCTAAGCTTTACCAGCCACATCTGCGGGGCTTTCAAAAGATTCGTTTTAAGCCGAGGCCTCCTCCTCAAGATCACCAGTCGAGCTCAGTTGGCAGTGCTGGACTGCTCACAGACGATGTATTTGGAGCTGACGAAAACCAGTTTCCTCACAAGTCCTCGCAAAGCTTTGCGAAACTTCCTGGTAATGACGTACGAAACAAATCCGCTGAAGACCTGGAAGGAACAAGTGCACTGGAAGTGCAGCGCTTCAAGAAGATGTACACGGAAAATACTATGAAAGCAAGCCTACTGAAGTCTCTAGACGCCAACAACAGCGAAGAAGATGATACTATCACATCATCGGCTGCTGACGATATGCAGAAAGCTGAAGAAAATTATGTTTGCGTCATGAAAGAGCTTGAAAATTGCTTCAATATTCCCAGTACACAAAGTAAGCTAACCGCATTCATCGACGAACTTCCCGCTGAATCGTCGGCAAATCTAAGCGACGCCTCAACTTCTCGGGTGGCCAATCGGAATGATATCCAGCAGCAAATTGATATCTCACTTGCAGTAGCAGCTGAGGCTAGACAGAATCTGGAGGTGGAAAAGCTTGAGCAAGAAATCAAGAAACTAAGGGTGACTGCGGCGGCTTTACGTTGCCAAATGGAGCTGGAAGCCCAAGGAGAAGTTGACAGCAGTGGCGTGTTGATTGGACCGGAAAAGTCAAACCGAAGCTTTGATAGTTCTAAGACAACCACCAAATACTTTTCTGCGCATAATATCTCGACAGACTCTTCCGGCAACCATGCCGATGACGAATGCGGATTATCTGGACGAGACGACTCGCAATCACAAACCACGTCGCGCGAGTCAATGTCTCTTGAAGACAGCATGATGGAGAAAGTTCGAGAGGACTTGGCGCAAGAGTTCCAAGAGGCTAGTTACGCACTATCAGATACTACACCGAAAAGGAGCAACAAAGGTTGTAAGAGTGTCACAAGTCGCATGATTCACGCCTTCTCCAGAATGCGTTCTTCGCAACAGAAGGATCCTGTCGATCCAAACGACTCTGCTTGTGATTTCAAAGTTGCCTCTCATCTTCGCGAAGTTGAGTTGAGAGTCCAGTTGAGTATCAAGAAAAAGATGATGGAGCAGATTCGCCGGATTCGATCTCGGAGCAGCAGCTCGCTGCGAAGAACTTCTAAAGCCGCTGTATCACACCCGTCCTACAGCATCAAAAGTGAAATGATTGTTTATGACTACAGGAAATGCCCCCAAACGTCTGCTAGCCTTGTCAAGGATGTTTCACCAAGTTCTAATCCGAATGGTTTGAAATCAATACCAATGTTGACACCAAAAAGGGTACCAAGATGTTTTGAGAAAAGTGCCGGTCGCAGCAAAGCGGAAAAGGAAGCAGAGGATCTTTCTGCCGCAGAGAAAGATGCTGACGAATTATTTGTAGCAGACTTCAGTCAATTGGAGGCTCAAGGACGGATGGAGCGCATTTCCGAGACCAATTCCACGGAAGACTGCAAAAAATATGGTGCCATCAAAAGAACTGACTTTGCCCGCGAAACCATATCAGACCAAGTTTCCGATGCATTTCCCTCGGCAATGGACACGCCACTTGCTCAAAATAATCCTATCTGCACAGAATTAGAGCAAGAATCGTTCGCTCGCATTACTTGCCCGCCCGCCAGGGCCATTGCAAGATCTCCAGAACATTTATTGATTCCGGACACGGCAGATTTTACTGCGGAGACAGAGGAAGCCGCGGAAAGGCGATTCCAGTTGGAAGACCAGATGATTTCTTACTTATTAGAAGGAATTGGGTCTGGCGTCGATGAAGGAACTCAGCAAGGAGGCAGCCCTGGCGAACGAAGTGAGTTGGACGGTTCCAACAACGCATCTCTCACTGCTGAAGCACACCACACTTGTGACATTGACCCTGCATATGTTGCAACAGTCTCAAAGACTCGGTCGCTGTCGTTGGAGCCAAAATTCAGAAGCCGCCCTGCATCCCCTGTAAAAAAGCATGTCGATCCGACACTTCTTTTGGCAGAGGACAAGGCCCGCGCATCACCGAGGCCAGCAAGCCCTGACACGAACTTTGATCGCATCGTCGACTCAATCGTCCCACGAGCATTTTCTTCAGATCAAGATGTCAAAAGTAGCAGAGATGATGCTCCTGGTCAAAATCAGAGCCGTAGTGAAGAGAGCCAGAACTACAATGATGGCGGCGACAACGACGACGAGGAATCAGGGGACCAAATAGACAACCCGCGTGATGCATCGCGGGAATATTCCGTGGGAACCAACTCAATTCTGGTAGAAACGGTCGGATACGACGATGAATTTTCCGCGATGGGCGGAGATGTAGACTCGATTTCCACTGCTCCTTCTCTTCGAAAGCCCAAGTCGTTCACGAAACGTCGCCAAGCAAACTTCAAGACTTCGAACAAGAAACCTGTTACCGGGAATTCCTCTGCACTGTCCACAAGGCACAAGAAGCAGTCGGCGTCTGTTGGGTCTTCTGACTTTGTGGGAGGCACGTACACTGCCATTCGCAATATCTTATCCAGTGGTCTCTCGCCCTGGGATGTACCAACCATCTTCAACCTGAAGGAAGGTTCTGGTGCACCCATTGACCCGCCGACGCACAAAGGCTACACAACACATGTGGACTCGAATCGCGATAATGCCATTGGAGAATCATTGTCTGTAGAGTTGGTTCTGAGCGGGCCACCATCATCTGGCGAAAATCGTCAACAACGAACGAACCTAATTTCTCCATCGACCGATCCCCATGGCATTTTAGCTCCTCCGTTCATGGAAGAACAACCGGACTTGACTGCCCATACGCCACCCAACCACAGTCGAGTGTCGGCATCACCCAGGTCTGCGTCATCAAAGCCTCCTCGTTCTCCCAGACCTTCGCCTGCGGGGGTGACGGAATTGGATAGCTGCTGTCAACCCGACTCAACCATTGTGTTGGAAAGTTCCGTGGATGATCCTATGAGTACTACGGAAGAGGAGTGCTCCTTTGGTCCTCGCAATTTGTCCCACGAACAAGACTTTTATTTGTTGAGTGACACGCAGAGCAGTAGTCCCTTGAAGGAACCATTTGAATTGAAACGAAATGATGCACCCAATCGCGTTTGCCGAAATGTTCCATCAGAAGAATTGGTAATGGACCATCAGCATATGACTCACTTGGTCTCGTCCACCGGACAAGTCGAGCTATAAAATTGGAGCAATTCAATGATTGCACTAGACTAGACTACTTGTGGGAGCATTTTTGTATTGGAATAGTTGCTTTTCTCTCCTAGAATAAACCCGGTGCTAGCTGATTAATACTCGTAGTTCGTAGTGTGCGTAGTACAAGACTACTTCGTGCTGGTGCATAGTAGTACCTGGTACCAGTGGTACTGTACTTGGTACCACTCTTGATATTATTGATACATACTACTGTAGCTAGTAGTAGTAGTAGAGCGTACACGTTGTATCTGTTCGTTTTTTAAGTAGTTGCACAAGGGTTAAGAGTTGATGCGAGATATTTCGATTTCGCGCCAAATTGAAAACATGACTTCGCCCGGAGCATTTTGAAGTTGACTTTTAATAATAGTTACAGAGCAGGCGCACCAACAGAAAAATCTTGTTACATGGAGGGAAATAAAAATCAAATAATGGCTCTTTCTGCTGAAGAAGGCTAAGTTCACATACTGGCAGTCTACTGGAGTAGCTAAAACAGCAAGTAGGATTTCTACCTAACGAAACTCAAAAGGAAACTCAAAAGCCCAGCATCAAGTTAAGACGATGAGGGCCTCTTCCGGTGGAAGGCGGCGGACCACCGCTGCGACCAAGCAGGCCAAGGCAACAGCGCTAGCCGATGATACCGGCAACAAGTCGAAACAGAATAATAAGAAGTGGCGGATGGGTCTTGTAGTAGTCAAAAAAATTTCCGAAAAGATGAGAAGAAGAAAAAAGAAGACACCAGCAGAAGCCAAGGCCCCTCCAACTCCTCCTCGATCAGGCGCAGCAGAACTTCACACACCGCCCACACTTTTGGCTCCTAAAACACCGAGATCCAAGGTATCCGTCGCCATTTTGGAGGAAGAAGGAGAAGATCCCAAAACGTTGTCACCCATTCCTTGCAACATTACCGAAGCCGAAGACGATCCATCTATGCTTTACATAACACCGCCTCGTTCTTTTGCATCCGATTTCGATTTTCCTTTGCGATGCAATGATCTGGCAGCTTCTCCTCCTTCTTCTTGCAATGCCAAGAAGAATAGAACTGCGCTTGTTCCTGTTCTTCCTTCTTCAAGAGTCAACTCCAGCAGATCTACTGGACCAGTGGATTTGGATGTGACAGTGAGTCCCGACAATTCTTTCGAGTTGCTACACTGTAATTTGTTGTCTGCCCTAGAAGGCGAAGAAAAAGGACAGAATACTAGTCTGAATAGCAGTGAGGAGCACAGAAACATACTCAAGCTAATCGACGCAGAATTTAGCGGTACTACCAATGGCGATGATGGCCCCGAACAGGTCGATCAGCTGCAACAGCAGTCACCGATGTTACGTGAAGCTGAAGGAAAAGTACTAAGTCCTGCAAGAATAGAGAAAAATCGGAATTCACTCGACGTGCCCAAACTTGTGAAGGACAACTTGCAGATCGAACCTATCGATGATTCTGGCTTGCAAAATTCCATCATGAAACCTCAAGAATTGCTGTCCAAATTTGCAACTTCTAGGACTGCCATGATGGAGGACAAGCAAGATGAGGACTCTGTATCTGTGGACTCCTCCGTTGCATCCTCCTGGTGTCCTTCTCAGAAGCAGACAGAGGCAAAATTGATGCAAGCAGAAAATAAGAAAGCTGTTTTGAGTGCTTCTGCTGATGAATCCAAGGTATTTCAAGCATCATTTGCGAAGAACAAAGGTGTACCTGATGATGCTTTAGCTAACGAGATGATGATTTCATCAGGAACTGATATGAAGAACAAAGTGACTGAAGAAGTGGCAGATGGTGAAAACTGCATTGATGTTGGGACAGCTGTAAAGGTAACACTGCTGTCAAGAAGTTTGAGCCCTGATTCATTGGCAGAGTCTTCCTTAGTGCCCTGGCTGAACATGTCACAGTCCAAATCAACCATGTCTAGGGCTGCCATCACAGAGGAGGAACAAGATGATGATTCTGTATCTGCGGGCTCCTCCGTTGCATCCTCTGGGCATCGGAAGCAGATGAAGGCAACACTGCTTGCAGCAGAAAATATGGAAACTGTTTTGGATGCTTCTGCGGATGAATCCAAGGTATTTCAACCATTATTTGCGAAGAAAAATGATGTATCTGATATGATAATTTCATCAGGAACTGATATGAAGAAAAAAATCACAAAAGAAGCAGCAGACGGCAAAGACTTCACTGCTGCTGGCACACCTAACCAGGAATTGTCTAAAATGAATGCCATTGAGGTAGCACCAATGTCAGGAAGTTTGAGCCATGATTCACTGGCAGAGCACTCCTTGGCACCCTTGCTGAACAGTTCAGGTCTCATTTCATTGGCAGAAGAATCCCAAGCTGCAAATTGTGAAGACTCCACTGAAGCTGGTGGTTTCAGCACTGAATTGTCTAAAAAGAATGCCATTGAGCTACCCCTGTTGTCTGGAACCCTGAGCCCTCATTCATCGGCAGAGTACTCCTTTGTACCGTTGCTGAACATGTCGAGTCCCACTTCATCGGCAGAAGATTCCCAACTACCCACTTTTCAGGAGGAAGGAGAGCTAATCAGCACAGACAGAGTGTCACTTCTCAGGACAATCCATAGCTCGGACGAAGAAGAGCTCATCAGCTGGGTTGAACGACCTTATTTCCAGAACATCAATGTTTCGGACAAAGAAGGACTTGTCAGCTCGAATGACCAACGTTCATATCAGAACATCAATAGTTCCGCCGAAGGAGGACTCAACAGCTCGGATGAGGTAGAATTAAGAAATTCCGACTGGTCAGATATCGACAGCATGGATGAAATCCAGCTGTTGCCATTGGAAGATGAACGTTCACGAGAGAGGCTTTCGCTGATATCTGAAGAATTCAATACAACTTTATCATTGCTGATTCCTCCTGCAGAGCGGTTCAAAGAATCTCAGCCGCCGCCTGGAAAGTGTTCATTTGAGTGCAGGAAACCCAGTAAATCTTCCTCAACACTCGCTGATATCGCAGAGGAAAACATTAGTCAGAGAGTAGGAAGCTTCTTTGACATTACCGCAGATCCAGTCGTTTCTTTGGCGCAAAAAATGCCAGCAGTCGGTGACGGGGACCACTGCAACTACCATGTCCACTTCTTCGAAGGAGCGGCTGAAGTCGAAATGCAGGTGTCGGCACATGGTGACCCTTTGACTCCGAAAGAAGCGCAAGATACTTCCAGTTCTGGCTCGACTAGCATTCCCAGCCCAAGCAATCTCTTGCACTTGCGTGACTCTCGTGCGAATCGTCCTCCCCCGCAACAACGCCAATGCGCCAATTCGCCCGCTTTTCGTCCAAAATTGCCGAACGTCACAATTCCCGCGGCATATTCATCGCCTTACGGGGATAATTCCAAGCTTGTCGGCCGCCCTGCGACCCCCAGCCAATCTTTACAGTCTGCCAATCGAGTGGCATTATTGAGATCTCACTTTGATAGAGATCTTGCCACTAAGCATGGTCAGCGTATAAACGGAAGTACGCCAGCTCTTTTGGCGCGCGATACCGCTGTCTACCCGGATGCTCCTGTTTGCGGTCGCGTGGAACGATGCAGTGTTCAATTGAACAAGGCCAACGTACACAAGTCGGATTCATCCGGCAGTGCCCAAAACAAAAGACAAGGAGCAAGTCGAACCTTGAATGGTTTTTCTGGCGAAGATGAATCCCTTCGTAATCTGATTTCGGTTCCGATTGATGACTCTGACACTCTGTTGCCAGGACCTCGTGTCGAGAAATCTTCTTATGCTGGCCGCTTAAACAAAGTTAATACCATGGACGTACCCCAGGGACAAGTGTCTAAGCGCTGTTCTCAGATGGAGTCCTCATGGTCTTTTACTCCTCCTTTGTCCGCCAAAACCAGCACGAACATTATAGTCCAGAAAGCACACGTGGACATATCAAGCAGCGCCGACAATTTTGCGGAGAAAAGCATAGGCTCACCACATACTAGTAGTAATAAAAAGCTAGCAAGGAAGAAAGAACCCATCGTCGTGGAGACTGTAACTTCTGGCGACGACGACGAGTCTGCATGCGATGTTCCCGCGAACGACTCTTCGTCAGCGAGTACCCTTTTCCCCAATGTTCCAACCAAGAGAGCAACTGCTGCCACCTCGAAAACTCCACTGGCTGCATCCAGATCAAAGGAATCAAAAGTTAAAGCTTCCTCTCCCAACAAAAACGTCACCAAAGAAGTTCCTGAAGAGCCTGAACCGACCTTGGGTGAATTGTTCGAAATGGTTGCTGAGACGTTTTCTCCGTGGAATCTTCACCATTTGTGGGATGATTCACCGTGGCCTTCCGATGCACCCCGCGAGCAGAAACAACCAGAGAAGGAGACACATCGAGCGATTCGAACCGTCCTATCTGATGAAGAGATTGATATGACCGCTGTCGAATGCATGCTGCGAGATGATTGCGAGTCCCCAAACTACCATCGTGACAGCCACGATCTTTCCATTCAAGATGATGATAGCAAAGCCAGCAAACCCACAGAGCCTGTGACCCCCTCGAAGACGGCACTTCGCTCGATCAATGGGAGCGAAGAGAGTTCGCCTGGTTGCGTTTCAGATTTTCCATGAATATTCTGGTTCTCCCCGTGCAAGTGCTTTCTTTTTGAAGGTATACGCTATTTGTCAACATGCTTACCCGGTATTATTAATTTGTTGCCTGTGTTGGGCAACTATAGACTCCACTCACCCTTTGCGTGGTAGCGGAACAGTAATTTTTAGGTTATGAACTACTACGTACGAGCTACCCACAAGAATCTGCCCATAAATTAAAAATAAAAGTTGTTGAAAACTCGACAGTCCCTGAAAAGTGGTATTGTTGCAAGCACAGATACTTCCGACGCTTATTTCGTGCCCATTCTGGATTAGCCTAGCTTCGACCACCCAGCAACTGCATAGTGCTGGTAACAACTAATACTAGTCTAGACTCTATGGTCTTCATTATTATTATTTGGTACAACAGTTCTCCGAGAGATACCAGGTACTGCAGTAAGTACACTTCACCTGCAACAGTTCTACTAATTGCGACTAGTACTTACTAGCTACTAGTAGGAGTACTACTAGTAGTCTACTACTACTACTACTACTACTACTACTACTACTACTACTAGTACTACTACTACTACTACCACTACTACTACTACTACTACTACTACTACTACTACTACTACTACTACTACTACTACTACTACTACTACTACTACTACTACTACTACTACTACTACTACTACTAC
>Ga0100402_1001885_pt1 | contig 23936 bp, 40 predicted proteins | sample CryGeyme20150102_FD_80419 | JGI IMG/M metagenome (GOLD analysis project Ga0100402, IMG submission 80419) | Groundwater microbial communities from Crystal Geyser aquifers in Utah, USA - Crystal Geyser metaG 2015-0102 | ecosystem: Environmental > Aquatic > Deep subsurface > Groundwater | place...
AATGCCTGGCGATAACATCGCTATGGATGTTACTTTGATTACACCAATCGCAATGGATAAAGAACTTCGTTTCGCTATCCGCGAAGGTGGACGTACAGTTGGCGCTGGCGTTGTAACTGATATTAACAAGTAATAAGAGAGTATAATGTCAACAACTCAAACTATCCGTATTCGCTTGAAAGCTTTTGACCATCGCATTTTGGACAAAAGCGCTCAAGACATTGTAGAAACAGCAAAACGTACCGGTGCAATTGTTCGTGGTCCTATTCCGATCCCAACAAAAATCCGCAAGTTCTGTGTAATCCGTTCACCGCATAAATATAAAGATTCGCGTGAACAATTTGAAATCCGGACGCATAAGCGTCTGCTCGACATCGATAAGCCTACGCCTCAAACAGTTGACGCGTTGATGAAGCTAGATCTTCCATCTGGCGTCGATGTTGAAATTAAGCTTTAAGGGGCGTTGGTGATGAGTGCAGGATTGATTGCCCGTAAAGCGGGTATGACCCAAATATTTGCTGAAGATGGAACTGTAGTGCCAGTAACAGTATTGAACGTTGAGCCTTGCAAAGTGATTTCTTTGCGCACTTCAGCGAAAGACGGTTACAACGCAGTACAAGTTGGTTTCGGGAAAGCTAAAAAAGCTGAGTCGCGTGCGGTTCAAGGTCATTATGCTCGCCAGGGTCAAGATGTAATGGGTGGCTTGTTGGAGTTTAGAACTTCAGCGACACCTGAATTGGAATTGGGCCTAGATTTGACAGCTTCTGTATTTGAAGTTGGCCAAAAAATCGACATTGCTGGCACTTCAAAAGGTCGCGGTTTCGCGGGTGTGATGAAGCGTTACAACTTTGGCGGCGGTCGTGCAACCCATGGTGCTGAAAAAGTGCATCGTCAAATGGGTTCAACCGGTCAGTGCCAATGGCCAGGCCGTGTATTCCCAGGCAAAAAAATGCCGGGTCACTATGGTGCAAAACGCATCACGACTCAGAACATTGAAATCGTTCGTATCGACGCAGAACAAAATCGTATCCTTGTTAAAGGCGCGGTTCCTGGTTCTAAGAATGGCTTGCTTGAGCTTCGTCGTGCAGTGAAGGGAGCGTAAAGTGGCTGAAATTAATATTGTAGACCAAAACAATAAAGCAGTTGGCAAACGCCAATTGGCTGACAATGTTTTCGGTTTAGAAGCGGACAACGCTTTGGTACACCGTGTATACAGTGCATTGGCTTTGGCTCAACGCGCTGGTACCCACGCAACCAAAACTGTTGGTGATGTATCTGGTGGTGGTAAAAAACCATTCAAACAAAAAGGTACTGGCCGCGCTCGTCAAGGTACAACGCGTGCAGCGCAAATGCGTCACGGTGGTACAGCACACGGCCCACAACCACATGGTTATGAAACACGCATCAATAAAAAAGAACGTCGTTTGGCTGTGGCACTTGTGCTTTCAGACGCAGTTCGCGAAGGCCGTTTGATTGTATTGAACAAGCTTGAGCTAGATGCAGCTAAAACCAAATCATTTGTAGCTATTCGTGAAGCTTTGAAAGTTTCTTCTGGTTTGTTCGTTCTTGCTGACAACAACGCAGAAGTAGAACAATCAGGCCGCAATATCCCGCACACGAAAATTGTGTTGGATGGTCAAATGAATTTGCACGACATGTTGAAATTTGATCACTTGGTGATCACTGAAGATGCATTGTCTAATCTTGAAAAACGCTTGGGAGGTGAAGTATGACACCAAAATTTCATCACTTTAACACGCTCCGTAAGCCTGTAATTACAGAAAAGAGCTACACAGCGACTAGCAAAGCGAACCAATACACGTTCCGCATTGCACCTGATGCAAGCAAGGTTCAAGTAAAAGCAGCTATTGAGTCGATCTTTGAAGTTCAAGTTGAAAAGGTACAAGTGATTAACGTGCCAAGTAAACCGAAACGTCGTGGTGCACAAAGTGGAACCCGTGGTGGTTACCGTAAAGCTGTTGTGCGTCTCGTTGAAGGTCAGTCACTCGAAGTGGCAGAAGAGGCATAAGACATGGCAATTAAAGTTTGGAAACCAATGACCAATGGTGTTCGTGGTCGTGTAGCGATCACCAACCCTGAATTGTATTCTGGTGCACCAGAAGCTCGTTTGACTGAAGGTTTAACGAAATCTGGTGGCCGTAACAACAATGGCCGTATTACTTCTCGTCATCGTGGTGGCGGACACAAGCGTTTGTATCGCATGGTAGATTTTAAGCGTGACAATCACGGAATCGAAGGTAAGATTGCGCGCCTTGAATATGACCCAAATCGTACTGCTCACATTGCACTCGTTGTTTTTGTGAATGGCGACAAGCGTTATATCTTAGCTCCTCAAGGTCTTCGTGCTGGCGATATCGTAGTTTCAGGTCCAGATGCAGAAATGCGTCCAGGTAATGCGCTACCATTGGGTAAGATTCGCGTAGGTACAATGCTTCATAATGTTGAAATGAAGCCTAGCAAAGGCGGCCAAATGGCACGTACTGCTGGCGCAAGCGTTCAGCTTATGGGTAAAGAAGGTGGCAAGGCCATTCTGAAATTACCATCGGGTGAGTTCCGTAAGTTTGATTTGAACTGCATGGCAAGTATCGGTGCGATTGGCAATGCAGATCACTCTAACCAAAAAGTCGGTAAAGCTGGTCGTTCACGCTGGTTGGGCATTCGCCCACAAACACGTGGTGTGGCTATGAATCCTGTTGACCATCCACATGGTGGCGGTGAAGGACGTACATCGGGTGGTCGTCACCCTGTTACACCTTGGGGTGTTCCGACGAAGGGTCGTAAGACTCGTAAAAAGAATAAGACTTCGAATCGTGATATCGTTCGTCGTCGTAACCAGAAGTGAGGTAGCTGATGGCGCGCTCATTAAGCAAAGGACCCTTCATTGAAGAGAGCCTTGTCAAAAAAGTTTTAGTAGCTGTTGAAAATGGCAAAAAAGGTGTGATCAAAACCTGGTCACGTCGCTCTACGATTTCTCCTGATTTCGTAGGTTTGAACTTTGCTGTTCACAACGGAAACAAATTTATTCCTGTGTTTGTATCTGAGAACATGGTGGGTCACAAATTGGGCGAATTCGCTCCAACGCGTACTTACTATGGTCACGGCGCTGACAAGAAAGCACGGAAGAGGTAAATAGAATGTCTGTTGAAGTTCGTGCTTTTCAAAAAAATGCACACATCAGTGCGCAAAAGGTTCGTACAGTAGCTAATGCTGTACGTGGCTTGCCTGTTGATCGTGCGCTAGCTGCCTTGTCTTTGTCGCCAAAGAAAGCTGCACGTGTAATCGAAAAAGTTTTGAAATCTGCTGTTGCTAACGCAGAGCAAAACAATGGTTTGGACGTAGATAACCTTCGTGTATCAACTATCGCAGTTGATCAAGGCGAAGTGTTGAAACGCTACCGTCCAAAAGGCATGGGTCGCATGCGTCAACGTTTTCATCGTCATAGCCACGTAACTGTTGCTGTGAGCGAACGCGGATAAGGGGAGTACTGGTATGGGACAAAAGGTCAATCCAATTGGATTCCGTGTTGGGATTACCCGCGGTTGGGAATCAGTATGGTATGCGGCAGATAAATACTTCGGAACAATGCTTCGCGAAGACATTAAAATGCGCCGTTTTATCAAAGAAAAAATTAAACATGCTGGCGTATCACGTATCATCATTGAACGTCCTGCTGGTAAAGTAAAAGTAACTGTGCATACTGCGCGCCCCGGCGTGATTATCGGTAGAAAAGGTTCAGAAATTGAAACCCTCCGTACAGATCTTATGCGTCAGTTTAATCAAGAAGTACAAGTGTTTATTGTTGAAATTAAACGCCCTGAAGCTGAAGCTCAATTGGTTGCTGAAAACATCGCATTCCAACTTGAGCGTCGTGTTGCTTTCCGTCGTGCAATGAAGCGTGCGGTACAAGGCGCAATGCGCATGGGCGCTAAAGGTGTTCGTATCAACTGTTCTGGTCGTTTAGGCGGCGCTGATATCGCTCGTATGGAATGGTACCGTGAAGGTCGTGTGCCTTTGCATACACTACGTGCAGACATCGATTACGGTGTTGCAGAAGCTAAAACCACTTACGGCATTATTGGCGTGAAGGTTTGGGTATTTAACGGTGAGAAGCTTGGCGTAAGCGAAGCTGCGAACGCATAACGGAGACTATGAGTTATGTTACAACCAAAAAAGATTCGTTGGCGCAAGCATCATAAAGAACTTCAACGCATTCGCGGCGTGGCAACACGTGGCGCAAGCTTGAACTTCGGTGATTTCGGTATCAAGGCTGCAGAGCCAGGCCGTATCACAGCTCGTCAAATTGAAGCGGCGCGTATTACAATGACGCGTCATATTAAACGTCAAGGTCGCGTGTGGATTCGCATGTTTCCTGATTTGCCAGTATCTAAAAAGCCTGCCGAAGTTCGGATGGGTAAAGGTAAAGGTTCTCCAGAATATTGGGTTGCAGCAGTGCGTGCAGGCCGTGTTTTGTTTGAAATGGATGGCGTTGATGAAACCTTGGCACGCGAAGCGCTTGAGCGCGGTGCGGCTAAATTGCCAATCCGCACTAAAGTTGTTGTGCGTGGAGTAGGACGATGAAAATTAAAGAATTGCGTGATCTTTCCGACGCAGATTTGAAAGAGAAAATGGACGAACTTGCTGCTGAAGGCATGAAGCTTCGTTTCCAAAAAGCGACTATGCAGTTGAACGCTACTAGCCGTATTACTTCAAATCGTCGTGATATCGCTCGTATTCAGACAATCTTGTCTGAACGTCGCTAAGAGGTATTAAAGAATGACTGAAGTAACAAGCAATAAGCGCACCCTTGAAGGTGTGGTTGTAAGTAATAAAGGCGACAAAACTATCGTTGTAGAAGTGGTTAGTCGTTTTATGCATGAGCGCTATCGCAAGACTGTAAGCTCGCATAAAAAATACATGGCTCACGATGAAGAGAATACATGTAATATTGGTGACACAGTGCGTATTTCTGAATGTCGTCCGTTGTCTCGTCGTAAGACTTGGATGATGGATGCTATCATCACACGCGCTGAGCAACTGTAGAGGTTCACGAAAATGATTCAGACAGAAACAGTGTTGCAAGTTGCAGATAACTCCGGTGCACGCCGCGTTACTTGTATTAAAGTTTTGGGCGGTTCAAAACGTCGTTACGCCAGCGTTGGTGACGTAATTGTTGTGGCTGTTAAGGAAGTGATTCCTGGCGGCAAAGTGAAAAAAGGCGAAGTACAAAAAGCAGTTGTTGTTCGCGTCGCTAAAGAATTCCGTCGTCCTGATGGCAGTTCTATTCGTTTTGATGAGAACGCTGCGGTGTTGCTTAACAAATCAGGCGAGCCAATCGGCACACGTATTTTTGGCCCAGTAACTCGTGAGCTTCGTGCTAAGGGATATATGAAAATTATTTCTCTTGCGCCAGAAGTTCTGTAATTAAAGAGGGTATAAGTATGTCTACGAACGTAAAAACACGCATTCGTCGTGATGATGAAGTTATCGTCACCGCTGGCCGCGATAAAGGTGCACGTGGTAAAGTAGTACGTGTATTGCCTGAAAAAGGTAAAGTTGTTGTATCAAAAGTTAACATGATCAAACGCCATACGCGTCCAACGCAAAACAGCGCTGGTGGTATTGTTGAACGTGAAGCGCCATTCGCAATCTCAAACATTCAGTTTGTTTGCCCGAAATGTGATGCTGGTGTTCGTATGGGTGTAAAATCATTGGAAGATGGTCGTAAAGTACGCACTTGTCGCAAATGCGGCGAAGTGCTGGACCAATAGGAGTAGTGCAATGGCACGCTTAAAAGCTGATTATCATGATCGTGTAAAACCTGCGCTTGGAAAAGAGTTGGGTTACAAGAATGTGATGGAAATCCCTTCAATTACTAAAATCATTATCAACATGGGTTGTGGCGAAGCGTCACAAAACCGTAAATTGTTGGATGGCGCAATCACTGACATGGAAGCAATTTCTGGTCAAAAAGCTGTTGTGACGAAAGCTCGCAAATCGATTGCTAACTTCAAATTGCGTGATGATATGCCTGTAGGTTGTCGTGTAACCCTTCGTGGTGAGCGCATGTGGGAATTTCTTGACCGTTTGATCAATGTTGCATTGCCACGTATTCGTGACTTCCGCGGCGTTAGTCCAAAAGCATTCGATGGCCGTGGTAACTACACTTTGGGTCTTAAAGAACAAATCATCTTCCCAGAAATCGAATATGATAAAATTGACAAAATTCGTGGTATGGACATCACCATTGTTACTACTGCAAAAACAAACGATGAAGGGCGCGCTCTGTTAACACAATTCAGCATGCCTTTCCGTAAGTAATAGGAGCTTTTGATGGCAACGAAAGCATTGATAGTAAAAAATGGTCGCACACCCAAGTTTAAGGTTCGCGCTTACACGCGCTGCCAACTTTGTGGTCGTCCACATTCAGTTTACCGCAAGCTTGGTATTTGTCGTATCTGCTTGAGAAAACATGCCTTGGCTGGAGAGATTCCAGGCATGGTAAAATCAAGCTGGTAATTGGCTAGGAGAATAGTTGTATGATGATGGATCATATTGCGGACATGTTAACCCGCATTCGAAATGCTCAAAGAGCAGGTCTTGAAAAAGTTGAGATGCCAGGAAGTAATACTTTGGTGGCAATCGCTCAAATTTTGAAAGATGAAGGATATATTCACAGTGGTAAGCCTTATAACTTTAAGGGTCACCGTTATTTGCGTTTGACGCTTCGTTATGATGATGAAGGTCAACCCGTGATTCGTGAAATTACACGTATTTCTAAATCAGGTCGTCGCGTTTATTCGTCGGCTGCTGATTTGCCACGCGTTCGTAATGGATACGGCATTGCAGTGATTAGTACTTCACACGGCTTAATGACAGACAAAGACGCTCGCGCCAAGAACATCGGTGGCGAAGTTCTTTGTACAGTATTCTGAGGTAATTAAATATGTCTCGTGTAGGTAAACAACCGATTACAATCCCAGATGGTGTTGAAGTTTCTGTAAAAGGAAATGTAATCACAGCCAAGGGAGCTAAAGGAACGTTGGAAACACCATTGTTTAAAGGTGTGACTGCTTCTGTTGAAGAAAACGTTTTGACATTTGTTTGTGAAGATTTGGGCAACAAAGTTGTGAAGAGCAATTTTGGTTTGGCACGTGCGCTTGCAGCAAACGTGATTACTGGTGTAAGCACTGGTTTCCAAAAAACACTTGAATTGCGCGGCGTTGGTTACCGTGCACAAACACAAGGTAACGTTTTGAACTTGTCTTTGGGCTTTTCTCACCCTGTTAACTATGAGTTGCCAGCTGGTGTTGAAGCAAGCGTAGATAAATCAAACATTATTATTTCTGGTATCGACAAGCAGCAAGTTGGCCAGGTTGCAGCAGAGATTCGTGCGTACCGTCCACCAGAGCCTTATAAAGGCAAAGGCGTTCGTTATGTTGGTGAGCATGTTGCAATGAAAGAAGGTAAACGGGCTTAATAAGCTTGTAGGATAGGAGACGTTTCAAAGTGGCAGTAAAACGTTATGAAAACAATGCAGCCGTCCGTCGTGAGCGACGCGTACGTGCGAAAGTAAAATCTTCAGGCCGTTTGCGTATCAGTGTGTTCCGTTCATCACGTCACATCTACGCACAAATTATTGATGATGCAGCGGGCAAAACCCTGGTTGCAGCTTCAAGCTTGGATGCTGGTATCAAAAATGGTAACAACCGTGAAGGTGCTGAAGCAGTGGGTAAACTACTAGCAGAACGCGCAGCGGACAAAAAATTAACTGCATTGGCATTTGATCGTGGTTCATACCCGTATCATGGCCGCGTGCAAGCACTAGCTGAAGCAGCACGCGCTGCTGGCTTGAAGTTTTAGGAGTTTTGAATGATTAATCCAGAAGAACTTGAGCTGACTGAAAAGCTTGTTCACATTAATCGCGTAGCAAAAGTTGTGGCTGGTGGCCGTAGATTCGGTTTCGCTGCTTTGATGGTAGTTGGTGATGGCAATGGTCACGTTGGTTTTGGTTATGCTAAAGCTAAAGAAGTACCTGAAGCGATTCGTAAAGCCAATGAGATTGCTCGTAAATCTTTGATTTTTATCCCGCGCAAAAACGGCACGATTCATTATCAAACAGTAGGTCGTCAAGATGCATCACGTGTGATGTTGAAACCTGCTTCTGAAGGTACTGGCGTTATTGCTGGTGCGGCAGTTCGTGCAGTGATTGAAGCAGTTGGCATCACAGATATTTTGACTAAAGCTCATGGTTCACGTAACCCGATCAACGTTGTTCGCGCAACTGTTAATGGCTTGCAAGGCTTAGAAAGCCCTGCTCAAGTTGCTTCTCGTCGCGGCAAGACAGCTTAAGTCTGAGGATAAAGAAAAATGGCTAAGAAAACATTTAAAATTCGTCAGGTCAAAAGCGGTATTGGTTACCCTAAAGATCAAAACGCAACATTACGTGGTTTAGGCTTTCGCCGCATGAACCAAACTGTTGAGCTTGAAGATACCCCTTCAGTACGCGGCATGGTGAACAAAGTTCGTCACCTTGTTGTTGTCGTTGAAGCGGCATAAATTTAAGTAAAGCTTCGGAGACGAAAATGAAATTAAACAACATTCAAGCAAGCGAAGGCTCACGTCACGGACGTAAGCGTTTGGGTTGCGGCATTGGTTCTGGCCAAGGTAAAACTGGTGGCCGTGGCCACAAAGGTCAAAAGTCACGTTCTGGTGGTAAAGTGATGCGCGGTTTTGAAGGCGGCCAAATGCCTTTGATTCGTCGTTTGCCAAAACGCGGTTTTACCCCATTGTCACGCACGACTTACCAATTGGTTAACGTGGGCCAACTTAATGTATTTGAAGCAGGTGCTATCGTTGATGCAGTTGCCTTGTATGCGGAAGGTTTGATTCGTAACGCTGTTGATCCAATTAAATTATTGGCAACTGGTGATTGCGACAAGGCAGTTTCTGTTTCTGTTGCTAAAGCTTCTCCTGCAGCAGCAAAGAAAATTGAGGCTGCTGGTGGTTCAGTAGCAACTACAGCTTAATATGCAACAACCACAATTGGGTGGCCTTGCCAATATTGGCAAGGTTTCAGAACTTAAAAATCGTATTTTGTTTGTATTGGCCATGTTGGTTGTTTACCGCATTGGCGCACACATTCCCGTTCCAGGTATCGATGCGCATGTATTAGCGCAATTCTTTAACCAAGCACAAAGTTCATTGCTTGGTTTGTTTGATATGTTTTCTGGTGGCGCCTTATCACGCCTAACGATTTTTGCACTTGGTATCATGCCTTACATTTCTGCATCAATTATTATGCAGTTGTTGCAGGTGGTATCACCCAAATTGGAACAATTGAAAAAAGAGGGTGAGTCTGGTCGTCGTAAGATTACGCAGTACACCCGTTACGGCACTGTGTTTTTAGCAGTGTTTCAAGCCATTGGTATGTCAATTGGTTTGGAGTCGTTTTCTGTAGGCGGTCAGCCGGTAGTCATTGACGCTGGTTTTGAATTTAGAGCAATCACTGTGATTACCCTGGTCAGTGGCACTATCTTCTTAATGTGGTTGGGTGAGCAAATTACTGAGCGTGGTATTGGTAACGGCATCTCACTTATCATCTTCGCGGGTATCGTGGCTGGTCTTCCAAGTGCTATCGGCGGCACTTTAGAATTGGCACGTACTGGCGAGTATACTGCCATTGGTGTGTTGGGCTTGATGACTATGGGTCTGCTTGTAACTTATGCAGTGGTTTGGTTTGAGCGTGCTCAACGACGCATTCCAGTACAATATGCTAAACGTCAAGTTGGCAATAAAATGTTTGGTGGCAAGGCTTCATTCCTGCCCTTAAAGATTAATACTGCTGGCGTGATTCCTCCAATTTTCGCATCGAGCTTGATTCTTTTGCCTGCTACGTTTGCTCAATTTACAAAAGATGCGGCGGGATTTGAGTGGATTGCCGATATCGCAGCTTTGATGGCGCCAGGTCAATGGTTGTACTTGCTATTGTTTAGCTGCTTGGTTGCATTTTTCTGCTTCTTTTATACAGCCATTGTTTTTAACCCTAAAGACACAGCTGAAAACTTGAAAAAAGCTGGTGGTTTTATTCCTGGTATTCGTCCAGGTCAAAATACTGCTAAATATATTGATTCTGTTTTAACCCGCATCACTGTTATTGGTGCTATTTACGTAACGTTGGTTTGTTTGTTGCCTGAGTGGTTGATCAGTCAGTTTGGTGTTCCATTTTATTTTGGTGGTACAAGTTTGCTGATTATCGTGGTTGTGACCATGGATACCATGGCACAAGTGCAATCTCATTTGATGAGCCATCAATATGAGAGCTTGATGAAGCAAGCCAAATTGAAGCGTAGATAATGAACATTGTTTTGTTTGGCCCGCCAGGTGTGGGCAAAGGCACACAAGGTGTAAAGCTCGCTCAAGAATTTGGTATTGTGCATTTGGCAATGGGTGACCTGTTGCGCGCAGCTGTGGCGGCTGAGACGCCACTGGGTATTAAGGCTAAGGCATTTATGGATGCTGGCAAATTGGTGACTGATGAGCTTGTCATTGGCCTGATTGAGGCACGTATTTGCGAAGATGATGCAAGCAATGGTTTCTTGCTCGATGGCTTCCCTCGCAATGTAGCGCAAGCAACTGCTTTGGCTGCTATGTTGGATAAACACGGCTTACATATTGAACACGTGGTGTTCATGGATGCGTCCAAAGAGGCTCTTTTAGAGCGCTTAGCAGGACGCCTTACATGTAAGGCTTGCGGTTTTGGATTTCATCGGCATTATTCGCCACCCAAAATTGAGGGCGTTTGTGATAAATGCACCGGCACGTTATATCAACGGGCTGACGACACTGAAGAAGTGATATCACAACGACTTGAAGTTTATGCTGAACAAACTGCACCGTTGCTAGATTTTTATGGTAACGATGAAGCGTTTTGTAAAATAAATGCTGAAGCAGGATTGGATGAGGTTTATGCCTCTTTGTTATCGGCGCTAAAAGGATAACATGGCAAAAGAAGATATTATCGAAATGGCTGGCGAGGTGGTTGAAAAGCTGCCTAATGCGATGTTCAAAGTAAAACTTGAAAACAACCATGAAGTATTATGTACAATTTCTGGAAAAATGCGTAAGTACTATATTCGCATTCTTCCTGGCGACAAAGTTAAGGTAGATATTTCACCTTATGATTTGAGTCGTGGTCGCATTAGCTACCGCGAAAAATAACACCAGAATGTTTGGTGAGAAATAGGGGGCGTGCTGTGAAAGTTCGTGCGTCTGTAAAGAAAATGTGTTTGAAGTGTCAAGTAATCCGTCGTAAAGGCGTGGTTCGCATTATTTGCGAAAACCCACGTCATAAACAACGTCAGGGTTAATTGTGGCTTTAGTAGAGAAGGTGGCTTAAATGGCTCGTATTGCTGGTGTAAATATACCAACTCAAAAGCGTGTAGTGATCGCGTTAACTTACATCTATGGTGTAGGTGCGCCCCGCTCAGCAGAGATATTAGAGAAATTAAAAATCGATCCGAACATCCGTGTTCACGATTTGACAGATGAACAAGTTGACAGCATCCGTAACTTGTTAAACGCTGAATACAAAATTGAAGGCGACTTGCGTCGTGAAGTTTTGATGAATATCAAGCGTTTGACAGATTTGGGTTGCTACCGTGGCCTTCGTCACCGTAAAAATCTTCCGGTTCGTGGACAAAAAAGTAAAACTAACGCTCGCACAGTAAAGGGTCCTCGTCGGGCTGTTGCTGGCAAGAAGAAGTAAGGCTGGGTTGAGATAATGGCTAAACCAAAAGTTACCAAGAAGCGCGTACGCAAGAATATTGCGAATGCTGTGGCACACATTAAAGCTTCTTTCAATAATACAATCATTACATTTACTGATGAGTCAGGAAACACAATCAGCTGGGCAACCAGCGGTGGTGCAGGCTTTAAGGGCTCACGTAAAAGTACACCATTTGCAGCGCAGGTTGCGGCAGAAGAAGCAGCAGTTAAAGCAGCTGATCATGGCGTTAAAAACGTTGCAGTACTTGTAAAAGGACCAGGTTCTGGTCGTGAGTCTGCGATGCGCGCTATTGCAGCAGCAGGTCTTAACGTTACATCTATTCGTGATGTGACCCCAATTCCACATAACGGTTGTCGCCCACCCAAGCGTCGTCGGGTTTAGGAGTAGTAAAACATGGCTCGTTATTTAGAAGCAAAGTGCCGTCTTTGTCGTCGTGAAGGCGAAAAGCTTTTCTTGAAAGGCACAAAATGTAGTTCGGCTAAATGCCCAATGGAAAACCGTCCATTCCCTCCAGGTATGCATGGTCAAAGCCGTCGCGCTAAAGTATCTAACTATGGTATTCAGTTGCGTGAAAAACAAAAAGTTAAACGTATTTATGGCTTACAGGAAAAACAATTCATTCGTTATTTCCACGATGCGGACAAAATGACTGGTATCACTGGTTTGACTTTGTTGCAATTGCTTGAAAGCCGTTTGGACAATGTTGTATATCGTATGGGTTTCGCTGCATCGCGCACTGAAGCACGTCAAGTTGTACGCCACAAACAAATTCTTGTGAATGGTTCAGTTGTAAATATTCCGTCTTACCGCGTTAAAGCTGGCGATCGTATCGTGATGGCTGATGCTGCAAAAGAACACCTTCGTGTTACTGCGGCTGCTGATGCAGCTGGTGCAAAAGGTCTTCCTGAGTGGATTGATGTTGATTTGCAACAGCGCCAAGGCGTATTCCGTCAATTGCCTGAACGTGAACAGCTTGATGCTGGTATCCGCGAACAGTTGATCGTCGAATTGTATTCTAAGTAATAAACGAGGTTTAAAGAGTATGGAACTGATTAATCCGCGTTCTATTTCCATTGAAGAAATGGTTGCAGGCCGTTCAGCTAAGATCGTTTTTGAACCTTTGGAACGAGGCTTTGGAACAACAATTGGTAACGGCTTGCGTCGTATGCTTCTTTCTTCATTGCCAGGTTCCGCAGTTACATCTGTGAACTTTGATGGTGTGATGCATGAATTTGACTCAATCAGTGGCGTCCGTGAAGATGTTGTTGATATGATTTTGACCATCAAAGATTTGGATGTTCATATGCATGGTAATGAAGCAACTTCATTGTCATTGGATGTAAAAGGTCCTGCAGTTGTTACAGCTGCTGATATCAAATGCCCTGCTGGCGTAACTGTATTGAATCCAGAGTTGGTGATTGCACACTTGAACGAAGATGGTGCTTTGAAAGTTGAAATGATTGTTGAAAAAGGTCGTGGTTATGACCCAGCTCAAGATCGTGAAGAAAGTGACCGTCCAAAAGGTTTCTTGTTGATTGATGCTTCTTACTCTCCAATTCGTCGTGTGGCGATGCGTGTTGAGAACGCACGTGTTAGCAAAAAAACCAACTATGACAAATTGATCATGGAAGTTGATACCGATGGTTCAATTACTCCACAAGATGCAATCAGTGCTGCAGCAGCAATGTTCCAGACGCAATTGAATGTGTTTGTTGATTTTGATGTTGTTGAATCTTCTGAAGCTGCGGCAGATGAAGGCGACAATGTTGCTGACTTGTTGAGCCAACCAATTGATCACTTGGATCTTTCAGTTCGTTCAATGAATTGCTTGAAGAGCGACAACGTATTCTACGTTGGTGACTTGGTTCAACGCACTGAACAAGAAATGTTGCGTACACCTAACTTTGGCCGTAAATCTTTGACTGAAATCAAAGTGGTATTGGAAGGTATGGGCCTAGAATTAGGCATGGAACTTGATGGCTGGACTTCTGAGTCTGCTACTGAGTTAGTTGAAGAGAATTAAAGAGGTATCACACGATGAGACATCGCAAACATAATACATCGCTTGGTCTTGTTTCAGGCCACCGTCGCGCAGTATTGGCTAACCTTGCAACTGCATTGTTGACACATGGTAAAATTGAAACAACTCAAGCTAAAGCTCGCGCTGTAAAACCATATGTAGAGAAATTGATTACACTTGGTAAAAATGGTGACTTGCATTCACGTCGTCAAGCATTGGCAAAACTTCGTCATCGTCCAATCGTTGATCATTTGTTTTCTGATGTGGCAGCAGCGTTCAGTGAGCGTCCCGGTGGTTATACGCGCACCATCAAAACACGTTTCCGTGTTGGTGATGCGGCGCCAATGGCAATCATCGAATTGGTTGAGAATATTGCGCCAGCAGTTGTAGAGGCTGAAGCAGCATAATATTCAAACGAATAAAAAATTTCAAAAGGGTTCCGCTATTGCGGAGCCTTTTTTTTTGTTCTAACCTGCATGATAATTGTCACACAAGTTTGAAGGTTTTAAGGGAGTTAATATGAAGCTTAATGCAGTTATATATGGTGCCGCGGTTGCTGTTACGGCAATATCCTTTGCAGCGCAAGCCAATGAGTTTAAGCCTGGAAGCGTTCGTGCGCTAGGTATGGGTGGATCCAATGTTGCATCGACGAAAGGTGTAGATGCAAGTTACTGGAATCCAGCAGCATATGGTTTTTTTGGAGAAGAGGCTGTAACAGCTGATGGTAAATCCGTTGATAATAATGGGATGGCGAATAAAGATTTTGGTCTTGAAGTCAATGTCGATGCCGGCGCATATCTCTTTGGGCCACTTTCTGCCAATATCGATAAGGCTAGCGCGCTTCCAACGTCGACCTTGGGTGCTACAGGAACATTTAATTCGGCACAGATTGCGGATGCGGCGGCACTTGTTAAGGGGTTGTCAGAGCTAGATCCAGCACCAGCTGGTATGAATGCGTTAGCAGGCGGCACAGTCGGAGCGCGTGTGTCGAACTACGGGTTGGGTTTTAGGGCTGCCGTTGATTTAAATAACGCAGTATCAATTGATAACAAGAATGTTGGTTTGGACTTATTTAGTTCTTTTGCCGGTGGTATTTCTTCTCCGGTTTTGCCGACGTTATCTTATTTTAATGGAACCCAATCTACTCAGCTTCAGGCGTCCCTAGTGGCAAGTGGTTTGGCTGCTGGTGAAGCAAATGCTGTTATTTTCGCATACGATGCGGCATTGAATATTGATCCTACTGCCGGTGGACAGCAGCAAGCCATGGCTGATGCGTTAGTGACTATGGCGAATGCATCTGCAGTTGGAGATTTGACCCAGAATAATACTTCTTTATCAACACGTGGTGTTGTTATTTCAGAAGTTGGATTTACTTATGGATATGCAATTGATGAGAATCTAAGCGTGGGTACGGTGCTTAAATATATGCAGGCTGATATTATTTCCGAAGACATCTTGCTGCTTGGAAATAATAGTACTGATGCAACTACATTTGATCGCAATAACATTGAGACTTCAACAGGATTTGGTCTTGATTTGGGTGTGATGTATCGTATCCCAAGCTGGCAGTTTGGTTTGACCGCTAGAAACTTGAATAAGCCAACCTTTGAGCATACATCGGGTTATGTTTATGAAATGAAGCCCCAGGCTAAATTTGGTGCGGCTTGGATTCCATCGGACACTTTTACATTGGAAGTTGGTTATGACTTAACTAAAAACGCCGGTGCAGTGGCAAATAGTGAGTCGCAATACTGGAATGTTGGCATGGAGTGGGACGCATTTAAGGTGCTCGCTCTGCGTGTGGGTGCATTCCAAAATACTGCACAAAGTGATATTGGTCTGGTGCCAACGGTTGGGCTTGGTTTGAATCTTTGGGCGGCAAGAATTGACCTTGCTGGCGCGATGTCGACTAAAAAAGAGGTTGTTGATGGAAATGATGTGCCGGTATATGCAATGGGCTCACTTGCAGTAACTGTCGACTTCTAAGTTTAAGTTCATATAAAAAAAGGAAAAAAAAGGGTGGCGAAAGTCGCCCTTTTTAATGTAAAATTAATTGTTTGTTTTTCGATTTCGGTTCTGTTAGAAATCGCTGCGCTTGAGAGGGGTGCTGCGTTTGCATGGAGGCTGTTCCAGTGTTGTTGAAACGCACCGAGCCAATTGTTGAAATTCGCTCGATTCTATTATGGCAATTGCTTGCAGTTTTTGTGAGCTCGGCAATTGCTGAGTTCTTCTTTTCAGGTTTTTTTGGTGTGATGTTGGGCGGGGTGCTAGTGGCTGCTTCGACTTGGCATATTAACCGAAGTGTAATTGTAGCTGAGGGTGACAGGTCAACATTGTTGCGCTCGGCAGGATTGCGATTTGTATTGTTTTTAATGCTGATGGGTGTGGCGCTATTTATATTGCAAATGCAACCCATTTTGCTTATTGCGGGTATGGTTGTTGCTTATGTGGCGCTTTATATCCGAAGCTTGCTGTTAATTGTGAAAAAGGTTAAGGGAGATCGTCTTGTCTGAACAAGCACATGGTGAACAAGAGCACGGCTCAAGTATTGCTGATCATTTAGAATATTGGATTTACAAAGTAGACGAATCAAATCCGTTTATGCAAATACACGTGGATACAATGATTGTTACATTGACCATTGCTTCATTGATGATTGGTTTTGCAATTTGGTTGCGTGGTAAGATTGTTGCTGGTGCGCCAACAGGTGCGCAAAACTTTGTTGAGTCAGTGGTGGATTTTATTAATACCACGGTAAAAGATAACTTCCCTGTTCATAATCCAATTGTGGCGCCTTTGGCGTTTACGATTTTCGTATTTATCTTGTTGTGTAATACCATTGATATTTTGCCGGCTTACTTGCTTGGTCATATCGCCCATGCATTCGGTGCACCAGCGTTTCGCCCGGTTCCTACCAATGATTTGAATCTGCCTGCAGCTATGGGTGTTTCGGTGTTTATTTTGGTGCTGTACTACGAGTTTAAATTGAAGCCAATTCATTTTATGCAAGATTTGATTATGCAGCCGTTTACTAATCTTGTGCCTTGGTATTTGAAGCCTGTGATTATGCCAATCAACTTGGTGTTGAAGCTTGTTGAGGAAGTTGCAAAGCCACTAAGTCTCTCTTTCCGTTTGTTTGGTAATATGTTTGCTGGCGAAGTTATTTTCTTGTTGATTGCTTCTCTACTGCTAGTTGGTACTGTTGACGAATTGTTGACTGTTGGCGGCGTCATTACTGAGGCTATAGCAATTTTGGTGGGGCTAGCTTGGTCTTTGTTCCATATGTTTATCGGCTTATTGCAAGCCTTTATCTTCATGATTCTTACTGTGGTGTACTTATCAATTGCACATCAGCCAGTAGAGCACTAATCGCAACGCGATATTTTAAAAAGTAATAAAACTAAGGAGTATTAATACAATGGATGCAAATGTTATCATCACTGCTGCGACAGCTATTTCTGTCGGTGTAATTTTGGCCGCTGCTGGCTTGGGTTCAGCTATCGGTTGGGGCTTGATTTGTTCTAAAACTTTGGAAGGTATTTCTCGTCAACCTGAAATGCGCCCACAATTGATGTTCAACATGTTCATTTTCGCTGGTTTGATGGAATCTTTCCCGTTCATCATCATGGCATTCGCTCTTTGGTTCTTGTTCGCCAACCCATTCTTGGGCTAATCGTAAAGCGTTCGAAGAAACATAAAAAGGGGTGAGGAAATGAGTTTAGATTTAACCTTTATTGGGCAAATAGTTGTATTTTTAACCATGGTTATTTTACTAACTAAACTTCTTTATACGCCTTTGAATGATGCTATGGCAGCGCGTACACAGCGCATTGCTGATGGTCTTGCGGCTGCTGAAGCTGGCAAGAATGCACAAGCTGATGCGGAAGCTGAAGCTAAAGTGCAAATCGAAAAAGCGAAGCAAACAGCACAAGAGATTGTTGCTGCTGCTGAGCGTCGCGCCCTAGCTGTCTCTGAAGAGTCTATCGCTAAAGCGCGTCACGATTCTGAAATGATTGTTCAAAGTGCTAGAGAAGAAGCTGAAGCTGAAGCTGGTCGTTTACGTCAAACATTGCGCCAAGAAGTCGCGACGTTGGCTGTAATGGCTGCTGAGAAAATTGTAGAGGCTGAGCTTGATGCTAAAAAACATGCGGCACTTATTGAAAAAGTAATTGGTGACGGTGTGGCGGCATGAGTAACGAAAGATCAATAGCAAGTCGTTATGCAACGGCACTATTTGAGCTTTCGCAAGAGGGTGTTGATGTTGCGGCTGATCTCAACAAGGTGGCGCAAGTTACCTTGAATGAAGATGCAAAAGCTGTATTGGCCAACGCTCAAATCTCTGCTGAAGACCGTGCTACCATCATTCTTAAAGCAGCAAAAGTATCTTCGGACGAACTAAAACGTTTGCTGGTGCTTTTGTGCTCACGCAATAAGACGTCCATCGTGCCGTTAATTGATGAGAAATTGGAGCAGTTGATTCGCGAATCGAATGCGCAATTGATGGTTGAAGTTACTGTTGCGAAAGACATGAGCGCTGCTTTGGCTGATAAGCTGAAGAAAGCAGTTGGTGATGGGCTTGGAAAGAAAGTTGACCTTAGCGTAGTTGTAGATGCTTCTATATTGGGCGGCTTGATTCTAAATGTTGGTGATCGTCAGATTGATCACTCTGTGCGTGGACGTGTTGAAAGTCTGAAGCGTACGTTGTCAGTTTGAGCAGATTCAAAAGGATATTAATATTATGAAATTGGATACAGCAGAAATCAGTTCCATTATTAAGGAACAAATTAAAGGTTTTCAAGCGAGCGCGGCAGATGCAAACGTTGGTCGTTTGATATCTGTAGGTGACGGTGTTGCCTTGATTCACGGTCTAGCTGGCGCAATGGCTGGCGAAATGCTTGAGTTCCCTGGTGATACTCTGGGCATGGTTTTGAATCTTGAAGAAGACAGCGTTGGTGCAGTTATCTTCGGTGAGTATACCCATCTATCAGAAGGCGATATTGTGAAATGCACAGGTCGTATCTTTGAAGTTCCTGTAGGACCTGGTTTGAAAGGCCGTGTTTTGAACGCATTGGGTCAACCCATTGATGGTAAAGGACCAGTTGAAAATGACGGTTTTGATGCTGTTGAAAAAATCGCACCAGGTGTAATTGAACGTAAGTCGGTTGATCAACCTTTGCAAACTGGTATCAAAGCTATCGACTCCATGGTTCCAGTTGGTCGTGGCCAACGTGAGCTTATCATTGGTGACCGTCAAACTGGTAAAACTGCCATTGCAATTGATACCATCATTAACCAAAAAGGTACTGGCGTAACTTGTGTTTACGTGGCTATCGGTCAAAAAGCTTCTACTGTTGCGAACATCGTTCGTACGTTGAAAGAACACGATGCTTTGGATCATACCATTATCGTTGCGGCGAACGCTTCTGAAGCTGCAGCTTTGCAATTTATTGCACCATATTCTGGCTGCACCATGGGTGAGTATTTCCGTGATCGCGGTGAAGATGCACTTATCGTTTATGATGATTTGACTAAACAAGCCTGGGCTTACCGTCAAATTTCCTTGATTCTTCGTCGTCCTCCAGGCCGTGAAGCATACCCAGGTGATGTTTTCTACATTCACTCTCGTTTGCTTGAGCGTGCTTCACGCGTAGATGAAACTTATGTTGAAAAATTCACCAATGGCGCTGTGAAAGGCAAAACTGGTTCATTGACTTCATTGCCTGTTATTGAAACACAAGAAGGCGACGTATCTGCGTTCGTACCTACCAACGTCATTTCGATTACAGATGGTCAGATTTTCTTGGAAACTTCGTTGTTTAACTCTGGCCAACGCCCAGCAATCAATGCTGGTTTGTCTGTATCACGTGTTGGTGGTGCTGCGCAAACAAAAGCCATGAAAAAAGTTGGTGGCGGTTTGCGTCTTGATTTGGCTCAATATCGTGAATTGGCAGCTTTTGCTCAGTTCGCTTCTGATTTGGACGAAGCTACGCGTCGTCAAATCGAACGTGGTAAACGCGGCGTTGAAGTATTGAAACAAAATGAAAATACACCTCAAAGTGTTGCTGAAATGACGGCTATCTTGTTCGCATTGAACAACGGTGATTTGGATGATGTTGAAGTAAACAAAGTCACTGCTTTTGAAAAGGCATACCTTGCAAACTTAAACTCAGCGCATGCTGCGTTTATTGCTGATTTGAATGCAACACCTACATTGACAGACGAAGTAGTGGCTACTTTGAAGAAAGCAGTGGCTGACTTTAAAGCGACTGGAACCTACTAAGGGGTATTCAAATGGCATCTGCTAAAGAAATACGTGGTCAAATAAAAGCGACTCAAAACACATCTAAAATCACCAAAGCCATGGAAATGGTTGCGGCGAGTAAGATGCGTAAAGCGCAAGACTCAGTGGGTAAATCTCGGGCTTATTCCGATGGAATTAAAACTGTGATTTCTAATCTTATGCAGTCGCACCCTGAGTATAAACACACTTTCCTTATTCCTCGCGAAGAAGTGAAAAATGTGGCTTATATTATTGTATCTTCCGATAAAGGTCTTTGCGGTGGTTTAAATACGAATGTATTGAAAGCTGCATTGACCAGCATGAAAGATGTGAAGAAAACTGCAGAAGTTGAAGTGTTGAACATTGGGCGTCGTGCAGGCTTGTTTATGCGTCGTTTCGCCAAAATTGCAGGTAGCGTTGAAGAAATCAACGACCAACCTGAGTTGGCTGAAATTTTGGGCGTGGTAAACATGGCTGTTGAAAAATTCATCAAAGGTGAATACGACGAAGTTCGTTTGGTATATAACACATTCGTGAATACCATGACACAACAACCAACTGAAGTTTGTTTGCTACCTTGTGCGATGCCAGAAGATACTGCGGAAACGCGCACTGGTTACTGGGATTATCTTTATGAACCCGATAGTAAAGTTGTGCTTGATGGTCTTATGCGTCGTTACGTTGAGACTTTGGTTTATCATGCTGTGTTGGAAAACAAAGCATGTGAACAATCGGCTCGCATGGTTGCAATGAAATCTGCAACTGATAACGCAAAAGAAATCATTTCCGATTTGCAAATTACATACAACAAGGCACGTCAGGCAGCAATTACTCAAGAGCTTGCTGAAATTTGTGCCGGTGCAGCTGCTGCATAGTCAACCTAGGAGAAAATCAATGAGTATTGGATCAATTATACAAATCGTCGGCCCCGTGGTTGATATTCGATTCCCAGCTGGTGAATTGCCAGGAATCTATAACGCATTACGAATCAAAGAAGCAAACCTAACGCTTGAAGTGCAACAGCATGTTGGTGACAACACTGTTCGTGCAGTAGCGATGGGTACTACTGATGGTTTGAAACGCGGCATCGCAGTGGAAGACACTGGCGCACCAATTCAAGTTCCTGTCGGTCAAGCAACACTTGGCCGTATTATGAACGTATTGGGCGAAGGTATCGACTTTGAAGGTGCTGAGGTTAAGTCTGAACACCGTTGGAGCATCCATCGTAAAGCACCATCATTTGATGAGCTTTCACCTGCATCTGACATCTTGGAAACTGGTATTAAAGTTATCGACTTGATGGCTCCTATCGCTAAAGGCGGTAAAGTGGGCTTGTTCGGTGGTGCCGGTGTTGGTAAAACCGTAAATATGATGGAGTTAATCAACAACATCGCAACGGGTCACGGTGGTTTCTCTGTGTTTGCTGGCGTGGGCGAGCGCACACGTGAAGGGAATGACTTCTACTACGAAATGAAAGAATCAAACGTACTTGATAAAGTGGCGTTGGTTTATGGTCAAATGAATGAGCCTCCAGGAAACCGTCTTCGCGTAGCTTTGACTGGCTTGACTATGGCTGAGTATTTCCGTGACGAAGGCCGCGACGTACTTATCTTCATCGATAATATTTACCGTTATTCTTTGGCTGGTGTGGAAGTTTCAGCATTGTTGGGTCGTATGCCATCAGCTGTGGGTTACCAACCTACATTGGCTGAAGAAATGGGCCGTTTGCAAGAGCGTATTGCTTCTACCAAAACGGGTTCTATTACTTCAGTGCAAGCTGTTTACGTACCTGCCGATGACTTGACTGACCCTGCACCTGCAACAACATTTGCTCACTTGGACTCTACCATCGTATTGTCTCGTCAAATTGCTGAGTTGGGTATTTACCCAGCCGTGGATCCATTGGATTCTACTTCTCGCCAACTTGACCCTAAAATTGTTGGTGTTGAGCACTATGAAGTTGCCCAAGGCGTTCAACGTACTTTGCAACGTTATAAAGAACTTCAAGACATTATCGCAATTTTGGGTATGGATGAGTTGTCAGATGACGACAAGATGACTGTAAACCGCGCACGTAAAATGCAACGTTTCTTGTCACAACCTTTCCACGTGGCTGAAGTGTTCACTGGTTCTCCAGGCGTTTACGCTAAGAAAGATGAAACCATCAGCGGCTTTAAAGGCATCCTCAACGGTGAATATGATCATTTGCCAGAGCAAGCATTCTACATGGTTGGTTCAATCAGCGATGCAGTAGCTAAAGCTGAAAAAATGCAGGCTAAAGGCTAATTATCATGTCAACCATGGAAATATTAGTCGCAACGGCTGAGCGAGAAGTGTATAGCGGTGTTGCAACCATGCTGGTTGCACCTGGCGCTGCTGGTGAACTTGGTATTTTGCCAAAGCATAGCCCGCTTCTTGCATCACTTGTTCCTGGCGAACTTCGTATTACCAACGGTGATCATATTGATGAAGTTTTCATCTCTGGTGGTTTTATTGAAGTGCAGCCGAACAAGGTGACTGTATTGGCAGACACAGCAGAACGTGCAGCTGATATGGATGAAGCTGAAATCGTTGCCGCGCAACGTCGTGCAGAAGAGATGGTTGAATCTCATAAAGGCGACACTGATATGGCCATGGCGGAAGCTGAATTGGCGATGTTAACAGCGCGTTTGCGTATGCTGAGGAAGCACAAGAAATAAGAATCACTGATTTGTCAGTGATACATGAAGGCCTCCAATAGGGGGCCTTTTTTTTGACTTTCCTTTATTCATTGTTTTTACATGCTTTGTTTTTACACTTAGCCGATGTTAACAAAGCAGCCTCTTGCGCGTACGCGAATAAAAATTTGTGGTATCACCAATCTCGATGATGCGCTTCATGCTGTTGCAGCTGGTGCAGATGCGTTGGGCTTTGTTTTTTATGAAAAATCACCCCGTTATATAACGCCAAGTAAAGCCGCTGAAATTATACGTGAGTTACCTGTTTTTGTGCATGCCGTCGGCTTATTTGTGAATCATTCTGTAGAAGAAATTACTGCTACTGTAGCATTGTGCAGACTTGATGTTGTCCAGTTGCACGGTGATGAATCGCCAGCATTATGTTCATCGTTACCACACAGAGTAATGAAAGCTATTGCTGTGGATTCAAAAGAAGATGTGCTAAAAGTGAAAGCATATCATTGTGCTGTTTTGCTTGATACAAAGGCACCAGATGGTGTTTATGGTGGTACGGGGCACGCTTTTAATTGGGATCTTTTGACTGGGCTAAAGCATAATTACCCACTGATCCTAGCAGGTGGTTTAAATGCACAAAACATCCAAGAAGCTTTAACTGTGCAAGATTGGTATGCTGTGGATGTTTCATCTGGCGTTGAAGTGAGCCATGGTTTGAAAGATCATCAGAAAATAAAAGATTTTTGTGGGCAAGTAATTCAGCATTCCAAAGGGAAATCTTGAAATATGTATAATTTAGACATTCAACACGCACCTGATTTGGGCGGTCATTTTGGCGAGTTTGGCGGCAGATTTGCAGCTGAAACATTGATGCAACCTTTAAAAGAAATTGAGGATGCTTTTTTTGCAGCATGGGCCGACCCAGCCTTTCATGCCGAGCGTATGGATTTGCTCACGAACTACGTAGGGCGGGCTACGCCCTTGTACCATGCTAAACAACTCACAGCCGAAGCTGGTGGTGCTCAAATTTACCTTAAACGGGAAGATTTGAATCATACTGGTGCGCATAAGATCAACAATACGATTGGCCAGGCATTGTTAGCTCGCCGTATGGGCAAGAAGAAAGTTATCGCTGAAACGGGGGCGGGCCAACACGGA
>Ga0100402_1001914_pt1 | contig 23762 bp, 28 predicted proteins | sample CryGeyme20150102_FD_80419 | JGI IMG/M metagenome (GOLD analysis project Ga0100402, IMG submission 80419) | Groundwater microbial communities from Crystal Geyser aquifers in Utah, USA - Crystal Geyser metaG 2015-0102 | ecosystem: Environmental > Aquatic > Deep subsurface > Groundwater | place...
TAATATTATCGGCAATAAAATTATTAAAATGGAGGTCAATATGCTTCGCAATGGGTATAACGTCTAACGCCGTAAAATGTATTCCTCCAATCGTAATTCTTTTGGCATTCAGCTCGCAATAACATGGCCAGCACTGTCGATCTGGTCTGGCAAAAATCGTTAGAAAATGAGGAGGAGTATCCTAATCATTCCCCTCAGGTCAAAAAAGATTCAGAAAGATACCACATCGCACAAGAATATACAAAAGCTGTCGATGCCATTCAGGAAAAAGAGAGGCAACTTGACCGCAGCAGCTTCAGAGTGATGCCTGTACACACAATAGAACCACGAACAGCCAGAAGTAGAATGGCAGATTCGCTCAGTGATGAGCTAAAAACTTTCAGATAGCGAGGACGAGCTTCATCGCTAGCCGAAGAGAACAGATCTTCATCTCAATTAGCTCGCAATCATCTGTACGACTAAAGAGATCGACGCAACAAACCTCTTCAAAACAGCTCAAATGTATCCTAGTCCCTTTTTGGCTACAACATCAACTATGAGACATTCAAAAAAGAGAGCTACTTTAGTAAATTGCTGAGCAACAGACTTGACCCATATTTGAGTAAAACTATGGAAACCCGCATTCCCAAACATAACTCGTTCACAATCAATAACCCAGTTCCAATCTACTACGAATGATATAATAACTTGAACTTTATATTGAAAATTATCATAAAAGATGTGACCATCCTTCGCTGTTGCCTGGACCTTTACCTTCCTATAAATTAGTTATATGAATCAGACCACCCAACATTTTTCGTAGGAGAGTGCTGACCAATGCCGAACTTTACTAAAGGCATGGGTTGCAATTGACCTCGATCAGCCAGATGTTGTAACTCTGATCTAAAAGAAAATCATAGCCTAACAACTGGAAGGTTTTCGAATTGTTCGAAGTAACCAATTTATCTCTAACTGTAATGACACTGCCAGTAACGATTTATTTGACTTTATTAGTAAGAGAATTCAGAGTCAGAGATGAAGCTGGATCTTTAGTTCTGATGTAGTTGACAGTATCTTATAGAGAAAGCTGATTCCCTTAACAATATTGACCATATTCTTTGGCATCTTTCTGAACAGCATTGTTTGTTAAGTGGATAAATTTGTTATTTACATAGGCCTTCTTATCTTTTTTGCCCTTACTGTCACTCCTCTCCTCTATTTTATCAGAAGACTATCCCTCGAATTTTATGCTAGCTAGTCTTGAATAGCCATGCTCAAAGAGATACGTCTTTAGCTGCTTCTTGCCGTTGGATTTGACTACTTGTAACAACACCCAGAATCGCATATCAAATTTATATCCTTCGATTAAGAGAGGTCTCTGAATGTATTATTGGATTATGTAGGCTTTGGGCTTGAAGGCATCATTATACATTTTGATGCTGATTTCGAAGGCAGTTTCACTCAGTAATTTAGATAGTTGCTTGAGGGTCGAAAATATGTGAATTCCTCTGCCTCTGTTGAGAGTAGTTGGCTTAAGCAACCACAAAGCACCTTATATTTATTCAACCTCAGCCTTTTCTTCTCCTTCTGCTTTACTATTTTAACCCCCTGAAGCCTTTTAAATCATCTGATTGAGCGTCTTCTGTGTGATGGTAATATCCACAAAATAATTCTTTACGACCACATTTTTAGTTCTGACCTTTTTGTTATGATCTTTTATGAAGTAGTACCTCATGAACTCAAGCAAACTTTCCTCGACCTGAGGCTAATCCTGCCTGAAATCGATGATAAATGATTTAGGAATATAGCTGCCAATAGATTATGGATAGTATTTTCGCATGTTTTTGTATAATTTTTATTTATTTGTCAGCTCTGATTGTCCCTCGAGATAGTTATAGATAGTAGGAGCATGCTATAGTCTATTATTTTTGCCTATTTCTGGCAAATGGTCTTCATGCATGCTTTTGAAACTGCCAAAAAAAATTTCCTTCTGTGTGATCGCCTGCAACCAGCACACAGTCGCATTTTAGCGAACAGCTGTCTAAGCGAGGTGATACTGATCCACAAAAACTTATCGTAGTAGCTGATGGTTGTTTCCTTTGGTGAAATGCCACACATGTCGCTTGGGTTTGCTTTTTCGTGATGGCTACACTTTCAACCGAGGGATGGTCTCTTCGATATTTGACTGAGAACTGAACAAATACGGGTTGCTCCTCTCGATTTTCTGATAAGCTAGAGGTAACTATCTCAATTTATGTTCCGAGATCTTTTTCTGAAGCAGTAGTAATTTACCCTCCTCAAGGACAGGAGACTTCTAATCACTGATCAAATCACTTTCGTTGGCTTTGAGAAGAGGAATAGGTTTTCTATAAGGACTATTGCCATATTTATAGGTCAGTCTGAAAGGTGAGGGACAATCGGTTTGCAAGGAAGAAACCTTATGGATGCCGCTGGAGACCGATTATTTCCTTCGGCTGGCTTTCTGTCGACTATTGGCATGTTTTTGGCTGTTGATTCTGAGTTTGTTGCTCCCACTCATAATTTTATCTACGGATTGATAATTATATTTCAAATCATATCAATCCCTGTATGCTTCGGAATTTCGTGCGCTGGCCCATTTCATACAAAAGATAATGGCTCTATCGCATCACTCACAAAGTCCGCGATGTTGTCAAATTGCGCTCCAAAGCTGAAAACCCTTACTTTATCATTTCTCAGCAAAAAATCAATCTGCCCACTAACACCTATGTCGCTAACGTTAAGATGCCCAACATCAACCATCCTTTAAAGTTCTATGATCGATAGTTCAACTGCTATTATCATTCTACACCTGTCAGCAGAATCCTCAACGAAAGCTTCTTTGTGGAGGTTGATGAAGATATTTACTTTGTGCTCAATCAAGATCCTCTCATCAAAAATCCAGAATCTCCAATATTTGAAACGACCGGGGCAAGTGCCTACCTCTAGCCTGTGGTTGCCTAAACCATCAAAGGAATCAATAAGCCTATTTCCAAAGATCTTTTGCTCAATACAATCATCAAAGACGTCATGGTTCAAAGTTTAGATCTGAAACTTTAGAAGAAAATGTTCAAAGAATTACTGAAGATTGTTGAGAACAAGATCCAGGTGCTTGATGAATAGATTAGATAAGCTGAGGTGAAGTTAGCCCAAAAGGCAAACAAACGTGTGAAGTGGTTCACCACCTTCATCATGGCAGAGATAGCAATCATTCACTACTTCATCTATTTCAACCTTTCCTGGGACATCATGGAACCGATCACCGTCATCTTGGCAAACATCGACCTAATGATCGGATATTGGTTTTTTATCCTCAAAGGAAGACCCTTCAGCTGCGAGAATTGGCATAGCGAGCTCTTCAAGAACTTTCGACACAGACACCTAAGGAACTCAGGTATTGACCTCAACAAATATGAAGAGTACTTGTAAATTAGGGATGACTTGGTCAATCGTCTGAAATTTTTGACAAAAAATCCCAACGTGTTCCTGGAGAACTGCTCAAAACCATTAAAAATCTTAAACAATCAGTGATCTTCTCCTGAAGTCTATTTTAATCTGAATTCTGAACATATAGTTTATTATAAAGATAGATTGATCGGATGAGAGAAGATGGCATGTATAACCCCTTTGTGGAGAATAACAGCTATGGAGACCCGAATCAAGGATCTCCTCTGTACTCCTCTAAAACCTGCGACCTTTATGGAACAGCCAGGGCTGCTTTCATCCAAAAGGTCTATACCGTCCTCACAAGTACATCAACCTTGATTCAGTCCAAATTCTCTGTACGGTCTTCTTCATTCTACTTTCAATGTTCAGTGAATCATTCTTTGCCTTCCAGGTCAACAACATGTGGATGCTCTACCTGACTCTCATTGTTGGGTTTTTCATCTAGATCTATCTCTTCTGCTGTAAAGGAGGCAGAGATCCACCAGAAAACTATATATGCTGTGCTATATTCACATTCTGTTAGGCATACTTGGTCAGCTTTATCAGCTCAGCCACAGGACATCAATCTGGAAACGGAGTGGTTCTCCTGGCAGGAATCTACACTCTTGGTATATATGAAATAACTAAGCTATTGTCGCTGCCTTGACAGTGTATGCCTGCAACACTGAATCTGACTTCACAACTTCAACCGGAATCCTAATCGTTCTGGCGGTTTGCCTGATGACCTTGGGATTGGTAACGATCTTCGTGCATTCAAATTTCTTGGATAATTTATATTGCTGTTTGGGAGTGTTTGTGTTCGGGATCTATTTGATTGTCGACACTCAACTAATCATGGGTGGCAAGCAAGTGGAATTAGCAATCGATGAGTACATCCTAGCTGCCATGATGCTCTACATTGACATAATCCAGATCTTCCTCTACATCCTGAGACTCCTGGGAGATAGAAGATGACCAATTATGATACTTGATACACTCAACATGACACTTTACTTTGAATATAAAGATAATTTTGATTATAATGATCACCAAAACCATAACAAAACAGCTCAACCTTTCAAGAAGATATCTCGGTGCTTGCTGGTTTGCTAAGGAAGCACCTAAAAAGGATGGCAAAAAAGAAGAGGCAGTTGCCCCTGTTGTTGAGTAATAAAGTGTCGAGTCCATTATCCAAAAATGGTTGTCCCCTAACCATCCTTCCCTTTCTCCCTCAGAACTCAAGTACATTGTCAGACATTTTAGAGTGTTCAAGTAGGGCTTTGACGACCTCTCTGCTTCGGAAAAATAAATTTTGTAAGGCTTCGCCTAAAAAATTTTGGACTTGCCAACAGCCATACTTTTCGATGTCATAAAAAAAGGTGCTCTGGGTACAACAACAATGTACTACACGGCTGTCGACCAATACCCCGAAGAAGATCTTCCCACCGCCATAAGACAGCTCAGGAAGTAGATCTGACCTATGATCTGATTTACTATAAATAAAATGCGAGTCGGAATTTATTAGAGCGGTATTTACTTTAAATTTATTGTCATACTGTAGTATTTGTGCTATTGATAATTTGGTTCAAAATATAATTAAGTCAAGAGAACACATGAGCGACCACTAAAAACAAGAACATGCCTGTGCCGCACCTGTCGAAATTGAAGAGGAGAACGCTGCTGCTGTGCCTGCCAGAAGAGGCAAAAGAAGAAATTGTATGGTGGTGCCTGGATCATCAGACCCCAAGATTGCCAAGATGTTCTCAGACGCATTGCTAAAATAGGTGATGGGATAGTACGAGGCTATTCCTGAGAATCCCGAGGACAAAAAATAGAAAAAGGAATAATGATTTCTTTAGGTTTATACATAACAAAATATCATTTCTGATTGTCAAATATCTTTAAGTTCAATTTGTCAATCTTCTGACTCGCAGACAATCGAGATAGAAGCACGCTGGTCATGTTGTTTGTCTGTAACATTTTTATCTTGAGATCGTTGAGCATTTCTTTGAAGTAATTAAATTGGTAGATCGAGTCAGATGGATTCAGGTTACGGTACTTGTTTTTGAACTATGCATATTTTTTTTTGAATGAATCATCGTGGACCTTATTTTAGAGGAAATTTAGGCGTCCTTTTCTATTTTTGATCTTGTGGATGATAAAATTCGATGATATGCTCTCCAACTCCTAAATTATCTTCAGCTTCTCCATCAAGATAAAACTATTAGTCTCGCTTGTAGTCATCTCGAAATGTTTCAGCACCACAAAGGTCACAAAAGCATTCAATTGCACACCTGTCACCATGATCAGCAAAGCTAAGTAACGAGGTCGACCGACCAAATCATACTCACCGTAACCAATGGTCGGTAAGGTGGCTATCACGATTTCAAAGCATTCTAAGAATTACAAGTGGTCATCCACAATGAACATACAATGCGAGTAGAAGATAACCACCATCAAATAGATGAGGATCACGTCAGAAATGCTCTTCTGATTCGAGATGACTTTAACTGCAAATTTGAAGGTGTTTTCAGGTTTGATTCCATACAAATTAGTTATTCTAGCAGCTCTTGGGTCCTAGTACATACTCGAGACTATCGAATAAGTAAAGGGAAAGTATACCCTGAGTAACAGAGTCAAATGCAGTATGTCACTGTCATTATAAATCCAAGGATTAGGAGCTAGCATGACTATTAAGAGTTTGATCAGCTCAGAAATGATGAAGAGGTTTGCATTTTTGCGTCTAGCTATATTGTTGCCATAGTGGAAGTATGCCCCGACTGAGATGAGCATCATCAAGAGAATTGTCACTGAAAAGTTTAACCAGCGAATTTGCAATAACTATAGAGTCTCAATATCGGGGCTTGAGGGCATCCAGTACAGCTCATAGAGGGAAAGCAAGATAGAAAATGAAGCTATGTAAGCGTTCATCTTCTCGATAAGCAACAACTTCAGCTCGGCCTAGTCCATTAGCTGAGGATCATGCATCTGATCAGATTCCACCATCTTTTTCTGCACGTTCTGACTATAATTTTTAGGTAGAGGCTCATTGAGCTAGAAAATGTTTTTGTTGATGGGTACTTCCTTCTTGAACTTGATAGGAACGATAAAGGGATCTTCAACTATATCATATTTGACCGAATTGACGACTAGATTAGAAGGCGAGCCAAGGGTTTCCTATTTTTGAATCATATTCTAATATAAGAATTCATTTTATCTTAATTAATGTGCTTATTATAATGAAGTAAAAAACATGCTCTATAGCGCATTTTCTTTTGCTGGCTCCTATCAGATCTTAGTCATCGGAACGAAGGCAAACTAAGGTCAGCTACCCGAAAAGAGTGCTTTTAACCCTTGATCATATTTTTTTGTATTTTTTGTAATGCGGCACATACAGGAGGCGAAAGGGTGTCTCCGGATAGAGCCTGGCAGGTAGAGCAGGAAGGCGGAAGAGGAAAGAGATAACTCATTTTTTTGCGGAAGGCAATGTATGGGGGAAATATGGAGTAAAGTTAAAGAATCAGACTGATGGGAGATAAGATGATAGGAGAAGGGCGGGAAAGAGAGCCGGACGGTAGTTATTTAGAGATATCAATATGATAATTTATTTGAAATAATATTAGAGGGCTCAGGAAGCATGTCCGAAAGTTAATACTAGCTCGACAACGAGGTATCTGAGTAAGACTACGATGCAGACTAGATTGCCAGACCCAAATTGAGACCACACAGCCGTATCAAGTAAGCACCTCTTTAGCGAATTCATGAGTTGAAGAGAACCACCATGGCGCAAGTGACCCCCAAGTTCATCTTGATATCACCCAAGCACCATGGAAACCCTCAGATACTCACGAATTCGCATTCTATCACTCTTTCCCTCTTCATTTAGAAGCTACAATCCCATCCATGCTGAACCCAAGCCAACCCAAGAGAAGAGACAAACTCGCGGAAAAACGAACAAATTACCTTCGGAAATCATATCTTTGCATATGGCTGGCTCAAATAGGGGCACAAATCGGGGAGAAGACTATGACAGCTAATTGGATGATCTGGACGGCGCCAAAGAGGAAGACGACTAATTTAGTATTTTCAATATAGAAATTGCGCAAATTCTATGGAGAAGAAATCGAAAGAATTCAACTGAGGAGGAATACTTGATCAAATACAAAGGAAGAAGCTATCTTCATACAGAATGGTTGACCGAAGAATAAATCAACGGACTGGGCAAAAACATGAAGAACAAAATCAACAGGTTCAACAAGGCTCACAACCAACGATTGGCCGATATCAATTTCGATGAGGAAGCCATCTAGGAAGGGATCTATTTTGATCCAAGCTACCTGGAAGTTGATAGGATAATAAGTAGCACAGAAATGTTTCCGGTCATCCATCAGAAAAAGGTAACTCTTTTATCACTCAGGCCAACGAAATCAAAGGGAAATGGAGTGAATCTATCATGATTGTCTGCTCAAAATTACTCAACTTCACCAAAAACAACATCCACTATGGTGTTCTCTTCAGTTAACCTGTTGACCCTATCAGAGACAACTGCCCTGACTACTTAAAGATAGTTGCTCATCCTATGGACTTCGGGACTATCTTGAATAAAATCTACCTCGATCTCTACAAGAACAGTGAAGAGTTCTGGAGAGATATTGGGCTTGTCATCAAGAATTGTCTGAAATTCAATGAAAAAGAGACATCAGATTTACATGTCCTCGGCCTCACCTTGAGGGAATGTTGTATTTTCCTCTATGATCAGTGGTACCACCTGAGTGAGAACAGATATCAACAGCTCAAATAAGATAATTCTAATCTATATGTTTAGCCTGAGGATATTCCTGTTGAGGAAGATAAGCCAGAAGAAAAGATGGTTCCTGAAAATGCTGAAAAGATTGAACAATAAGGATAGGATCAGCCTATACCTCAATAAAATCAAGAAAACAATGGGTTCAAGCAGTAATAAGATGCAAAGGAAAATAATCCTCAATAAAATCAAGAAAACAAAGAGATAAAAGAAGAAGTCAAATCAGTGAAAGAGTAGATCAAAGAAGAAAAAGGATAAAGTTCACCTGAGAGGAAAATGAATAGAATGAAAGGATAGGATTAAGATGATGAAGAAATTCGAGCTATGTCTATTTCCAGAAAACCCCAAACAGATGAATACCAAAATGATCTTTCTGACGATGAAGTCGAAAATGGAATAGAGGATGGTGATAATCAGATGTCTTATGATAGCACCAGCAAAAAGAAATCATAAAAACCAGATGAACACGCTATGGAATAAGAAAGAGATTTTCTTGACATGGAAGAATTCTATAAGAAAAATATTTTCCTTACTGACAGAAAAATTGAAAACATAAACACTAAGGAAGACATTTAAATCCTTAATCCTGGCACTTTCAGCTATGAATGGCTTGACGAGGAAGGTGGAAATGGAGATCGCTTCATGGAATATGCCTATGAACAAATCGACCTTTGTGACATGAGAAATCTTGACATAAATGTTGAGGTCAATAGGTTGTATATGATCAAGTGGAAAAATCTCAGCTATAGTGAAGCTACCTGGGAATTGGAAAGTGTTGTCAGCTCACCTGAAAAAATATTGGAATTCAAGAATAATAACAAGGCTCTTGGAAAGGAAGCAAGAACACTGATGGACTCACAGAGAGAAAAACACAAAATATTGGTCGACCTTGAAAACAATCCAAAAAAGAGATCCAAATTTTCAAATGCTCAAATAGCTGAAATCAAGAACAGACTCTACTTCTTAGACGTCTCTCACAAGAAATAACCCTATCAATACAAGTTATAATCTCCTCAGATCTACAAAAACTACAAAATACTCAGATCATATCAGATCGATAGCTTGAACTGGCTCATTAAATCATGGTACGAGAAAAGAAACACCATCCTTGCTGATGAAATGGGTCTCGGAAAAACAATACAATCCATTGCTTTCTTGTACCATTTATTTACTTTTGAAAACGTCAAGGGACCTTTCTTGGTCATTGCTCCTCTCTCAACTCTGGAACACTGGAAAAGAACTGTATAAGAATGGACAAATATGAACTGCATCCTCTACTATGATCAGAATGGTCAACCCGGAAGAAGAAGCATCCAATATTATGAATGGTATCACTACAACATCACCATGAAAGGAACCACAGTCCCTTCAGAACTCAACAAATTCCAGATATTGATCACCAGCTATGAAGTATTCTTACTTGACTTCCAGGATGTGATTATGAACTTGCCATTCCAATTCGTTATTGTTGACGAAGCACATAGGCTCAAGAACAAAAATGCCAAAATTTTATCAGCTTTAAAGCGAATGCCATGCAAACGTGTTCTTCTCTTGACTGGTACTCCTATTCAAAACAACACTAGTTAACTTTGGAGTTTATTGAATTACATCCATCCTGAAAAATTCGTTCACCATGACGACTTCAAAAGAGCATTTGGAGATCTATCATCAAATGAACAAGTTGAAAAACTTAATCGCATTTTGAAACCCTACATGTTGAGAAGAATGAAAGAAGATGTTGAACAGTCTATCCCTCCTCTGCAATAAACTATCATCGATGTTGAGATGACCAACATCCAAAAGACTATATACAAAGCTCTTTATGAGAAAAATAAAGATATGCTGACCAAAGGTCTCTCATCAAGTAACGCTCACAACACCAACCTCAACAACTTGGAGATTCAGTTGAGAAAATGCTGCAATCATCCCTTCTTGATCAAAGAGTTGGAGTATGATCTGTTGAAAAATTGTGAGACTAATGATTAAAAACTTGAGAATCTGTTAAATGCCAGTGGAAAGATGGTCTTGGTTAAGAAGTTACTTGAAAAATGCAAAAATTAAGGAAAAAAGGTCTTGATTTTTTCACAATTCACCCACATGCTACATCTTATTGAAGATTTCTTGAAATGGAAAGACTACAAATACTAAAGAATTGATGGCCAGATCAAGGCAAAGGAAAGACAAGCAGCCATTGACAGATACAATAATCCTAACAAAAAAAGAGATGTCTTCTTGTTGTCAACAAAAGCTGGTGGAGTGGGTATCAACTTAACAAGTGCCAACGTCGTCATCATTTATGACTCAGATTGGAACCCACAAAATGATGTGCAAGCCACAGCCAGAGCTCATCGTATTGGTCAAAAAAGCGAAGTTCAGGTTTATCGATTGATCACTTGTAATACCTATGAGACCTAAATGTTCGAAAGAGCCACACAGAAGCTAGGTCTTGACAAGGCGATATTCATTGGTGGTCATTTCAAAGAAGCAGGTGAAAACACCAATGAAAATAAGCTGTCAAAGATTGAAATGGAAACTCTTCTGAAGAAAGGAATTCTTGGTTTCTTGGAAGGTGATGAACATAAAGGAGAAACTTTCTTTGAGAAAAATGTGGACGACATTATCCAAAATAACTCACGAATTGCCAAGTACTCACTCATTAATGGATCCTGCTCCTTCTCTAAGAGTCGATTTGTTAGTGAAAATTCAGATAACTAACTCAAAATTAACGACCCTAACTTCTGGAACATCATCCTCAAGAATGTGCAATCTCCTACTCAAGTTCTCCTGCAGAAATTGAAGAACAAATAATATCCACAGACTGTCGAAGGACAAAAAGCCATGATGGCTGAGGCTGCATCACAGTTGAATACAATCATCGAGAACAAACTCACAAGACATGGCATGAATGCTGATGATGAGATTAACCTTAGCTAAATTTTGACTCTAATCAGTTCAGAAAGAAGCTTCCACAAGTTCTACAGAGACATCGCTCTCAATTGGATCGAGTAAATTGTCAAGCCTTCACGAAGATTCAAGAAAATTACTCCTTAAGATTTGATCATTCCATCCAAAGGAAGTGTAACCAAAAAACAAACTGCCACCAGAAGCAACAACAACGAAGATAATATATTTGATGATGAAGTTTAAGAAGAGGAGGACGATTAGGGCAGCGAATAGAAAGTTCGGCTTGATGAAGCCAAAAAAGATGAACTGTTGAAGAGGCTATGTTCCTTCTGCGAAAAGCCTAAATGCACCTACTATTGCATGAGCTTCTGCAAGAGAGCTTTCCATGAGGAATGTCGTAAGAAAGTTTAAGAAGATGGTTTCCAGTGCTTCGATAACTTCAATGGAAAAATTGACATCACAGAACTGACTATTGACAACGATCTTCTTAAGGGAAATCTCAACACATCATGGACCTGTGACGATTGCTCTAACAACCTCGTTGCCTGTCTCATATGCAAAAACAAAGGGCTGTACTATGGAGCCGAATACAAGAAGAATAAGAAAGGAAAAAAGAAAGATGAAGATGATGAAACTTCTGGTAAAAACTCAAAACGAAAGAATGAAGTGACCAAATGTTCAACAGCCAATTGCGCTAAATACTTCCATCCCAAATGTATTGAAGAATACGACACCAAGAAACTGTTCAAGTATATTGATGCTAATTCATTGCATTTTAGGTGTTCTCTTCACTACTGCAACATATGTGGCATCAGTGGTGATACCATGTCAATCTTCCAGTGTGTTAGATGTCCCAAAGCACTGCACACCAGATGCATGGATAAAGAGAAGGTAGTCAAGATATCCAAGAAGCAATTCATTTGTGATTCACATTTCAAGAACAAAAAAGATCTCAAGAAAGTATCAGAAAGATTTGTGACCCCTACAAATACTCTGAAGAAATTTATCAAAGCTGAGAAGATCGAAATGAAGAAGAAAGAAAAATAAGAAGAAGAGTCACCAGAGTCCAAGAACGACCCTTAAGTTGCTCACAATTATTCAACCAGAAGAAACAGGCACAACCCTGACGATCCTGAAATATTCCCACCTCCTGAAGAAGGTAGAAAAATTGTTCAGAGACAGCCAAAAGAGAAAATCGCAACTCTAAGATATGAAGATTTAAGCCTGACTCCCATCAAAGACTTCGATTACAAAAACTATGACAAAGTAAACTATTTATTATCATAGGATTGGTGCAGATATTGTGGCTGTCGCTACTCCAGCAACTTTACCCAAGGCCCTTGGGGATCCAAGACTCTATGCACAGTGCATTACATCAGCTGGAAGCAAAACCGCACCCTTGATCTCAGTGACTACCCCGATAAACCTGACACTCCGATAGATCCTGAGAACGACCAGGAGTTGAAATACTTGACAAATTTCGCCCAAAAGCATCCGACCCTCAGCTATACTTAGATCATAGAGTACCTTGAGAACAAGCGTAATGCCAAGAAGCTTCCGATTTGATCAATGATTATAAGGTGATTAACATTATAAGTAAAGTTATTATAACTCTAAAATAATCATTTCTTGAACAGTTCGGCCATATTCTTGATCAAGTTTTCATCCAAGCCGAGATGTTTGATTTGCTATTCGAATTCTCTCAATTTAGTTGTTGTTTCCATCAACATATTGAATCTATTCTCCAGAGCTGCGTATTGAGAAAGCAGATCTCTCAAGCTTTATTCCTTCTCAGCTAACTGCTGCCTCAAGTTGTCAACATCTTTCTCTTTGCTCTTGATCTTGTCCTAAAAGTACTCCCTGATGCTGACTTCATGAGTACCGATGAAGGCTTTCATTTTAGCTCTTTCATCTTCAATAGCTGCGTTTGATTCCAGTTGCAAACTTTCAATGAATCCTTTAGAAAGACCAAGTTATTGGGCCAGAGAAGCATTGACAAGCTGAAGATGTTCATATTGTTTCTTAACTTTGATCTGATTTTTCTAAAGAACCTCAATTTTATCTTCAAGTTCTTTGATCTCATCGAGTTATTTTTCATTACTGAAGACTAATGTATTCAAACGCTCATCCTTGATTCTCATTTATTCTTCAGCAGCTGCTCTAATCCTTTTCACATTTTCTTCAGCTTGATCAAGCTCATTTTGCATTTGCATCCTTTCAGCCCGAATAACCTTTACTTCATCTTCATGCATTCTTTTCATGTTGTCCATCATAGCCATCAAATCACTGATTTATTTGTCTTTGGAGTTGGCCAGGTAGTGAAACTTTCTTCTTTCTTATTCATACTGAGCCTTTGATTTTTATTTGTGGTCTGACTCTCTGATCAAGGTTTGACTGGTCAACTGAACCTTACTGCCAAGGTTAGAAACCTGTTCTTTGTGTTCAAGTTGAAGAGATGCCATTTTTATTTTGAGATCTTGAACTCTAGCTCTCAACTTGGAGTTTTCTAACTCGAAATTCTTTCTAATCTAGTCATTATCTTGAATGACCTTGAATACTCTATCTCTCAATCCAGAGTTGATCTTTTCAAGGTCAGATACTCTATCAATGTATCCCTTTAGTTGATTTTGATAGTAATCTGACATTGCCTTGATGTCAGTTTCAAGCATGTTGGCCATCTTGATCTTGAAATGTTCCATATCCTACAATCTTTCTCTCTCCATGGTCTTCAGCTTAGACTTCAGCTAATTGTTTTAACTCCTGACAAGTTCGTTTTCCTTTCCATAGCTTTATTTGATTCGTTGATTCTCATCATACAACTATCTGAGTTATTCTTTTTTGCATTCGATCAACTGCTTAAGTTTGAAGTTTTCACCATTGAGCTCATCTATGTTAGTTTCAAATAGCTTTGTCAAGTTTTATTGCTCAAGTCTGTTGAGCTCTTCAAGCTTATTTTTTTCCTGAGCCAAAAGATTCTTGGCATGGATCTCGTTGCTCTTGAGTTCAGCTAGAAGGGATTCTTTTTCACGCTTGGAGCCTTGATTTTCCATAGCAAGCTATTCTTCCTGATGATGCATTTTCTTGGCCATATGTTCAATTTCCAGAGCTTTCTCAGCAGCATCCTTTTTCATTCTCTTGAGTTTGAGAGAGTAGCTTGAGAGTTACAAATGTTTCTCACTTTCCATTCTTTTCTTCTAACTCTCGAAGTCGACCTCAAAATGATGTTTCAGACCTTTGATTTCAATGGCATATGTATTTTTGGCATGAGCAATTTCCTTTTCCAAAGCTCGAATGTTGTCACTCAATCTGTTCTTTTCCAATCTTTCGAGAGATTTGATATTTTCAATCTCATGTTATCTTTGATCCACCATTTCTTTCAAGTTCCTAATTTGAGCCTCATAGAGATCCTTGGAGTTATTCTGACAACTTCTAACATTTTGAAGTTGAGTCATCAAACTAGCTTCAAATTCATTTTTCAAGGCTTCTATCTATTTTTGACGACCAATCTAAAGGTTGTTTTTTTCATCATGAAGATTGGAAATTTCTCTCAACAATCTAGCAAGCTAATCGTCATGGGCGTTTTGCTTTGCAGTCAATTATAGTTGAACATTCTCTCTTTAATTTGTAGTTTTTCTGACAGTTTCCTCTGCTTCTCTCTGAAGGAAGTTGAGTTGTTCAGTTTTAGACTTGAGCTGGTATTTAAGCTCATTTGCCATTTATCCCAATGTTGAATTCTCATCTAGCAATTTAGTGTTATGCCTAAGAGCAGCATCCAACTTGTTTTTGAGTTCATTGACAATGTTGTTTGTCTGAGTTATATCATAAAATTACATCATATCGCTGGAGTTGTGATGGATAAGAAGGCTCGTCTCTTCTTATTTCTTCTTTTTTTACAGTTCTGGTGTTAGGCTCGATAAGTCTAGAGAAATCTTTGATTGGACTCTTGGACATTTTATCAATAATTATATTGAGCGTATCACATGATTTGATATACTAATTTTACTAATAAATCTTATTGCCTTTACTCAAAAAATATTACAAGTAATCATTGAGGGTGCTATGTCTCCTCAATTCCGAAGACTTTCTATTTTATGAGCTCGTAACAATAAAAATAAATACCCCTTTGAGGAATACCTTTGAGTATATTGGGTGCTAAGCCTTTATAAAACCCTCTTATTCCTTCTTGTTTCAATGTGCGATTGATGATCTATATAATTCCTTTATATTTTTCATCATGGCTGTTGAGAATAAACTGATTTTGTTGGATTCTTGTCCTAACTGTGGTCAAAGGGTATAATAATAAGCCAGATAGTATTTTAGACAAGCCTCCACAGATAAAGCTTTTCTCAGCAAGTGGAGTTTCAGGAATATGGAAAATGTCATACATCATTTTAGTTCCTTCATAGAAAAACATTTGTGATATTCCTAATACTGATAAATATATGTTGACTAAAAGTCCCTTGGAAAAACCCTTCAAACCATACTGCTTATAGATTTAGATAGTCTTATCATAGAAATTTCTGAATTAACCAGTGTGAGGTTCTGTATTGAGAAGCATTCTAGTTTTGATAACCCAGAAAGGTTGAGATAAAATTGAGGCAAATATACCCCCTTCCAAACTTGCAAACGATACTGCTGTCAAGACTGACCATTTGTCTTTGATGTATCTCTCTTTCTCTTTTTAATATCTACTTTATCATTTTTTTACAGCCAAAAGAAGAGAGATGATGCTACTGCCTGACTAAAGAGCGATATGTAGAAGCCTTTAAAAATTCCCTGTAGACCTTCCTGAGCTATGATATCTTTAAATGCATGATAAACACCTCTATATTTTGGAACTAAGTTCTCCTGAGAGCCCTTCCCATCGTGACCTTTATTAGATTGGCTGTTACTTTGGAATCGAGTCTTGATGACATCGAAAGGATGAAGAATCCCCGCTATGTAGTTAGCAACGAAAGAAGCTATGCCACATTTGAAGTTTCTGTATTGATCTGTCTCACCCATCGAATATTTTCGCTGTTGTCAAATTTAATTCTGCTAAGGATATTTAACGAAAAGTTGAAAAAAATCGAAATTGTTTAAGTACTGATCAAGATAAGTGTTTACGAAGTCCATATTTTTTCCTACTTTGTGACTTATAAATATTCTTATCAACTTATCATATGGAGGCTGAACGCAAAGAAGACCCTTAGTAAATCAAATAATAAAAACCTTAGCAAAAAGGTGAAGCATTAAAATAAGAGTAGCAGAAAGAAGATCATACCCTGTTCAATAGAATTTACGAATTTCTCAAAAGCAAAAGCATTTAGTTCGAAGTATTAGAGCATCAACCCACCAGAACTTCAGAAGAATCAGCTAACATCAGAAATACTCCTCTCGAATGGGGAGCTAAGACTATGCTTGTAAAAGGAAAGGAATATACCTATCTGCTAATCTATCGAGCCAATCGCAAGGTTAGCTGGAGTAAACTTAGAAAACTTGAGCAAATCGGCAAAAAAGGGGCCATGTGTAAGGAATAAGATGTCGTAAAATTAGGAGTAAGACCAGGCGGTGTGCCTCCGTTTTCACAGTTACTGGGCGTCAAAGGCTTGGTTGACAAAAAGTTCAGGGAATAGAAAATGGTAGCTTTTAACGCTGGCCTAATGGGAAAATCAATAATAATGAAGACTGAGGATTACCCTGAAAGCGAGTTCACGGCTGATTTTACTGATTGATGAATGAATAAGACAAATATCAAAATTTTAAATGTCATTCTTTAATCTTCATTTATTCTTAGTGACGACCAAGGATCATATTTTTGATGACCTAGTAGAAGTAAAAATATATCCCTTTTTGCATGATTCCTCTCAATAAATTCACATGGAAACCTTTGTAAAAGCCATGAACGCCTTCATCTCTGTATGTTCTTCTTATAATTTACATAATTCCTGAATATTTTCTGGATTTGCTACAGTTGACATACTGGTTTTGTTGAGCCCTAGTCCTGACAGTTGTGAGAGGATAGGATATAGTAACAGATAAAAATTTGCTCAAAGCTCCCGAGACAAAATTTTGTTCATCTAAAGGACTATGAGGTATATTAAAAGACTAATAAAGTTTTTTTGTTCCTTCATATACATACATCTGCAAAACACCTGTACCTGATAACAAAAGACTGACACCCAGCCCGATGCCATAGCCCCTCCAACCATGCTGCTGGTTGATTTGTTTGCAACTAAAAAGAAAGTTATCGTAATCCTTGAGTGATGGTTTGGTATTGAGCAGCATTCTTGTTTTTATGACCCACAAAGGTTGAGTGGTAATTGTTCCTATCAAGCTGGCCTCCCCGCTCGCCAAAGCTACAGCTGTCATATCCTAAGCTCCCGCCTTAAGATGTTTTATCTTTCGTAACTAATACCTTAATTAGAGTTATTGTTACAACCAAAAAAACATAGCTGTCACACTGGCTTGCGTAAACATCGAGATGTGGTATCCTTTGTACAGACCGCGGAACCCTTCGTACTTGTAGATACTTTGGAGAGCGTCAATAATTCCTTTGTACTGGGGGACCAAGTTGACATTCTTAGACTTGCCATCATGACCTGAATAAGAGATGGCTCACTTTGGAAACGTGTCTTGATAACATCAAGAGGATGCAGAACACCAGCGATGTAAGTTGAGACGAATGAGTTGAGTCCGCACTTGAAGGAATATGTCCCATCTGATTCTAGCTAGCTGGGCATTTATATTATTTTAATTCTTTTAATTCAGAATTATAAATTAACATCATCACTTATCTTTACGGGTGTATTCTAGCTTGTTAATTTCATATAAACATTCTTATCTGAAAATCCATATCATGTACCGTAAACAATCCTCCTCGCTCTCCAACCTCCAAAACTCCATCTCTCGATAAATCATGTAGTTTTAGAACATTCAATTGACTCACAGTCGTAAATTTTTACCTATATGCTGCAAAAAGAATGCATCTTCTGGCAAAAGTGGTCAGAGAATCTTCAACAAATCAGTCAGTAAGTCAGCTAAAACCTTGAAAATGGAGCCCACAACAAAGCGATCAACTATTCCTCTATCAACTAAAGTCCAAAAACCTGATCAACCAAATCTAAAAAATCATCAATTGACAAAAATATCCTCAAAACTAAAAAAGAAAGGTCTTATTGTGCCCCGTCCAGCCATAAAATAAGAGTAAAAAAGTTTAGCTTCAACCAAATGCGTCTAAAGGAAAGAACTAACCTGCGATGACTGTTAGCATTTGAAACTAAATGTAAATTCATTGATATTTTAGTTTACATACCTCAGCATAATATAACAGCAAAGACGGCTGATTGCCAATTTAGAAGGAATCATCAGCCGAATGGACTAATGATACTATTAATAATAATTTATACTTATCGTTAATGCATAATTATAGAGAACTGGAACTGCATGGCATCATAAAGACCTTGGAGAGCAAAGTTAACAGTCTCAAGCACCAAATCGAGCATGCGGAATCGAGAGAAGCATAAAAAATAGCAGCAGCAGTCAGCAAAGAAAAGAAAATTATCGGCGAAAAAGATAAAACTATAGCCATGCTCATGGAATAAAGCAGAAAGTTGAGAGAACAGAACAATTTGAAGCACAGTCGGAATATAGCAAGAATCGAGGACCAGTATCGCAGCAGGGAGGATTCGACTATCAAATTGCAGACCAGCAATATGGATCTGGAGAGCAAATTGAAGCAACTAAGTAAGTACAACTAGGATAAAATCAAATAGAAAGAGAAAGAGTTGCAGTAGACCAAAAATTAGCTGAAAAAAATGCAGAAAGAAAGGAAGACAATCATAGATGAAGTGCAAAAAATGAACAAATTTTCAGTCGAAGCAGCCCGTCGGCAACCAGAAAGATAATAAACATTACTCTGGGTCAACAAATTGATATAATTCATGTCCAAAACCAACGATATCGTCGCCAATGAAAATAAATAAAGAGAACAAATGTTACTCAGTATCACTCTACACATCAGCCAGGAACTCAGACAGCTCAATACATAGTACAGCAAATTAGATAGCACAGCTACAATTGAAAAATTCAAATTTTTAGAAGAAATGCAAAATATGATCAGTCAGGTTGAACTCGATTGCAAGGAAGCTACCAGAGCCAATCAATAATTTTGGGAAGGATTTTCGAGAGTAAGAAGCAAATAAGAGAAATAATATATTTCTAAACTATAAAATCAACTTCAGACAGTCAGCTAATCTAAGTAAAAGTAAGTCAACTAACTGAAATAATAACTTTTAGCTGTTGACAAATAGAAAAAATCTCTACTAGTGAATTTGCAATAATTGAAATGCTTCTACTAACTCAGAGAAAGAGCCTACAAAGAAGAAGTGGACTATTTCAAAAAATCAATAGAAGATCTTATCCAAAGTCAATAAATCAGAGAGGAAGAATACTAACGTCAAATATCAAGAATGGGTGAACAAATTTAACATTTGACTGTCAGGTTTTACGAGAAGGTGTAACTTCCCATCAACACTGTCTACAGTAGAATCAAAGACGAAGTCGGCATATTCCAACACCACTACTAAAACTTTTTCACAAATAGCTACATCCAGAACCAAATTAAATAATTTCAAGCTGTAATTGTTGACTACCTCATGAGACTAAACCAAGATAAATAATTACGTTAAATCGTCAAAGATGCAGCTAAGCAAACAGATAAGATCTGCCAATTCTTAAGCAGTCACTACAAAGGATCAGATCAACAATCTAATGTATCTGCTATCGACCCTAATATATCTTTTTCATTTAGTTCCAACGTGACCGAATAAAACCGAGAACAAGATAATAAAAAATTAGTCTATGAGCTGGCAACTGCCAAAAAACATATTTAGAAGCTGAAAGATCACATAAGAAATCTTTAAGGTAAGTATGCCAACAGCAGAGTAGCATCCAATCAGGTCAACACTAAAATACTATAGCTGTCAGCTTAAAATTAGCTACTTAAAGATCAGATTCAGAAATTATAAAAAAATCAACATGATAAACAAATGTATAGTGACCAAATGTTAGAAGAAAGTCGAATTGGAAAGATCAACACTGCACTGTTGGAACAGGTCGTCCTGAAAAATTCATAAATTTTGAGATATGTCAGAAACTAAGATGAATATCTCGGACTGCTGACTAAATGTGTCGATTCACTCAATGCTGTGATCCTGAGCCCTGTCCAAACCTTTCAGCATCTTATCGACTAGATCAAGAGCATATCAACCATAACGATTGTCCCTCCTAGAAGGGAATAGCATCCATAAGTTATGCCTAGTTTAGATGAAATGAAAGCCAAAAGATTAGTTTATGAGTAAATTGTCTCCAGAAAGAACGATGCAGGAGCTAGCATTGTCAAGGCAACTTCAGAGATGACGAAGGTGGTCAGAGAGATCCTTGGAAAGAACAACACTTCAAAACAATTAAAACAGTCTTAGAACCTCACTTAACATGAAAAACCAAAGTTCACAGAATCAAGACAAATGCTGGAAAAAAGAGCGAAATAAATTCACGTTCAGAGATTGAAAATCCGGGAAGAAATGCTGGAGAGGATCTTGATATTGGATGACAAAGTGAAGCATATAGATCAAAAAGCCAACAAGAAACATAATTTTCCTTTCATCCGTTTTTAGGAATCTATCTGTAAAAAATTGACCTAATTATTTGGGACCTTGATGCCCAAGGATCGTCTCAAAGATTTCAAGAAGATAACCGAGGAGGCCCTAAATGATGCCACCACTAAACTGATCGATTGCAAATTGGAGAACCAAGGGCTAATGAAAGAGCTAAACCTCCTTAGATTAGTGAACGAGAAGTGATTATATATTTATCAGACAATTTACTTAACTTGTCTAAATTGAGACTACTAACCATATCATACCACGGACTCCCAATCTGAGAAATGGAATTGATCATAACGAGCTGTTCTCTTGACTGTCGGCTTTTCAGCAGATGGCACCATACTCTGCATCGCTACTGACCTGCTCTGATGATACCTCATCAAATTTTCAGTCTTTTCAGCATCAACCTTACTCTTTCTTCCGACATCAGGCACCCTTTGTTCTGCTGCAATTCTAGCCACATTTCTTTCGTCATGCAACTTTTCGTTCTCGTTTTGCAATTTGAGAATAACTTTATTTAGTTCTTTATTTTTGTCTCTGAATTAGGTTAGCTCAAGTTTCATGTCCTCTAGCTGAGTTGTATATCCTAATCCCAAATTATTTTTGAGAGTGTACTTATTCTTCCACATTTGGATCTCATCATCTCTGGTCTTGATAACGTTCTCAAGAGTACCGATTTATTTTCTACAAATTTCGAGCTCCTTCTTATATCTGATGGCCTCCATCAACTCTGGGTCAAGAGTCTCTTCATTGAAGCCAAATCTAGTCTTTGCCTGTTTCTTTAATTCTTGCTTCAACTGATCAATCTCATGCAACAACATCTCATTTTATTTCTTCAATTTTTGCTGACTAAGATACTGCCCATCATGCTTGCCCTCTAACTCCTGGATAGTCTTTCTCAATTTGATGATTTCCTGTTCTTTTTATGTAATGTTCTCAAAGTGGTCAGGTTTCCTGATAAGCACTTTATCGGGATTGTTTATGATCTGTCGGAGTTTAACGTTTTCGGCCTTCAATTATCTGATCTGCAGATCTTTTTCATATAGTTAGTAGCTTAAATTTTGCTGTACTTTTACAGGTTTAGAGGTGGCCTCACTACCTCTAATTGTATTTCTGCGTTGTGATTGTTGTGTGTACACTTATCCCTACAACTCTGCAATACGTTTCTTATATGTGTTTGCTTCTTCCTTGATCTTTTCTTCTAACTTGGCGATTTGAATGCGATAGTGCTCGAGTCCTCCATCGAAATCATCTTCAGGCTGGAAGTTTTTATCGAATTCCATACGGTATTCACTCATCTTATCAATAAAAGTAATAGTGATTTAATTTTAAAAATGAAATGGGTTTTATATTAATTTCCCTTTCGAAAATCGCACTATGCATCAATAGTTTCAACAAAGACATGAAGAAATTGTCAAAAGAATCGAAGGAAAGTTCAAGCAGTATTTTCCAGTCATGACAATGGATCGAAAAATGAGGCAGGTCACAATGGAACCCAGCAGAATATCAGTCAAGACCTTAAAAGATCAGAGGGTCAATTCTGCCCGAGTACTGTCTCGATGCACAGAAGAAGATTTAAATAGCAGCAGAAAGGACGTAGGACTCAAGTGTCGATAAAACGAAGAGCTGGGAGATAAAAATAGAAAGCTGATAGAATAACTTGACAATTTGAAAAAAAGATTAGGAAAGCTTGAAAAGAGTAGCAGCTGCACAAATTTGATGAGCAAAGCTGAGAAAAAGACCACAAGCAAAGTCACAATTTCCACAAAAATAGTAAATGACTAAAGCAAGTCTACCCTCAAAAAGAAGGGCAAAGCTGCAGTAAAGTTCAATATCAAGGCCAAATGACCCTTTCACATCATATTGATATTGGTACAAGTGACATTATTCATCGATATCATTTGAGCTTGAGATGGATGTGTTTTGCTGGTGGTTGAGAATAAGTTGAGGTTGTCTTGGCTGTTGATTTTTTGAGAGATAGGTCGTCGCACAGGACTTTTGAGAAATCCATTTTCTTCAGTCTGTCTCTCAGCTCAAGCAGATCATTTTTGTATCTGCTTCTACTGAGACTTCTTTGTCTTGATAATTCAGTCTATAGATAGTGGTTGCTTTTTTCAAGCACTGAAACATATTTTTATAGAGTGGTAGTCTGTTTCTTGAGATTCTAAAGATCTCCAATGAGACGGTGATTATCTTGATGACATTATTTATGGGCAGATAGGGTCGTTTTCTCCGAGAATTTGGTTCCTCTGAGATTCATCTCTTGGGTCTCGGATAGAAGAACCGATTTGGACAAGTTTGGCTGAGCAGTTAAGTGCATTGAATGAGCAGGAGTGACATTGAGATACATAGCCGATTATTGTAGAGGACGGGTTTTTGCTCTTGTCCTCTTTTTGCTGTTGATTCTTCGACTGATCGGATTCTTGTGCTCAATCGAGTTGACGTATACAGTTTTGTTGGTTTATTTATTGCAATCGCAGCAGGGGAACATTGTCGTTAAGAATTATAGCAAAATAAAAACTATGATTACCGCTATCCTATATTTAGCTATAACATCATGAAAAATATTGATATTTGTCAAAATAGTCAGAAAAGGCATATCATTCATTTTTTGTGTCTCATGCGCTTTTTCAATTTGGCTAGCTTTTAGTTGTTACTCTTTCTCAGTTGTTCTAGTAATGTCAGCTTCATGCTTTTTTGCTTCTATAGCTCTGACAGTTCTTGACGTTTTGCCTCCAGCTAAGTGTATTGATTGCTGCGGAGAGAACTTCTTGAGGATTGACTGTTCTAACTATGAGCTTAGGGCTAGCCTTGAGTTTGAACTGTCAAGTATTGCTGAAGACCACTGCTAAGAGGAATGTTGGGAGTCTATCTCAGCAGCGATGAAGGGAGCATTTTTTCGTTATGAACTTCTATACTACCGCTGATGAACTGATTTGATGGAATGTTCCGATCTAAGGCGCTATTTCTGAATGATTTGCTCTCAA